>Ga0214163_1000626_pt1 | contig 15964 bp, 10 predicted proteins | sample LakMenepilimnion_2_FD_153001 | JGI IMG/M metagenome (GOLD analysis project Ga0214163, IMG submission 153001) | Freshwater microbial communities from Lake Mendota, WI - Practice 15JUN2010 epilimnion v4 | ecosystem: Environmental > Aquatic > Freshwater > Lake > Epilimnion/Euphotic zone | place... | reverse complement strand
CGCTTAAGATCAACTTCGCGATCTCCTGGAACAAGTACTGAAATCGCTTTCTCATCTGCCATCAACATGACATTCTTAAGCGTCATCGAGCCGTCATATCCCCCGCCGAACTTCGCATTGAGAAGTTCAACCAAGGTATCGATAGTTGGAGTATTGGGTGAATCAAATACTTCTAGAGCTGGAACAGCTGATGCATCACTTGGCGCAACGACAGTTGTCATCGCCTCAACATTTGCCGCATACCCACACTTTTCACACAGTACATAGGTATCTTCGCCAGTCTCGCAAGGAGCTAGAAATTCTTCAGATGCAGATCCACCCATTGCGCCAGAGACTGCGCTGACGATGTTGTACTTCAAGCGAAGGCGATCAAAGGTTGCAATATAGGCATCGCGATGGCGCAGATAGGACTCAACGAGACCTTCATCAGTTAAATCAAAAGAGTAGGAATCTTTCATCACAAACTCGCGCCCGCGGATGATTCCAGAACGTGGACGAGCTTCATCGCGATACTTTGTCTGAATTTGATAGAGCGCAAGTGGAAGATCTTTATATGATGAGTATTCACCCTTCACCATCAAGGTAAACATCTCCTCATGCGTTGGACCTAATAAGTAATCCGCACCCCTGCGATCTTGTAGGCGAAATAGATCGGGTCCGTAATCGTTCCAGCGACCTGTTGTCTCATAAGCATCTTTAGGCAGTAGCGCTGGAAAGTGAACTTCCTGAAAGCCTGCCTTATCCATCTCTTGGCGAACAATGTTTTCAATGTTGCGAAGAGTGATTACACCGAGCGGCAACCATGAATAAACACCTGCAGCGATACGACGAATGTAGCCGGCGCGAACGAGGAGTCTGTGACTTGGAACTTCAGCATCTGCTGGGTCATCGCGTAGCGTGCGTAAGAAAAGGGTAGACATTCGCAACATGATGCGAACCCTACCGGACTATCAGGAGGTAGTGACGGAAGGTACTCCTGATGCAACGCCTGCGGCTTCCATCTCTTCAGCCAAACGCATAGCTTCTTCGATAAGAGTTTCAACAATCTGCGCTTCAGGGACAGTCTTAATGACTTCACCCTTTACAAAGATCTGACCCTTGCCATTTCCAGATGCAACACCGAGATCTGCTTCACGAGCTTCGCCAGGACCATTTACAACGCAACCCATTACAGCAACGCGAAGTGGAACTGTCATTCCTTGAAGACCTGCCTGAACTTTCTCGGCGAGTGTGTAGACATCTACTTGTGCGCGGCCACATGATGGACATGAAACGATCTCAAGTTTACGTTGGCGCAAGTTGAGAGATTCAAGGATTGAGATTCCAACCTTTACCTCTTCAACTGGAGGCGCAGACAACGAGACACGAATTGTGTCGCCGATACCTTCGGCAAGGAGAATTCCAAATGCTGTCGCAGATTTAATAGTTCCTTGGAAGAGTGGACCTGCTTCTGTAACGCCAAGGTGCAGAGGGTAATCACACTTTGCAGCCAGAATTCTGTAGGCATTTACCATCGTGACAGGGTCGTGATGCTTGACAGAAATCTTGATATCGCCAAAACCATGTTCTTCAAAGAGTGATGCTTCCCAGAGCGCAGATTCTGCAAGTGCCTCTGGTGTTGCCTTACCGTATTTGGCAAGTAAACGTGGATCTAGTGAGCCTGCGTTAACACCGATGCGAATTGGAATTCCTGCATCTCCTGCAGCTTTAGCAACCTCTTTGACCTTGTCATCAAATTGCTTAATGTTTCCGGGATTAACGCGTACCGCTGCACAACCTGCATCGATTGCAGCGAAGATGTACTTTGGCTGGAAGTGAATATCTGCAATAACAGGAATCTGAGATTTCTTGGCAATCTGTGCAAGTGCATCAGCATCATCTTGTGATGGAACAGCAACACGAACAATCTGACAACCAGAGGCTGTGAGTTCGGCAATCTGCTGCAAAGTTGCATTGACATCTGATGTCAGAGTTGTGCACATTGATTGAACGCTGACCTGAGATTCAGAACCGACTCCGACGCTACCCACCTTGAGCTGACGTGTCTTGCGTCGTGGGTGGAGCGTTGGTGGTGGTGCGCTGGGAATTCCAAGATCAACCATGAACCGTATTCTGCCCTATCTCTTCAATTCTCGCTAAAGATCAGAGCCCGAGCGAGATGGGATTGATGAGATCTGCCACAAGGAGCACAACGGTAAGAATGGCAAGGACCACAAATACAGCCATGGTTATCGGTGTTAATACATTGACATCGATTCCTGCAGGGCGCGGCTTCTTTCGAATACGTGCAAGAAGCGCTCTAAATTCATCTGCAATTGCAACTGCCATGTGTCCACCATCGAGTGGCAATAGAGGAAGTAAATTAAAGAGACCAACAAATATATTGAGGCTTGCAACTATAAGAATAAATGTTTGTAGCCTTTGATTGCCAGCTAAGTTCTCGCTGCCGACAACTTCACCTGAAACTCGAGCAGCGCCTACAACGCCAACGAGGCCGTTAGGGTCGCGTTCTTCGCCCATAAATGTTTGCTGGAATAGCTCAGGAACCTTTGTAGGCAAAGTAAAGAGAGATTTAACTGACTCGCGGGTTAGCGCCCATGTTGCCGAAGATGCATTCTGGGTAGATTGAATGAGTCCGTCACGTTTGACGCCAACTTTTGTAACTACGCCAAGTACGTATCGCTTCTCTTCTTCAATGTATTGCGCATTTGCTTTGAGTGTAAGGATTTGTTCGCCGCGCTTTACGGTGAATGTCATCTCGCGACCCTTTGATTCGCCAATCTTCTTTGAATCTTGCACCCAGTTATCGACTTCATCTTGATCGACTGTCAGGATGCGATCACCCGGTTTAAATCCTGCAGATTCGGCGGCAGATTGTGGTGAGACTTTGGCGATATCTGGAAGAACTGTCTGATATCCGATAGCGAAGAAGATTGAGAAGATAAGGAGGAATCCCAGTGCGAAGTGAGCAAAGGAACCCGCGCCGAGAACGATTAACTTCTTCGCAGATGATGCTGCAAAGAATGCTCGACCTTCTTCGCCTTCTGCCATCTGATCTTGAGGAGTCATTCCCTCGATACGACAGTAACCGCCAGCGGGAATCGCCTTGATTCCAAATTCAGTTTCACCTCGAGTAAATGACCAGATTCGCTTGCCAAATCCGAGGAAGAATTCAGAGACGCGCATCCCAAATTTACGGGCAGTTAAGTAATGGCCAAATTCATGGACCATAACTGAAAAGAGAAGGGCGACAACAAAGGCGAGGATTCCAAGAAATTCCATTAGGCAGATACCTTCTTTACATTTTCGAGTGCGATACGGCGAGCATCTTCTTCTACCGCACTGACATCGCTGAGATCGCGCAACTTCTGCGCCCCTGAGCTCTTGAGCTTATCCACAGTTAACGATACGAGATCGATAATTGCCGTAAAGGAGATCTCACCATTAATAAAGGCTTGCACACCAACCTCGTTAGAAGCATTAAAAATTGCTGGGAGTCCTCCCCCAATTTCGCCACAACTTCTAGCAAGGGCAATTGCAGGAAAACGTTTGGTATCAATCGGTGAAAAGTTCCATGTGTGCGCTGTAGACCAGTTAATCGGTGTAGTTGCAGCAGGAACGCGATTTGGAAAGTTAAGTGCGAGTGAGATTGGCCCCTTCATATTTGGCGGAGAACCCTGTGCAATCGTGGAACCATCTACAAACTCGACCATTGAATGCACAACTGATTGCGGATGAATGACTGCCTCAATCTGCGCATATGGAATTCCAAATAAGTAGTGAGCCTCGATTATCTCGAGCCCCTTATTCATCAGCGATGCCGAGTTAATAGTGACAACTGGACCCATCGCCCATGTTGGATGGGCAAGTGCCTCAGCCAGGGTGACTTTCGAAAGATCTTCGCGATCGCGAAATGGTCCGCCGCTTGCAGTCAGAATCAACTTTGAGATCTCAGATTTCTTCTCGCCGATAAGTGCCTGCCAGATCGCTGAGTGCTCAGAATCGACAGGAAGTAATTGATCTTCTTTCGCTCTCGAAGTTACTAAGTCCCCGCCGGCTACGAGTGACTCTTTATTTGCAAGGGCGACGCGATTTCCCGCATCGAGTGCAGCAAGCGTTGGTGCTAAACCAATTGAGCCAGTGATTGCATTGAGCACAACGTCACATGTCATTGCTGCGATTTCAGTTGAAGCGCTAGGTCCATCAATGACCTGCACATCAGGCAGTGCTGCACGGATTACATCAGCGTTCTTAGTAATGCCAACAACCTTGACCTTGTACTTCTTAGCCTGAGCAATTACTAGATCAGGGTTTGTACCCGCAGCTGTTATTGCAAGAACGGTGAAGAGAGATGGATTTGAATCAACTATCTCTAGAGCTTGAACCCCGATTGATCCTGTTGATCCCAGGATCACAAGCTCGCGCGTCATGAAACTTTGCGCTTGCGTCCTACAAATTGTCCGGTGATCACAATTGCGAGAGCAAGGAAGAACATAGCTGAACCGATGACATTTGCCTGCGCTGGAATACCGCGAGCTGCAGATGTGTAGACAAACTTAGGGAAGGTTGTCATCGTGCCAGAGTTGAAATTGGTAATAATGAAATCATCGAAGGAGAGGCTAAATGCCAGAAGTGCTGCCGCTGCAATTCCAGGTGCGACAAGTGGAAGTGTGACGCGACGGAATGTTTCGCGTTCGTTGGCATAGAGATCCATTGCAGCTTGCTCAAGGCGCGGATCAAGAGATGCAATACGAGCCTTGACCGTGACAACAACGAAGGAGATGCAGAAAACTACGTGTGCAATCACAGTTGGCCAGAAACCTGGGTTGATCTGGAATACAAGGAAGAGCGATAGCAACGATGCGCCCAGAACAATCTCAGGAGTCGCCATCGGCAAGAAGATTAAGAGGTTCGTCGATGAACGTCCGCGGAATTTATGGCGTCCGATTGCAAATGCAATCATGGTGCCAAGAATTGTTGAGAAGAAGGTAGCTAAGAAACCAATTTTGATTGAATTTCCGAGCGCGGTACAGACTTCAGGTGCTCCACAAGGGTTCTGCCAATTGGCAAAGGTGAAGCCCTTCCAAATTAGATTGCTCTTTGCGGAATCATTAAATGAGAATGCAAAGGTATAGGCCACTGGAATAAAGAGATATGTGAAGGCAACCACTGCATAAATGCGGATGAGGTTGCGCCCAAACCAACGCGAGAGAGACTTCATACAAGCTCCTCGGTTCCAGCCTTGCGAACATAGATCGTTACAAGGATCAAGATTGAAGCCATCAAAGTAAATGACAAGGCTGCAGCTGTTGGGTAATCAACGATCTTGAAGTAACGCGATTCAATTACGTTACCAATCATCTTTGTCTGCGGACTACCCAGAATTGCAGCATTGACGTAATCACCTGCTGCAGGAATAAATGTCAGCAGCGTTCCGGCAACTACACCTGGCATTGAGAGCGGCAAAGTAACTTTGCGGAAAGTTGTAAAGCCATTTGCATAGAGATCACCAGATGCTTCAAGTGTGCGCGGATCAATACGATCGATAGATGCATAAAGCGGCAAAGTCATAAATGGCAGGAAGTTGTATGTCATACCCATAACCACAGCGAATGCACTCGATGTCAGGGTCGTGCTCTCAGAAATTATCTGCAGTGTTCGAAGCGTTGGAACTACAAAGCCTTCTTCACCAAGAATCTGCTTCCACGCAACTGTGCGGAGCAAGAATGATGTAAAGAAGGGAGCAATAACGAGAACCAACATAAAGTTCTTATATTTTCCACCCTTAAATGCAATTGCATATGCAAGCGGGTAAGCGATAGCTAGCGCAAGGACTGTTGCAATCGTTGCATAGAGAAAAGAGCGGCCAAACTGTTCGCGATTTTCCAGAAATGCATCGAGATAGTTGGCGAAGCGAAGTGATTGTTGATATTCGCCAGTCTCGCCAGTTGGGGTCTGCGTGGATGTTTGAGCAAGGTTAAAGATTGGAAGTAGGAAGAAGGTGAAGAGAAAGGCCATTCCCGGAATTAAAAGAAGGTAAGGCGTGCTTATCTTCTTTACTTTAAATCCGGTCATTCTTCGTCGAGATCCTCATCAGGGCTGACTTCTGTTCCTGCTTCTGCATCTTCATCTCCACGAAGACCAAATGTAAAGACAGGCTCCCAAGAGATATTGACGCTCTCGCCGACGCTAAATGGAGCGACTCCATCATCGTTCTGCTCGAAGACCATTAGCTCCTGTCCCCACGGCATCAGTACTTGGTACTGAGTTGAAACACCGATGTAGGAAACATCTTCAACTTTGCCGCCTGTCAGAACATTTCCAGCTGTAGCTGTCTCTAGGCGAGAGATACGGAACTTCTCAGGACGAATTCCCGCAAGGATTGAATTATCAACTGCGTGTGAGCGATTCTTCTGAAGTGAAATCTTCTGACCGAAGAGATCAACAATCTGATTTGAGCCATCGTTACCTGTAATTGTTCCCTTGATGAGGTTTGACTGCCCGAGGAAGTTTGCAACAAATGCTGTCTTCGGATTGTCATAGAGCTCTGCAGGTGAACCCATCTGCTCAATCTGGCCTTCATTCATCACCGCGATGGTGTCGGCCATGGTCATGGCTTCTTCCTGATCGTGAGTAACGTGAACGAATGTGATTCCAACTTCCTTCTGAATCCACTTAAGTTCTATCTGCATCTGGCGACGAAGTTTGAGATCAAGTGCACCGAGTGGCTCATCGAGAAGCAAGAGTGCTGGGCGGTTCACGATTGCGCGAGCAAGTGCGATGCGCTGCTGCTGACCACCTGAAAGCTGTGTTGGCTTACGTTGTGCAAGATGTGGAAGCTCTACAAGATCTAACGCCTTATTTACCGCATCGTTAACATCTTTGATTCCGCGACGGCGAAGGCCGAATGCGATATTTTCAAAGATTGTTAGGTGCGGAAACAGTGCGTAGTTCTGAAAGACTGTATTAATCGGGCGCTGATATGGACGAGTGTCGGTGATATCAGTTGTACCCAATGAAATCTTTCCCTGAGTCGGTTCTTCAAGCCCTGCAATCATTCGAAGAGTTGTCGTCTTGCCGCATCCTGAAGGTCCGAGAAGTGCAAAGAACGAACCTTTAGGAATGACAAGCGACAAATCATTGACCGCAGTGAAATCACCATAACTCTTGGTGATATTCGTAAGCTTTAGATCTCCTCGTGCAGAGCTTGCATCAGCTGACACTTAGTTGCCGGCAGCCTTCTGGAAGGCTTCAGTCCAACTTGTCTCTTCTGCAGGTGTAAGTGCGCGGAAGACAGAGAGGTTTGCCATTGTCTTATCGGTTGGGAAGATGAATTCGCTTGCCGCTAGATCTGGATCAATCTTCTCCATCTCAGCCTGAGCACCCTTTACCGGACATACGTAGTTAACGTATGCAGCAACCTCTGCAGCAACTGCTGGGTCGTAGTAGTAATTGATCAACTTCTCAGCATTGGCCTTTGCCTCAGCTGTAGCAGTTGATGGAATCAACATATTGTCACCTGAAATTGTTCCGCCTGATTCAGGGATTGCGAAGTCGAACTTGCCTTCATTCTCAGACTTAAGAATGAACATGTCACCTGACCAACCGATTACTGCAGCTGCATCTCCTGATGTGAGATCTTCTGCGTATTCGTTGCCCTTTACGCCGCGAATCCAGCCATCTGAAATCTTCTTAGCAAGGAAATCAACGCCATTCATAAATTGATCTTCTGTCACAGTTGCAAGGTTGACGCCCTGTGAACGCAAGATAATTCCGACTGTGTCGCGCATTTCAGAGAGAACAACAATCTTTCCCTTATTTGCTGGGGAGAAGAGATCTTCAATTGTGCGAACACCCTTTGGGTTCTTCTCTGTGTTCCAACCGAATCCACCCATGATGCCCTGCCATGTAAGTGTGCTTTCGCGCTTTGCATCAAATGATGGAGATGCAAGTGTGTCGAGAATATTTCCAGCATTTGGAATATTGGCCATATCAAACTTCTGTGCATAGCCAAGACGAATCCAACGAGCTGCCATCCAGTCGGTTGGGCAGACTAGGTCGTAACCAATATCTTTCTTAAGCTTAAGTTGTGCCTGTACTTTTCCGAAGAACTCATCGTTATCGTTGTAATCTTCAAAGTACTTAACTGCAATATCAGTCTCTTTTGTAAATGCTTCAAGAGTTGGGTACTTCTTACCTGAGTCATCGACATCAAGGTAGAGAGGCCAGTTGCCCCAGCGAACAGAATTCTTTGCACCACCTGCTGCATCGCCATCAGATCCACATGCAGCGAGCGCACTTGCACCTGCAACTGCACCAGCGCCGGCTAGAACAGCACGACGCGATACTCGAGAGTTGATAATTGAACGTGCTTCTTCAGAGAGGGGTTTCTTAGCCATGTGTTGGGCTCCTTTTAAATTGCCGGAATAAGGGACGGTTTTGCTGGGCTTATTATGGACTTTCAAACCCCCTGAGCCAAACCTAAATCGAACTTTTATTGGTGCCATTTTGTTGAGATTTCTGGGCTAGTTAGGCGTTGATATTGGACATCACATGCTTGATGCGGGTGTAATCCTCGAAACCATAGCTGGAGAGGTCTTTTCCATATCCACTGCGCTTATATCCACCGTGAGGCATCTCGGCCACAAGAGGAATATGAGTGTTGATCCAGACGCAGCCGAAGTCGAAGGCCTTCGCCATTCTCATAGCGCGACCGTGATCCTTGGTCCAGACCGATGATGCCAAGCCGTAATCGACTCCATTGGCCATCGCCACCGCTTCAGCCTCATCCTTGAACTTCTGGATGGTGATGACTGGTCCGAAGATTTCAGATTGGATTAACTCATCGCTCTGCTTGAGATCTGCAATCACAGTAGGTGTAATGAAGTAGCCCGGCATATTTGTCGGCGCTCCCCCTGCCACGATGCGAGCATGCGATGGAGTACGAGAGATAAATCCGCTGACTCGTTCAAATTGGCTCTTGTTGTTAACAGGCCCCACAAGAACATCTTCAGATGGCATACCCATTGCGATGCTATCTGTCGCCTGCGCTGCCAATAGCTTCACCATCTCGTCATAAACGCCTTCTTGTACAAGGACGCGAGTAGCAGCTGTGCAATCTTGGCCTGCATTGAAGAAGCCCGCAATCGCGATTCCTTCGGCAGCCGCAGCTAGATCTGCATCGTTAAAGACCACAACAGGTGCCTTGCCACCAAGCTCAAGGTGAACACGCTTTAGTGATTTCGCTGCAGCTCCTGCAACTTCCATTCCTGCTCGAACAGAACCAGTAATGGAGACCATTGCAGGTGTTGCATGGTCTACAAGTGCCGCACCGGTTTCGCGTTCCCCTGTAAGAACGTTGATAACGCCATCAGGTAAAAATTCGCTCATGATTTGCGCCATGAAAACTGTTGATGCTGGAGTTGTATCACTTGGCTTCAAGACAACTGTATTTCCTGCTGCAATTGCAGGTGCCCATTTCCACACAGCCATCATCATTGGGTAGTTCCATGGCGTTACCTGCGCACAGACTCCAATAGGTTCGCGGCGCACAAATGAAGTCATTCCGCGCATATATTCGCCAGCTGATTTTCCTTCTAAATTACGCGCAGCACCCGCAAAGAAGCGGATCTGATCGACCATCGGAGGAACTTCTTCAGATGCAGTTAAACCCATTGGCTTACCGCAGTTCTCAGATTCAATCGCTACAAATTCATCAGCACGAGCTTCAATAGCATCGGCAATCTTCAATAGCGCACGCTGACGCTCAGACGGTGTGGAATCACGCCAATCGACAAAGGCATCACTTGCTGCCTTCATCGCCTTATCAACATCTGCCGCATTTGATTTCGGGGCCGTTGCAAAAGCCTCGCCAGTAGCAGGGTTAATCAGCGTTGTGGTCTCACCCGATGCGCCATCGACTGACTTTCCATTAATAAAATTCTGTAGCTTCTTCACCGTCTATGCCTGACCTTTCGTAGCGCGAACCATCTGATCACCGTGATCGTAGGGATGTTTTGTGTAGCTCTCTAACCAACGAGCAATTGTGTATTTACCTGACTCGGTATGTTCTCCAAATTTTTCAAGATCTTCCTCTGTTAAACGTTTCACTAAATCTAAAGAGCTGGCTCGCACCGCGGCATAAACAGCAATTGCATTTTCAACCGCACCATCTGCATAGCCAAGCTTTGGTTCAATTGCCCAAGCCGCTTCGTCATACCCTTGAATAATCGAACCTTCTGGTTCCGCAACCAAACGACGCAACCGCGCATATGACTGCGCCTCTGAATCTGCCATGTGATGAATACATTGGCGAGCAGACCATTCATTCTCTGCATGTATATCGAGAAGTTCTGGCGTTATCCCCCGTGCAAGATTGAGAAAATACTGGCTTGCTGATTCGTACGCTGCTGCGGCTTCTTTGAGATCCATAGACAAGAGCCTAACTATCTGGCTCAAAACTTTCAATTGTTATCTACTTACCGTTCTTTTGAGAACTCGCACTTCTGTACTTGGTGATGTCGCAGCGCTAAATGTGTTATCGGTAGGAGTGATCTGAGCAGTCAGTATCTGCCTCCCCGTCACAGGTGGTTTCCAAGCGCAGGTAGCGCTGAAGGATGGATAACTGCCTGTGGTGGATTTAGATAAACATCCAGAAATTCTCTTACCTCCAAGCAAGAACCTAACTTTGCCAGCAGCTGAAGATGTCACGGTAATTGTTATCTGAGTTCCCTTGTAGACGCTACCTGAAACAGAGGGCGCACCCAAAGAAGCGCTCTCGTTGGCATTTGTTATTGTCAACGTCAGGGTCTGGAGGTCGGTAAGAGAACCATCTGAAACTGTAATTTCAACGATGTATACATTGTTTTGATCAGAGTCAGCAGGAGCTTCGAAATCAGGGTTGGCAAGAAATGCCAAGACGCCACTTGATGAGTTGATGGTGAAGTCAGCCGAATCGCTGCCACCTGTAATTGAGAAGGTCAACGAAGCACCCGCATCTACATCGCTTGCTGCATACGTGACAACCGTGGTGATGTTCTCTGCCTGGCTTATGGTGTTCGTTGCTGCCGATGAATTATTTGTGATGGTGGGCGCTTCATTCACATTGGTGATAGTTACCGTTAACTCTTGCGTTTTGACATTGGAGCCAAGGTCCGTGGCCGTAATAGTCACGATATACGTATTATTTGTACCTACATCAGCGGGTGCTTCAAAATTTCTCGAAGTAATGGTTAGAACTCCACCTGAAGTAATTGAGAAGAATGAAGAATCTGTTCCCGATACTGACCAGGTTACAGATTCATTCGCTGTGAATGTATGCACTGCAGTTGAGTTCTCCTGAACGGACTGTGAACTCGTTGCTCCTGTTGCAGATGATGGCCCTGTAATTGTCGGCGCAGTCGAATCGCCAAAGTACCTAATGATGACAACTCCGGATCCGCCGGCGCCGGTTGCTTTAACCGATCCAACGTCTCTTGTGCCAGCAGCTCCTCCGCCTCCACCGCCAGTGTTTGCTGTTCCGTTTGTTGGCGCTGATCCTGACGAGGCGCTTGCTCCTGTTCCTCCTCCACCGAGACCACCAGCACCACCGGCACTTAATCCACTTCTCGGATCACCGGAAGCGCCGCCGCCGCCCCCGTAATATGTACTTGTTCCTGTGATGTCATTTGTAACGCCAATTCCACCTGCTCGTGCTGGCGTCACTCCATTTGTAGAATTTCCATTTCCACCTGGCGCACCAGCACCACCTCCGCCACCATCACCAGGTGCTGATGTAGCGCCACCGTCATAACCTTGTCGAGGAGGACCTGCAGTTCCAGTTCCTCTTGATCCAGAGTGGCCACCACCACCGCCACCAGATCCACCGTTTTGTGCAACGCGAGAAATATTGGATTCAGAAGAAGCAGAACCGCCACCAATCGCGGTAATTGTCGTTAGCGCAGTCCCTGAAATAGTTGAATTTCCGCCATTGTAATTCGCCGGGTTGTGGTTACCTGCACCTAAGTTGTATGAAGCGCCGCCATTTCCAACCGTTATCGAATATGAAGAAGCTCCTGGCGTGAAAGTTCCAGCAAGAACTCCACCTGCACCACCACCACCTGATCCATCTACGTAACCAGCTGCCCCTCCTGCACCGCCACCTGCAACTACCAAGTACCTCACAGAAGTAACGCCTGACGGAAGAGTCCAAGTATTGCTACCTGATGTAAATCTAATGACGCAATCGCTACCTACCTGGCTTATCGTCGCCGTTAAAACTTCACCAACCGCTGCCGAGCATCCGCCGCTTGTGATTGTTCCCGCTGCGGCGTTAGCGCCAGAAATTCCAATCGCCGAAAATGATGAAGTTACTAAGGCAAGTGCGAGGCAAGGTGAAGAGAAGCGACGCCAAGTGTGCCTGTAATCTCTCATGGCGTAATCGTCAAAGTTCCAGGAGAAGTTGCCCATCCTTTAGCGCTACGCATTACTACTCGATCCGTCTCGGCATCGGTAGGAATTGTTAACAGTACATAGTTTGCCAATGGGTCTAATACGTTAAATGTTAGCCCGGAATGCGAAACGCTTTCAATTCCAAAGAAAACCTGTGTAGTTGCATCATCAGCAACAAAACCAGTCCCAATGACACGCAACTTTGAATTCGCTCTTACAGAGGTCACGGCTGTCCCGGTTTCATCTGCAAAACTGATTACTGTGAAAGTTTCATAGGTTCGTTTTTCAAACCCAGTTTGCCCGGTGAGTGGAATTGACGTTGGAACCGAAGGTGATGAACTTACATAATTGGTGATAAAGGGAATCCAAAAAATAGTTGCCGTCGTTGTCTCATCAAAGTAATTGGTGCCACCAGCTTTTACTGCTGTGATCGAGCAAACCCCGCTAGAAGTTGCCGTGAGGAACATTCCGTCCCTCAAAGAGCAATTCGCGGTGCCTGATGAACTCAAGGTCCTGGTTACAGATCCCAATCCCGTGCCACCATAAACATTTAATGGATAGGTAGAGATGTTGGGAAATGCTGTGTAATTACCTACAGAGAGCTGTGCCTGATTAGCCTTCAAAATTGTGACAATTAAGTATGTCGAAGTAGCGCTTTCGTAGTTTGTTCCTGTTGAAATCGTGCTTGTCACAACACAATTTCCTGTGACCAAAATTGCTGTAATTGTTTCAGTAGAGAGAGTGCAACCGGTTGATACCCCAATGTTGTAACTCACCACCCCGTCGGAGCTACCTGCAGAAATTGTCGACTGAAGGCCCACTGAAGTGCCAAAAGTTAATGATGAGATCCCAGTGCGTGTTGAAACGGAAATTGTGCGCGTGGCTTTTGCAATTGTTACCGTCTTTGTATCTGAAATCGGAGCAAAATCATTGTCGCCCGCTTTCGTTGCAACCACAACACATGTGCCAGCACTTGTACTGGTTAGCGAGTCAGTGTTTGAAATAGAACAACCGGTTGCGGTTCCTGCAGAAGCAGCATAACTAATAGCTCCAACGCCTGAACCTCCGGATGCACTCATCCGCGTAGCAATGAGATAAGTACCAGAGGCGTTGGCGAGCGTAAAGGATGCCTGGACATTCTTGATTGTCAAAGTCAATGTAGGCGAGACCAAGTTCGAATTTCCCGAATAATCAAGAACTGCTCCAGCTGGAATAGAAACCGTCAGAGTTCCTGGCGATGCCGATGATGGAGTTAACAAGATCGTATAAGTAAATGGATTTATTGTTGTGGGCGTTCCTTTGCCATATGCCGCTGCAGACGTTCCTCCCAAAGTTACATCTGCGGCCGAGAATCCTGTTACAGATTCAGAAAAGGTCACCGTAATCAGAATGTTCTCAATTTTAGAATAACTGGAACTTCCTGCCGTAGGAGTCTCAGTCGGAGCTGTGACGTCGGCAAATGGAGTGGTGAAAGAAATAATGGAACCTGAAGTTGAACCTTGGGCATTCGTTGCTACGGCCCTGTAGTAATAAGTAGTCAAAGGTGTCAACCCGCTTACATCCTTACTCACAGATTGTGATGTTGCTCCAGATAGGGCGCTAGGTGTTACCGAGACTGTTGCGGTGTCGGAACTAAGGCTGGCATTCGTGCTGTATATAAAGACGAGTGAAGATGTCGTCGCGCCCCTTGGATTAACTGAAGCTCTCAAGGTGGCAGTAGTTCCGCTGACGGTCGCAGTCTCAGTTACCACCAACGGGGCGGCAGAAGGTGTAAAGCTCAATATCTGACCAGAGTTTGAACCGTTGACGTTGGTAATATTTAATCTAAAGTAATAAGTCGTGCCTGTTGTAAGTCCCGTAACCGTTGCCGATTCAGGGGTATCCAATAGTCCGGTTGCTTGGCTCGGTGTTGCGTTGACTGTGGTCACGCCCGATGAAAGATCTGGAATTGTTGAGTAAGTAAAGTTGAGAGATGTTGTTGCATTCCCTCGTGCGTTTGCAACTCCATTAAGCACGGCACTTGTACTAGTTACGTTGGTGGCGGGGTTTGTAGTGGCCGAAGGCGCGGGAGTTGTCGTGAAGCTAATGGATTCAGAAGTAGTTGATCCTGCCGCGTTATTGGCAACAACTCTGTAATAGTACGTCACCGCAGGAGTTAGTCCAGTTAAATTCGCAGAGATGGAAGTTAAAGTATTCCCACTTACAGACGACGGTGTTGAATTGCTGGTACTCGTATCCGATGTGAAATTAGCTGACGTACTCCATACAAACCGAATACTTGAAGTTGTTCCACCACTAGCATTGACTTGAGCATTGATAGTAGTTGTAGTTTCCCCAAGATTACTGGCCGCGCTGATAGTGATTACAGGCGGACCTATCGGGGTAAATGAAAGAATTGTGCCGAAACTAGTTCCAACAGAATTAGTAGCCTTTGCTCGAAAGTAATACGTAGTCCCTCGCGTAAGGCCAGTTATTTGTGTAGAGATTGGCGTTGATGAAGATCCGGTTGCCGTTCCTGCGGAGACTATCGTTACACCGGTAGCCAAATTTGAATCGGTGCTGTATTCAAATTCAACGTTAGATGCTGCACCATTAGGGTTGACGTTTGCATTGAGTGTTGCGGCTGTCGTCGTATCTACATTTGTCGCAGCTTCTGTACTTACAGTTGGAGAATTTGCATCCTCCGCAGTCAATACATAACTAATTCTAAAAGTTGTTACAGCGCCAGCTGCTAACGAATCAACCTTTACCGAGACTGCGACTTGTTGGTCACCTACGGTTGCTGAGCCAACTGCCTGTGCCCATGGTGAAAGAGAATTCCACACGGTATCTGGCACAGCCGTCGCTGGGTTACAGCAATCATAGTTATTCACTGTTCCAGCTCGTGCCCTGCTATCCGTGCTACGCAAAAGTACTTGCGCACCACTGTCGAAGGTTGATCTAACTTCGGCACTCACTCCAGTTCCACCACGAACAGTTACTGTATTCGTGGAAGTTGCAACACTTCCATTTCCAGCTGAATTACCCGTGGAGTTATCCGGGTCATACCCTCGTAGATAGAAGACATTCGTCAACGTTGAGCCTGAGGTATTGGTAAGTGTCACATCAACATGTAGCGATTGGCCATCGTTTGGAACAACAGCGGTCTGTTTTACAAGAACACCATTACTAGATGAGGTCGCAGTCCAATCTACCCGCTGATCACTTCCAGATGTGACTAGATTGCTGACAGTCCCTGATATCCCCGTACCACCGTGGTTGTTATACGTTGGGCTGTTAGCTCCGACCTTTAAAGCCCAGCCTTCATATTGTGTTCCTGGACAGAAATAGTCTCCGTCATCAATATTTGTAAATGGAGCGGAAGAACCGACGGTTGATCCCCAACCATTTTTTTGGCGGTCTACACGGAAACCGAGGCAACTAGGAAGGGTTCCGTGGAAAGACGCGGGAATAGTTGAGGATCCAAAAGCGCCATTTGCTCTAACCCCAACTTCGACATACTTCCCCTGGAGAAATCCTTGAGAGGAAAGAATTT
>Ga0214163_1000624_pt1 | contig 16022 bp, 14 predicted proteins | sample LakMenepilimnion_2_FD_153001 | JGI IMG/M metagenome (GOLD analysis project Ga0214163, IMG submission 153001) | Freshwater microbial communities from Lake Mendota, WI - Practice 15JUN2010 epilimnion v4 | ecosystem: Environmental > Aquatic > Freshwater > Lake > Epilimnion/Euphotic zone | place... | reverse complement strand
CGGCGTAGGTGAAGGGCTGTTACTTGGACTTGGAGACGGTGTAGGGCTTTCCGAAGGACTTGGAGACGGTGTAGGGCTCTCTGAGGGGCTCGGAGACGGCGACGGCGTAGGGCTTTCAGTCGGAGTGGGCGAATCAGTAGGGGTTGGCGACGGACTAAGGCTAAATGTCGGCGTGGGGGTTGAACTAGTGAAAGGGGTGGCGGTAGGCGTCGGCGATCCAATTGATGCTATTGTTCCGAAAACAACACCTTGACTGAAATTTCCCGAAGTATTGCTTGTAACTGAGATGTTTTGGCCTGTAAAAAGAGTTGTGGTATTGGAAAATGTAGTATTGGGCAGAACAAAATAAGTCAAACCATTAATTGTTACAATAATATCTGTAGGTCCATTATTTGTTACAGTCGTATAAATTAACTGAGGTAAAGTATCAATTATTGTAAAAAGCAAATTTGGAGTAGTATTTGTGCCAAAAGTATTAAAAAAGTTAAATCCATTCGTATCAGGAACCAAAGTTTGTACGGCAAAGTTGGTTTGAGTGTCAAAATTTATGGACGGTGCCAATTCAGGCGGTAGAATTGGATTTCCGTAATAAATGGATTCCAAAGTTGCTATTGTGTTTAATTGATTTTTAGTATTGTAAAGCTGAACAGCTTCGCTGCCATAAAGAGTAAAAATATCGCCATTTTTTAAAGGCCATGGCCAGTATTGAATCCAAACGGTAGCACTGGCTAGTTGATCTATAACATTTTGCCTATCCTGATCAGGAAGCATGCGTGAATTAAGTTCAACGTAATCGATAGTAGTTACTTTAAAAGTAATCTGTGGATAAGGATAAGCAGCCATATGTTTTATTTAGTATCTTTCTTAAAAATTATGTTGGAGTAGGTGTAGGTGTCGGCGTAATAAAAGCTGTATTATAACGGTAGGCAACAACCCCATTATTACCTGCAGCCAAATTAATCCAGTTTTTGTCTGCAAGTAGTGTCTGAACTGGGCTACTATAGCCCAATACATTTCCTGTGCCTAGTTGTCCGCTTGTATTCAGTCCCCATCCCCAGAGTGAACCATCTTTCTTAATAGCATATGCTAATTGATTAGCGCCACAAACTGCAGCCCAATCTGTGCCATTGCCTACTTGAACCGGCGAATTTCTGTTAGTCAGGTCGTTGAATCCTAATTGTCCTACTGCATTTGTGCCCCAAGCCCAAAGTGTTCCATCATTTTTTAGGCCATAAGCATTGTTGCCATTGCAACTAACCTGCGTCCAGTTGCTGTTAGTTCCGATTTGAGTCCAAGAGCTTCTATTTCCTGTGGAACCAAGTCCAAGGACGCCATTTGTATTGACGCCAGTACACCACAAGGTGCCGTTGCTCTTCCTAATAAATGCGGAGCTTATGCTTGCAGCAATCTGGCCGCCAAGCCAATCAGTGTTGGCATCCACTTGTACAGGACTGCTGGCGCTAATGTTGCTGTTGTTTCCATAACAGAAATTGGAATTTTGACCCCAGCCCCACAATGTGCCATCGTTTTTTATACCTAGACAATATTGATTGGTGCTTCCTGTTGCAAAAGCAGTCCAATTTGCTTCTCCTAATTGTATTGGGCTGTTCTTACTTAAAGATGCTTGCCCGTCTCCTAATGCACCGTTGGTCGCAGCACCAAACATCCAAAGAGTACCATCAGTCTTTAGGGCACCAGCGGTATTTGTTGATGAAGCAAATAGCCATTCTGTATCTGTTCCTATTTGTGTTGGAGAAGAACGAGTAATATTTACACTGTTGTTTAATTGACCGTTTGCACCCGTACCCCAACCCCACAAAGACCCATCTTTTCTCGCCTGATACATAGTGCCTAAGACTGCATTTATTGGTGTGTATTCAAAATCTAGTCTAACGAAAGTAGGCGAACTAAATACAGCTACACTGTCGTTTCCTAATTGCCCCCCTGCGCCTGTGCCCCAAGCCCATACTTCATAAAGCGGCAAAGGCGTTGGAGTTGGTGTTGGACCAACGGCTTTCCAAGCTTGTATTGTATCAAAGTTTGCTTCTACACCCCACCAATCCGCACTTGTACCAACTTGTGTCGGGCTTGATACATTTGCAACGTTATTCAGCCCAAGTCTTCCACTGGTATTAATTCCCCACACCCATAAAGTATTATCTCCTTTAACAGCGGCGCAGAAACTTACGCCCGCACTAAACCAAGCGACATTGCTCATAAGTAGTGTTGGTGTTTGCACATTATTAGTAGAATTTAGTCCGCTTGCGCCTGAAGCTCCTGAGCCCCAGACATAAAGTTCTGCAAGATTGTTTAAAGCCAAAACAGGCTGCAACTTGCAGCTAATATCAATCCAATTATTTGCATTGCCTACTTGAATCCAGCTTGAGTAGCTTTGGGTTGAGTTATTCCCCAAATTAAATGAACCCCCGTTTCCTACACTCCAAATAGTTCCATCGGTTCTTAAACCTATATTAAACTCATTTCCTAATTGTACTTTCAACCAATTGCTATTGGTGCCACTTTGAACTATACTGCTGGTGTTTACGATTGTATTATTGCCTAGCTGTCCAGAGGAGTTTGCACCTGCTCCCCACAAAGTGCCGTCTGTTTTAATTGCCATTATAACATTTGGGGTGTATCTGCTAATGGTATAAGACCAATTGCTGTCGGAACCAATTTGCACAGGACTGCTATAATTCACAACTGCTGAATTTTGAGCGCATGCGCCAAGGTTATTGCTACCCCACGCCCAAAGAGTACCGTCAGTTTTAATTCCTGTGCTGGTATTATTAAAAGATGCTTGCGACCAATTTCCAACAACTTGAGTTGCCGAACTATTGTTTACCAGACTTGTTATGCCTAATTGTCCAAGTTGGTTTCTTCCCCAAGCATACATATTGCTATTTATTCCCAACGCCCCTAAAGCGTTGGCTCCATATGGCACATGTTGGTATCCAGAACTTTGAACCAGAACAGGACTGCTTCGTACAATTACGCTGTTATTTCCTAATTGTCCATCCGCATTATTGCCCCATGCCCAAGTGTCTCTTAAAACATAAGGAGTTGGAGAAGGTGTTGGACTTGGTGTTGGACTAGGACTTGGACTTGGAGAAGGTGTTGGGCTAGGGCTATTAGATGGAATTGGAGGCATTGTCGGCAAAGCAGTAGTCAATGTGAATCCAGCTTGATAGTATGTAACTCCATTTAAAACTACACTGTCTATTCCGCCATATCCTAAACTTAAATTGCATACTTTGTAAATTGGACTTGGCTGATTAAGATTTATAGAATAAGAAGCATCCCAAGCCCTAATATTAAGAGTTTCAGCGACTCTATCTATTCTATTAAGTAATGTATATGCAGTTGCACCAGCGAAAAGTAATCCTATGACTTTTCTAGTTCCTCCAATGTCTGCCAAAACTGCACTTCCGCTATCTCCACCAGCTGATGGTGTATTGCTACCATCTTCATAAGCATACTTAATGCAATCTCCCCAATATTGCAAAGTTCCATTATCATTAACATATGCATTCACATGAAGTTCTGTAATTTTTAAAGCACAATCTGTAGCAGCAGTATAACCTTTAGGACCGGTTGTCCTTCCAGTGCTATAAACCGGAGGATCTTCAACTAGTAAGTTGTCTAATTCAGCTGAAGTTGCAAACGGCAAGTAAGGTGCATAATCTGGTGTGCCAATAGGTTGCCAAACCATGTAACTATTTGAGTCAACATAAGCTGGTGTAGTATTATTCATAATCAATAATGCACCATCGACATAATTAGTGTCGGTATTACTTACTGGCTGATATCTTTTTATGTTGTAGCCTGCCAATTCAACAGCGCCGTTGTCATTTACTAGAGCACCGGGAAAATAATCATTATTTGGATCAACGTTGGTCCAAGGTCTTTCTTGGCATGTATTATAAGGACTGGCATTTACAACATTTATATTTTGTTCATCACAATATACTCTTTCATCGCAAACAACATGGCTATTAGTTACTCCGACTATTTTATTATCTGTATTATCAACTGCGAAAAATCCAAGTGTACCTACAGAAATGTTATAACCACCGCCACCAGAAGGAGTCCAGCCCGTAGGAAATTGAATTATTTCCTGACCGCCACGCATAGGTTTTAAAAGCGACGGATTTCCTCTTAATCTTTGTATATTTGCATCGGCTGGATCGGGATAACATTGCTGTAGATTTGGTATTTCATGTTCTACAACATCTGTTAAATATATTTTGCCATCAATTACAATCTCGCTTGGTAGCACTTCATCTGATTTTACTTCGGACAATGGTTTCTTTTGATTAACACCGAAAATAATAGAAAGTTTATCGGTTTTTTCTCCATTCTTAAACTTAAAACCATACGAAACAGAATTAACATCTTCTGGCGTTACATCAAATAATCGTTTGATTTCATTTTTAAGTTCTTGGCTCATTAAATCCACGCAACAAATATTTGTTGGGCCTCCTGTGTTGGTGAAGGTGACGGTGTTGGGCTAGGTGACGGACTCGGGCTAGGAGAAGGAGTCGGACTTAGGGACGGGCTCGGTGAGGGCGATGGTGTCGGTGAAGGACTATTGCTAGGACTTGGCGAAGGCGTAGGCGAAAGTGTTACACTCGGGGTAGGAGTCGGACTAGGTGAGGGCGATGGTGTCGGCGACGGACTCTCACTTGGGCTTGGCGAAGGCGTAGGCGAAAGTGTTACGCTCGGGGTAGGAGTCGGGCTAGGTGTAACGTTTGGAGATATAGTTGGACTAGGCGTAACATTTCTATAAGCGTTAACATAACTTTGACCAACGCCAAAGTCAACCCAAGCAGTGTCGGCTATGATCGTTTGAACCATGCTTGACACGGCAACTACGTTTCCAAGTCCAAGCTGACCACTTGTGTTTGCTCCCCATACCCATAAAGAGCCAGAAGTGGCTAGTGCAACGCCGAAACTTGCTCCCATTTCAGCTTTAGACCATGTTTTTCCAGTACCAATTTGCACTGGACTAGAACGATTTATAATATCGTTTGTTCCTAAAGCTCCTGATCCGCCATTTCCCCATGTCCAAATGGTTCCGTCTTTCTTTATTGCCCCAACTGCAAAATTTGTAGTGGAGATTTGTGACCATGTATTGTCCAATCCAACCTGTACAAAAGAACTTCTTGAAGTGGTGTCATTCAGACCCAGCATTCCAGAGCCATTTGTGCCTGTTGACCACAAGGTGCCGTCACTTCTAATTCCTAAAGAGAATCCTGAACCACCGGTCATTTGTGTCCATGTTATTCCTGTTGAAATAATTACAGGACTACTGACATTAGCCAGAGAAGAATTGCCTAATGCACCAGAGTTTTGTCCCCAACCCCACAGTCTATTGCTTGAATCCATGGCAAAGAATAAACCGTTGCCTCCTCGGCTACAAAATACATCTGTATAGTTGCTACCAAGTGCTTGCACCGGAGATGAAACACTGGTAACAGTATTGTTTCCGAGAGAACCGGCAACGCCGTTGCCCAAAGTCCAAATAGTTCCATTGTTTCTTAATGCTGCTGTGCAAGGGCCAGAAGCAAGTTTTAAAGTTGTATAGGGTGGATAATTTATAATTTGTGTAGGACTTGATCTTAGTATTATGGTGCCGTCTCCAACATAGCTGCCCCAGCCATAAAGATAACCATCGCTTGCAAGAACACCTGTTGCGAAGTCAGCTAGAGGCGAAGAAATCCATGGGAAAGCACCCACATAAACTGGGCTTGATCTGTTTACTACTGAACTGTTGCCAAGTTGTCCGAAATTATTTTGACCCCAACTCCACATATTAACAAAGTTTGGTGTCACTGTAGGAGACGGCGTCGGAGATGGGCTAAACGAAGGAGTAGGTGAAGGTGTGGGGCTTGCGCTCGGCGAAGGGGTGGGCGATTCGCTCGGACTTGGGCTGGGCGAAGGGCTGATAGAAGGCGTGGGTGTTGGGCTTTCGCTAGGTGTCGGGGTTGGGGACTGACTGGGGCTTGGGCTAGGCGACGGTGAAGGACTATTGGAAGGACTTGGGGATGGGGTCGGTGAAGGACTTTGGCTGGGGCTTGGGCTAGGTGAAGGCGAAGGGCTGTTAGACGGACTTGGCGACGGTGTGGGGCTGGCAGTAACGCTTGGGGTGGGACTGGGCGACAGGGTGGGGCTAGGTGTGGGCGTAAATGTTGGGAGATTAGTTGGTAATGGTGTGGTACTTGGTGAAGGTGACGGTGTCGGGCTTTCAGTAGGCGAAGGCGATGGGCTGGGAGAAGGAGTAGGGCTATTTGTCGGCGAAGGAGAAAGGCTCGGCGAAGGTGTCGGGCTTTCAGAAGGCGATGGGGTTGGACTGGCCGTAGTAGTCGGCGAAATACTTGGGGACGGCGTCGGACTCTCGCTAGGTGTTGGCGACGGGCTATTAGATGGACTTGGTGAAGGTGTGGGGCTATTGGTAGGCGAAGGTGTCGGGCTGGCAGTAATAGTGGGAGATATACTTGGGGATGGCGATGGGCTGAAACTTGGTGTTGGCGACGGACTAATAGTAGGAGATGGTGTCGGAGTTGCCGAAGCTGAAATGGTCGGTGTTGGAGTACTGGTGCCAGTAATTGACGGCGTTCCAGTAGGAAATGGTGTTGGCGGAACAGTCGCTTTAACCGCTACAGTCCCATAAACCATTCCTTGAGTAAAAGCATCGGCTCTAAAAGTGGATATCTCTACTGTTTGACCTGTTAATAGCGACTGTGTTATAGTAAAAGTTGTTCCCGGCAAAACTAATGTTGGAACTCCAGCAACAGTAACCGTTAATTCTGACAAACTATTGTTTATTATTTCTACAAATATATCTTGACCTATAGCAGACGTTTGGATAAACATTGCACTTATAGTTCCAAATGCAATCGGAGTGTTTATAAGAGTAAATCCTTGATCTGCACCAACAAGATTTTTAGTAACTATATTGTTTAAATTATTTACTACTAAATCTTTTGGCAAAACAGGCGTACTTAGAGGAAATCCGTAATAAATTACTTCTAAAGTAGATATTTCATTTAATTGTTGTAAAGTCTTATAAAGTTTTACAGCTTCGCTGCCATATAGCGTAAATTCATCGCCATTCTTCAATGGCCAAGGGTAAAATTCCATCCACACAGTGGCATCCGCAAGTTGGTCAATAACATTCTGCCTGTTTTCGTCAGGCAGTAGTCTCTGATTGAGTTGAACATTATCAACCGTAACAACTTTAAATGTAATCTGCGGGTATGGATAAGCCATAAGTTTATTTACTTTATTTTGTATTTTTTTTAAGTGACATATTGTACCTGATCTTTATATGGTATAGGTGTCACTGTTGGTCTGGGTGTTGGATTTGGGGTTGGAAGCGGTCTTGGTCGCCAAGTAGCTGCGGGTGTCATAGTTGGCTTTATAACACAATTATCATCAAATAATAAAGCATTTAAACCCCCCATATATTGTCTTGCTGGATAAGTAAAATAGCTCATGCAATTAAAATTGCTTTTTACAGTAAGGAAAACAGTATCATAGAAAAATTCATAAACTCCACCTTGTGGCCCAAGATGTTTACCCAAAGAACTTGCTCCAGTATAAGTGATATGTTTGTCATCCAAAAATCCTATTGCAAATTCTATAGGAACATTTAAGAACGCATATGTTCCCAGTCCCAAACCAAACGATCCACACTTGCCATTGAATTTAAGTACAGGAGGTTGATTTCCTACTGTGGTCAATATTACCGAAGATAAGCATGAATGAATCGCACTAGGGCTAGGAGTAGGTGTAGGGGTGGGCGCTGGTGCCTTTGTAGGAGTGGGTGTCGGTGTTGAAAAAGGAGTAAATTGAGGTGTTGCACTCGGTTTTGGGGAGGTGGTCGGTGTAGGTGTTGGATATAAAGGAAAGCCGAAATACACGACTTCCAAAGTGTATTCTGTCTCTTTTGCGTAGGAAGGAGCATCACTGAATACTTCAATAGCATTATTTAAATAAGGAATCTGCTTGTAAACATTGATGGCTTCTTTGCCATACAAAGTAAAAGTATCATTGTTTTTTAATGGTCTTCCAACATATTGCACATAAACTGTTTGGTTCATCAGGTTGTAAACAATATTGGGAGGCGGTGCCCAAATAGCCGTAGGTTGAGGTGGGGTATCTGGGAAATTTTGATTCAAAAGCTGCCTGTAAACAAGCGTTTTTACTCTAAAAGTAATTTGGGGGTAGGGTTGGACTTGGTATGTGTTGGGATAAGGAAATTGAGGAAAAGGCGGTGGAGGCGGAAATAAAGTTGTATTATAAAAGTAATCGGGTTCCAGAGCCTTCTCTAAAGCCTTATCAAGGTTATCGCTACTAAGTTTATTAGGAATTTTGTCTTTCATTTTGACCTTTTCAAACTATATACCTTTTATGAAGGCAGATTTTAAACCATCCGATATTATAAAAGTTTCGCCAACACAATTGGCTGAGATATTTGTCGAATACTACGGAAAAAAACTTAGCTTGTTTAACGAAAAAGTAGAAGCAAGCCGTTATGCCGTAGAAATTGACTTCAGAACTACCATGGATGAAGCCAATTTTGGTTTTGCAAAAATTGCTTTGGGATATGTGAGTTCATGTCTGAAAAAAATGGGCTATCATGTCAAACTAGTGTTTGCTGAAAAACCTTTAAGAGTCATTATAAGTACACGAAATTGGGATGATGGAGAATGGGTTGGACTAATCAGTTATAATTCCAGTCTGAACACTTTTGTGCTTTCCAAGGGATATTTTAATAAATCTGACAAATCGGTTACTTTGAAAAAGTCTGTGGATATTGAAAAGCCTTATAGTGGTCAGAACATGTCAGAAAAATTAAAATCTTTAATGGATTTCCTGAAAAAGGAACCCAAAGTGAAGCCGCCTGAAATTACTGTTAGTCTGAAGCGTGGGCCAAAAACGTGACAAAAAACAAAGGTTCCGGCATTATTTTTATTGCTGGAAATAAAGTTTTATTGTTACAAAATCCTAAAAAAATATGGGAAATACCCGGCGGTAAAAAAGATAAAAATGAAGATTATTTTTCTGGAGCACAAAGAGAAACAGCTGAAGAACTAGGAAAATGCCCAGAATTTAAATTATTTGGCGATTTTATTCACGAAAATAAAAAGAATAAATTTAAAATATATTTTGGAAAAGTAAAAAGGCCATTTGTTTGTAGGCTTTCCGATGAACATTTAGCTTATAAGTGGTGTGATATTAATGATTTGCCCCAGCCAATCCACAAAAAGATAGCTGGGGCATTAGATTTTTTGAAAAGAAATATGTTAGCCGTTAATAATATCAACTCCATCTAGGGGATTTTCAGTCAAAAGAAATTCTTTGCCTTTGACATTATTATTTTCCATATTAATTTCTTTTAGGCTGTTTTCAGGGCGAACAACTTGTTCAGTATGTCCTTGACGAGTAACTCTTTCGGGCTGGTCTAAAATAAGCTTTTCCACTGTGCTCTCCTTTACTACATTTTCGTTAAGATTTGCTGGGGCTTCTACTTTGGTTTCTACTTTTACCGCAACCGTTTCCTGAACTTTCTGTTGTGAAATGATTTCAGGAGGTTTAGGAGCCTCTTTTATATATGGCTCTGAGCTTATAAGTCTGCAATATCCTGTTTGTAGCATCATAAGAAAATAAGAATCGCCTTTGAACCGACCTCTCGGTGGAATTAAAGTTTTGCCATCAAAAGATTTTCGTGGTAAAGAAAGATCATGATTTCTATGATTTTCAAACAAATAAAGTGTGCCGCCTTCAACTTGCGTATGCCCCTGTTGTGCTCGCATAATATTTTGCTGAAGTTTTTGCTGCTGCTGCTGACGATTCTTCATATTGTTTCCTTTTATAGAGCCAACAATATAATAGTATACAGTTGTTTTTATTTGTTATGGAGTTACTCTATGAAAAAGCCACCACATTGGTTTGATGTTTATCCTCAAAACACCAAAGAAGGCGATGAAGAAGCCAAAGTTTTCACAGCCTTGGCAAGAAATACGAAATGGGATTGGAGAAGCGCTTCTGCTTTAGCCAAGGAAACAGGATTGGATAAAGTTAGAATTGAAGAAATTTTATACAAGTATCACAAAAAAGGTATTGTATTCCAAAATCCCAAAAATGATGACCAATGGGGCTATTGGTCTAATGTGCCGGATATGTTGAAAAATAAACAAAAAAGTATTAGCCAAGAAGATTTAGACAATAGGCTCAATTAAACAGCAAGGACAGGCAGTATAAACTACTGCCTGTCCTTATGTCCAATAAAGTAAAATTTAAGCGTCTAGTGCTGTATCTGGTCCGGTAATTACCTTTACCTGACCTTTCAGCTCGGGTTGCAACTTAACTAATGCGTCAGCGGCAATCGGAGTGAAATAGTTAGCGGGATACTGAGAACGCATGTAAGCATCTGGATAGGCCCAATATGCGATACCCTGTCTCTTTGATGCGCCAGCTTCACTTAAAGGAAGCTCTAGTTTCTTGGACTCTGCCCATTGTTTAAATGACTTCATTTTGCCCTCTCAATATAAAAGGTATAATTTATTTATAGTCTTACCTTCATTTTTATATAGATTTCAACATTATTTATTTGGAAATTATATTATGTCTTATTCTGTAGAATTTGAAAAAGTTGGAGCATCTTTTGAAAGCATCAAATTTCTAGAGCGGTGCTACGTCTGTCAGCATTTATCCGCTAAAATAAATGAAAATTTATGTTCCACTTGTAAAAAATATTTATCCTACGTCAAAGAAAATGATGTCATAATCATTTCATTTTCAAACTTTTTCCAGTCTATTGTCATGCAAAAAAATGCAATTTTTCTTTCATGGTATGATTTTGCGCAAGTCGAAAGAGTAATAAACGGAGTTGCCAGCCAAGAAATTTGTTGGAAATATTACCCAGAAAGATTGTCACTTTATGTTGATATGGCACAGTCAAATAATGATTCAATAAATAAATATTCGAATTTTATAGCTAAAATTTGTTATAAAATTTGCAAACTTTTAAACATACATGCTCCCGGTTTGCAAAAGCTAGAATTTTTACTTATAAGCTTTTTTAATCAATTTTTAGGAAACGATGTTGTTAAAAAACACGTTTTTTATATACCAACAATTTCAAAAATAACTCAATCTGTAACGCCAGTAAATAGAGTGTGGATCAAAAATGAACTGCTGGAAACTTGTGATTTCCTTTTTGAAAAACCGCTATAATTATTAGCACTGACTCCATGGTGGCAGTTGGTGAGGCAGAGAATATATCATGACCGCTACAACCTCAACGACCAAGCCTAACACAATTACTTTCCGCATTTCCCGTTACCGTGCAGGAAACAAGAATGTTTATCGTGTGATTGCCTACATCCCCGGCTTTAGCCCAACTTATTTGGTCAAACCAGAGGGTGACAATAACTTCCCTAACCGTTCTGCAGCCCTAAAGGCATGCAAGCGGCGTGCAACAGCTTTGGGCTACACCCCTGAAATTATTGCAAGCACCACTACCAGCCGTCGTGCGACCGCTAAGTAATTGCATCTAAATTTTTTTTAATAAGAGGCGAATTTTTCGCCTCTTATTTTTTTATGCACCATGCATAAAACATCTTTATAATTATCAGTTTTACTTGTCCTGAAAATTTCAATAGAACTATACCAATCACTTATCTTTTCATCGACTCCCCACCGCCAATCGCAATTTTGATTGACTAAAACATAGGTAGGCACACCAATAGTTCCTGCAATGTGAACTATTGCAGTGTCCACAGAAACTAAAATATCTATTTCATTTAAAACTTCTATGGTCGATAAAACATCGTCCATTTTTGAACCATAATCAGTTATTTTATAGTCCTCAAATCCCAACGCATAATCAACAACTTCATCTTGTCCAACTCTTTTACGCTTGCGTCTATCTCTCATCAAGCTGCAAACTTCTATCTCTGGATCATTTAAAAATGGCATAAAATCAAGAAAATAAGTGCTTCGAACATCATCACAGGGATGAAAGGCGCTTCCAGCCCAAACTATGCCAACTTTTAATTTTGAGGATTTCTTAGGTGTGTGTTGCCATAATTTTACAGAAGGCGGTATCTCTTTTGTCTCCAAATGATACGGCAAACTCATGATACCAAGCAAATGAGTAGTTCCCTCTTCGATTGATTCCCTTATAGGCACAGCTAATGCCCGAAAAAAACTTTCCACAATCTGATCGGTCATAAGAACATAAGCGTTTGGCGCTTTTTCCAAAAATTGTGCTATAAATCTCGAATACATGACGTTATCGCCTAGGCCTTGTTCGAAAACAATTGCAATCTTTTCTTCATAAAAATTCTTTTTCTCAAAAAGTACAGGGAGATTATATTGTTGACTGAATTTGGAAACCTGTGGCATTGACGCATAGCGATGTTCATAAAACTGCCATGCCTTTTCATACTTCTTCTGTGCAGCCAGACAATAGAATCCTTCCACATAATATTCGGGTTTGGGATCTACAGTCAAAGCCTTCTTGATTTCCTCGAATGCTTCTTGTTTATCACCATTTTGGCTCTTATATGCAGCCAAATTCATAATGTAATCAGCGCAAGACGGGCACAGAGTACACGCCTCATTCATATAAGACACAGCTAAATCAAATTGGTTCAGCAAGTAATAAATGTTGGATATGTTCGCCAAGTAACGATGGTTTTTGTTTGATAATCCTATGGATAATTTTGCGCATTCTAAAGCTTCTTCAAGTTTTCCAATAGATTTTAAAACTATACTTAAATTGTTAAAATCTGAGGGATTTGGATGATTTTCCAAACTTTTTCTCAAAATTGATTCTGCTTCTTTGTATTTTTTCATGCCTATTTTGCAAATAGCAAGCAGTTGCCAAAGGTTTCTATCGTCAAAAACCTTCAAAGCCTGTTCGGCAATTTCTTCTGCTTGGCTCAGAAAATTGTGGTGAATTAAATCTATTACTTGTTTTAAAGTATTTTTGAGTAAATCGTTGTCCATATGGATAAATAAGTTATACCTTCCGGTTTGTTTCTGGGAGCAGAAAGATTGGGAATACAACCTGATAAGGTGGTTTTATGTGTGCTTGCAACAAAAACAAAAACAACAATCGCAAATCGAATGCATACCGTTCTGGTTTCCAAAGAACCATTACACACAACAGAAACATGAATATTACCGGTCAAAATATAGCTGATCCGAATGTAGCCCCGTCTATGCCAATGCAGCAGAATAATGCTATCAGACCTGTAAGCTATGATAGATTGAGAATTGAAAAGCTTAGGAGAGATGCTATTAACGCCGCTAAGCAGAATAACAATTAAATTTTTTCAATTAAGTATATATAACCAATATCCAAGAGGAGACACTTATGCTAAGTTATGATAAATGGAAACTGTTAAATGAGACTTTAGGTGGCTCTACAGTCTTAGGTCTAAGCCAAAAACAATCTTTAGGTCTAGTTTCTAACATTCCCGGCATTGCTGAAGGGCAATGGAGCGAGAAGGGTTGTGGTGAAGGCGACGAAGACGGAGAAGAAGAAGTCGATGGCGCTGTTGATCTAGAAGATTACTCTGACGAGTATGATGATACAGAGGAAATCGAAGACGAAGTCGATGCCGAAGATGAAGAAATCGATGATGATGACGAAGAGGACGAAGAAGAATATGATGACGAAACCGAAGGCGAAGAAGATGATGATATGCCTGAGGAAGAAGAGGAAGATGAGGAAGACGAAGAGGAAAGTGATTCCGACGGCGATGAGGAGTGGGAAGACGAAGACGAAGAGTATGAAGATGAAGACTCTGACGGCGATCCTACAAACTCTGAGATGGGCATGGGAACAGGAACCTACGAAACCAAGAGGTCTGGCGATAAAGTAATTACAGAGTCAGATTGGTGGCAAAGTGTTACCAACCAAATTGGCAAAATGACCCCAAGTGGCAATGTCATTATTGAAGAACAAGAGGAAGAAGAGGTTGAAGTTCTTTTCAATAAACTACCTTCCGATGTTAGAGGCCCCATGAGATCTTTTGTAAGCAGACTAAATCCAGAATCTGGAGAGCACGCTGGCAGAAGCCAACTTTTCGAAATGCTAGAAACATTAATGGAAATTGCCTTAAACCCCATGATTCATAAGGGCATCAATAAGAGCCAAGTTGCCTCTGCTTTGCTGAAAATAGCTAAGAATTTATATGCAAAACACGCAGAAAATCCCAAAACAGATTCTCATTCTGAAATGTAAAATAAATTTCCCATAAATTTAAAAGCCGCTGAATTGAATTTCAGCGGCTTTTTTTGTATCATAATTGCATGGACCTAAGAAAAATTTTTCGCACCTACTTAGACCTCGGCTATCAGCCTATCCTTTTGTTTCCAAAAACCAAACAACCAATTCTCAAAGATTGGAACAAAAAATACGACTCTGCTCCTTATTTTGAAATCCTCAAGCAAAGAAAAAATTTTAATCTAGGACTTTTGCTAGGTGAACTTTTAGACATCGAAGGTGATAACAAAACAGCAAATTATTTTCTGAACAATTTATTTAAAAATATTATTCATCCCACCTTTTCCAGTTATAAAAGCACGCATCATTTGTTTCGATCTAGAAATAATTCTTATTTCACAAGGTTTGTTAACAGTGGTATAGAAATTAGAAGTCACCAACACCAATCCGTCGCACCGCCCAGTAAACACGCTGAAATGAATTATGTTTACACTTGGACATCTCCTCCAACACATATTTTTGAAATACCAGTTTTAACTGAAGAACTCGAATTCAAAATCAAAAGATTTTGCGGTTTAGGAAGCACTATAACAAAACCAAACCAACAAGAAGTCTGGTGTGGCATCTGTTCCAAAAAATGCTTCTGCAACAAAATCAGGTTAGAGAAGGAAATAAATTATTTCAAATCCATGAATTTAAAATGGACTTGTCACAAATGTAGACCAAAATCTACAAAAGAAATAATCAAAGCTGCAATTTCTTCGGGTTGTTGATTTCGTATTCAACAAGCTCAATCAGCTTGTTTGGCATAAAATTACTGGCAAAATTAAAGAACTTCCTTGCATTACTAAAATTATTAGAATTGATTGCATTGACAAGACTGGCTTGATCATAACCATAACAAGAATAAGCAGAAATGGGATCGTTGCTCTTTAACTTTTCAGGACTAAAATTATAAAACTTTTTAAATAATCCATCATTCATTTCATGAAATACAAAATCACAGAGCAAGTAAATAAGACCAATTGTGCTTTCACTCCTTAGCCAGAAAGGTGATAAAACTCTATATTCCAGACCATACTCGGTATCTCTATAACTTCCGGCAGTACCGAAGAAACTACGCCTACGATAGCTTTCAGCACTGTTATCAATTAATACAGATGGTATTCCCACAAACAAATCCAACATATAAGTAAACAAAGGTTTAAAAAGTGGATGGCATACTAAGTCGCTGTTTCCACCGCCGATATGCAGGTGACCTCCTGCCATACGACAGTTAATGTTTTTAAGTATTTCAGTCTGCAATTCGTTTTCCGTCAAAGTATAGGCATTCAAGTCCGGAACACATCCGAACTCTCTTGCATTTTCGTATTTCAATTCTTCTTGTTCAAATTCCGCATAAGCATGCAAACTAATTTTGTGATCATTTATGAGATTTCTAGTCGAATCTCTAGCATCAATAATTCTACTTACAAATTCTTCTACATTATTTGCTGGTTGTATATTAACCTCCAGCAAAACATTATCGTGATATAGAATGGAATCTTTAGATAATTTATAAGGTTTGCTTTTTTTATTATTGCATACCTTAATAGCATTTATGAAAGTGCTATGGCTGTCTACTACAAAAAATTCAGGGTCCGCACCTAATTTCATATAAAGACTCCGAGTTTTATTCTACATACTATTATAGCATAGGAATTAATTATGGCAGTCGAAGCTAATGCACAATTTATATACTCTGAAGGTCCGGTAAGACCAGTAGGAGTAGGCT
>Ga0214163_1000623_pt1 | contig 16027 bp, 15 predicted proteins | sample LakMenepilimnion_2_FD_153001 | JGI IMG/M metagenome (GOLD analysis project Ga0214163, IMG submission 153001) | Freshwater microbial communities from Lake Mendota, WI - Practice 15JUN2010 epilimnion v4 | ecosystem: Environmental > Aquatic > Freshwater > Lake > Epilimnion/Euphotic zone | place... | reverse complement strand
ATCTTGAATAAAAGGAATTATACATGGACAATCAGGAATAAAATATTAGGGCGTCGCTATCAAAACTTCTAAAATATCAACCTATGACAGATAAAATCAATATTCTTTTAGCTAACCCCCGAGGCTTTTGTGCGGGTGTTGATCGTGCTATTCAAATCGTAGAAGAAGCGCTTATGCAATATGGAAAGCCTATTTATGTGAGACACGAGGTTGTTCATAATCAACATGTCATCAATGATTTAAAAACAAAGGGTGCTGTTTTTATTGAAGATCTCAATGATGTCCCAAAGGGTGCTCATGTGATTTTTAGTGCGCATGGTATTTCAAAAGCCATTCGGGAAGAAGCAAAGTTGCGAGAGCTTATTCCTATCGATGCGACCTGCCCATTAGTTACTAAAGTCCATGTAGAAGTAAATAAAATGCTTAATCAAGGCATGGATATAATTATGGTAGGACACGCAGGACATCCTGAAGTAGAAGGTACGATGGGTCAAATCGAAAAACATCAAGCAAACCGAAAAATGTATTTAATCGAAACCTTTGAACAAGTATCGAGTTTGATGGTTGATCACCCAGATAGGCTTGCCTATGTGACTCAAACCACACTTTCAATAGATGATACAAAAATAATAATAGAAGCATTGAAAATAAAATACCCAAATATTCAGGGACCTAAAAGTGATGACATTTGTTATGCCACACAAAATAGACAAGATGCAGTCAAAGAAATAAGTAGCGTTTGCGATCTCATTATTATTGTAGGCTCTAATAATAGTTCTAATTCGAACCGCCTTAAAGAGTTGGCTCTTAGAGAAGGGGTAGACTCTTATATGATTGATCATGAAGATTTACTTCAATCATCTTGGCTACTTAATAAAAAAAATATTGGTATTTCCGCTGGGGCTTCAGCACCTGAGATTAGCGTTAAAAATATTGTAAATAAAATTGAAGCGCTTACAAAAGCTTCTATCACTGAACTTCCAGGCATTGAAGAAAACATTATTTTTAAATTGCCTAAGATTTAAATATGTCTTTCAAAAAACCCGTTTCATCTCTTGTATTAATTTACACAGAAGACTTTAAAGTGCTTCTCATGGAGCGCGCTGACAAGAAAGCTTTCTGGCAATCTGTGACAGGAAGTTTGGAAGAAAATGAAACGCCAAGAGAGGCTGCAGTAAGAGAGGTGTTTGAAGAAACTGGTATCAACACAAATCAGTACTTACTCGAAGATTGGCAGCTTTCTCACATCTATGAAATTTATGCTCATTGGCGATATCGTTACGCCCCCAATATTACGCACAATACAGAACATATTTTTGGTCTTAAAGTGCCAACTACCATATCTGTTCAATTATCAGAGCATGAGCATGTTCAATATCTATGGGTAGATTGGAAAGAAGCCATGGATAAAGTCTTCTCTTGGACTAACATCCAAGCTATTAAAAAATTAGCCGAAATTCATCAACTAAAACTGTAAAATAGATGGTCTATGCAACTTGCTCAAATAAAATTTAATACGTTTGAATCTATCAGCGACGAAGATTGCCAACAAAGAATTATTGCAGCCAAAAATAAACTTGGTAAAAATTTAGTTCTTTTAGGTCATCACTATCAGCATGAATCTGTTTATCGACATGCAGACTATACGGGTGACTCCCTTAAACTTTCTCGTGTTGTTGAGTCACTTGATGCTAAATATATTGTTTTTTTAGGTGTGCACTTCATGGCAGAAGTCGCTAATATTTTATCAAGGCCTGACCAAGTGACTATTCTTCCAGACTTAGCCGCAGGTTGTTCAATGGCAGACATGGCCAATTTAAGCAAAGTAGAAAGAAGTTACCGAGAGCTTTCAAAAGTACTTTCATTTGACGAGGTTGTCACTCCTGTTACTTATATTAATTCTGCAGCCGACCTTAAAGCTTTTTGTGGTGAACATGGTGGCATCGTTTGTACTTCAACGAATGCAACAAAAATTATTGAGTGGTCATTTAAACAACGTGAAAAGGTTTTATTTTTTCCGGATCAAAATCTAGGTCGTTGGAGTGGTCACAAAATGGGTATTCCCTTAGATGAGATGCCTGTGTGGGATCCAGATCTCCCGCTTGGTGGACTTACAGAAGCAGAAATTAAAAAAGCTAAGATCTTTTTATGGAAAGGTCATTGCGCAGTTCATCAAATGTTTCGCCTCCAAAATATTGAGCGCTTTAGACAAGAGCATCCAGATGGTAAAGTAATCTCCCACCCTGAATGTCCCTTTGAAGTCTGTGCGCATTCAGATTATGTAGGATCGACTGAATATATTTTAAAAACTGTCACAGAAGCTCCTAAAGGCAGTAAATGGTTGGTAGGTACTGAACTTAATTTAGTCAATCGCCTTGCAAATCAAATGAAAGCTGAGAATAAACTTGTGCAATTCATGTCGCATGTCATTTGTGAATGTTCAACTATGGCACGTATTGATCCTCAACATCTTGCATGGTGTTTAGAAAATATTGTGAATAATGAGCCCGTCAATATCATTAAGGTTCCAGAAGCTGAAGCGAAGTTAGCTAAGCTTGCCCTCGATCGCATGCTTCAGGTCTCATAAATGGCCTCATGCATGATTTGTAATTTTACTGAAGGTGAAATCATCTGGAGTGATAATATCCTTCGCGTGGTTCTTTTAGACCATCAAGATTACAAAGGTTATTGTCGTGTTGAATTTATTAGTCACATAAAAGAAATGACAGATTTGGATGAGGCACTTCAATTTAAAATCATGCGCTGTGTATTTAAAGTAGAAGAGGTTTTAAGAAAAATTTTTAACCCTGAAAAAATTAACTTAGCAAGCTTAGGCAATAAGACACCTCACATTCACTGGCATGTTATTCCTCGCTTTAAAGAGGATCCGCACTTTCCAAATTCACATTGGGGAGAAAAGTTAAGAGAAGGCTTACATCAGCCTTTAACAAGAGAAGAAAAAAAAGACCTGATTGAATTATTAAATCAATCCTTAAGCCAATAAGCGCGTAACTATTTTGCCTTGCTGAATATGGCTTTCGATAATTTCATCAATATCTTGTTCATCTATAAAGCGGTACCAAGTGGCTTCAGGGTAAATTACAAGCAAAGGCCCCTCGCCACATCGATCAAAACAGCCTGCGCGATTAATTCTTGTTTTAGATTCACCATTTAAATCGAGTGATTTAATTTTTGATTTCATATACATGAACATGCCTTCAGCTCCCTTATTAGAGCAACAAGCCTCGCCGTCATCGCGCTGATTTAAACAAAAGAAAATATGATGTTTGTAATAATTCATTTATTGGGATGACAGAGTGTCGTCTTTCGTAAAAGTCCAGGTTCTTGTAATGCTTAGTATATCCACTTCTTTTCTAATATCTTCAGGGAAGGGAGCGTAAGGCGCGCCTAATTCCACAATTTTTTTAGCGGCTTCATCTAGTATTTTAAATCCTGAGCTCTGATTAATTTCAATACTATCGATTCTTCCATCAGGCTTGAGCGATACGGTCATTCTCAATTGACCTGAAAATTTCTTTTCACGAGCTTCTTCTGGATAATTCATATTGCCTAAAGTTTCTACTTTTTGCCTCCATGCTTCGGCATAAAGCGCATATTTATATTCTTTGGTGCGAGCGCCAATATATTTTCGTCTAGGCTGTTTTTCAAAATTAGAGATTTGGTTTGAAAGCGCTGCCTCTGTCGCGCTCATTTCGCTCGCACTTGCTAGGATATCTTCTTTGCTAATTGATTTATTAATAACTTTTGACTCTTTAGGCTGCTGAACTGCTTTAGGCTCATTTAATACTTGTACATCTTTTTTTACAATTTTTTCTTGTGACGAACTTGAGGCCTTACCAATCTCTGCCTGATTGCCACGATTATTAAGCTGAAATGTATTTTTGTTTTCAGTGATCATTGGTAACGGTGTTTTTTTATGAGCATCTTTTTCCGTATTACCGCCTTTATTAGAGTTACTTTGTGCTAAAACTTCTGCATCCTCTTGCTGATTGTCTTTAGAGTTTGTTAAGACCACTTCAATCTCTGAAAACTTATTTTGAAAAGGTTTTAAAGGCTTAAAGTGTATGAGCTGTATAGCCAAAAAATGCAGGGCAAAGGATAAAAGAATAGAAAGCTTAAGAATATTATTCTTGTATAAAATCTCATCTCTTGGCATAACCTATACTATTCCATTTAATAAGGTTTGATGAATGCCATTGAAACTTCCATTACTCATGACAAGTAAATGATCGCCTGATTTCGCCTCTTTTAAAATAGCTTCAATAAAATTTTTCATATCGAGGCCTATAAATGATTTATTTTTTATAGGTGCCAAAGCTTGTTCGGCATTCCAAGTTAATTTCTCGCCATAACAAAATACTTGATCTGCATCTTTTAGGCTCTGGGGAAGCGCGTTCTTCATCGTACCTAATTTCATCGTATTAGATCTTGGCTCTAAGACTGCAATAATTCTCGCTTTACCTACTTTAGCTCGCAATCCTGCGAGAGTTGCAGATATGGCTGCTGGATGATGTGCAAAATCATCATAAATCGTGATGCCGTTTTTTTCGCCAATACGTTCCATTCTACGTTTTACATTTTTGAATGTTCGTAACGCTTCTAATGCATTTTCTAGCGTTACACCCACGTGATGCGATGCCGCAATTGCAGCTAACGCATTCATACGATTATGATGACCTAAAAGATCCCAAGATAAAATACCTATCGATTTATCCTGATTTAAGACTTCAAAAGATTGGTCTTGATTAACTTTGCCAACTGATAAGCCTTGCTTACTACCGATATAAGCTTTTTCAGACCAACAACCTTTTTCCATCACTCTTTTTAAACTATCTTCTTCATCATTAATAATGATACGTCCGATACCGGGTACCATACGCACCATATGATGAAATTGAATTTCAATCGCATGAAGATCTGGAAAAATATCTGCATGATCATATTCAAGATTATTTAATATTGCAGTTTTGGGATGGTAATGAACAAACTTAGAGCGTTTATCAAAGAAAGCTGTGTCATATTCATCCGCCTCAATCACAAAAAAGGGCGAAGTTTCATTCGATGAATTTTTTTGAGGCAAACGCGCTGAGCTATCAAAATTAAGTGGCACACCCCCGATAAGAAATCCTGGTGCATAGCCATTAAATTCTAAAATCCATGCAAGCATGGACGTTGTAGTTGTTTTACCATGTGTTCCTGCAACTGCGAGCACCCATTTGTCTTTTAAAATTGCTTCATAAAGCCATTGGGGTCCTGATATATATGGTAATCCTTGATTCATAATCTCTTCCATCAAAGGATTGCCGCGAGATACTACATTACCAATCACATAAAGATCTGGTTTTAGTTCGGTTTGATTTTTATCAAAGCCTTCGATGAGTTCAATTCCAACACTTTGTAATTGGGTGCTCATAGGTGGGTAGACATTCGTATCACAACCTGTCACTCGATATCCGGAAGCTTGAGCTAAGGATGCTATACCGCCCATAAATGTTCCACAAATGCCTAAGATATGAATATGCATTTATTATTTTCTTATAAATTAGGTGCTAACCATTTTTTCAAAAATTCAATCGATACATCTCTTCGCTTAGCCATATCTTTTAATTGGTCATCTCCAATTTTATCGACACTGAAATAATCTGCTTCTGGGTGTGCAAAATAAAAACCTGATACGGAAGCAGCGGGCGTCATCGCGAACGAATCAGTAAGATGCATATCGATTTCATCTAATTTTAAGTGCATAAAAATATCTTTTTTAACAGTATGATCTGGACATGCCGGATATCCGGGTGCAGGACGAATGCCCTGATAAGCTTCTTTAATGAGCGCTTCTTTATCTATGTTTTCTTCTGCGTCATAACCCCACAAATCTTTTCTGACGCGCTCATGCATATATTCAGCAAATGCTTCAGCTAATCGGTCAGCTAAAGATTTAAACATGATGCTACTATAATCATCATTTTTATTTTTAAATGTTTCTTCATATTTTTCCATGCCTAACCCGCTCGTCACCGCAAAGATACCAATGTAATCTTTAATATTTGATGATTTAGGCGCAATAAAATCAGATAAACACTGGTTAGGTTTTTGTACATTATCCACTTTTGGTTTTTCAGATTGTTGCCTCAAGCCATAATATGTAAATAAAGTTTTAGTGCGTGATTCATCTTCATAAATTTCAATATCATCATCGATACTATTCGCTGGATAAAAAGCGACCACACCGTTAGCCACAAGTGCTCGGTTATTGATGAGTTTTGTGAGCATAGTTTGTGCTTCATTGAAAACTTGCGTCGCACTTTTACCCACAATAGGATCATTTAATATCGCTGGATAAAATCCTACCAAATCCCATGTTTGGAAAAATGGGCTCCAATCAATATAAGGTGCAATTAAATTTAGATCGATATTTTTAAATATACGTTTGCCAATAAATTTAGGAGTTTTCGGTATATACGCTTTATCAAATTGAAGTTTTAATTTATTCAGTCTTGCTTCTTCAAGTGTTAATAATTTGATACCTTTTTTATTGGCATGTTGATCACGTGCGCGTGCATAATCTTTTTCAATATCACTGATGTACTGATCTTTTTGTTCAGGAGTGAGAAGAGATTGCATCACAGCTACCGATCTCGATGCATCAGGTACATAAATCACTGGTCCGTCATAATGTGGTGCAATTTTAACGGCTGTATGCGCGCGTGAGGTTGTCGCACCACCGATCAGAAGTGGGGTTTTTAATCCTCTAAAGTGAGGGTCACGTTGCATTTCTTTTGCAACGTGCGTCATTTCTTCTAATGATGGCGTAATGAGTCCTGACAAACCAATAATATCGACATTCTCTTTTTTGGCCATCTCCAAGATTTCAGAACATGGCACCATCACACCCATATTAATGACTTCGAAGTTATTGCATTGCAAAACCACTGATACAATATTTTTACCAATGTCATGTACGTCACCTTTCACTGTGGCAATAAGCATTTTGCCTTTCGGTTTTGAAACGATACCGGTTTTCTTTTCCTCTAATTTTTTTTCTTCTTCAATAAAGGGAACAAGATGAGCTACAGCTTGCTTCATAACGCGTGCTGATTTAACCACTTGCGGTAAAAACATTTTGCCTTGTGCAAACAAATCACCCACAACATTCATGCCATCCATCAAGGGGCCTTCGATGACATGTATAGGTCTGCCATCTTTTTGCATGGCTTCTAATCGTGCTTCTTCAGTATCTTCTACAATAAAATCTGTGATGCCGTGCACTAAAGCATATTCAAGTCTTTTATTCACTCGAGTAGGTTCGGTATCTGTACCTCGCCAATTTAATGTTTGAATTTCTTTTTTACTTCCTTTTAAGGTGCCTGCAATTTCGATCATTCTTTCTGTGGCATCTGGTCTTCGATTAAGCACAACGTCTTCGACGCGTTCTTTAAGTTCAGGATCAAGATCATCATAGACACCCATCATGCCTGCATTGACAATCCCCATCGATAATCCAGCTTTGATCGCATGATATAAAAAGACTGTATGAATTGCTTCGCGAGCGGTATCATTGCCTCTAAAGCTGAAGCTGACATTTGACACCCCACCTGAAATTTTTGCATGCGGAAGATTTTCTTTAATCCATCTTGTGGCGTTAATAAAATCAACCGCGTAATTGTTGTGTTCTTCAATGCCTGTTGCAATGGCAAAAATATTCGGATCAAAAATAATATCTTCGGGTGGAAAATGAATCTTTGAAATTAATACGTCATAAGCACGTTTACAAATTTCTGTTTTTCTTTGGAATGTGTCAGCCTGACCTTTTTCATCAAAAGCCATGACGATCACAGCTGCACCATATCGTCGACATAATTTGGCTTGTCGAATAAATTCAGCTTCACCTTCTTTCAATGAAATTGAATTGACAATCGCTTTACCTTGCACACATTGAAGACCTGCTTCAATCACTTCCCATTTTGACGAGTCAATCATAATGGGTATTCTTGCAATGTCAGGTTCTGATGCTACAAGATTTAGGAAATGCTTCATCGCTTTCACTGCATCGAGCATCCCTTCATCCATATTGATATCAATAATCTGCGCTCCATTTTCAACTTGCTGACGCGCGACTGATAAAGCTTCATCATATTTTTCGTTAATAATTAGATTTGCAAATGCTTTTGAGCCCGTCACATTGGTTCGTTCACCGACATTCACAAACAATGAATCGTCTTTAATTAAAAAGGATTCGAGGCCTGAAAGTCTTGTCACTGTTTCAACGGTTGGAATGTCTCGAGGTTTGATATTTTTTATTTCATCAGCAATCGCTTTGATATGTTCAGGCGTGGTGCCACAACAACCACCGGCAATATTCACAAAACCACTTGTCGCGAATTCTTTTATTAATGATGAGGTGTCTTTCGGCTTCTCGTCAAAACCTGTATCAGACATAGGATTTGGTAGGCCTGCGTTTGGATAAATACAAATGTAGGTATCTGCAATCTTAGACAATTCTTCTGCATAAGGCCTCATTAGAGCTGCACCTAATGCGCAATTAAGACCAATCGTCATAGGCCTCGCATGACGCACTGAATTCCAAAAGGCTGCGACTGTTTGACCAGATAAAATGCGACCCGATGCATCAGTGACTGTCCCTGACAACATAATCGGTAGACGTATTTTGTGCTCTTCAAAATACGTTTCGATCGCAAAAAGCGCTGCCTTACAATTTAACGTATCAAAAATCGTTTCAACAAGAAGAATGTCGACGCCACCTTCAATCAATGCTTTCACTTGATTGAAATAACTATTTTTTAATGCTTCAAATGTAATATTGCGCACTGCAGGATCATTGACATCCGGTGAGATCGAAGCAGTTTTTGGAGTAGGGCCAACAGCCCCTGCTACAAACCTAGGTTTTTCTTTCGTTGAAAATTTGTCTACCGCTTGGCGCGCTAATTTGGCTGACGCTACATTCATTTCATAAGCCAAATCTGACATTGCATAATCTTCTTGTGCAATTTCTGTGGCACCAAAAGTATTTGTTTCAATAATGTCAGAGCCTGCCTCTAAATAAGATTCGTGGATCTCACGAATAATTTGAGGTTGAGTAAGACTTAATAACTCATTATTACCTTTAAGGAATAATTCTCGTTGTCCTTTGGGCGCTGAAAATTTTGCAAAACGACCATCAATCCCTCCACGATAGTCTTCTTCTGTGAGTTTATGTTGTTGAATCATCGTGCCCATCGCACCATCTAACAACAAAATACGTTCAGCCAAAAGCTTTCTTAATATATTTTCTTGAGCAGTCATGAAATCCTATGGCATTGAGTTTTTAAACATGCATTAGGCAATTTTTTTAGCCTAAAGTGCAATAAGAAACTAAAAAGTTATTATTTTTTACGTGCTTCAATCTCGGATAGTTTCTTTTCTAACTCTTCTAATTTTTGGCGTGTGCGTTTTAACACTTCTGTTTGAACATCAAATTCTTCGCGGGTAACAAGCTCCATTTTAGTGAACATGCCTTTTAATAGTGCATCGATATTCTTTTCAATATCAGGGAGCGGTGAATCCTTCACTATCTGTCTGATTTTATTAGACATTTCTCTTAATTTTTCATTATTTAACATGATCAATTTCCTTATGATTTAAGAGTTTATCAGATTTAAACGCACATCTTAAGACCATTTGACACACCGCGCATTTATATACCTATTTACTAACTTATTGATTTTAAATGAATTAATAGGTTGGCACACTAATTGCTTTAAGTAATGTGTGAAGATTCATTATGACTGGTCACATTATTTACAGAAAATTTTACATTAAAAGGAGATTTAAACATGTATAAATCACTCATTTCCCTCGCAGTGTTGGGAACGCTTGCTACGCCAACAGTATTTGCTGCAGAAGCAGCCAAGACTGAGATGAAAGAAGAATCCAACTGGTCATTGACGACCAATATGGGGGTTGTATCCGATTACCGCGCTCGTGGCGTATCTCAATCATGGCGCAAAGAAGCCATTCAAGCTGGCATAGACTTAACGCATAGCAGTGGCTTTTATTTAGGTGCCTTTGGTTCTAGCATATCACCTAACACTTTCCCTAAGGCTAACGTGGAATTGGACCTCTACGCTGGATATAATGGTGAGATCAAAGCCGTCGAAGGTTTAGGTTACACAGCAGGCGTGATTGGCTACTTCTATCCAAACGGTAGTTGGGAGAAGTACACGCTATCGAATGATGGTACTGGCGGTGCTCTTCGTCAAACACCAAAAGGGGGTCGTTGGGACACCTACGAAGCCAATGCCGGTATTTCTTATAAATGGGTAAGTGCTAAAGGCTCAGTAACTTTAGGTGACTGGTATGGTGCTGAACGGGATACGGGTTGGACCAAAAGTACTCGGGGTACAACCTACCTAGAATTGAACGCCGCCATCCCAACGCCATTAGATGGCTTAACTTTAATTGGTCACGTCGGCCGCCTAGATGTAAACGGAGAATTGAATCCAGACTTTGTCACTAATGGAAACCAGCTTCCAAGCGGCTCTCTGTCAGGTTCAAGAAGACCAGACTATACCGATTACAAAGTGGGTTTGAGCTACGCCTTCAAAGTGCTTAATACGGATGGTTGGAATGCCGGTTTATACTACATCGGCAATAATAACGATAACTACTGGGGTACCCGCGGTTATGGCGGAACCAGCTTTAACGGTGCTGGGTCAGGGAATGCGGCTGAAAGTAGAAATCTAAATAAAGATGCTGCGGTATTTACATTGGGCCGTACATTCTAATCCATTATAAATCACGGCGGGTCAAAGCCCGCCCTCATTGATGTCTTTCTAGGAGATACACATGAAATTTGTAACAGCAATCATCAAGCCGTTTAAGCTCGATGAAGTTCGTGAAGCCCTATCCGGCATTGGCGTACAAGGTATTACGGTGACCGAAGTCAAAGGGTTTGGTCGTCAAAAAGGCCATACGGAACTTTATCGTGGTGCGGAATATGTCATCGACTTTTTACCTAAAGTCAAAATCGAGGCAGCTATCCCAAATAAATTACTCAAACGCGCTATCGAAGCCATTCAAAAAGCAGCGCTCACAGGTAAAATCGGTGATGGCAAAATTTTTGTCATGGAGTTGGAAGAAGTTTATCGCATACGTACGGGTGAAACTGGGGAGGACGCTCTTTAATCAGAGGATCAAATTATGAAAAAACTATTATTATCATTATCTTTTATAAGTATTCTTTGTGTGAGCCTATTAAGTTTCAATGTAGGTTTCGCAACTGAGGATTTAGATTCAATGAATGCTCTGTCCTCAGCTGAAACTATTCTACTTGCGGAGGCTTCAGTTGATTCAGCCCCTGCTGCTGCAGAACCAGAGCCTGTTTTAAGTGAAGGTAACACTGCTTTTATGATTATCGCAACAGTCCTTGTCATCATGATGTCAATCCCCGGACTGGCTTTATTCTATGGTGGTCTTGTGAGATCAAAAAATATGCTATCGATTTTGATGCAAGTTTTTGTTACGTTCTCATTAATCTCTATTATCTGGGTCGTTTATGGTTATTCACTCACTTTCTCAGATGGAGGCGCTTATAACGATTATATTGGTGGGTTAAGCAAAATTTTCTTAAAAGGTATTGGATCGGACACATTATCTGGAACTATTCCTGAATATGTTTTTGCTACTTTCCAATTAACTTTTGCAGCCCTCACACCAGCATTGATCGTCGGTGCATTTGCAGAACGTATTAAATTTTCATCATTGCTTGTGTTCATGGTGTTATGGGTAACAGCTGTCTATCTTCCCATTGCGCATATGGTTTGGGGTGGTGGATTTCTTGCAACGCTTGGAGCAAAAGACTTTGCAGGTGGAACAGTCGTTCACATTAACGCAGGTATTGCTGCACTTGTGGGCGCTATTGTCATTGGCAAAAGAATTGGCTACGGAAAAGAAGCCATGCCGCCTCATAATTTAGTCATGACCATGATCGGGGCTTCATTGCTCTGGGTGGGTTGGTTTGGCTTTAATGTGGGCAGTGAACTTGCAGCGGACGGGACCGCAGGTTTAGTTTTAATTAATACCCAAATTGCGACCGCAGCGGCAGTTCTTGGATGGGTATTTGTTGAATGGTTAACGCGAGGCAAACCCTCCATGCTTGGCGGAGCATCAGGCGCTGTGGCAGGACTGGTAGCAATCACCCCTGCATGTGCTTTTGTTGGTCCGATGGGTGCCATTGCACTTGGCTTTATTGCAAGTATTATCTGCTTCTACGCGGTCACAGGACTTAAAAATGCATTAGGCTATGACGACTCGCTTGACGTATTTGGTGTTCACGGCGTAGGTGGTATTGTAGGTGCAATCGGTACAGGTATTTTTATGTCACCTGATTTAGGCGGGGTTGGATTTGCTGAAGGTGTGACAATATCAGACCAAGTCTATATTCAGACAATAGCCGTAGGCGTAACTGTTCTTTGGTCAGGTATTGTAAGTTATATACTTTTTAAAGTGATCGATGCAATGATGGGATTACGTGTTAAGCCTGACGCTGAAAGAGAAGGTTTAGATACATCAAGCCATGGTGAGACAGCGTATCATAACTAATAAATCCTGAAGTAGTGACTGCTCTAGGGCGCTTTTAAGCGCCCTTTTTTTATCCATAAAATCCAATCGCTTAAAGTTCTTAAAGTTATAATAAGGCCCATGTTTAAAAAGCTTTCTTTTTTCAATCACGCATTTCTTAAAAATGCTTTGTCACTCATTTTAAGTCCCAAGCTTTTTTTCAATCATGGGCACATTCCACCAAAAAACCATAAAATTCCGAATCACTTTTTTGGATTAAGCCTCACCATTGAAGATTTAATTGAAGATCCCGCAGGTGTCGTTGAAATGTGTCGTCAGCATAAAATTCGAGATGTGACGTTTCTTATTCCATCCAATCGCATCAATGAATTTAGTGCAACATTTATGGATGAACTGATTGGGCATGATATTCAATTTAATCTCAAGCTCGTGCTGATTAATCAGGAAGATATTTACCTTCAATGGCGGGAGATTTTAGATCTTACCCTGTTAGGCTATCAAACCCACATTGCATCCATAGAGATTGAAATGACGAGCTTTAGTCAGAATGCATTACATATGTTCTTAAATATTTGGGCAATGACATTTAATATTGCGCGGCTTAAAAAGATTAAAGTGGCAGGACCTTCTATTCCTTCATTTAGTCCCTTCTTTAATGACATGGTATTTAAGCTTTTAAGGGACAAATACCAACTGCCGGATATTCATACAATAAATTTAACAAATGAAATGGACAAAGAGCCCGAGCTCATGCATTCAAATTTCTTAATTCCTAAATTAGGCAAACTTTTTAAATTTAATCTTATAAAGAAATTATTGCTCACTCAAAGAATTGCTGAAAGTTTTAATATCAAAACTATTTATGGAGCGATTGAATTAAAGCGTCATGAAATTACCTCTTATACACTGCGAGCAATTTCTTTGCTGATTGCCTCCGGCCGACTTGCCAAACTATATGTGCCTTACCGAAATGCAGAAGGTATCCTATTTCTAATTGATCGTATGGAGGGTATGACTTATTTGGGCTCTTTATTTCATGATACATCCTTTGAAATTCATCACTTTAAAAATGAAAAAGAACAAATACATGTCATATGGGCTCGAGATGATAAGACCTTAAATCCAGAGAACTTTTATCATATTGAAGATATCCTCACTGCTAAAATCTATGATAGTCATGGGGACATCGTTGATCGCAATCAATTCAAAATTACAGATACGCCGATCTACTTTGTCTGGAAATCGATGGATCCTATTATTTTCATTGATAAACCAAAAACCATGGATTTTAATGCTGCCAATACCATAGCTCTATCATGAAAATCATGAGGTCTAATTCATCACTTGTTCCGTGTGTAAAGCGTGTGGCCGTAATATAGTACTTTCAATGCATCTTTGAATGCAGTTGATTAACCTTTTTAAGGAGAAATACTATGTGGACAACTCCAGCAGCTACAGAAATGCGTTTTGGCTTTGAAGTAACTATGTACGTAATGAACAAGTAATTGTTCGTTATTTAAAGTTACTTAAAAAAGGAAGCTTTATAGCTTCCTTTTTTTATTTAGAAGCTTCCTCAATGCGATTGCGTTTCATGGCGAATTCTTGCGTTGCGATTGGGAATACATAATCCTTAGGGAGTAATGTCCAAATTTTTCCCTGTTGTTTCATTGAGCCTGCTTTTCTTCCCGCTTCTTCCCCGGTGCCCCAATAGAAATCTGCACGAACACCACCTCGAATAGCACCACCTGTATCTTGAGCAACCATAAAGCGATCGAGCGGATCATTAGTATTAGGTTGGGTTGTAGACAAGAAAATAGGTGCTCCTAATGGAATAAATTTAGGATCGACCGCAACACTTCGCTCGGCTTCAATCGACACCCCTAAGGCGCCGATCGGCCCTGGTAAGTCATTAGGTAATTTTCTAAAAAACACATAGCTAGCATTTGTGTTTAAAAATGCTTTAAGTTTCACAATATTTTTTCTAGCCCAATTTTTTATGCCTTCCATAGAAGCTTCGGCCATGGTGATTTCTTTTTTCTGAATGAGTGCTGAACCAATCGCTTTAAATGGATGACCATTTTGATCGGCATAACCAATTTGCATGGCTTCCCCATTATCAAAATGAATAATGCCTGATCCCTGAATCTCTAAGAAGAAAGCCTCTACAGGATCTTCTACCCAAACAATTTCATTACCTGCCAAAGGGGTACCTTGCCCATCAATCTCAGCTCTTGATAAGTAGGGGACTAATTTGTTTCCCACTAATTTTCCACGTAAACGTTTTGATTTTAACTCTGGATACACTTCACTTAAATCCACAGTAATTAAATCTTTGGGCGTTGTGTAAAGGGGAATTTTGTAATGCAATGTTTTAACCTTACTGCCTTTTAAAACAGGTTGATAATAGCCAGTGATCATGCCGGTTTCCGAGCCATCAATATTAGTTGCTGTATAAACATTAAAATATTTTTTAAAATAGTTTTTAATATTTTCATCACTTGGCTCTTTGATGTCATCTGCAAGATCACATACTTTTTTCCAAGCTTCTTTTTGTTTTAAAGCAGAACAGCTTCTAAGCCATGCCGTCCAAGCAGGTAAAAGATTGTCACTTTCAAATAAAGATTCAATCGTGCTCCAGTCTGATTTTTTTAGAAGGCCGTAATCAGGAATTTTTGCTAAATCTTCTTTTTCTGTTTTAATTTTTGGGCAGTCACAATTAGATTTTCCAACAGAAACTTTATCTCCCTTATTGGGAAGGCCTGCACATGAGACAAGCAATAAAGTAAGTAACAATAGAATGAAAAGTCTCATCAATGAAGCGTCCTTGGCATCGACAAAATAAACATAGGAATTTCTGCGTCAAATGATGTGCCATCTTCGGACACCATCTGATAAGTCCCATGCATCGATCCTACAGGTGTGTTAATTTCGGTCCCGCTGGTATAAGTGAATGATTCATGCGGTTGAATAAGAGGCTGTTCGCCGATCACACCCAAGCCTTTCACTTCAAAAGACTCTTCATTGGCATCTGTAATAATCCAATGACGGCTTACAAGCTGCGCTGGGGCCAATCCATCATTGCTGATCGTAATGGTGTAATTGAAAAAATAACGGTTATGTTCAATACTAGATTTTTCTTCTACAAAATGGGTTTCAACATTAATACGAATCGCATGTAATTTTGTAGATCCCATGATATTAGGAAATTATGCCTTGTGAGGGGGAGCTAGGTGATGCTGAATATAACTTCTTAGCCATTCGTCCTGCAAGATATGCTTCGCGTCCAGCTTCAATGGCTTTTTTCATAGCACTTGCCATCATGATTGGGTCGTTCGCACTTGCAATTGCTGTATTCATGAGAACACCTTCGCAACCTAATTCCATAGCAATCGCTGCATCTGAAGCGGTACCAACACCTGCATCGACCAAA
>Ga0214163_1000622_pt1 | contig 16029 bp, 13 predicted proteins | sample LakMenepilimnion_2_FD_153001 | JGI IMG/M metagenome (GOLD analysis project Ga0214163, IMG submission 153001) | Freshwater microbial communities from Lake Mendota, WI - Practice 15JUN2010 epilimnion v4 | ecosystem: Environmental > Aquatic > Freshwater > Lake > Epilimnion/Euphotic zone | place... | reverse complement strand
CGTTCCCATTCCGAACACGGAAGTGAAACGCTGTTGCGCCGATGATAGTATGACGATAGGTCATGCGAAAGTAGGACGTCGCCAGATTACAAACCCCTCTCCTCACCGAGCGGGGTTTTTTCTTGATCTTCTTCAATCCCCATACAATAGATAGACTTTAAGGAGTTTAAATCATGAACGATTCTGAGGTGCAAGCCATCAATCAACAACTAGAGTCATCAAGCCCTACAGAAATCATCCAATGGGCGATTTCGCAAGGTAATGCGATCGTAACAACCAATTTTAGACCCTACGAATCTGTAATTTTACACATGGTGGTGCAAGCACAGCCATTGATTCCTATTCTTTGGGTTGATCACGGTGCTAATTTGCCTGAGACCTACCGTTATGCAGAGGCATCCAGAAAAGCTTTGAATCTCAATATTCATGCTTATGTCCCGAAAATGACGAGCGCTCACTGGCTGGCACTCAACGGTGGAAATGTGCCGATGCCTGATCAGGTAGAAAAGGTGGAATCATTCAGTCGAATCATGAAGCTTGAGCCTTTTGAGCGAGGAATGAACGAATTAGCGCCCCAGGTTTGGATCACTGCACTGCGCAAAGAACAAAACCCCCAGCGTGCATCGACGTTAAAGCCTGTGATGTGGGATGCGAAGTTTAATTGCCTCAAGGTCAATCCCCTACTTGATTGGAAGCCAGTAGAATTGGAGAATTACCTCAATGCACACCAGTTGCCTAACGAAATGACTTATTATGATCCGGCAAAAGGTGATGAAAAGCACGAGTGTGGCCTCCATGCCAGACTGGTAACAGACGCCAAGTAATTGAGATCCCAAAAAAAATTTATCCCAACACATGTCAGCTATTACGCACCTTCAATTTCTGGAAAGTGAAGCCATCTACGTGCTTCGCGAAACAGCCGCTCAATTTCAAAAACCGGCACTCTTGTTTTCTGGAGGTAAAGATTCTATTGTCATGGCTTGGCTTGCTCGCAAAGCGTTTTATCCGTCGAAACTACCGTTTCCTCTTCTCCATGTCGACACGGGACACAATTTCCCTGAGGCCATGGCATATCGTGATTGGTTCGTGAAAGAGATAGGTGCGACTTTGACTGTGGGACTTGTGCAGAAGTCGATTGATGACGGACGAGTTCAGGAAGAAAAGGGTCACAATGCGAGTCGTAACAAACTTCAGACGGTTACACTGCTCGACACCATTGAGGAGAATCAATTTGATGCTTGTTTAGGCGGGGGACGACGCGATGAGGAAAAGGCACGGGCTAAAGAACGCTTCTTTAGTCATCGTGATGAGTTCGGTCAGTGGGATCCCAAAAACCAGCGTCCAGAACTCTGGAACATCTTCAACGGGCGTAAGCATTTTGGAGAACATTTCCGTGTCTTTCCATTAAGCAATTGGACGGAGATGGATATCTGGCAGTACATCCGCCAAGAGAACATCCCGCTTCCAAGCCTCTATTTCAGCCATCAGCGCAAGATCATCGAGCGTCATGGTCAACTTCTCGATGCAAGCACCGGTATCATCCCTTTGCTCGACGAAGAAAAACCTAAAGTCAAAGAAATGACCATCCGGTTTCGCACTGTTGGTGATGCGACTTGCACTGGTGCAGTCGAATCGACTGCTTGTACCATCGATGAAATCGTTGCTGAAGTAGCTGCGGCACGTCAGACAGAGCGAGGAACCCGTGCTGATGATAAGCGTAGCGAAACGGCCATGGAGGACCGCAAAAAAGAAGGTTACTTTTGATCTTCCCGAGAACCCTGCAAACTCAATCAATCTACCTTTTTAAATCATGGACGTTCTCGTCAACCCAACCGAATCTTCTCTCCTTCGCTTCACCACTGCTGGATCGGTGGATGATGGCAAAAGCACGCTTATTGGGCGGCTGCTTTATGATTCCAAATCCATTTTCGAAGATCAGCTCCTAGCTGTTGAAGAATCTTCCAAGCGACGTGGTGATGCTCATGTGAATCTTGCTTTGCTTACCGATGGTCTTCGTGCCGAACGCGAGCAGGGGATTACGATTGATGTCGCTTACCGCTACTTTGCAACGCCAAGGCGTAAGTTCATCATCGCCGATACGCCTGGGCACATTCAATACACTCGTAACATGGTGACTGGAGCCTCGACGGCTGATCTGGCCATCATTTTGATCGATGCTCGTCTGGGTGTTATCGAGCAAACGATGCGCCACACCTATCTGGCTTCTTTGCTACGTATCGGTCATATCGTGCTCGCCGTGAACAAGATGGACTTGGTCAATTTCGACCAGGCTGTCTATGACAAAATCGTGGGCGAGTACATGGTCTTTGCCAAAGGCTTGGACAATCTGCCAAATGTCACTCCGATTCCAATGAGTGCTCTGAATGGTGATAATGTCGTTGATAAGTCCGACAACACACCGTGGTACACTGGGCCATCCCTCCTGCAGCATTTGGAAACCGTTTCAGTTCGAAGCGAAACCGCAGCTGATGAAGCTCGTTTTGCCGTTCAGTGGGTGATTCGTCCGATTTCTGATCAGACGGATGCCAAGCTGGGTAATCTCCACGATTACCGTGGCTTCGCAGGCCGCATGGCTAGTGGCACATTCAAAGTGGGGGATGAAGTTTTGGTTTATCCCTCAGCAATGAAGTCCAGTATCACGGGTATACACACATTCGAGGGGCCGAAGGAAGAAGCGATACCACAATTAAGTTACAGTATCACCGTCGCCGATGAGATCGACACCAGCCGTGGAGGCATGATCGTCAAAGCAAATGAGCCAACGCAAACGGGCCACGAGTTTGATGCGATGATCTGCTGGTTTGCAGATAAAAAGACTCTCAAACCCCGTGGGCGTTTCCATCTTCGTCATACGACCAATGATGTCCGGGCCATCGTCACCGATGTACTCTACAAAGTGAACATCAGCACACTTGAAAAAAGCACCGAGAGCAAAGAATTTGCCCTCAATGACATCGGTTGTGTCCGCATTCGTTGTTCTTCACCCATCTTTTTTGATGAGTATTCCAAGAACCGCACCACGGGAAGTTTTGTGCTCGTTGATGAGCAGTCCAACAATACCGTGGCGGCGGGGATGATCATCAAATCTCTAGATGAGTCTTCTGATGACAGTTTAGAAGTGGCGATTTAAAGGATCTCGAAGATCGCCTCGACCTCAACTGCTGCACCAGTCGGCAGTTGAGCGAAGCCCAAAGCACTGCGCGCGTGGTAGCCGTCTCCGTCTTTACCAAAAATGGAGTGCAGTAGATCTGAGCATCCATTGATCACGAGATGCTGATCGGTGAACTCTAATGTCGAATTGACGCAACCTAGAACCTTGATGACCCGCAGGTTGTCTAGAGTGCCGTGAGTATTCCAAACCGAACGCAGTATCTTTTCGGTACAATTACGGGCGGCTTGGTAGCCTTCATCGACAGAGACAACAGCACCGAGTTTACCTTTGAGATCACTCACATGGCCGGAGGTGATGAGTTGATTGCCTGAACGGATGCAAAGATTGAGATAGCCCGGGCTCTGTTTTTCGAAAACGATACCCTGAGATTCAGCATTGGATTGGTATGACATAGAGGCCTGCATAAAGCGTGCGGCGTCGGGTTTAATCAAGAATTAAGGTTAGGTGTTTATAGCCGACTATGTATCCGTCGCTGAGGTGAATTTCAGGTTGCCAGCCTGCTGACGGGATGTGACTTTCATTGCCATGTTTGACCTCCTGGAGTTTCCCCCAAACGATCTGCTGACAGCTTTCCAGGCTCTGTTTGCCTTGTGCATTGGCCATGCATTGGCAGACTTTCCACTTCAGGGTGAATATCTGGCCACTGGGAAAAACCGCCGCCTGCTCGCACGCTTACAAGATCCGGCCCGCCCAGAGCAGATCTGGTTCGTGTGCATGTCTGCACATTGCCTGATCCATGCGGGGTTCGTCTGGATCATCACTGGTTCATCACTCCTTGCTTTGGTGGAACTCGTTCTTCACTGGACCATTGATGTCGCAAAATGCAGCGGTAAGACCTCCTTTAACCAAGATCAGCTCATGCATGTCCTGTGCAAGCTGGGGTATGTCGTCGCTGCGTCTGCCGTGCATTAAGTCAGTCGTGATTAGTGAACAGATCCACCTCGTGAGGAAATCTGCTCCCGAGCCTGCTCCACGGGCACGTGACGTGGAGTGTTCGCCGGTGAACCCTGCGGTCGCGCCCAGCGGATGCCATTGGCGATCACACGCTGCACATCGTGATGGTGATAAATCGGATACACCTCATGCCCTGGGCTGAAATAAAAGATACGCCCGCTGCCGCGTGTCCACGTCGCCCCGCTACGAAAGACCTCGCCGCCTTGAAACCACGACACAAAGATCAGCTCATCCGGCGTCGGAATGCCAAACGGCTCGCCATACATCTCCGATTGCTCGATCTCAATGCAGTCACCAAGCCCCGCCGCGATGGGATGCCCCGGATTCACCACCCAAACGCGTTCCCTCTCGCCCGCCTCACGCCAGCAGAGCGCGCAGCTCGTGCCCATGAGCCGCTTAAAGACCTTCGACCAGTGCCCTGAGTGCAAAACAATCAATCCCATGCCCGCCAGCACTCGCTGCTGCACGCGCGTCACCGTTACTTCGAGCACCTGATCATGCGCCGCATGTCCCCACCATAGCAGGACGTCCGTTTCATCAAGAATCGCCTGTGAAACGCCCTGCTCCGGCTCATCGAGCGTCGCCGTGCGGATGAAGAAGTCGTCGCTTTTGCCCAAAACCTCCGCCAGCAGCCCATGAATGCCCTTCGGGTAAATCGCCGCCACCGTCGGGTTTTGACGTTCGTGCACGAATTCGTTCCAGATGGTGACGCGAATGGGGGATGGCATGGAAAAGATCTAGGCGGATGACGAGCCGTTTGGCAAGCTCCTGGTGATCAGTCTGAGCAACTAAACGACATTCAATAAGGGAGAGATGCGTTGGGCTTTTCAGGCAAATCATGCGGTCATCGCTACTGTGTTCTATGCCTGTTATTTTAGTTGGCGGCTTCAGCATGTTTTTGAATTAAGTCTTCGGCTTAACTGCCGATAGGATGCCCCACTCTCGACCGTCCTTTCCCACTTCATCATGATCCCCATCGACCTCAGCGGCAAAGTCGCCCTCATCACTGGAGCCTCACAGGGCATCGGTGCGCAGATCGCGCGGACCTTTCATCGCGCGGGAGCCACGGTGGTGATCAATCATCCGGGATTTCCGAACACGGCAGCGGATGCCCAGGCGCTCGCCGATGAACTGAACGTCCACCGCTCGGATAGTGCCCGAGTGATCGCTGCGGATGTCTCGAAACCAGAGCAGGTGCAGTTGATGATGGGAGAGGTTCAGGCGACCTGCGGCGCTCTCGATTATCTGGTGAACAACGCCGCGATCATCAAGGACCGCACCATCGCCAAGATGAGTCTTGATGAGTGGGATGCGGTGATCGACGTGAACCTCTCCGGCGTCTTTTACGGCTGCAAATACGCGCTCGAAATCATGCGCGAAGGTGGAGCCATCGTCAGCTTCGGCAGCATCGCCGCGATCCAGGGTTTCTTCGGCCAAGCCAACTACGCCTCCGCGAAAGCGGGCGTGCAGGCGATGATGCGCGTACTCAGTCGTGAGGCAGCCAGGAAGAACATCCGCGCCAATGCCATCGCCCCAGGGGTGATCGATACCAGCATGGCGGCAACCATTCCTGAATCCGTGCGTGCCGAGATGCTCAAAAACGTCCCGCTTGCCCGCTTCGGCACGACGGAGGAGGTCGCCAATGTCGTGCTCTTTCTCTGCTCGCCGCTCGCCAGTTACGTCACGGGTCAGACGATCGAGATCAATGGGGGCTGGAGAGGCTGATATGAAAACTCCTGCACCAAAAAGGGCTGACTTTGAAAAGGCACTTTATACTCGTTTGATGGAAGCCACTGCCAATGGACAACCTGAGGTGCTTATTCGTGCTGGTGATCTTCACATGGAAGTTGGCTGTTATCCAAATGCAGGTTCTCATCGTATGCCAGTCTGCTGTTCCGTCATGCGTCAGATGATCAGTGCTCACGACGAAATCGTTAAACAGACGCCTAAAGGCGATGGGGCTAGCTTGGTCATACGGTATCGTCTTCCTCGAAAGTTGATCTAGCCATGCGCGCCCCAGCCATCATCGCCACTGCTGACGAAGCCATCGCCTCCATTCCTTCGGGAGCGACGGTGGCGGTGGGTGGGTTCGTGGGAGCGGGCCATCCTGAGATGCTGACTGCGGCGTTGGAGCGGCGGTTTTTGGAAACCGGCACACCCAATGATCTCACGCTCTACTACTGCGCCGGGCAGGGAGATCGAGCGGAGCGTGGGCTCAACCACTTCGCCCATGCAGGCTTGATCAAACGCGTCATCGGCGGCCACTGGAACCTCGCGCCGAAGCTTGGAACGCTGGCTTTGGCGAATGAGATCGAGGCTTACAACTTCCCGCAAGGCGTTCTTAGCGTGTTGTTGCGCGAGATCGCGGCGAAGCGGCCTGGACTCATCACGCAGGTGGGACTCAACACCTTCATCGACCCGGCTCAATGCGGCGGCAGGATGAATGCACGCACCACGGAGACACTCGTCGAGCGAATCGAACTCGATGGCCAAACGTGGCTGCGCTACAAACCGGTGCCGATTCATGTCGGGCTCATTCGTGCAACCTATGCTGATAAACGCGGCAACCTCAGCATGGATAAAGAAGGCCTGATTGGCGAGGTGCTGCCCATTGCCCAAGCGGCGAAAAATCACGGCGGCATCGTCATCGCGCAGGTCGAACGCATTGTGGATCAATTGCCAGATCCTAAGTCCGTGCGCGTGCCTGGCATCTTGGTGGATTACCTCGTCGTCAGCGGCGGAGTGCAGCACGACCAGACCTTTGGAGAGGCCTTCAATGAGGACTTCGTCAGCACCAGCGATGGCGGTTTCAAGCTGCCGACCATGCCAGAATCCGAGCGCAAGGTCATCGGCACGCGAGCACTGCGGGAGATTCGTGAAGGCGATATCGTGAACCTTGGCATCGGCCTGCCAGAAAGTGTGGCCATGGTCGCCGCCGAGACGGGAAGGCTGAGTGAATTCACCCTCACCGTGGAAAGCGGCCCTATCGGCGGCGTGCCAGCTTCGGGGCTGAACTTTGGATGCAGCCACTTCCCTGAGGCCATCATCGACCAGCCATCGCAATTCGATTTCTACGACGGCGGCGGACTCGACATCGCCGTGCTCGGGGCGGTGGAAGTGGATGCGGAAGGCAGCGTGAATGTCACGAGCTTCGTGGATCGTTTTGCGGGCGTTGGTGGCTTCGTCAACATCGCCCAAAGCGCACGCCGACTCGTGTTTTGCAGCACGTTTCAGGCAAAAGGGCAGCCGAAGTTCGTGCGAAAGATCCAGCACGTTTGTTTCCATGGGCCGACGGGCTTTGCGCGTGGGCAGCAGGTGCTTTATGTCACCGAACGTGCCGTCTTTGAGCTTACGGCTACCGGACTGCGGCTCATCGAGATCGCTGATGAGTATGATCTACAAACCGACATCCTCGATCAGATGGAATTCAAGCCCGCCGTGGCCCTTTGACTGTATTGACCTTTTGACCGAATTGAAGCTCATGAATCCTGTTCACATTATTGAAGCCAGACGCTCCCCCATCGGCCGCTTTGGCGGTGGCCTGAAATCCATCAGCGCCACCGATCTCGGCTTTGCCATCGCCGATGCCGTGGTGCCTGCCGAGCTTCGTGAACACATTGGACAAGTCATTCTCGGCCAAGTGCTGCAAGCTGGCGCAGGCATGAATGTGGCACGGCAGGTGGGTTTGAAGCTCGACCTTCCTGAGCATGTGCCTGCCTACACGGTGAACATGGCCTGTGGCTCTTCGCTCAAAGCGGTGTCCCTTGGTGCGGATGCCATCCGCAGTGGCGAAAGTGATCTCGTGCTCGCAGGTGGCGTCGAGGTGATGAGCCGGGCACCGCATTATGTCATGGATGCTCGATGGGGAAAAAAGCTCGGTGATCTCTCGATGCAGGACGCTATGTTTGTCGATGGACTCAGCGATCCGCTGCTGAAGATCGGCATGGGTGAGACAGCGGAGCGCATCGCTGACAAGCACGGCATCACACGCCAGCAGCAGGATGAGTTTACCGTGCTCAGTCAAAGCCGAGTCGCTGCAAGTCGTGACGCCTTTATCCGCGAGATCGTGCCTGTGGCCGAGGTCGCGAGTGATGAGCATCCACGTGCTGACACGACGCTCGATTCTCTCGCCAAACTCAAGCCTGCCTTCCGTAAAGACGGCACGGTGACTCCAGGAAACTCCTCCGGCATCAACGATGGAGCTGCGATGGTGCTGCTCGCCAGTGAAGCGGCGATGCAGAAGCACAGTCTGCAATCCAGAGCCCGCATCATTGCCACATCAGCAGTCGGTTGTGATCCTGCGGTCATGGGACTTGGCCCAGTAGGAGCCATCCAAAAGCTATGCACTATCACAGGCTGGAAGCTTGAAGAGGTCGATGCCATCGAGATCAATGAAGCCTTCGCCGTGCAGACGCTCGGTTGTGCTCGTGAGCTGTCACTCGACCTCGAAAAGCTCAATCAACGCGGCGGGGCCATCGCCCTCGGTCATCCCATCGGTGCCAGCGGGGCGCGTGTGCTCGTCACGCTGCTGCATTTGATGGAAGACAAAGGCTACAAGCGCGGCATCGCCAGCCTTTGCATCGGAGGGGGCATGGGCATCGCGATGGCGTTGGAGCGATGATGGCAGCGCTCACTCACGTGCACGCGAGTCCATCCAGATCGTGACTGGGCCGTCATTCGTTAGCGCCACCTGCATGTCGGCACCGAAGACACCGTGCTGCACGGGAGAACTCAGTTCCTTTTCCAGCGCAGCCATGAAGTGCTCATACATCGGCACGGCATGATCAGGCCGGGCTGCGCGGATGAAGCTGGGCCGGTTTCCCTTCTTCGTACTGGCATGGAGGGTGAATTGACTCACCACCAGCACGCCACCGTTCACGTCCTTCACACACAGGTTCATCTTACCCTCAGCATCGCCGAAAATGCGCATCTGGGCGATCTTTCCCGCCAGCCACTCGGCATCTTCCGTGGTGTCTTCATGCTCGACTCCGAGCAGGACGACGAGGCCGTGGGTGATGGAGCCTACGACTTCACCCGCAATGGAGACAGAGGCGTTTTGAGAGCGTTGGATCAGGGCGCGCATGGAGGCGGAGGATGTGCTGGCCTGCTCACATTGCCAGCTTTCCCTTGCGAAAAAGTACATCTCAGGCTCGTTAACTGCCCCTCTCGCCGGGGGCACTCCAGCCTTTCGGCCAACCCACACCCCATACATCAGCCATGTCCACCGACCCCAAAGTATCCATCGCGCAAATGGAGAAGATCGTTTCTCTCTGCAAGCGCCGCGGCTTTATTTTTCAAAGCAGCGAGATCTACGGCGGCTGCGGCGGCATTTGGGACTACGGCCCGCTCGGGGCCGAGCTGAAGCGCAACCTGCGCACCGCCTGGTGGAACACCATGACCCGCGAGCGTGAAGACGTGCTCGGCCTTGATGCCTGCATCCTCATGAATCCCGCCATCTGGAAAGCCAGCGGCCATGTGGACACCTTCGCCGACCTCATGCGCGAGTGCTCACTGACGAACAAGCGTGTCCGTGCTGACCACGTCGATCCGCAGTCTGGCACCGTGCTGAAATACAGCGGCGCTCAATCTCCGACTGGCTGGCGCTGGGATCGCACGATCACCGCGCTGACGAAAAGCGGCGAGCACATCGAAAGCTTCCGCAAACGCATCCGCGTGCTCATTGCCCAAAACGCCGGTGAAGCGGCTGGCAAGCCCGAGGAGATCGAGCTGCTGAACGAAGAGAAGATCGACACCGTGAATGGCAGTGTCGATTTCCATCCTGAAACCGGCGGCATCCTCGGGGAGGCGCGTCCTTTCAATCTCATGCTCAAGACCTACCTCGGCCCCACCGCGACGGAGGCTGACGTCACCTACCTGCGCCCGGAAACCGCGCAGGCCATCTTTGCGCAGTTCAAGAACGTCTTCGACTCCAGTCGCGTGAAGGTGCCCTTCGGCATCGGCCAGATCGGCAAGGCCTTCCGCAACGAGGTCACGCCGAAGAATTTCACCTTCCGCAGCCGCGAGTTCGAGCAAATGGAGCTCGAGTTCTTCATCAAGCCCGACGAAGCCGTCGACATCATCAGTGGCGAGGTCGCGAAGTGGCATGAAGGGGCGGATTTGAGCGAACCGCAGCCAAACTGGGGCTGGGAGCTCTGGCACCGCTACTGGGTCGATCAACGCACGAAATTCTATGAAGGCATCGGCCTCGGTGGCGTGTTGGAATACTACTGGCAGACGCCGGAGGACCTAGCCCACTACGCCCGTGCATGTGTGGACATCCTCTGCGAGTTCCCCTTTGGAACCGAAGAGCTGGAAGGCATCGCCGCCCGTGGCGACTTCGACCTCTCCGCGCATCAAAACGCCAGCGGCAAGACCCAGGAAGTCTTCGACGAAGAACTCAAAAACGCCGCCGCCAAGCTCACCGACGAGCAGAAGGAAGCCCTCATCCAGAAGCGTCTCGCCGCCGAAGCTGCGAAGACCAAGGGCCAGCCTCTGCCCGAAGCTGCCGTGCGTGCCTGGTTCGAGCGCCTCTTCAAAGGCAGTTACGTCCCCCACGTCATCGAGCCCTCCGCCGGTCTCGACCGCATGGCCCTGGCCGTCATCGCCAAAGCCTTTGAGGAGTCCGAGAAAGTCGATGAAAAGGGCAAGAAGGAAGTCCTCACCGTCCTCCGCTTCCACCCGCGCGTGGCCCCGATCAAAGTCGGCGTCTTCCCGCTGCTGAAGAACCGCCCTGAAATGGTCGCCAAAGCCCGTGAAGTCTATGCCCTGCTGAAGAAGCACATGAACTGCTTCTACGACGAGACCGCCAGCATCGGCCGTCGCTACGCCCGCCAGGACGAAGTCGGCACGCCCTTCGGCATTACCATCGACTTCGACACCCTCGGCGAAAAAGGCCCCGAACTCCTCGACACCGTCACCCTCCGCCACCGCGACAGCGGCGAGCAAGAGCGTGTGAAGATCAGTGAGTTGCTCGGGAAGTTGCTGCCGTTGGTGTCGTAACCGGAGCATTCAATTGTGCGAGTCGGAGGCTCGAAAGATGTTAGCCGTTGGTGCAACCACCGGACTTTCGAGCATCCCTCCTCGTTCTAAGCATCGTGCCATGTCAGGGCGCTAGAAGTGAGCGGTCATCTCCCTGACTCCCCCTTCATCAAAGCCAGATCATCAAGGCCTGAACGAGGTCTTTGGTCTGGGTGATGCGGAATTCGGGAGCGGCTTCGAAGCGGACTTTGCTGCCGCCGTTGTAGCTGAACTCAAAGATGACGGGCAGGTCACCAGGGTGCTTGGTGAGGACTTCGTGGATTCGGTCGAGGTCAATCTCGCTATGGCGATGGCAGTCGAGGCGCAAAAGCAGGGGCTTGGGGGGCGCTGGCGGCGCTGCGGGTTTGACCTCCGGCAGGGCGGTGGCGGCGTTCGGATCGCGAGCTTTTTTGGGCTTCAGCTCCTTGGCCTCGCCGAGGGTGAGGCGATTGCCTTCAGCTCGCTGGTCTTTCATGCAGCGGCAGCGCAAGCCGAGGACGGTGCCCACTTTAAGCACATCTTTGAATTTCTCATACTCGTCACTCCAGGCCATGAGCTCGATCTGGCCAGTGAAGTCTTCAAAGGTGAAGGTGGCAAAGGGGCGGTTATCTTTCTTCGAGTACTTCACCTCCATGGTGTTGACGATGCCGGCGATCCAGACGGTCTGGGGCTTGGCGCTGGTGTCCACCTCAGTGAGCATGGCGATCTTGGTGATCTTGGAGGACTCAAAGTTGCCACGGAAGTTATCCAGCGGATGGCCGCTGACGTAGAAGCCGAGCAGTTCTTTTTCAAAGCCGAGGACTTCATCCATGGTCCAGGGCTCGACCGTGACCTGTGCGGCTTTTTTCTTCGGCGGTGCCATGGCGACATCGTCAAAAAGTCCGCCCTGACCGGCCTTGCGATCTTTTTGCATGGAGGCGGCGGTGGCCAGCACCTGCTCCAGCCTGGCAAACATGGCGGCGCGATCCTGCTTGGTGAAGTCAAAGGCTCCGGCTTTGACGAGGGCTTCCAGCATTTTTTTGTTCACTGAGCGCGTGTCCATGCGCGCGGCGAAGTCTTCGAGGTTCTTGAAGGGGCCGTTTTTGCTACGCTCTTCGATGGCGGCGGTCATGGCGCCTTCACCGACGTTTTTGATGGCACTGAGGCCGAAGCGGATGGCGTTTGGTGCGTCGCTGTCCGGGATGGCGTCCTTGGTGCGCTCCGGGGAAAATTTCAGCAGGGAGCGGTTGATGTCAGGCGGCAGGATGACGATGCCCATGCGCTGGCATTCACTGACGAAGTTGGCGATTTTGTCGGTGTTGCTGACTTCCAGGCTGAGCACGCCGGTCATGAACTCGACCGGGAAATTCGCCTTCAGGTAGGCGGTGCGGTAGGTGACGATCCCGTAGGCGGCGGAGTGGGATTTGTTGAAACCGTATTGGGCAAATTTTTCGAGAAGGTCGAAGACGGCGTTGGCTTGTTTATCACCGATGTTGTTTGTCTTCAGGCAGCCTTCGACGAAGGCGAGACGCTGGCGGGCCATCTCCTGCATGTCCTTTTTACCCATGGCTCGGCGCAGAAGGTCAGCCTGGCCGAGACTGAATCCAGCGAGCACGTTCGCCGCCTGCTGCACCTGCTCCTGATAGACCAGAATGCCGTAGGTTTCTTTGGCGATCTTCTCCAGCAGCGGGTGCGGGTATTCCACCTGCTCCAGGCCTTTTTTACGGGCGATGTAGTCGGGAATGAACTGCATGGGCCCTGGACGATAGAGGGCGAGAATAGCGATGATTTCCTCGATCTTATCTGGCCCGAGCTGCTTGCAGGTATTGATCATGCCACCAGATTCCATCTGGAAGACGGCGACTGTTTCGCCCCGTTGCAGCATCTCAAAGGTTTTGACGTCATCCAGCGGTGCGTCGCTGGTGTTAAAGCCGGGCACACGCTTCTGCACCCATTGTTCGGCCTCATGGATGACGGTCAGCGTTTTGAGGCCGAGGAAGTCCATCTTCAGCATGCCCAGCTCGGTGAGCGGCTTCATGGCAAACTGGGAGACGATTTCGTTTTCGTTACCCCGTGTCAGGGCGATGAAGTCGTAGAGAGGTTTGTCGCCGATGACGACGCCGGCGGCATGGATGCCGGTGCCACGGGTGATGCCTTCGAGGAAGAGGGCGTGCTTCCAGAGTTCCTGGGCGTTGCTGTCCTCTTCGATGTAGCGCTTGAGGTCAGGGTTTTTGTCGATGGCCCCGTCGATGTGGACGTTCTTGCCGGTGGCCTTGTCAAACTTGTCCTCCCCAGCGAGCGTGATGTTCAGCTCCGTGGGGATCATTTTGGAAAGGCGATCCGCGTCGCCATAACTCCAGCCCAGGACACGCCCGACATCACGCACGACGGACTTGGCACCCATGGTGCCGAAGGTGATGATGTGGCTGACGCTCAGCTCTCCATATTTCTGACGCACGTATTCGATGACCTCGCCACGGCGGGTCTGGCAGAAGTCGATGTCAATATCGGGCGGGCTGACACGCTCAGGGTTCAGGAATCGCTCAAAGACCAGCTCAAAACGCAGCGGGTCGATGTCGGTGATGCCGAGAACATAAGCGACGACGGAACCAGCCGCCGAACCACGACCAGGGCCGACGGGGATGCCGTTTTCACGCGCCCAGTTGATGAAATCCCAGACGATGAGGAAGTAGCTGGTAAAGTTTTTTTCCCGCAGGAGTGCCAGCTCATAGTCGAGACGCTTGCGCAGGGATTCATCATTGAGCGCACGGTCGCGGCCATAGCGGCGGATGAGGCCTTCTTCACAGAGATGGCGGAGGTATTCATTGCGATCCTGCCACTGGCCTTCCAGCGGGTACTGCGGGTAGCGGTCGATGCTGGTGGAGTCCAGCCGGATGTCGATATGGCAGCGTTCAGCGATCTCTAGCGTGGTGTCACAGGCCTCCGGGATCTCACGGAAGAGATGGCGCATCTCCTCAGCCGTCTTGAAATAGACTTCAGGGGAATAGGTGACGCGATTGACGTCGTGGACGTTCGCGCCGCCGCCGATGCAGATCATGACGTCATGACTTTCATGGTCTGAGCGATCCATGAAATGCACGTCATTCGTGGCGACGGTTTTCAGCCCATACTTCGGGGCCCACTCCAGGAGTTGGCGCGTGACGAGGCGCTGCTGCTCCATGCCGTGATCCATCAACTCCAGGTAGAAGTTCTCGGGGCCGAAGATGTCGCGAAACTCACGCAGGCTTTTTTCCGCCTCGTCTTTGCGATCAGAGAGGAGGAATTCGTTGATTTCACCCTTCAGGCAGCCGCTGAGGCAGATGAGTCCTTTGCTGTGTTTGCGCAGCAGGTCTTTATCAATGCGTGGCACGTCCCACTGCCCAAAGAGATGCGCCTCCGTGACGATGCGGGAAAGGTTTTCATAACCCTCATTGCTGGCAGCCAGTAGCGTGAGGTGGGATTCGCGCTTGCGGCCCTGGATGTCTTTTTGCTCGCGCATGGAGCCAGCGGCGAGATGGATCTCACAGCCGAGGATGGACTTCACCTTGGCCTTCTTCGCCGCCATGTAGAAGTCGATGGCACCGTAGAGATTGCCATGATCCGTGACCGCCACGGCGGGCATTCCCAGCTTGCTGGTGCGCTTCACGAGGTCATCCAGACGCACCGCTCCATCGAGAAGCGAATACTCTGAGTGCAGGTGAAGATGAACGAAGGAGTCAGCCATGGGGCGGCCCAGAATAGGCGGCTACCGGGCCGGGGCAAGGCAGGAGAAAAAAGACGCGCGATGAGTCACATCGGATCGTCTTCTTTCGCCAGTCGAAACTTCAGCCCCAAGCCTTTAGGAGTAGGCTCGCTCAGCGCAGCGGTCAGCTCGTCCAGGGTCAAACCCTGCGGCCCGGGCTTTTTGGCGTCCATCTTCAGGGGCTGAAAATGGATGAGAAACTCCCCAGCGGCACGATCCACCGTCTCCACCTCCACCAGGGACTTCCATTGGGCAAAAAGGGCATCCACCTTCCGAGAGTTCTGTTCCTTGGCGTAGTCGCGGATGAAGAGCTTCATCGTCGCCTGATAGGGCACACCATGCAGCGGCGCGGCATCCGTGACGGCCTGGGCGATCTGGTGGATGCTCACCACCTTTGGGTCGAAGGTCACATTGGCGTAGTTTTCGATGAACTGACCCGCTGTGACATCGCTCACGCTTTTGAGCTGACTGATCGAGTAGTTCACCGAATACACGCAGCTCGGACACTCCACGCCCCCGACGTAAAAGGTCAGGGTCGTGGGCTTGGGTTTCTCCTCCGCGATCAAGCCGGTGGCAGAGAGAAGGAACGAAGTGGTGAGCAGGAGTTGGAGTCGCATGAGACGATGAAATTAAACAAGGCCCTCGATGGGCTCACCACGCGTGAGCACGTTGAGGAGGTTCGGCGGCAGGCCATCGGTGACGCGAGCTTCGCTGACATCGACAAGCGTGTGCATGATGGTGGAAACGAGATCGGGAATGGTAATCGGACGTGAGGAGGGCTCGCCGCCATTGCGTGCCGACTGGCCGATGACCTGCCCCATTTTCAGGCCGCCGCCATAGATCATGAGCGGTGCGAGGCCGCCCCAGTGATCGCGCCCGCCTTTGGCATTGAGCTTTGGCGTGCGCCCCATCTCACCACAGCAGACGAGCATGATCTTCTCGCTGAGGCCGCGAGCTTCGATGTCCTCGATCAAAGCCGACACGGCATGATCAAAAGGCCGCCCGACATAGTCCATGCCGGTGCGGCAGGGGGCGTTGTTATTGTCGGCATGCATGTCCCAGACAAAGCTGGTAGTCACCGTGACAAAGCCGCAGCCGCGCTCGCAAAGACGACGCGCCATGAGCAGCAGCTTCCCGAGTGTGG
>Ga0214163_1000621_pt1 | contig 16036 bp, 19 predicted proteins | sample LakMenepilimnion_2_FD_153001 | JGI IMG/M metagenome (GOLD analysis project Ga0214163, IMG submission 153001) | Freshwater microbial communities from Lake Mendota, WI - Practice 15JUN2010 epilimnion v4 | ecosystem: Environmental > Aquatic > Freshwater > Lake > Epilimnion/Euphotic zone | place... | reverse complement strand
AACGACAAAAACAAGGTGCCATAAAAAGAAACAATGGCGGAACCTCACCACATTCTAATGGATTCCACGAGAGATAAAAACATGGCACACCTAAATCTTCTTAACAAATCGCAACTGAGAAAACGAAACGCAACGAGAGACTGCAGTGTATAACATAGCGTAGTCGAACATGTCATCGATCACGATCCATACATTGCCTGACTCGATGGTCTGACCCTGATAGGAGTGAATGGTGAAAGATCCGCGCTTCTCATATCCTTCCACTGAAACAGACGAGATGTGACCTCCCTTCTTATACCAGCCAGACACCACCCCACCCTGTAGGAGATTCGCATTGGTGCGATGAGTGCCAGCGATGACAGTATCGCGACCCTCAACGAAATCCATAATAGACTCCGAAATCGGAAGATGCTTCAGCGCCCACATCTTCATCATCATTGCGTTGATCTCATCGTCGTGGATCAAATCCATTTGAGAACGGATACGCAATTTTAGCGTTTTCAATTCGGAGTCCTTAGAACGATAGTCGTTCTCATAGCGCACAATATCCATATCCGAAGGCTTCCACACAATAGCACGCTCTCCCTTCTCGTTCATTGTGCATTGATAGGCGTGACCGTCTAAATCAATATCGCCAGCCAACAACAACAGAGCATCGGGATACATGGTCTGGGTGGCTTGAACCCATGACACAGACCACATGCTCAACTCATCGCCGAGAATGATAGAGGGGGAAGGGTGTTCCTTATGATAGGGAACACATTTAAGACCAATGAGTTTATGAACGGTTGTCCATCGGCACCCATATTTTTTAGCCATATTGAGACCAAGCAACTGAGTAGGGGCAACAAACAGCACATTAATAAATCCAGGATCTGCCAAGACAGAATGCGATTTTCCAGATCCACCTTGACCCAGCAGTGCCGAGTTGTCAATGATGCGAGACATCGGCAATGCATCAAACGAGCGAACATCAGAAAACCACGGAGCAGTATAAGTAGCCGACAGAGCACCCTTTTTATCACTGAACCAAGCCAACGAAGCGGGTTTAGCCCCATTGTAATAGATGCCGTCCATCACGACACGGCAGATTTGCGATGGTTCAAACTGGCGCATCGCCTCCATCATCTGAATACGAGTATATGCAGTAATGGCTCCAAAGATATGATGAGAAGTATAGACGGAGGAGAGAGGCGTTTTAATGGTCGCCAATCCATGCTCTCGGTAAAAGAAGACCTCATAGTCGCAAGCAAGATGAGAAGCGAACTCAGACGAGCAAGGAAAGGTAGTAGATGTATGAGTATGCTCCATACCAAGGCGACCCGTCCAGTGCGCATAGAGTTTTTGTTTCTTCCCATCAACCATGATCGGCTCAATCATTTCCCGTGAAAACTCAAAGTCAAAGCGAGACCCCCAAGCGCCCACATCAGAAGTAAAAGACACACCACGAGATGCATAGTATAGAATCTCCTGAGAAAACATGATATAGGAACTTCCAATAGAAAATCCAACTTTGGACATGAGCCACTCAACACCACCCGTAAGAGTGACGCGATAGTAGCCGATATGATCACGGATAAAATCCAAAGAGAACGAACCAGAGCGAAACTGTTGAATGTGTCCCAAGAACCCACCGTAAAACTCGCATTTCTTGAACTGAGTGTATGCAGCGGGCATATCGGCACAATCTGTTGCATCGCCTCCGTTAATATCACAGGTCCAAGCATTCACAATGCGCCCCTCCTTCACGAATTCGTTTAATTCTGGATACTTCACGGCATTAATGCGATAGTTTGGAATACCTACTTCCTTGTCAAATTCAACGCATGCATCGGCGATAGGGTTCTCCAGTTTATAGGCACCCGTCAGCGTGCGTAGTTTGATGGGGACACCCTCGCGGATATTTCCGTCAATCTCAAAGTGGGACCCCTTAGCAGATTCATAGATCTCTTTCATTCGCTCATTAGATACAGTCTCATAGTCACAATCAACTACTACCTCGTCAATGTGATTGATGCGTGTGTTTTTCGTTCGTAGCGCTCCCACCTTTCCGTCCTTGTTATAAACCACCGTCTCATTGTTCATCACATCATAGCGTGTCATCTTGAATCCCGCCACCTTATAGATCTCTTCCATCTTATCCTCTGGGACACCCTTTTCATATTCCACCTCGTATTTTTGAATCGCCTTGATACGCTGACTGAGACGCTTCTTTCGTGCATCAGCGTCACATGACTCTAGCATCGCCGACAACTTATTCAGAATAGGAGTAAAGACACAATGTTCTACACCATCGCGGAACTGCTGCATGATTGCCTTCTGTGTGATCTTAGAGGGGGCAAGAGCGATCCACCGACCCATAAACTCCGAAAAATCTACCTCGGATTCCGTTTTTCCAAGTGCCAATGATATGAAACGAAAGCGAAAGTCTTTTTTATATGATGTAAATGTTTCATTAACATCATGAACTACTTTACCGCCCACAATATTAACAAGACGAACAGGAACGCCGACAATCTTTTTATAGAACGCATAGAGTTCAATGTCGTCCGCCATTCCTGTCTGGTCCGTATCAGCGATGACCTCGCCACGCCCAAGGCTCGCCCTGCTTTGCATGCGTTGCTCCTTGCGTTGCTCCTTGCGCTTCGCATTGTAAGCCTTGCGCTTTGCCTCTCGGCGTGCATCTGCTTCTGCTGTTCTAATAGCCAACAACCGCAACCGCTCCGCAAGATCTCGTTTATCCTGTTCATCGTTTAGTGCTCGGATCGTTCGGTTGTGTTCAGCGCGTGTAATGAGTCGTCGTTTAAGCATATATTTTGAGGCATCGTATTGAAATGTAAGGTCGTCGTATGTGTAGGGCATGGCTCGGGACATCGTTCTACTCTACAATATATATTATTTCAGACCTTTAAGCCACGAACGGACCCGGGGGGATCCCAGAGGGTCGGGATTCATTCCGATTCCCTTTCTAGCCGGATTCCTCAACCGGGGCTCCGATCTTCAGAGAATCCAAAACGAGGGAGTGATATTGTTCTTTCAGACTATGCAGATTCTCATGAATCATATCGGGTGAAATTTTACCAAGAGAAATGATGTAGGCAATCGCTTCTTTATAATTCGTCTTGTATTTCTCTTTGGTGCTGTCCTTAGTCTTCTGGTAGTATTGCTTGTTACGCTCCGCCTTGCGGGCTTTAAATTCTTCTTCTGTTAGTTTGGGACGGGGCATGATCTCTATTCTATCATAGAATATGAATCAGTCTTTTAAGCCCGGGAGAGGTGGAAAATAGTATTCGATCAGTTGATAGGCTCCAAGGTGTTCTAACATACTTTTTGACGGCTCCTCTCGTATGATATAGGGAGATTCAGCAAGATAAAGCAAAGCATGCGGTCCGCCTACTAATGGTTTAATAGGTTTCCCCATATAGAGATAATCACTCGCTCCCTTCTGCGTGCTCACTGGAAGATTCTTGATCTGGTATGGGTTGCTCCACATGTGGGTAGTTCTCTTCTTTATGATCATCACAAAATTCTCTCACACGCATCATAAATGCACGATCTGCCTTACACATCAACTCTAGATTTTTTAGATGCTCTTCATATGTGATTTCCTTACAATAGGTGCCGTTTAACCCTATCGGATAATCAACAATATTAATTTTTTCAGGAATTGCAGGGGTCACTATTTCATTAACAGGAGCCGGGATACCCCCCTTTAGGGGGTCTGCCCCACTCGGCTTTGCCGATTGGGGGACAGGTTCGGCGATAGGTGTTTTATATAGATATGACATTCTACAGTATGTCTATATAAAAAAGGAAAAGTCCTACGCTTCGCAAACCCCACGGCGGGTAGTAGGGAGAGGGGTATGGGGACGCTTGCGTCTCCATTTAACGAATGAGGTTGCATGTGCCGTTCGCATCAATCGTGAGAACCTGTTGTAGCGCCACATACACATAGAAATCTCCCGTGGAAGCCGTGCCAGTCCATGAGAGAACCGCCTGATTGACTGGGGTTCCGACAAAGCCGAAGCCAGCCTCAGACGATCGCTCGCATGACAGACCACCAAGAAAAGCACCCGAGGCATAGGTTGCACGAGTGTTTGGACCGAGGGTAATATCAGCAGCGACAGCGTTAGAATCTGCTGCAGCCTGAGAAGGACCGACAGAAGTTCGGGTAATGTCAAAAATATTAGAAAGGGCTCGGTTCATCTCCAGGTAAGATTCGCTCACATTAGCGGTGGCGTTCAACTGCGAGTTCGAGACGAGGGCTCCATCTAGAGTCAAATAGCATTGGGTCTGACCACCCGAAGTGGGCGCATGAGTGCGACGAGCACCAGTGAATGGGATAGACTGCCACATAATTGATCTGCAACTCGATGTATTCAAACCTAGGGGCACGGTGATTGATGCCTGTTGAGCATACTTGTTGTTGTAGAAGGTGTCAAACGACATCTGATACACACGAGAGGCGAGCATCTGCTTCATGCCCATCTCATACTGGGAATCGGGGCAGATCTGCTCGGCGATAAAAGTTGCGTTGCTAATCGTATATTCAGTAACCGCATTCGCCGAGCCAGACACGAAAGCCTCTAGAACTGGCGCAAGGGTGATCTGAACCTGGGCAGATGACAGCAAGAAGAGGGGAAGATGTTGCTTGGCGTTCAGAAGACCAAGTCCCACGGGAATGCAGACAACAATTGATGCGGTAGGTTCAAATGCAGCCGGATAGGTGCTCTCCGCAAGGCGTGAATCGTTTGCGATATAATTACCGTTTGTTGCGTGCTGCAGCAAGGCGTTATACTGCTTATTGTATTGCTGAATGGTCTCGGACTGGGAACCAGACAGAAGAAGGCTCATCTGCTGGACAACCGACGATGCAGCGCCGGTTTGCTTAAACGCCCATGAATTCACAGCCGGATCACCTGCTGTCGCTTGCGTGATATTGACCTGCATACGGACATAGGCGGAACCACTGACGAGGAAACCAGCGCCCATATTAGCCGGGAGTTGAAACTGGATCTGCTGACCACTAGCGACCGTGCCGTTCTGGGTCGCAATGCTCAGAATGCGATGCGAACCACCGGAAGCGACACGAGGGCGCGAATCGGGAAGCCAGGCATTGGGAATATCGCTTGATGCGACGGCAACATTGTAGGAAGCGGGAGCACCGTAGTTTGACATTTCGTTCTACCATACCATACTAAAAAAAACGGACGGGATAAAGAACCCCCATTGTTTTTTTACTCTGAATCCTCCTACCCTGATAGAAAATCTCCGATTTTCTTTTACATGGCGACCTGATCACGGATCGGAGCCTGGTAGTATCGCTGATCCTTCTTTACCATACCTCCCTCCCGTAGTCCCACTGCTTTGACGACATCGCCCACACTCTTCGCTTGATCGAGTCCGCCCCGCACCGTATCTACCACTCCCTTCACTGGTGCGAGGAGAGCGCCCAAGCCCGGGACCTTGCTTGCATAATCCAATCCCTTAGAAATCAAATCAACAGGCGACCGGACAACATCATAAACGGCTCCTGCGCCAGATTTAATACCAGACCAGATGTTAGATGCTGTGCTTTTGATTCCTGACCATAAGTCTGACAGCCACCCCATATTTTGTTCTATACAGACTGCGGAAAATTAGTCTCGTGGAATCGCCTTTACTTCCAATGTCAAAATGCAAAAATCAAAACGGCTATTTGCGCCATTATCATAGACAGCCGATGACTGTAGGGTGATGTCAATGTTTCCACCGACAACATCTAAATCGATCGGATAGGCTCCCTGCGGGTTGCCGTGGTTGTGTTCGTTACGATTACAGAAAGCGATGGACTGGGGCATGTTGCCGTTGATCTTGCGGAAGCAATCGGAAGTAATACGGATCAAACGGTTGTCGTTCGCTGCAACCTTATCGGCGAATGAGATGCCGATTACTTTTGCGTGATATGACCCATTTAGACCTGTGGTGTAGTAGGCACGAGCGGGGAAAGTCCCAGTAGCACCTGGGATATAGATTTGCACAAGGGTGTAGTCCTCCATATTATCTATTAGGACTCTATTTTCTTTTTGCTTCTGAAATTTGGACAGCGATCTTTTGCTTCTCTGCTTGCTTCACCGTAAGCCACTTTTTACTAAGGGGTGTTCCATCTTGGGCATACACTTTAGCCTGTGTAGGGTGATTAGGACGATGTAAGGGATTCGGAGAATCCTCACCCTTAGGGACGAATCCGATAGGGCATTAAAGCAATATTCTATTATATTTCCTGAAAAAAATGGGTCGTCCCTCACCTAACTTGACATGCAGGAAGGGGTGGTCGTCCCCCGTAGAACAGAATTCCATGATCTTTTTAAATAGGTCTTCATCTACATTGATCTCATTGTAAAAGGTCTGTTCCTCTCGTCGGTTAATGGTGGGGAAGAAGGTGATGCATCGTGCTTGTGCTCGGATCAGGGTAGGGATACTGTTCAGTTTCTGGCTCATGAGAAAGACCGTCGTCTTGAGGTGACGGAGTGTCAGAATCAACTTGTCCAGTTTTGATTTTTTGCGGTTCGTAAAGGAATCAACACAATCGTCGATGATGACTAATGATGATGGGTTCTTTTTCTTGTTCTCTTCATTAAACACCTCAATCTTATCAATAATATCGCCTATGGACTCGTCGGTGCATTCCTGGTAGTAGTTGCCGTCTTCATCAACCTCATTGATGAGGCGATCCCACTTGTCATCATATTTGGCGGTAGGACTCACTACATAGATGCGATGAAACGCCTTCCGGAACCCCCCGTCTTCCTTAGGGATTTTCAGGAGTCGTAGGGCAGTCGTCGTTTTACCGCTTCCGATTCCACCTACCACCAGGTATAAGAAGTGACTCTTTGGAAAGGGTGCATTTTTCCCTGTATCTACTTGGTGATCTAATGCCGTCATTTTAGAAGTCAGAGCGTTAGTCTCTGTCTTAAATTCCGCCATTCTTTTCTGCTCTATAGGTAATAAGAGAAAATGAGTCTCTCAGGAACAACAAACACTTATCTCCCTCCCACACTTGACGGTCTCAACATTATTGATGCCGACGCAATCTATATCAATGGAATTCCCATTGACACTGAGAATCTCGTTCCCTACACGAACGCCACAAAAAATATTAATTTAGGGACATTTAACTTTCAAACCCTTGGCTCTGTCTCGGCAAAAGAGCATCTCTTTCCTTCCTTTGGATCCACGATGATGACAGGCGCTATGACCTCCTCTATCTTCTATGCAGATGCATGGTCCATGAATAACACCCTCGCCATCTCTTCGCTTGGTGGTGGTTCATTTGTCTCTACTTCCTATCTGCGCATGACGGACGGTTCTAATAATTCCACTCTATTGACCCTGCAGAGTGACGGCATCGCTGATTTTGCGAACACGAAGGTGAGAGTTTCTACCATGGCGACCAGTGCGTATGATGTAGTGAATCTTTCCACGCTCACGAGTGCCGTTGCTTTCATTGAAAATGTCAATGCATTGAACTATGTTCCCTACACGGGGGCAACTGACAATCTAAACATGGGAGGATCCACGATCACAACAAGCGGTCTCATGAATGCTGGGGCGCTCCGCATTACATCAAGCATTTCAAATGTTGATTATTCTGTGTCTGTGAATGGAACAGATTTTTTAGAATTCACTAATCTCCTTTCAAACCAAAAGGTCTATACCGATGGAGATTCCGTTTGGATTCCTAATCGGCTTTTTTGCAATAGCACTATCTATACGAATGACATTCAAATGGGAAGCACAATCTATTTTGCGTATGGAACAGGTCAGCAGTGGGGGACAAACCTTAATGGAAGTGGTGAGTATGTCATTCAAGATGATGTAGGGGATACACGCCTCAAACTCAGCAAAACAACTGGTCTCACCATTTCCACTCTGAATGTAACAGCGGTTCCCTCTGCAACTCCTACTCTTGCTCTGGGTGTAGATGGATCGGGTGGTGTTGTTTCCTATGCTCTCCCTGTCCCTTATACAGGTGCAACATCAACGGTCAATCTTGGCTCTCAAAATATCTTCGCTAATACCGCTCGTTTTACGGGTATTGCATCAGCGACCCCCTCCCTTGCCTTGGGGGTAGATGGATCGGGTAATCTTAATTCCTTTCCTGTTCCATCGGCAACTAATTTGCTCCCACTCAATAACACATGGACGGGGACGAATACCTTCAATGACACCGTTTCTACCTTAGCGACTACTACCGTTTCCTCTAAGGCATACCTAACCCAAAGTCTGCGAACCGCGGGCATGTCCGCAATGGCAGTCAATCCTGGTATTATCACGGGTGGTGCGCCGTGGCTACTCACCCCTAGTCCTGCATCGTCACCCCTGGCGTCGTGTTATTCGCCTACGCAGATCTGGATTACTGGGGCAAGATACATCTTTCGTTTCGCCAATTTCTCTTATGGTATATTCGGTATGACGCTTACCTTTTTTCAAGCAAATGTAGCAGATACTGGAGCGGTTCCGATTAGTGCTACTTTTCCTTTCGTAACTGGTGATTTTACGGGAATCTTTACGCCTAATATCAATTCTTCCTTCTTAGGACAGGTCTATCTACAATTTCAGGGAACAGCAAACAAAACATTTAACTGGACGAGTTTTACTTATGAGGTGGGAACACTGGAAATAGTTGGAGAATTGGAAATGAATGGAATCGCAAACATTCATGCTGGAAATTCATCTGCTGTTCTTAATAATTTTATGTCGGCAGGTTCATTGACGATTGGCGACATTACAAAAAACTATGGTGGAGGCACTACTACCTGGAATGCGAGCACCGCAGGTTTATTAATGGAATGTTTAGATAATACTGAGATCGCAATACATGATGCAGGGGCAAGAGTAGCCTCTTTTATGTATTACACGGGAGGAACAAACACCTTTACAATGGGGCGAAATATGGGCTGGGGTGTTTCTGATGTAGCAACGGCTTCAAAACTAACCGTTCAAGATGTTGTCCGCTTTGGGAATTATAGCGGAGGTAATTATGACAATATCCAGTTTATGAGAGGAACGGGAACGGGACAATATCCAAATATCCGATGTCAAAATAATTATATCGCTATGTATGTTAGCGATGTGGGAGGTTGGGTGCCAGCAAGTCAAGTAGGCGATATGGTGTTTCTTGGTGAAGCAGGGCGAAATCTGCGGTTTGGAGTCGGTAGTCAGGCATTGCAGATAAATAGTTCAAATGATATTATAGCCTCTGGTAATGTAACGGTAGGTTGTCTTGTTGTTACGGGTGTTGGAACTTATCAACCTGGTTGTATCTATAGCGATGCAAATTGGGGTATGTTGTTTCGTGCAAGATTAGTGCCGACGGCACAAGGTGGTATTTTTAGCTGGTATGACTCAGCAGGGAATGAAAAGATGAAAATGCTCCCTAATGGACAATTACAACTAACAACAGTAGATGGTCCAGGCTTCGTTCATACAAATGGGACAGTCATCGTAGAATCATATATTGGCGGTAGTGGCGGTTGGTTTGGAACACGCACGAATCACCCCCTGAGGTTTTATACAAATAACAGCACCACACGAATGTCAGTAAATATAGACGGGACTGTCAATGTTGCTACACGATTAGCGATAGGTGGTGTGAATTCCAATGGTGTTCTAGATATTGTCAATCCGAACGGGATCTACACCCATTTCGGCTGGACGGACAACCATAATTACATCAGAGGTGTCGCTACTATCATGGACTGCCATGTGACGCTCAACACATCAGGTAGTGCTGGTGGCACTCCCCGCATACAGAGTGGTAATGGGAATCGTAGTATGCGATATGATGATGGAAACTTGGTCACTTGGCTATTAAATAATAGTGGATCTGTTCCCATTCCATGGACTCATTCGTCGTGGGGTGCTGGGTCAGGTGGAGGATATACAGTGATTGCCCGAAGTGAAGGCATCAACGAAATGGGTCTTGGGTTTGGTGTGTCTAATTACCGTTCGGTCATCATCTCTCTTGCTCCTGCTGTGATTTGGGGTGAAATCATTCTATCAGGAGGAACGATTTATACATCATGTAATGGAACAATCAACCTTTATACAGCGGGTGGTGGGTGGATTTACATCTCTGATAAACGCTGTAAGAAGGACATCAAGGACATTAAAACGACCCGTTCCTTGGAGCGAATCATGGCGCTCAAGCCCAAGACATACAAGAAGATTTATCCAGAGAATCCAGAAACACCTATCTCAGATAAAGTCAGAGATGCCGACCATATCGGTTTCCTCGCACAAGATGTCATGGAGTCCAATCCTCACTGCGTAGATGAATGGGTAGATGACAAGTCGGTATGTGATGGTGATGACGGGACACGCCTTGGAATCGCCTATGGTGATATCAATGTGCATATGGTGGGAGCGATCCAGGAACTCAAGAAGCAGAATGACAGACAGCAAGAACAAATAGAGGATCTCCGACAGTATAAGATACTCTCAGATGAGCGGTTTGAAAAGATGGGACGACTCATTGGCGATCAACAAAAACTATTGGAGTTTCTTATGAGTAAGTTAAAATAAACCCAGCGTAGGAATGGTTAAAATAGGCATGAGTTTCATGAGCAGTGCTGATTTTAGGTATGACACAATATTATCATAGATGAAATCTCCTATCGTGTGAAGCACCCCACGAAAAAACGAAAAACCGACTTGACCAGGCTCGGAGCCGTCATCTTCTGATTCAGCAACTGATGGCGAAAGTCCTTACCATTAATTGCATGCTGAGGGATAGACGAAATATCTACCGTATCTATCTCGGCTAGGAAATCATCAACTCCCTTCTGGATTGCATACACATAGGCGACCTTGTGGTAGAGGGAAAGATCTTGGCGACCAAGGGTCAGGCGTGCCTCCTTGCTTCTCACATCAATAAACAGGAAATCAAAATCCAGATGCTCAAAGGGGAGGTTTAGGAAGGACTCCTTTTTCCATCGGAGGGTCTTTCCATGTTGTTTAAAAATCTCTTCGTCTTCAGCGGAGAGGTCACGGGAACATACGATGACAAACCGCCTACCATCGGCTGGGACATCAACTACCTTAACTGGTTCATTAAGGGTCGGGACTCGTTCCGACTCCCTTACAGGCTCCCTGAGAGGCAGTGCATCAATTACATCAATACCATTCACAAGGCTCACACTGCTTTGGATCACTGGAGGGAGTGATTTGGGGAACATCGCCATTTTTTCTATACTGTATAGTAGAAATTAAATGTGTCCGCCTCTCTACGGATTTGTTCCTCCCACTCGCCACATTAGCCTCATGGCACCGTATCCCTTCGCTTATGGTGGTGTCGTCTCTCCTGCACAAGCCACTATCCCTAAAGAAATGTTGCCTCGTGGTGATGTAGATACAGTTCCCGCACGCCTACAACCCGGCGAGTTGGTTATTCCTCTTAAGCATGTGGATATGGTGAAATCGTATCTGATGTCCAAGAAAATTTATCTCCCTAATATGTAAGATGTTCTCCTCTATCTCACGCTCTATTAAACAACGAACCAGCCCCAAAGATGTATTCTACACACCAACCGCCGTCGCTGTCGCACATATTGCACAAGTCCCTTCTAAAGAGGGTGATCTCTGGCTAGACCCATTCCGTGGTAGGGGTGTCTATTATGATCATTTTACGACAGACCATAAGGAATGGTGCGAGATTACAGATGGGCGTGATTTTTTTGAATATGAAGGGAAGCCAGATGTGATTTGCTCTAACCCACCGTATTCATTGTTAGATAGGGTATTAGAGAAATCAATTGAACTAAAACCCCGTGTGATCTCCTATTTATTACTGCATGGTGCGATAAGCACATGCCGTTTAGAAATGCTCAACAAAGCAGGCTACGGACTCACACGGATCCACATGACGAAGGTGTATCATTGGTATGGAATCGCTGAGATCTATACCTTTGAAAAAGATGCACCAAACATTGCACAAATTACATACGACCGCATCGTCCATAGAGAGAAACCTATGTAATGGAGACGCAAGCGTCCCCATACCCCTCTCTCATTTTCCATCTCCTTAGTAGAAATGGGTTGGCTTGGTGATATCTGGGATTCTGCCAAGAAGAAAGTAACAAGCGTCTATGATACGGTCAAAGAAACCGCCAGTAACTGGCTGAGCGGTAAGTATTTAGCACCTGGCTATTCCTATTGCGGTCCAGGAAATGCTCTAGATGCAGGAGAGCCTCGCAATGCTTCCGACGCACTATGCCGTCAGCATGACATTGACTATAGCAACTTCGCAAAACAAAAAGATAAATTAACGAAAGATGAACTAAAGAATCTCGTTCGTGAATCAGATGATCGCTTAGTGTCTGGTCTTCAGTCACTGAGCGATAGAGATGTAGGGTCCCGCTTGGCGGAGTATGGAATTCGTGCAAAGAAGGCACTTGAAGATTGGGGGGTTTTGTCACCTGATCGTTTCGTTACCGAGTAGGTATATTTGGATTTTCTCGTAGCCGTGGAACAGTAGCACGAACAACTGCCTCTTCCATAGAGTCCATCAGAGATGGTTTATTCCAAAGCACCCACCATGACCAGTAACCAGGACTATATGGATCGGTGATGTTGTCATTTTTATGTCGGAGCCGATAGAGTCGCTTCCTCTCTGGGTCCTTGTGCATCGTAAAATTGTCGTGTGACGACGAACCAAAATCTACCTTTACTTGTTTATCTCCCTTTGGGATATAAATGGTATAGCGTTTTCCCTTTACAGTGGAGGGATAGAGAGTGTAGGGTCTCATACTACTAAGTGCATTTATAGTTTTGCCTAAGGCTCGCCCTGCTTTGCGATCATTTCACGAAGGATAGAGATTGCTTTTCGCTTGATGCGGTCATAGTCAGCATTCGTAGAAGGGCTAAACTGTCGCCCTGTAATGTTAGACACAAGAGTAACAAGTCCTCTCTTTGTCATAAATCCCTCACGAGGTTTTTGATTGCCCTTCACTCCTTGTGATTTTTCAATGGTTTCTAGCGCTTGAAGTAAATCCTCTCTGGTGGATTGAACAGATGCGGGTTGTGCTGGTTCTTCTTCTTCTTGGACAAGAGCAGGATCTACTTTGTTAAGAGGCACCGCTTCGTGGGGGTCGTCCATTCTCATAGGACCTGCTGGAACGAGGGGGGCTTTTGGTTGAACGAGTTGAGCGTCTGGAAGATCGGCGACATGCTGTCTATCATGCTTGCTGTGAATTTCCATATTCGGGAATGCTGAGCCTTGCTGTTCTTGTTTAGGCATTAACAAATCCAGCCGTGCATTGATCGGATCAATTAGTCTCTGTAGAACCTGTGCAGATTGAAAGAGAGACTCTCCTTGGCGGGGTTGTTGAAACGCTTGCACAAGGCTCGCATCTCTTGCGAGACTGCTTTGCACAAACTGCATCGCTTGTTGTAAAGGGGTAGGTCTGGGAGGACCTGAAGGTGCTTTACGACCTCCTCCGCGACCTACATTCACGATCACCTTCTGAATGACATTTTTAGGCTTTGCTCTCGTCCGCTTTGTCTTTGCGTCTTTCTTTGGCATCTCTACTAGAGAGTTTCTCTTTTAATTGCGAGAGATTATTTACCACCTTCTCACGCTGAGTCATCAGATCTTGCACATAGGGGTCTATGCTTCGGGACATATTTATGGCGATGTCTTCATCTAATGCCTTATCCGTATGCTCTTCAAATGTCAAACGGATTGCCCAATCCAAATTGCCGAGATCCAATGAATACGATGTAGAAGATCCGAGATACAACGAAATCTCATCAATGATCTTGTTTGTGATTTCCAATTTTAGATCGGTCGGATTCGTCCATTGAATCATGGTCTGCGGTATGACATTCACTTGGATCTTAGCCAAGATGTCAGATAGTTCTGATGTGGTCCCCACGAGCGCCTCTATATTTTGCGTCTGAATCAGCGACTCCGAGCGGACATAAATAGCGGGATTCTGGAAGACATTGACATTCTGCACTGATTCGGCGTTCGTTCTTACCGATGGAGTCGCATAGGAAAAGGTAAAGGTATTGATCATGCCGATGCATTTCATAAACACGGGCGAGTTGTTGATGATGGTGATACTTGTTGCGGTGCTGTCTGTTCCTACAATGGAGAAGGTCGCATGACCCGTAGATCTGTCATAAGTAAATTCAAGAGGGGCAGTATAGGAGCGTAGCGCCTGAATCTTTGCGACGAGTTCTAATTTGATTTCATCTAACAATTGAATAATGTTATAGTTACCAGGCGCTATAGTGATCGTGCTTGTTGTCGTTGATCCTCGTGTAAATTGAAAATCAATGACATTGTTACTGCTATTTATCAGTTTGAAGGTGTAGGGTATTTCTACCGATCCTACACGGCATTCAAACCAATTATTCGGTGATTTTAAAGCGATAGGACGGAACAACTGCATGCGGAAGTTGTCAGATGTGCCACTGGTCCTATTCAGACTGTTTAAGAAGACATTGTAGGTGCTAATGATGGGCATTTCTAATGACACACATTATTTTTTGTATTGTTTGATCGTCTCATGTAGCATTGCCTTTACTGTCTTCTGGTGGGCTTCCTTATCTTCTATCTTCTCCTTTACTTCCTTACTATTGAACTCCTTAAAATCCATAAAGCAGGTTTCGGGCATCAGGTTCTGGAGGTCGGTAGGTGGTCTTTTGGCTGGGCGCATTCTATTATGTCCGGGATATTTTATTCTTGGGCTTATTTAGATGCCACAGATTTCTAAATTGAAGAAGGAATATCAGATTGAAGAGGACGGAACGACTGTCGTTCCGAAGGAGATTCTCCCACAGATTGCTCCTACGGTGCTAAAGAATACGGTGAAGCGGGAACGGACAGAGGCACAGAAGGCGAATTTTGCTAAGGTCGTAGAGGCGAACAAGGAACGATGGGCGAAGTTGAAGGCAGAGAAAGAAGCATCTACTGCACAAGCAAAGCAAGCCGTGAAGGAAGATCACCAGGCGAAGGTAGAGGCTGGGACTCATGTTCGTGTGGCGGTGAAGGAGAAGAGAGTGGCTGATCCGACTGCACGAAAACATAAAGCGAAGGTCAAAGAGGTAGAAGAGCCAGAGTATGAATCAGAAGAGGAGGTTGTGATTGTGCCTAAGGCTACTTCTATGAAGAAACCACAGCCAAAGGAGAAACCAGTAAAGAAGCGAGTTGTATATGAAACAGAAACAGACACTCCCACAGAAACAGAAGATGATACAGACATGGAGGAATACAAACAGGGAAAGCGACAGATTCGCCGAGAGGTCAAGAAGAACATTCGGGCGATTGAGAAGATTGACAATGTGGTGCAACAAACAATGGTAAATCCTTATTCTGCTCTATTAGCAAGTAGATGGAAGTGATTGACATTCTAGGTGCCACATGGTTCTTCTTTTTTGTTCTTTGGTGCTTTCCGAATTGTTCCGGCATGGAACCTTTCGCGTATCCGGCTTAAATATTTTGTCCCCTCTAAGTATAGGAATGCCAAGCAAGCACATTGTATGCGAATTCTGCAACCATACCCATAGAAAGGATCGTCTCGGACAACATGTCAAGGTGCGACATGTCAAACAATTAGCAGAACGATTTACTGCACAATTGGAACAGAAAGAAAACCCTATCTCTTCTATCATCAATTCAAATCGTATCGTTCGCATCTATTCCCAGCAAGACCCTAAAGCGTTCTATGTGTTTGGTGTCATCGGACGATACTTTGAAGAAAACGATGCATGCGATCAATACATTGAAGACAACACAGAACAACATAATCTCTTCTTGTCCATGGTGTTGTCACATATTCCACTATCTGTCTTTCTACGATCCTCTTTCATTCATGGTGATCTCGTCCGTGAGAATCGGATTTTGAAAGAAGAGAATGAGCGATTGTCTGCGATTATAAAAGTGTGGCTAAAGATTTAGGTGTGCCATGTTTTTATCTCTCGTGGAATCCATTAGAATGTGGTGAGGTTCCGCCATTGTTTCTTTTTATGGCACCTTGTTTTTGTCGTT
>Ga0214163_1000620_pt1 | contig 16067 bp, 11 predicted proteins | sample LakMenepilimnion_2_FD_153001 | JGI IMG/M metagenome (GOLD analysis project Ga0214163, IMG submission 153001) | Freshwater microbial communities from Lake Mendota, WI - Practice 15JUN2010 epilimnion v4 | ecosystem: Environmental > Aquatic > Freshwater > Lake > Epilimnion/Euphotic zone | place... | reverse complement strand
TATATTTTAATATTAAAAATATAGTCGATCGACTATATTTTTAATATTAAAATATAGGCAATGGTTAAATAACTACACAAAGTGATGGCGTAGTATTAAACCATATACATATATTACTTAAATAATTATACCAGCAGCAGGATTTGAACCTACGACCCCCAGATTTTCAGTCTGGTGCTCTACCACTGAGCTATGCTGGTGCTTAATTTTTAACATATAGGGTAAAATTTATTATAAACTCTAATAATAACTTAACTAACTAGGTGGGTTAGATTACTAAAATTAATCAAAACGATATCGTCAATTTTGTAAGGTTAATACACTAGACTTTGTTAATCTACGCTCAATATCACGAGTTAGCGTTGAGAGGGGGTGTATAACAGCAAAACTCCTTAATGCGGGATCAAAAGCAAACCTGTCTCGTAGGTGTTTGCTTACAACTGGTAACTTCTTAAATATTTTTGGTACACGAATAGGTTTACGAATACCAAACTGTTTTCTAGCTACAAAATTTTTATATGTTGCACGGCGCGCTTTATTTATAATCATTCTATACTTATATTTTATACATTTACTTAGCTTCTTAATAGAAAAACCAAAGGGTAATTCTATAATATCACCCACAACAAATTGATCAGGTAATCAATTGTATTTACCATTATACACAAACAACCCAAACTCCATAACCTGTTTTATCTGCCTTCACGATAAGAAAGCTGTAAGTGTCGAAAATAATATAAAAGGTAATAGTAAGTAAGTCTTTGTGTTTCCCACAAAATGTAATTCCGTACCTAGTAATTTATTGTAGCGGTACTCGTTTAACTTACCTTTAGTCTTCAAGTTTCAGTGGGCATACCGTGCAGAACGCATTTTTCAAACTAAGGGCTTATGCGCGTTTAAAAAAATACGTTTCTGTAGATCTCTATTAGGGTGTCTCGCTAATAATCGCGGTAAATTGGGTGACTTACGTTGAATTTTCTTTTTGCGCGCACTACTGTACAAAAACTCTCAGACTGTTTTTTGAATCGTTTTATGTGATAAAAAAATACGTTCCTTTAAAGAGAATGGTTGAACACGGGGGTTTTGGGTGAGTTGTCGAACACTAGCAAATGTAGTAAAACTTATACGTTTTAACTTAAGTCGCCTTGTTCTTTTTTTTAGGGGCAAATAAGTATCGTAACGACGTAAAAAGTGTGAAGCCTCCGTCAAAAGGGGGAAGTACGGTCTAACCCCTTGTCGACGCGCTCTGTGGCTTCAATAAGGTAATTTTAGGTTTTCAAAGCGTAATTGTTGTTTTATTATATAATATAATCGCACTTTTAAAAAAAGCCCAATATTATAAAAAGCTCGATCTTGCTGTGAAGGTCTACTAAAGTATAACAATTTAATATCACACTCTGTTAAACTTAGACTGTTTGTGCAAAGTTTCATAGATTAACGATCAATTTCCCCAAAAACAATATCGATAGTTCCGATTAAAGCCGCTAAATCTCCGAGATAGTGCCCACGCGCTAACTTTGGCAATGCTTGAAGATTAAAGTAGCTAGGAGAACGAATTTTACATCTACTTGGCTTTGAAGTAGAATCTGAGGTTAAAATAACACCAAACTCCCCTTTTGGAGACTCTATATAAGAAACCGTTGTATTCTTATTTACAATATACCCAGAATGTCAAAATAAAAAACTATGAATTAAGTCTTCCATGGATGAATATGAGCTTTTTGTTGTTTTATAAAAAACCTTATTAAGTACTAAAGGCGTATAAGTATAACGTTTTTGAGCAAAGTATGTTTTATCAAGCTGCCCTGAAACCATACTTACAATATTTAAACTCTCTGCCATTTCAAACATCCTAATTAAAAAACGATCATACGAATCACCATTGTGTGAGCAGTATGACCTTATATTAAGCTCATCGTAACCACTATAAGCGTTCCCAGTTGCAAGTCGTAAGTCACGCTTTAGCCCCACACTTCGTGCCATCACACCTGTCAGACTATAATTAATACAGTCTTCGTAAGACAAAGACCCTATGTTCACTAAACGCTGCTTTCAAATTTTATTAAACGTCAAGACGCTATGCATCTCATTTAGAGTGATTGTACAACCACGAACAAAAGTAAGAATATCTGTTAATAACTGCTTATCAATAGAGAAGTTAAAATCACTAACTGGTTTATGGAAAGCTGCATGCATACGAGCACCACTAACACGCTCATAAAACTCCATAATTTTTTCACGCTCCTCAAATGCTCAAAAAATGGTTGACATATTCCCGATATCAAGGGCATGGCAAGCTACTGCTAACATATGGTTTAAAATTCGTGTAAGTTCATCAAACAATACACGTAACATTTTAATAGGGCTTGGTAGATTACTAAAACATAGTAAATTTTCGATAGCTAAACAAAAAGCATGCTCCTGTGTCATCATAGAGACATAGTCTAGTCTATCAAAGTAAGGAATACTTTTTGTGTAATGTTTTGTTGTAATAAGGCTCTCAGTACCTCTGTGTAAGAGCCCGATATGTATGTCCATGCGTTGAATAACCTCACAATTCAGCTGTAATACAAGACGTAGCACACCATGTGCAGCAGGGTGCTGTGGGCCAAAATTTATAATTAGTCCCTTTGGATTAACATTCTGCGATTTTAACTGACCTCAGTTTCTAAATAAACTACGATTCACCTTATTACTTCTGATATCCACCAAAGTAAAGACTCTCAGCCCCTTTTGTCAAAAAGAAACGTGACAGGCGTAACCGTTGATTCGGAACAGAAAAACTATAGTGCAAAAAGCACTGTAACTTGTTTTGTGATTTATAAAATTTATGTGTAGAGTTAAAATATCTTTTTCTAATTAAAAAGCTAATCCTATCATCTCCGTTAATATAAAAATTTCGAGAAAAGCTTTTAGATAACCTATCTGATCAGATAGACTTTGCCCACAACCTATAACGAATTAAGCTCCGATTTATATGCTTACTACGACGTACCATGGACTAATTAATGTAATATAGAAATATGCTGAGAAATTTTTCCAAATCTACGAATAATAGGTTGCTTTCTTAAACGTAAACCTCGCATTGTGTATTTGTTATAAAAACGTATATGAGGGAAAAATCTTGTAAACGGAGAAAAATCGTTAATAGATCAAGTATATATAACGTAACTTTGTCTCCTCCTTTTAAAAAATGCTCATCTTTCGTTTAGCTTTAGCCTTGTTCAATGAGAATATCCGAAATTCAATGTAAGTTTATTGTGACTAGAAAAATTTCTTATACGAAAACTTTTTCCCCTAAAGGCTAAATGAGCCCACTGTGTTAAAAAGTAATTACTCAAAAAAGAAAGCGTTACAGATTTTTTTAACTTTGAAACCTCTAAGTAAGATGCATGGCTGTTATTTAAAGAATCAGATTTACTTCAAGTAGGGGCAGCAATTCATAACAATGAGTTTTGACTCTGAACTTTTTGCAAATAAGATAGTGAAGATGTTTCTCTATAACTTTCTGTCACCTGATTAAAAAAATTAAAAATAGAATTACTTTGTACCACCAATTGCTGTAATTTGCTGAATTTTATGGAGAAGCGCCGTATAAACCGCTTGATTTGAGCTACGTGTTGTGTACAAGATAACCGTTGAATACTTACCCCCTGATTGGTAAAGATAACGACCAAGAATACACAAGTCTTTTTTGGTTTTTAGTGATCATTTGTGTATATTTAACATCTTTTTGGGGGATTTTAAAGGTCTAAATACAGAGTTTCTACGCAACAGTCTAGTAGACCACACTCTGTTTAAAACGCGAAAGCGCTTTGTAAAAAGATATTTACTAATTAAGGAGTGTACTAAAAATAGCTTAGGAGAAGCTCATGACTCTTTATCATAAAAAACTGAGCTTTCCCAACTCATGCTAACGTTTAATTTTTCTAAACGTGGTAAACTTACCTGTCCCATGTACTGAATTAATAACCAAAAAAACAAACTGCATACATAGTAGAAAAGGTAAATAAATGGAAGTACTCACCAAGATAAAATAAAGCAAAGTAAAAACCCCCATACTCAGTGGTATACCCAGCTATTAACTCTGACTCTGCCTCTGTAAGATCAAAAGGAATTCTTGAAGTTTCAAGAAAAAAGGTAACAATTACTAAAGGCAACATAGGTAAAAAACACATAAAGTTATATCGTCACCCGAATTGTCAAGTTGAGATAGTATCAAAAGAAAATGATTCGGCAAGGATAGTTATACACAAAACTAAAAACGTTAATAATATTTCTAAGTTTACACCAATAATAACAACGCGGGATGATGACATAATGGCATATTTATTGTTAGATGTATAACCTACTAAAACCAATAAGTAAGAAAATGCTGTAGAAATTATACATAAAAATAAAATATTATACTCTATCTCGCAAATTGATAGATTAGGCATTCATACAATATTAGCCCAAAATAAATAACTGACTATTAAAATAAGCGCTGGAATAGCCAAAAATAAAACCCTATTTGTCCTAGAAATTACAGTAATATGTTTAAACAAGAGTTTCAAAGCATCCGCTAAAAACTGCAACCTCCCCCTATAACCAATATAGTTAGGGCCAACTCGACGTTGTACTAAAGCTAATACCTTTCGTTCGATAAGAGTTACAGTAGCAATAATTAAAGTAAAAATTATAAATAATACAATCATTTTTAGCAAACCAAAAATTGCAACGCCCAGCATGCTGAGACTTAATAGTAGGATGTGAATAAAACCAACCATATTAATATAGTGTGTATGCTAAACGCTGTGCTTTAGCTACTGGTAAGAAACCATTTGCCTTATTAGTCATATTTAAATGTACTAATTTTCCTGTGTAGTAATTAGCTCTTTTATTAAAACGAGCAACTAGGGAGTGTAAGTACGCTGTAGTTTTCTTCTCAATCTTTGAGTCTAAAAACATAAAATAAAAGAAGAATACCCCAGTCATAGTAACAAAATGCCCCGCAGTTGCCATACTTTGTCAACCCATATAGATTGCTGGAAAGTCATGTAAACGTCTAGGCAATCCTGAAAAACTAACTCAAAATAGAGGTACAAATGTTAGTCACTGGCCTGCAGTATATAAAATAATGTGAATATAACCAAAAGTTCGTGAATATTTTACCTGAAAAAACACATGAAAATAATAATAAAAACCTGTAAAGATTGCCATTATTACAGCACCAGATAACATAAGATGGAAGTGTGCAACAACATATAAAGTATCGTGCATAGAAATATTTAGACTAACATGCGATAATCACATACCCGTAAAACCAGCTACCAAAAATAATAAAATAAATGAAGCAGAAGCTAAAAAGATAAGACCGTTTTTAAAGCTTCCATTAACTAGAGTAAATGTTCAGTTAACAACCTTAATAGTAGCGGGCATAGAAATCATAATAGTAATTGTACTATACAAAGCACGACTACGGTGATCAAGACCAATTAAATACATGTGGTGCCCTCAGACTAAGAAACCCATGTAATTCATAATATAAATAGCTCAAATTAAGTGGTGCTTTGATGCTACTCGCCTAAAGTTTATAGTAGGCAAAACCCCGTTAATTATTCCGAACGCTGGAATAACTAAAACATAAACCTCTGGATGTCCGAAAAATCAAAAAAGATGATGAAAAAATATTGGATCACCACCATAAGCAAAATCAAAAAAAGATGTTTTTCAGTGTCTATCTAATACAAGCATAAGCATAGCTGACCCTAAGACAGGAGTAATAACAACTAGAGCACGTAACATAAGTAAAACTGTAATAGTAATAAATGGTAAGAGAATACGCCTATTTCGCAGTCCAGGCATAGTTAAGGTCCTCTTTGTAGCAAGAAGATTAACAATAGAAATAGTAGTACTAATACCAGCGTAATAAACACCTAAAATCAACATATCCTGAACACCAACTCCAGTAAATCGAACTTTTGAAGAAAATGGGGTAATGAATGTTCACCCCGCTACGGTTTGTGAAGCACTAGAGCACTTAACAATATACCTCTTTTGACGCTTTACTTTTTTTGCATTACTGATTAAAAAATAAAAAGCGTCAGGAATTAAATTTACAGTTTTTCAGAAATACATCTTTCAAGGTAAATCACTTGACTTTGAAAAAGTTCCACCAAAATAATCATTTGAAAAAAAATAACTTACAAGAGCTTCAATAGACTTTTCGCCCTTTTTGAGCTCAAAAGTTTCAGGATTCTGTAAAAAGTAATTGTTAACGTGATTATAAGGAGATCGTGTTAACTCCTCATACAAAAACGGTGATGAAAAGTGATCTGCTTGTCTAACCTTAAAGTAGTTATTTACTTTTTCGTAATTGGTTCAGTACATAGTACGTACAAACCCAATCTTGGCTATTAACAAGTACCCACATGGCTGCATTCAAAACCCTAAGCTATTTAAACGAGGAAATGCTACGTCCTTACTACCGATATGGTATGGTAAAAGAAAATTAGCAAAACCACCAAAAATAATAGGAACAACAACAAAGAAAATCATAATTAAAGCGTGTGCGGTGATAACCTGTAGATATCTTAAAGAATCTCCGCCAAAAAATGGACTGCCTGGATAGGCCATTTCCAACCTAATTGCTGTTGCCAACAAAGCCCCGGACAATCCCGTTACAAATGAAAAGTAAAAGTAGTTTAAACCTAATCGTTTATGGTTTATCGTGTAAAGGTACTTTTTAACAAGCTGCCTTAAAACAATAAATGCTTCTCCAAGTAAGGTTCGTAAACCTAACATTTAATAAATAAATTCATAGTTGAGAAAAAAGTAGAAGTTTCACTAGCTGAAGTATACAATGATCAGTTATTTAGGTCCGCAAAAAATCAAAAATACATACTATCATAGAATCGCCTAAACACTCACTTTAGTCATTGTACAGCAAAAAGTGAGTTTAGAAGAAATAATAGCATTAGGTTCTGTAGATTAACTGTAAATAATGAATATCTTAGTCTACGACCCTCATAGGCTTTAAAGATAACGAAAAGTCAAGAGAAGAAGATAAATAAAAAATGTCAATATTTTGCGATAAGAGCTAAAATAAAGTACTGTTGTTTTACGCGTAACTTTGCTGAATCCACTGTAGCTACTCAAGCCCCCTCTTCTCCTAAATAAATTCAAGCGGTTTCGTAAAAAGAAGTAATAATATAATAAAACTGATAACACTCCACTAAAAAAATAAAAATTATACATATAGATACTACAGTAACATGTACCAAGAGCTGCTTAAACGTAAATGCGTTAATATTTAATAGGATAAATATACTGTATAGTATTAGCAACAATAATAACGCGCCAGTTATATAAAATGCCACTAATGATAAGAGCCTTGATTGGTTTAGACTAGCCTCATCAAACATGTAGTTTACCTCTTGAGAGCTATTAAGGTAATAATAAAAAAATAACAAAAATAAAAAACCTTCGATAAGTCAAAAATAAGCATTAGTACGCTTTCAGAAACGTTGAATAGCTGAGGTAAACTTTCCGTACCGATACCTCTTTATAAAAAAGTTAAACCCGCTCATTAACCAAAAAAAAATAAACCCAACAACTAATCACCCAGCTAATGCTCTCAAAAAATTTGTAGAAAAGTAGTTAAGTAACAAAACACCCAATAATGCGGCTAGTGTGACTGCTAAAAATATGTTTTTAAAGAAATTGTAAAACACTAAGCCCCCCTGAGCAATAGCTTTGCCAAAAGTAGACATAAGAGTTAATAGGCCTGTGATATTAAAATCTTTAACAGAGCTTAATAAACGCTGTATAGTATTCTGTAAACGGATCATCTAATTCTTAAAGTAAGGTACTCTTTTACTTCGTAAATAGCATACCATAAAACCCCAAGTACACTTTCACTTAACGCTTAAAACATCAGGTACATTAGAATACCTTACTACACGTTCAAAATGCCTAATATGAGTCATATTAAGTCTTCACGAATAACCTATAAGCCTCAGTACAATAAATCACGCGAATAAAAAAATAAACGTAATATGATAACTCTCAGTTAGCAAAACGGAAATATTAACTAAAGTTTCTACAGGTGTAGACCACATCCGAGGGAAGCAGGAATCGAACCCACAATACCGGTTTTGAAGACCGGGGTTTTACCATTAAACTATTCCCCCATAAACCGCCTATATATAATAAGCGTAAAGTTGTTGTAAATATACGGTCTTTGTAAGTTTAGAGTTTAAAAGTAAATTTAAATGAATAGAGAAAACAGATTGACGGTTATTTCCACCTAGATATAGATGTTTCAAATTAAACTCACAAGACTCTCAGATTGCTAACTCTAAAAAAAATCAAACTGTTACGCTTACAATTCAAACCCAGAATAGCGGGCTTGCATTAAGAGACACGTTTAATAGTTCATCAACTCAGCTTTTGCAGGATAAATCAGTTAAATTTTTGTCGAAAAACGCCACCATAGATTAAGTATCAAATTAAAAGGTTTATTCCACCCACAGATTCTTCTACGGATACCTTGTGTCAACTTAACTCAAATCACCCACGATCTAGTCAGAAGCTCCACGATTTTAAACTTATCAGAGATAAGTTATAGGGGGCCCCACGTATGAGACCCAAAACCCTTAGGTTTTCCAAACGAAGTTGGCTGTATAACAATACACTAAAAATCGCGAAAATTGGGGTACGACTTTACTAGAACGTAAACTCTTCGAGTGTGATGGGCGGTGTGTGCAGGATTAGTCTATTAATTCATCGTAGCATACTAATCTACGACTACTAATGATTTCAGCTTTACTGTTTCAAGTTTCAGAAACAATTCCGCACTAAGATAATCTTTCGAGTTCACTTCAGATCGCTCTTTTGTTACTCTTTGTTTTTATCTTTGTAACACGTGTGTTGCCCAACCTATGAGGACCGTGAGGACTTGACTTCAGCTAGTGTTCGCCTAACAGTACTAAAACGTATAGTTACAACTTTAGTACCATTAGACTGGCACACACGAGGTGTGCAAAAAAAAAAATAAGGTATAAAGGTAATGGAGCGTAGACACTTGGTCCATATACCCCACACAGGAGAAGCTAGAGCACGTATGGTGCCGCTCCCGTCCCAATCTTCTTCTTGGGAGTTGCTACATGCAAAGTCTCCTATGCTTGAACTTTATACCCTTCGTAGGTTACGTCCGTTTCTAGAACTTAATCCCAGACCGCAAAATACGAACTGACGACAGCCATGCAATACCCGTTTACTGTACTTTAAAAGAACTAGGCTCTTTAAAGTACAGTACTTACAAAGGTTGGTAAGATTCTACGTGGATTATCGCATTAAACCACATGTTCCACCATTCAATCTAATCCCCGCCAATTCTGTTAACTTTGAGTTTTGCAACTATACTCACCAGGCGGACTGCTTAGCGTAAACATTTAGCAGTCATCGTTTACAGTAAGGATTACTAGGGTCTCTAATCCTAATCACGCCCCTCACTTTCATACCTCAGCGTCAGAAACTATAAGAAGGGCACATTAGTACACTGGCAAGCGATCATAGGTCATTACATTTTATCGTTACCTATGATAACCCCCCATCTTTATAATCACTCAAGAGTTTTTTTTCTGAGAATTTGCCATCTTCGGTGAATGTAGTAAATCCTCGCATTAACTCCGCCTACGTATCCTTTACGCCCAATCATGCCGAATAACGCTAATCGCTCAGGTATTACCGCGGCTGCTGGCACCTGTATTAGCCACGACTTCTTTTTGTACTTACCCTTATGATGCTCGTACACGTATAGACTTTACAGTTTTCCTTCTTCATCTCCGCTAAATTGCTAGGTCATGCTTTCGCACATTGCCTAATATTCCCCACTGCTGCCACAGGGCGGGGTAGTTTCCATACCCCATGTGGTTGATCCTTCTCTCAAATCAACTAGAGATTGTAGGCTCCTCTTGGGAATACCTAATCCCATACGCTAGGACCCAGCACACGCGGCATTGCCGCTTATTATAAGTCTTTAACTTTTGTGCTGCTATCCAAAACATATTTACTCACCTCGACGCTAGTTGTTCAATTATTTAATAAGCAAAGCCTAAAACAATTAATTAAACCCCTTAACTTGCATGTGTAAGACACTTAGCGAGCGTTCACTCCAAGCCAAGATCACACTCATAAAATTAATTCTCAACCTTTAGATTATCACTTATACCTAAACCTTATATCTTCAGTATTAACAGTTTGTTTATCGTTAATAATACCAATACGATGCATACGCCTAACGCCCCTGCGCTGTCATCATACTAAAAATTGCTCAAAAGGTAAAGCACATAAACGTATAGGCATGTGGTGGTGGTACCTACCGCAAATCTCTGCGCACTGCCCATAATAAAAACCGACATTATCGATGTAAAAAGAGTGGTGTGTTGAACGACCAGGTACGCAGTCCATTTTTAAACCTAAGCCAGGAATAAATCAAGAATGCACTACGTCGTAAGAATTTGTAATAACGGTAATATTAACATGTGCTGGTAGCACTAGTGTCCTCTTAGTACGCAACAATCTACGTGCTAAAGTTAAAGGTACAAGTTCGCCTCTGTGCCTATTGAACTTTATAGAGTTATGATAATGAAACAAAGCTTCCTCAGTTCGATCAAAGCTCGCATCTGTAGAATAAGACGATATTTCCTCAACTAAAGGTGCAGCAATCATTGAAGACTTGAGGGTTAATGGTGAGTAGCGAGACTGTGCAGCTAAAGGTAATAAAGTTTTAGGGTCGTACTGTACTTTGTCTGCAAATTTAAATTTTTGTAACCTTTTATACTTTTTTTGCTTAAACCCTCATAAAGGCTCCGCGTGTTCCGGCTTTACCTCAAAGGCACCATTCTGAGAGTATTTAATGGTAAAGAGAATTGATTTGTTAGACTCTATAGTAAGTTCAGATAACGCCTGTATCGCCTGCTTATTTATAACACCTGGTAAGATATTTAAGGGACCTGAGTGAGTCCTAGTAACTACGTTTGACATATACTTACTAGTATCGTCTACTAACTCGTTATCATAAAATTTTGTCATAAGTTCAGTAGTGCTTGTAAGTGTATCTACAGATTCAGCTACTTCTTCAGTACTAGTAGTTACTGCGCTTAAGTCTGCGTCTTCAGTTACAGTTACAGTATTGTATTTATTTGCTCAAGACAGAACGGTATCTTTACTGATTTGATCGTCTTTTAATAGCTTGTGGTAAAGTTGTATATACTCTAGCTGAGATCCCATCTGTATTGCCTCATAGTAGTCATCTGCACAGTATGACTCTGTAGGTGTTGTAATAAATCACTTGTTATGACCAATATTCTTATAAGCCGATAATAAGTTTTGAGATGTAGTTGCATCAAATTTATAAACTCAGTATCACTGCTTACCTTGCACGCGTAAGGTAAATAGAGATCCCTCGTTTTGTCATTCGATCATACGAAGAATAAAGTTAGAGTTAACCAGGATATTTCCGCATCAACTTAGAGGGATTAATGCTACTAAGAAATCTCCCCACTTACCGTGACCACGAATACTTGTATTCATAATAGGGTTTAAGTGAAAAACTCTTTTTGTTGTAACTCGTAAAATAATAAAAAAGTACACTGCTCATAATATAGAAAACCAAAATCATCACCAATACTGTCATTGTGATAAGTGGATTAAAATATCTGACTTGTGGGTAGAAAAACCAAAATTAAAATTAGTCAACGAAGACGCTTCTGTCATAATATGACCTCACACCATAGATTATACTAAAAATACAAAAAAACATACAATAAAAGCTACTATTGCTTCGACTCCGGTTGAGCTTCTACGTCAACTGACAGTCAATAACACACCCAGTATTACAAAATATAAAAAATAAAAGTAAAAGTACTGCGCAAAGTACAGCACCCCCGCCGAAAGTGTATTAATGTAGGCTTGTGTATCGTCAAAAGAATAATCCACAGAAACTGGCACAAGATTGTTAAGTCAGCAGAAAAATGCTCCGCTTACACATGCGGCTAGGAAAAGAATAGCTAACCCGAGAGCTTGATTAGGAGCTGAAAATTTAAGCGTATCTAGGGTTACTCGTTTATTCACTAGTAAAAAAAAAAAAGGACTTTTAAAGTTTTTATAAAAATCAAAGACTACATAGTGTGTTAATCTAAAAAAATAAACTAGACTAGAAGCCATAGCAATAAATAAGTTACCTAGTACACATCAACCGACAACAGAACTAAACAAAAGTTGCATAAAATAGTATTTATAAAGGTACCCTAGCATTAAAGGTAACCCTGATAAGTTTGCGGCACACAAAAGAAGTAATAATGATTCTAAAGGTAAAAAACGGTGACTACCACCCATTCAGCGTGTATCTTGAGTACCATATACACGAATGAAAGTCCCCGCACAAAAAAAAGTAGCTGCTTTAAATAACCCATGAAAAAATAAATAAAAAGACGTCATATACAGGTAACCTGTGCTTGCTAATACCCATAAAAAACCACAATGACTCATGGTAGAGTACGCCAATAGCTTTTTCATATCAGTTTGTGAAGAAGATACAACCCCCCCGTACATAGCTGTAAAGGAGCCTAATGTCACAAGAGCAACGGTTCACCCCTCGACCATATATAATAAATTAAACTTACACAAAAGGTAAATACCGGCAGAAACTAAAGTTGCTGAGTGGATAAGCGCCGAAGCTGGAACGGGAGCTTCCATAGAGTCAGGTAGTCACAAATGCCCACCTAGTTGTACAGATTTCATAGCTGCACAGACGACTAAGCTTGCTAAACCAAGGTTTAAAACAGCGTTAGAGGTCACGCCACCCCACGTTACTAAGTAAATAAAAGTATCACAATCTGTTGTTCTACCACACTGGTAAAAACACACCAAGGCTGTTAACAAAAAAATATCACTAACTAGGTTAAAGCTAAATGCCTTAAAGCTGGATTTCAACACACCTCGTCGAGATTGTCAAAAATTAATTAAAAAAAATGATGTTAACCCTATTAATTCCCAACCTAAAAATAATGTAAAAAAATTTGTTGATAACACTAGTAAGAGCATACTAGCAATAAATGCGTTAAGTCAAACAACAAAAGAGGTTTCATCAGCCTCATTCTTAAAGTAATTTAACACATACAAATTTGTCGCACAACCGATAATTGTTACCAGATATGCAAAAGTAAAATTCACAGGGTTAAACCCGAACGATACGCAGTTATCCACTATATCACCTAACATAGTAGCAGAGCCGAAAGTTCACTGCACGATCTTATTAAAAAATAAAATCTCAATGGCCACTCAAGTAAATAACGCAATAACTAAACCCAGTAAGGAGCTGTTATAAAGTGTGTAAAATTTGGCGGTTATTTTGGATTTAAAAAGTGGGTAAAAAATTATACCACTACCATAAAAAGCTAGAGCCATAAATAACATAAAGCAGCATATGTCAAACATAATCCTTAAATTAATACTTACTCAGTAAGGGCGATTTATTACTGATATCTCGGTGTTTAGGGTTTGGTGCGGAACCCCGGTATTGTACTATTTTGTCAATAGCTCGATTTACTCGGGTCAACAACGCGTTATTTTGCAATGGGGGAACCTGGGTGGAGCGCAGAGTTTTTAAATAGGTGGTAGTTGTACGAGGTTTAAATACCTTACGTTTTGACACAAGAAATTGTAATGAAAGGGTACTGCGAATCAGCAATTAAGCTCGTTTAGCTAAGAAGTACTGTTCGTAGTCTTCTAGGAAAAACGTTGTGTATAAGAAGAAAAATAGCACAAAAGATAAAACAAAGTAGTTAGGTAACTGAGTCATAATGTTGACTATCAAATGAATCTGATAGTACACAACCATCAACTGTTCAACAAAAAAGTCCCCTAAGCTATCATATCAGTATACGTCAGCACCACCTCAAAGGACAGGTGTTGAGAAGATTTTTTCGATTAAAGAACCCCCCGCAAGATCGCAGTTATCGTATACATATTCTGTTAGTTCTAAATATGACGCGAATAACATAAGAAGTCTGATATTTTGAACAAAAAAACGACAAATTGCTACAAGGGCTGTAACAGTGTCGAGAACTACCTCAGCGATAAAGCTTGTTGAACGACCAGCACCTCGGATATAGGCTACGAATGATAATCCAAAACTTTGAAATACCATAAAAGGTACCATAATTGATGTGATAACCACTACGTAAAAGAAAATCAAAACTCAAGACAAGTTTTGTCAGTAAAAAGTAGAGAAAATAGTACAAAAAAAAAGTCATATTAAAATTACCGCAAATGATAAAAAATACATCATTGCATCATCTACAGAACCTACCTCCTCCTCTAGATCCGTGAGATATGCAAACGCCACGTTGTGGCTGTCAGTATTATTTAAAATATGAGAGATAGACTTTAGACCCTGATTCCCCAGATATACCGTAAACCCCACAAAGATAGCGATGAGGTAAAATATGTTAGTTAACCCAACATATATAAGCAAGGACTCAGAGAATACGTTATCAAGATTTGTATAGGTAACACCTACGGTTTCACTATAGTTTGTTAATGCGGCTCACCTCGCGGTGCTTACAGCCTCATTTAAGGCAAAGAAAAAATTATCAGAAAATGTAAACATAATCCTTATATTAAATTTTACACACCATAAGCTTTGGCTAAGTTATAAAATCTTGGAGCACGTAATCAAGTTGTACTCATGTATACATAAATATACCCGAATGCGAGCAGTGTGGAATCGTTACCTCCTAATCTATTAAAGAAACGACCATAAGGTAAGTAAGAAAAGGCATATCAAATACACACTAAGAAAACACAGTAAGTAGCCTGGTAAAAGAAATCTCTAGATACAAAAATAGGTGAAAGTAAAACAATCTTTGAAGATAAGTCTTCAATTCAAAAATAAATTGATAAGAAAAAAGCTCGTACAGAACTATACTCTTCAAACTCTGTTCTTGCCATAATATTTGGCTGAAAGTAGAAACTTCCAAAAAATAAAATTAAACCTAATAATCCAAAGTAGTGAAATGGGCAGGTAATTAGTCATGACATATAAGGCCTAAAATATCAATGTGGTGCAACCCCGAAGAATCGAACATCAGTTTGCATACCAATATCACCTCACATAAAAATTTCATAGTTTAGTGCGTCAGGTTCAGGGTAAAGATAAAGACAAAGTAACCCAATGAGGATAGTCACATTAATAAACTGACCAACTTCATTAACGACGCCCTCATCGTATCATTGTAGCTCTTGTTTTATTCCAAGAAACCCTTCATCATTTTTTCAATCATAATGCATATCAATACCGTGATATACACCAAAGTAAGCTAAAATAAATGCAGAGATGTAGTGCATATACGCCAACCTAATTAATGTATCAACGTTTAGTGTTTGATCAGGGAAAAGTAATCAGTCAAGGCGACCAATGTATAAACATAGGCTGTTAAAAGCATTAGTAGCAATAGTAAGTGTAATATCACTCAAGTGTGTACAACACAGAGTTAGTCCTGTAAAAATAACAAATTGTACGCCCAAGAATAGTAAAGCCCCACTCTTTCAAGCCAGTTCCTGGACAATATTAGTATTGTTAAAGTAATATTTTCGGAAAAGGTGTAAAAAAATAAAAATTACCAAAAAATCTACGCCCCGTTCATGTAAAAAAAAAAAATCATCCGTGTAGATATTTTCTGCGTCCTCTTCTTCTCTAGCTAAAGGGACATACATGGACTCAGGGACAAGAGAGAAAGCAAGCATAGTACCAGAGAAAAGCTGGTTAATGATAGTAAGAAAAATGCAAAAGCCGAAAAGGGCTGGGAGCTCGTGAAAGCTCATTCTTAAATTTACAAAGTATCGACAAAGAGTTGGCAGTACCCTAGTCACGGCATACTAAAGAACACAGTGGTTTAAGGTAGTTAGCTTAGGCAGTTTAAGCTCCATCATTAAAAAAAGTGGGGGTCATCTTACTTGAATATTCCACCACTCAATTTAACGGGTGGCACGTGTCCCTTCATAGGGATCGTCGGTTT
>Ga0214163_1000618_pt1 | contig 16122 bp, 28 predicted proteins | sample LakMenepilimnion_2_FD_153001 | JGI IMG/M metagenome (GOLD analysis project Ga0214163, IMG submission 153001) | Freshwater microbial communities from Lake Mendota, WI - Practice 15JUN2010 epilimnion v4 | ecosystem: Environmental > Aquatic > Freshwater > Lake > Epilimnion/Euphotic zone | place... | reverse complement strand
ATCGAAGGCGATACTTGGAAGTCATTGTATGTTGCGGCAGATCAACTTATCCGTGATAGCGGTGATGGTCATCACATTTTCATTGAAGATTTCAAACAAAGCTCAATCAACCCAGAAATCTTGTTTGTGACAACAGGCTCCTAAATTTGACAATAAATCAGTTTGGGTATATAATAGAATCTTAAACAGTTAATTAAAGGAAACAAAATGGCAACACGTTCTACAATCGCTCTCGAATTTGCAGATGGTACTATTGGTCAAGTGTATTCACACTGGGATGGTTATTTGGCTCATAACGGTAAAATGTTGCAAGAGTATTATTCTAATCCCTTCATCTTGCGTGACCTGATCGACTTGGGTAGTATCTCTAGCTTGGCACCAACAATTGGTACAAAGCGTCCTTTCAGTCATTATGACACCGAGTTGTCATTGGTTGAATTTCAGAAGCAATACAATGACACGACTACCTTCTATGGTCGTGATCGTGGCGAGACTAACACCGATGCTACATACTTCACCGACTATGAACACTTTTTGGTTGACGGTCAAGAAGAAGAATACGATTACATTTTGCGAAATGTTAATGGTGTTGCTACTTGGTTTGTATCCGATCACGGTGGTGACTTTAAGTTGTTGACAGAAGCACTTGCTGAAGAAGCCCGCGAGTTGGCTGAAATTGCAGAAGTAGAAATATTGCCCCTGTAAGGAGAGACAAAATGGAAGCAGTAGTAGAAACAACAGTTTGGACTGATAGCAACCTTGCTAATCATACATACTTACTTGATGGTAGCAAGATGATTGCATACATTAGTGTTGGTTCTACTACTCCATTCTACTTTAAAAATCCTATCACAATAGATAAACGTGGTCGTAAATTTGTAGCAGTTAAGCCAAATCCTTTCAAATCAATCAAAGAAAAGAGTACAATCATCAAAGTGTCCGGTAGTAAAGGTAATATATATTCTATCGATACTGATGAAAAAACTTGTACGTGCCCAGGCTTTATGTATCGAGGTACGTGTAAACACATTACTGAATTGGTCTCAATATGAAAATAGCGTTGTTAGCAGTTTGTTTTATATTATCTGCTTGCGGTGGAGGTGGTGGTAGTCCAACACCGGATAGTCCTGTCAAGTTGATGGTATCACACGTAGTAAAACCCATAACAGTGTTACCATCTTCATACGAAAATGAAATGGTGGCGGCAAAGATTATAGGACCGCAACATATTCCAAAAGAATGGAGACCTTGTGGCACTAATCTTATGTGTGGAGAAAACGTTCCAATGGCAGTTGCGTATGCTGATTTTATGCGTGACGGTACTTACTCTATGATTTTACATAGTATGGAATACAATAAGGTTAATCCTGAAGATAGAAATAGAAAAGGTCATATCAAGTTTTATCAAAAACAAAATGATACTTGGGTAGATAACACTAGCAAAATTCTTAAAGCCGATCAGACTGAAGGTTGCCTACACGCAAACAAGGCAGTTGTAGCAGACTTTATGCAAAACGGTATGCCTAGTGTATTCTTTGCTTGTTCTGGATTTGATGGTCCAGGTGGTGTGGGTGAGAAACAACATATCTTAATGGGTCAGCGTGATGGTACATACAAAAACATAGAATTATCTTTACCGATCTGTATGTGTGGTTCAGCAAGTGCGGCAGATATTAACGGTGATGGATACCCTGATATTTTAGTATCAGACGATTGGCTAAATATGCCTTTAATGTTTTTGATGAACAATAAAGACGGTACCTTTACTATTGATTACAATAGAGTTCCAAAAGAACTATATCAAAGAAGTAATATTTGGGCTACCGAATTAATTGATTTTGATGGCAAAGGTAAGTACGATGCGTTTGTTGCAGGTATGGAAGCATCTTCTTTGGTTGGTAAACGTAGCACACCTGCAAGATTATATAAAAATAATGGCAAAGGATTCTTTACTGGTGATAATAAAATTATGTTGCCCCCGTTAGAAGGATTTGGATATGCAGTTGATATAATGTATCAGGATGGATATATCTATCTTAGTAGAACTACAGATTTACCTGAATTATATTATCGTGGCTCCGCAATACAAAAAATAAATTACAAAACATTAGAAAGTACAGTATTGTATAAAAATTATAATCCCTTCCCAGATGGAACAACTTGGGTAAATCATCTTATTCCATATGGTAATACTATTACTAGTTTATCTTCTACTCATTATTTTTCAGTAGGAAAATAAAATGAAGCTGCCGCAAAAATACAGACCGATAGAACTTAATAAGAAGTATCGTGTTCGTTATCGGCTGACAACAGGTAGACAGGAATCGTATAACTGGCGTAGTCGTGTTAGATGGTATCCAGCAGGATGGCAACTTAATCGTCAAACATTGGGTAGAGTGTTTAGCAAATTGCATTATTTAGGTTGTCACGCACCCGAACCAGTTCAAAAGAAATGGAGAAGAGTGTATAATGAGTTTCAAGCAAAATATTTTGCAACAAAAGGTAAGGCAAGTGTGCGTTACCTCAATACATATACAGCACATAAATGGTTATGAAAATCGCACTATGCAGTGATCTGCACTTGGAATTTGAAGATGTAGACCTTAAGAACACCGGTGGTGCTGAGGTACTTATCTTGTCGGGTGACATTATGGTCGCAGAGGACCTACACAATCATCCCGAAATGGATTATGGAATGTACAGCAATGTTAATATTGCCGATCTTGGCCGTAGACAGCAAACTGCATTACGCTTCCGTGACTTCCTTGCACGTTGTAGTAAAGAGTTCCCTCACGTAGTTTATGTTGCGGGTAACCATGAATTCTATCACGGTAGATGGAAGGCTAGTTTAGATCACCTACGTACTGAATGTGCCAAGTTTCCTAACGTTTATTTCTTAGAACGTGATATTAAGGTAATCAATGAAGTGTCCTTTATTGGTGCTACATTGTGGACTGACTGTAACAGAAACGATAGATTAACTATATTGACATTGAATGGTATGATGAATGACTATCGTGTTATTCGCAACGATGAACATAATTATAGTAGATTGCATCCAGATTCTACTATACAACGTCATCATCAAACAATGAGTTATTTAAAACAAGTACTGCCTGATATGAAGGATAAGAAGGTTGTGTTTGTAGGCCATCATGGTCCTTCTGCAAAGAGTACACATCCTAAGTACCAATATGAAACACATATGAACGGTGGTTATCGCAGTGACTTAGATGAATTCATTATGGATCATCCACAGATTGTTTTATGGACTCACGGTCATATGCACGATCCATTTGACTATATGATTGGGACAACCAGAGTGGTTTGCAATCCTCGAGGTTATGCGGGCCATGATCCTCAAGCCGATGTGTTTGAGTTAAAGTATTTGGACATTTAAATGAAACAAGGTGTCCAATATGTATTGTATGATAACAGAAAATATCGTATAATCTATACACGTTGTGAGAACAACGAAATTTTAAAGGAAAATAAAATGACAGAAACTAAACAATCCCGTGTCTTAGAGGCACTTCAAAATGGTGAGCAACTCACAGCAAAGCAAATCTCCGCACGTTTCGGTGTGAAGAACCCAACAGCGACTATCAGTGATATTCGTTTTGCGGGCTATGCAGTTTATGCTAACAAGCACACCGATTCTAAAGGTCGTGTTACTACCAAGTATCGTACTGGTAAGCCTTCACGTGCTATCGTAGCCGCAGGTTACCGTGCAATGGCACTTGGCATCGTTTAATCTCTTACTGAGATGAGACAAAAGGGCATTCGTGCCCTTTTCCTACTTATATAACTTGCTTTTAATTCAGTTATATGCTATAATAGTCTATCGCATAGGAGATTGTAATGAGTTTATTTCACAAGATTATGAACAAGCTAGGTCGTTATCGTTTAATTCCTGATCGCCGTACAGGTCTAGACTATATGCACCGTTACTATTTGTTCTTAAAAGACCGTAGTTGGTTCCCCTTCAATGTTACACTACATAAAATTGTTCGTAGTGATGATCCTATTATGCACGATCACCCTTGGTCTTATATGACAATCGTTCTTAGTGGTGGTTATTGGGAACACACTCCTGTTTTTAACAATGAAGGTAAAATGATTACTGAGTTTCAAACGTGGCGTGGTCCTGGCAGTATCATTAAACGCAATGCAGGTGAATATCATTGGCTTGAACTTGATGAAGGTGGTAGTGCTACTACGTTATTCTTTATGGGACCTCAAGAACGTGAGTGGGGTTTCTTAACTAAAACAAGAACAGGTAGAGATCGGTGGGTAAAACACGAACATTATCTAACTGATTGGAAGCCCTATCACGAAAAGTATGTTATGAGTAAAGCGAATAGGAAAGAAAAATGACGTTAAATTTTCTTGCAATGATGTTCTTTGGTTACTTGTTAGTAAAGACTGATTATACAGTAAAGGCTAGATGGATGTATTATATGGATGGATTAGTTTTTTCAGTTAATTTTGCAATAGTTTTTTTATATATAACCGATAAGTTAGGAGTTTGATATGAATGATGATACGAAAGAAATACTGACCATTCTACAAGAAGAATGTGCTGAGGTTATTGTAGAGGTTAGTAAGTGTTTTAGATTTGGACCTGACCAGATGATGGAAGGTATGACTGTTACTAATATGGAACGATTACAAAAAGAAATAGGAGACCTGCAAGCAATGATTGAATTACTCGTTGATAACAAGGTAGGTGTAACTATTCAAGGTCTTAAAGAAGCTAAAAAAGCAAAGTTTCAAAAACTTAAACAGTGGTCTAATCTAACTATTACTAAATAAACTATTATGCTCGAAATTCTTATATTGTTGGTTGTGTTTGGTGTAGGCTTTTATGTTGGTGAGTCTTTATTTGCATATCGTATACGTCATTTGATTTACAAAGAAGCAATGGCTCAGGGAATAGAACTTGATTTACCGATTTCTACAAAACCTAATATTGCTAAATTGTTTGTTGAGAAGGCTAATGATATGATGTATTTGTATGATTATGACGCAAACACATTTTTATGTCAAGGTAAAACACTTGATGAGTTAGCGTCATTGGCACAAAAATATAAAAATATTAAATATGCTGTTGTAGCCGACGGCGATGATATGTTAATGTTTGTTGACGGGTATGTTAAGGAAAAAGAATGAAAGTTAAGATTGGGCCCTTTCCTAAAAAGGGTAATAGAAGAAAAATCGATATTCAAATCGATAAGTTTGATACATGGAGTTTTGACCACACTCTTGCACATATTATTTATCCAGCACTATTACAACTTAAAGCAACTAAGCACGGTGTTCCCGGTGGACTGGTAGACGATGTTGGTGGTGAAGATTGGAGTAGCCAAGAGAGTTTTGATTTTTATAAAGAAACACACGATGAATCTTGGGAGATAGCTACAAAGCGTTGGGATGTTATATTAGATAAAATGATTTGGTCATTTCAACAACTTACTGTAGATGATTATAGTGACAAATATCATCATGGTACTAGTGCGTATGATTGGGTTAAGAGTGATAAAACATATCCTAATCCTATCACAGGTAAAATAGAACCCACATATCAGATGGTTGACAAAGACCCGGACGCACATTGGTATGACGCTGAAGGTCATCAACTACACGAAGATAGAATCCAAGAAGGTCTTGAATTGTTTGGTAAATATTATAGAGCTTTGTGGGATTAATATGTTTGATAAAATGGCACAACAACTAGACTTACAAACTCTGGGTAAAGGTAAAAAAGATTTTAAAATTAGTAAACAAGAGTTTGACGATTTTTGCAAAGAGTTTCTGTTTGAACAGATTAAAGGTGATCTTAAATTAGGTGAAGCCTTTTGCAAAAAGTATGACGAACCAAACTATGTACTGAGTATCTTACCCGATCATTCAGCAAAAGCACACATTAAAAAGTTTTACATAAAATGAATAATTATCCTGCTTGGACAAACGGTAAGTATTGTCAATTAAAAGACTTAACTGTAAGTGTACTAGATTTAGGGTTCATTCATTGTGATGCCACCTATGATGTAATATCAGCCCGTAACAAAACTATTCAAAATTTTAATAAGCATATAAAGAGATTAGTCGATAGTGCTCACGGATGGAGACTTCCTTTATTATACACTGAACACGAAATAAAAACTGTTGTTGAGACATTGGTAAGTACATCACCTAGTGATGATTTATTAATTTGGATAGGATTAACTAGAGGTGTTCCTACTACAGGCAATCCTAGAGATTTAGCAAATTGTACTCCTAATCTGTTCATATACACTAAACCTTATTTTGGATTTAATAGCACCAATAGTGCTACAATTTGTTTATCAAATAGTGTATATCGTACACCCAATGATTCTATCAATCAATTATATAAAAATTTTGCATGGAATGACTTGACCGTGGCTCAGTGGGAAGCAATTGATAGAGGTTATGATAGTGCAATATTGGCTACACATGGTGGAATTATTACCGAAGGTGTAGGATTTAACGTAGGTATAATAACTGAAAATAAAATCATTGCACCCAAATCAAATAGACTTGAAGGTACGGTGATGAATTTAGTTAAAGATTTATGTATAGATAACAATAAAATGTTTGAATATAAAGATTTTTATAAAGGTGATATCTTACACGCAGATGCTATGTTTTTAACTAGTACTGCAGGTAATGTAATAGTAGTAACTAAATTTGAGAATAAAATTTTTGAGAAAAATGAAACCCTTACATGGTTGATGGATAATATATAATGACACACTTAGTAACAGATAATTGCATTAAATGCAAGCACACAGATTGTGTAGATGTTTGCCCTGTAGATTGTTTTTATGAGGGTCCTAACTTCCTTGTAATCAACCCAGACGAATGTATTGATTGTGCAGTATGTATTCCCGAATGTCCAGTAGGAGCAATTAGTGCCCAAGAAGATACGCCCAATGCTCAAGTTTGGTTTGATATCAATCTGAGGCTAAGTCAGAAGTGGCCTAGAATTACTAAGAAAAAACCCGCACTACCTGATGCTGAAGAATGGAAAGATAAACCTAACAAAATTGATTTACTAGAAGAATAGAACAATTAGATGATTGATGAACAATATATAAATGGTACTTATTTCAAAAGGTATTCACTTACTACAAATGAACACCTGTTGTTTTTATTACCTGGTCAAAGTATCAGTCCTAGAGGATTTTGGGATTTTAAATTACCTGAGGGCAGGACTCATAGTGAATATTTTGTTGAAGCAGGTATAGATGTAGTATTGTTTGATCCAATTGGTTATGGAAAGTCTACCGCTTTTTATCAATACGATCGGGTAGATTATGCTAAACAAATCAAAAGTGTGACTGATATTATTACAAAAAAATACAGGTCTTCTACTGTACTAGGGTTTTCTTCCTCATCACCGGTAGCATTGTGTTCTGTACAGGATAAATTTTTTAATAAAGTAATTTTAGTTGGACCTAACATAGTAAATAATGCTGATAATAATTCATTACCTGACATAGACATATTTGAAACAAATATTGAAATGCTAAAACAAAAAAGATTAAAAGAAATCAGTGATAGAATTATACCAAAACCAAATCGCTTACCAAATTGGGAAGAATCATTGATTGAAATAATTAAAACAAATACAACTTATGAGAATGGCAATTGGCGTGTTCCAGGACAAATGGTAACCGATAGAATAAATTATTGGATAAATCATAAATCAAATGGATTTGACATTGATAAAATTTCACTAATAAAACCCATATTAGCTATCATAAGTGAACACGAAGTAGAGACTCCTATATCTGAACAAGGACTTTTATTAAGTTTATTTCCAGATACACAAATAGTTAGTGTACCAAACAGCACTCATTTTTCAATGTGGGAAAATGATTGTGCTAAAACACGTGAATTTATTATACAATATTGTACAGAATGAAACAAAAATTTATTGATTATTATATGGATGTAGCAGACCGCACTAGTAAATTGTCTAGTGCAATTCGCAGACAAGTAGGAGCAGTTATCGTCAAAGATAATCGTATTCTAAGTTATGGATACAATGGTATGCCAACTGGATGGGATAACACTTGCGAAAATAAAGATTATATGAGCGGTGATGCAGGTGGTTGGTTACACCCCGATGAAGTTTATGAAAAATGGCCTCTTGAAGAATATGATAAAGATGTAGAATCTAATCGTAGATATCGCTTGGTTACTAAGGATGAAGTGTTACACGCTGAAAGTAATGCAATTGCTAAAGTGTCCGGTAGCACAGAATCTAGTGAAGATGCTACATTGTTTGTAACAACTGCACCTTGTATTCATTGTGCTAAGATGATTTTTCAATCAGGCATCAAAAATGTGTTCTATAGAGATACATATAGAGATGAGGCTGGGATAGAATTTTTACAAAAGGGTGGAGTAAGTGTCACCAGATACCCAGTACAAAACTGAAATATCAATTGGCTATGGTCAATTGAAACCTATCATTGACTGGTGTCAGAGAAACTGTGTTAATGATTGGGGATATGATTGTAAATTCCCAGCCGGACGAGATGCTGGGTTTTATGATTTCTATTTTGAAACTGAATCCGATTACATAAATTTTATACTGTGGAAAAAATAATGAAGTACTATACTTTTTACCGTGAGAGCAATAACTTTGATGATATACTAAATGACTTAATCATCAAAAAGATTATCGATGAAAAAATTCGTTGGTTTCAATATTTGATTATTGGAATGAATGAGAAGCACGAACAAACATTTAGCTATATCACATTAAAGTACGGTGATGAGATGAAGCAAGAACTTGTTAAAGATTTCAGTCCAGTGCCGGGTGTAGATTATATTCCGAAACGTGATGCTAATTTATATAAAAAGGCCATTGAATGAACCATGATACAATCGTAGCAAACTTAATAAAATGGATGACAGAGTTCGTAGAAGCACCTAATCCATTATTAGGTAACTGGCCTCCCTGTCCATATGCTAGACAAGCAAGAGTTAACAATAAGATAGAGTTTGTTTATTCTCCGCACGATATTATCCCTGCAACAGTAGAACAGAACTTACATAAGCTAGAAGATAAAGACGTAATTGTTGTATACTTTGACCACACGATGATTCAACCAGATGCATTAGCAGAATTAGTTAAGGTATACAACGAGAGTTTCTTAATGCCACGAAACTATGTAGCACTAGAAGACCATCCATATTTAGATGAGTTCATCAACGGAGTTAAGATGAACTTTGGTGAATGTGGACTACTTATTGTATCTAAATTAGATAAACTCAATGAGGCAAGTGATAAGATCCGTGAGAAAGGTTACTACAAGCACTGGAATCAGGAAGAATTAGATTCAGTAGTCTCTTGGAGATATAAATAGTTAATGAAATTTGGACGGATTGATTTAACAAAAACCGAGTATAGTATTACACTAGAGGCACGTTTGTTAGATCCAGTACCAATTGATGACATAAACAGAGTTTATAAACAATATTGTTTGTATAAGAATTTTAAAAGTATCATGCCAATGATACCGGGTAGATTCACAATTCCAAATACTGAAGTGTTTGGTTACTATGAACAAGAAAAATTAATAGCTTGGAGTATGTATCGCATTTGGGATAAAGAAAATGTTGTAATAGACCATCACGCTTGGGATTACAATAATCCCAAATTAAGAATAGGTTTACGTAGTTTACAAAATGAATGTGCTATGTATCGAAATCGAGGCTATCGATTTATATATTTTGAATCGATTGAACCCTATATGTTAAAATTACAGGGTTTTGAAATATTGGGAAATTTATAATGGACATATATCACATTTGGTGTGACAAATCAGAAGACATACCTGACTTAGAGTGGGTTAATAATATGAAGGGGTTCTTGGATCACCTTGTATCAGAAAAGAAAATGGAATCATATCGCATTACTAGATGTAAGATGGGATTCCGTAGTATTGAAAATTTGCCTGAATGGCATATTATGATGGAATTTATTAGTATGGCTCAAATGGATGAAGCATTCAAACGAGTCGCACCACTTGAAGGTGAATTGGAAGTCAAACACAAGAGTTTCAATCAATTCGTCAGTGGTAATATACAACACGCACTTTTTAGAGATTGGCCAGACGCACTATGACATATTCAGTTTATCAACATTGGGACCCATTAAAAGTAATGGCAGTAGGGATATCATATCCACCTGAATTATATGATTACATTAAAAATGAAAAAGTACGTAAAGTATTTTATCAAATAGCAGAAGAAACAGAAGAAGATTACCAAAAACTAATTAATTTATTACATAGTTTTGGAGTAAAAACAGTTAGACCTAATATTTCAGAAGAAATTGATATGGCTAATCATTGTATAAAAAACAATCAAACTATAGATAAACCTGGACTTTTTATGCAACCTAGAGATAGTACAATTATGTTAGGAGATGTTTTTTATGCACACGGAAATCCTTGGGCTAAAAACATAGTCAGAGAAGTTCGTAATAACGATAATGAAGTAAAGGATACTTTCAATACCGGTGTAACCGTTAATAATGACAGTGTATATATGAATGGTGCCATGATTACTAGGGTAGGAAAAGATTTGATAGTTGGGACATTTGACTGGCTTTCTCAACCTCAAATAGAAGAAGTCAACTCAATATTTACTGAAAAAATACCAAACAGACGTATCCAAGTAGCTAATACTAATGGACACACAGACGGGACTTTCTGCCCAGTTGTACCTGGATTAATACTCAGTATTAAGGGTCCTAATATGTATAAAGAAACATTTCCTAATTGGGAAGTTGTTTATCTACTAAATGAGTCTTGGAATAAGATAACAGAGTGGCAACAGTTAAAAGCGGTTAATAGAGGTAAGTGGTGGGTACCGGGCGAAGAATTGAATCAAGATTTTACTGACTATGTAGAGACTTGGATGAATCACTGGGTGGGTTATGTAGAAGAAAGTGTATTTGATGTGAATATGATTGTTATCGATAAGAAGAATGTTATTGTTAACGGGTACAATAGATTGGCGTTTGATGCATTTAGCAGATATGGCATAACACCTCACATATGTAACTTCCGTCATCGTTATTTTTGGGACGGTGGATTACATTGTATTACTAGTGATTTACATCGTGAGGGTGTGATGGAAGATTACTTCCCCGAACGAGGTCAATAAAGCATTGATAGCATCTTTGCTTCAGGAATACGTGTTTTAGTATTCTTTGAACCCAACAGGACTACGGTCCTGATTCCATTTGCAGTATCAATCATCATAACGATACAACCGCCTGCTTTGTTGATAAACCCTGTCTTACTGACTAAGAACTTATAACCGTTTCCCACTAAACTGTTTGTATTTCTAAACTCAGCAATCTTCTTTTTACTTAGTGGCCAACGAACAGCATCCATATTACTTGCTTGAACTATCAATGGATACTTACTTGCCGCAAATACTAACTTAATCAAATCGTGTGCAGTACTTACATTAGTGTGCATTCTTCCAGTTGGGTCAGTGAAAGTACTGTTAATCATTTGTAGTGCTAATGCTTTTTGATTCATTGCTTCTATGCAACTGTTATACCCTCCTGGATAATAGTCACATAACAGTTTGGCTGCATTGTTATCTGATTTAACTATTGCTAAATCAATTAGTATTTCTCTTGTTAGTTGCTTATTGTATAGTTTCTTTGGAATGATTTCTGTTAGTGATTGACCACTATCTAATACAACCATAGCAGTCATTAGTTTAGTGATGCTTGCAATACTACGAATCTCTGTCATATTAGAGCCTTCAAGTATTTTTCCATTATGATCGGCTACTAACCAAGCTTGTGCTGTTAATGTTTGGTCAGCATAAACAGAGCTTGTTGCTAATGTTAGTATTGCTATTAGTTTCTTAATCATATTGCTGTTCCTTTTCTGGTTGGGATAATTTTCATATCAGTTCCAGTTCCAACAACACAACTTAAATCTTTCTTAGTTGCAACTATTGTCCAGTCATTCTCTATAGGATTCAACCAAACACTCATTGTTGAGTTTGCGTCATCATCTGTTTTGCCTGTTAATAATGGTAATTCTTTAAATTTCTCTCTGAGGCTCTTAAAGAGTTCTTGTGTGTTATAACAAGGTAATTCTGTTTTTACAGTTTCTTCTAATTTTTGCGAGTAGGAGTTACTTGATAATAATGCACATATCATCCCAATCGTTAGGTAAATTGCCTTCATCTGATTCTCCTAATCGTTCTATCATCATATCATACTAATAGTATATATGCAAATGAAAATTACCCGTTGTTTACTTATTGTTTTTAACAAACCAATAGTGTTTTTGTAATTCCCTTAATACTTCACTTTCTGGCTGTTTAAAGTATCTCGCAGCCATCTCAACAAAATCTAACCAACGAAAATTATAATCTTCATTGCCCTGACACCATTGTTGATACATCTGCTGTAGTTCTCTACCGTTCATTTTTCTTTTTCTTTAATGGCGGGTTATGTAATTCTGTCCTGGTCACTTCAATTTTAGTCTCTTGTAGAATCTTCTCTGCAACAGGACTTGTATAGTGCGGGTGAAGTTTAGGAGGATTTTTTAACCTGGGTTTGTGTTTAAACCAACTCATAATATGGCTCCTTTATATTTATTTATCTACATAGTTTTATTTACCCAAAACTTGATAAATATCAATAGTAAAAACCATCTTTACTCAAAAATAATAAAAACAAGGAAAGAAAGATGAAGAAAATCATAATAGCGTTGGCTATAGCAATTACTACGGGTGTAATGGCGCAGACTACTACCACTTCAGGTACAACTGGTGGTACAACCACTGGAACGAGTACACTGATTAACCAAGGTACATACGACTCCAAAACATTGGTAGACACTAATAGTACCAGTAACAGCACTAGTTCAGTTACGTCAAATAGCAATACTACTAGTACCAGCAATAGTACTAGCACGGCCGCTGTTAATAGTACTAGTAATAACACCAACACTAACAATAGCACTAGTGTAAACACCAACAATAACATCAATAGCGGCACTAGCACTATTAATAATAACAATGTCAACTCAGGGTCAATGACTTATACCAATAATAACATTAACTCTGGAACAATGACCTATAACAATAATAATGTCAGCACAAGTACAAGCAATAATACCAATATTAACAAAAATGAAAATACTGGTACAATGACATACAATAACAACAATGTCAGTACAAGTACTGCTACTAACAACAATAACAACGTTAGTACAAGTACTTCCAATAACAATAACGTTAATACCGGAGATATGACTAACCGCAATATTAACAATTCTACAAGTACAAGTACTGCCACTAACAATAATATAAATCAAAACAATTCAGTTAATACAAATATTCAACAAGGTGAGTTAACTAACAAGAATATTAATCAAACTGAGATTATTCAACGTGTGATTCAACCCCCTCCAACTGCTGTAGCTCCTGCTATGCTATCAGGTGGTAACGCTGATTTGTGTAGTACCGGTAGTTCAGGATCAGTTCAGACACAAGTATTTGGTGTAAGTTCAGGTGGCACCGTACGTGACATGAATTGTGAACGATTAAAGTTATCTAAAACATTATATGATATGGGTATGAAGGTTGCGGCCGTAGCTACTATGTGTCAAGACCGTCGTGTGTTTGATGCTATGCTAGCCGCAGGCACACCCTGCCCATACGAAGGTAAGATTGGTGAACAGGCTAAAGCAAGTTGGGATGCAAATCCAGATAAGATTCCAAAGTTAGACGAGGTAAAAATAGATGACACTTATAAGAAAGTTGGCATTGGCGCTATCCTTGGCGTTGTTGTCCGCAAGTTATTCTAATAGTCAAGATATATCTATTACCGGTAATTTAATTACCAATCCAGTATTTACCAACGGATCTACTGGATGGACTACAACTGGAAATGGTGAACCCGGGTTGTTTGGCGCAGGGGGCAGTTATGGTTATCAATTTAGTTGGCAAGCTGGCACAGTATCACAATCAATTGCAGTTAATCAAGCCTTAAATGGAACAGGCATTGTAGTCAACGGACTACAATATGGATGGCGGTATGCTAACTGGTGTAAGAACCAAATAGGCGGGGAACAATCTTGCCTTGATTCAAATGGCATAGTTGACCAATTAAGTGCTAATGTTAGTTTAACTAACTCCGCAGGTACTAATGTATATTCTCAGAATTTTAATTATAACACGTGGCTATATGCCTGGCAGCAAGAAAATCAGAATGTTACCTTTGCAACACCATACTCACTTACTGGACTTAATCAATTGAACATTTCATTCTCAGGGGTTGACTCAGGGGGCTGGGCCGGTTTCTATGGTCCAGTGGTTACCGATGTGTATGCTAAATTAAAATACTCAGTTGATCCTTGTGCCCAGAATCCTGCGTATAGTTCAACTTGTGCCGGCTTTGGCAACATTCTTAATACTAATAATTTATTAGATTCAACTCAAGGTGGGTTGAGTCTGAATCAAGCGTTTGCAATTAATACCGCATTGCAGAGTGCAGGTGTTGGAGCAACAGTACATGGATTCAACTATGGATTTAATTGGAGAGTTGGGCAAGGTTTCTCTGGATGTACTGCTTGGAATCAAGACGGGTCGTGCAGTTGGACCATGAACATACCTGCATATGCAAATGCTACAGTGTCACTTACTAATAGTAGCAACCAGACTATACATTCAAAGAGTTATAGTTTCACAGGTGACGGCACCAGCGGATCATTTAGTGACAAATATCTGTTGCCATCTAGTATGAATCAATCATTACTGGGCACGGGTAGAATTGTAGGGTCTGCATCAGGCACGAATTCGTCTATAGAAGGTGCTTGGGCAACAATGATTTATACTGCTGATCCTTGTATAGCTAATCCTTTATACAGTTCAAATTGTAAAGGTTATGCAATAGCTATAGCAAGACAACTTGCGCCAGCAAGCACATCAACTACAGATGGTACACAGTCCTCAACAATGGATCCTGCGACAGGAATGTCAGCAAATGATCCTACGCAGCCTCCACCTCCTCCTGGTAGTCCTCCCCCTCCACCAGGCAGTCTACCTCCTCCTGGTAGTCCTCCCCCTCCACCAGGCTCAGAACCGCCACCAGGAAGTCCACCTCCCCGAGAAGGTCCTCCTCCGCCAGCTTCTAATAATACAAACAATACACCGGCAAATCAACCTCCTCCTCAAGGTGGCAGTAGTCAACCCAAAGCAGGCGAAGTTAAAACAGCAGGTGATAGCACCAGCAAATCAAGTCCTAGTTTAAGTAGTGTTATGAGTATGATTAGTAGTAATCAAGCTAGAATAGGCAACGAAGCCAAAGCAGTGGTTCAAGCCGCAGAAACAGCCGCAGCCAAAGATGCACAACAAGCACAGCAACAAGCAGAAACAGTAGCGGGTGCATTAACTGCACAAAGTATCTCTAGCAGTATGACACAATCCAATACAAGTACAGGATTGTCTGCGACTGTTAACATTCAATCACAGGCATCTGTAGTAAATGTAGCCAGTGTATCGCAAAATAGCGTGGTCAATGTTGGTGGATTACGTCCAGCAACACAAAGCGTATTCGCTGACCCTAGCGTATCGTTATCCTCAAGTATGATGCAGAGTCAATTTGATATGTACAGTTTACAAGCACCGCCAGGCATTAATAATAGACAACCAGATGTAGAAGTTCCGCAAAACGAAGGCATCAAAGTAGGTGGTCGTTCTGCATTAAATGATGCAATGGAACAACGCCCAATGTTATCAAATGCAAATGTACAAGAACAAAAAACAGAGTCAGTGAATAGAAATGTTCAACCAAATGAATTAGCCGGTGGAGTTGATATTACTAGAATGGCAACACAACCACAAGGATATCAAGCATACTCAATGATGATGCCTGATGTAGCATTCTATGCACCAAAAGAGATTTACAAGAATCAAGTAAATGTAGACAACGTAAGAGTATTGCGTCAATTGTCTAGTGATAAACTACACCAAGACTTGGTAAACTTACAATACAAATAAAGGAAAATAAAATGGCAGAAGAAATAAAAAACGTAAACG
>Ga0214163_1000616_pt1 | contig 16162 bp, 22 predicted proteins | sample LakMenepilimnion_2_FD_153001 | JGI IMG/M metagenome (GOLD analysis project Ga0214163, IMG submission 153001) | Freshwater microbial communities from Lake Mendota, WI - Practice 15JUN2010 epilimnion v4 | ecosystem: Environmental > Aquatic > Freshwater > Lake > Epilimnion/Euphotic zone | place... | reverse complement strand
CGGTAAAAGAGGATGGCAATGTTTGCTCAGTTTTTAAAGTCAGCTACTTTGGTCTTATTGCTTATGTCCCTCAGTACTAACGTGTTCGGACAAGATGCGGGAGGTACCGGTAAGTCCAAGGAAGCGGAGAAACGAGCTGAGAATCTTCCCTCGGGAATCAACGATAGTTTTCTCGATCCGAATATGAATGTCGAGGATTTCATTAAGCGATTCGAGGTCGAAAGTCGGGAAGTTTTCGCTTGCCGCGAACAGATCTTGGCAGCACTGCAACTCAAGCCTGGGATGGCTGTTGCCGACGTTGGCTCCGGTACAGGACTTTATCTGCGACCGCTTTCTCGCAGTGTTGAAAAAGAGGGAAAGGTCTATGCAATTGACATCTCCCCCAAATTTTTCAAGCACCTACGCGACCGCGCAAAAGAGGAGAAGCTGGAAAATGTTGAAGTCGTGCTTTGCTCAGACCGCGATGTCAATTTAAAGGCAGATACTATTGACCGCGCTTTCATTTGTGACGTCTACCATCATTTCGAGTATCCCGAGAGCTCACTGAAGTCGATTCACCGTGCGATGCGTACTGGTGGCAAGTTGATCTTGGTCGACTTTCACCGCGAACCGGATGTGAGCAGCGAACGCAAGCAATGGCTTCAAGGGCATATCCGCGCACCACTCGGAACCTTCAAGCAAGAGATCATCAATGCAGGTTTCAAGTTTGAAGAGCAAGTTGCGATTGACGGATTCTCCGAGAACTATCTTCTTCGCTTCAGCAAATAGAAGCGATTTAGCCGAGCCCTCGGAGCATGCCGTGCCAGTACAATCTTGGAAGCGCATAGGCTTTTAGTAGGTACATCGAGAGCCGCTCCTTTGATTGGTCGAACGGAAACGTTTCTGCGGGCTTGCCTTCGTAGTCGAACTCTGCAAGTACTAGCTTCCCATAGCCAGTCACCAGCGGGCAAGATGTGTAACCATCGTACTTGGCTTCAAGCGATTTTCCTTGGATCGCGGAGATCAAGTTCTTCACCAGAACAGGCGCTTGCTTGCGAATTGCTGCGCCTGTCTTTGAAGTTGGTAGACCGCTGCAATCGCCAATAGGAAAGACATTTAAAAACCTGGGATGCTGTAGCGTATACTTGTCAACTTCTACCCAGCCTGCGGCGTTGGCAAGTATGCTCGACTTGATGAGATCGGGAGCGCTCATCGGTGGAGTTACGTGGATCATGTCGAACGGAATAGTAACTCGTTCTTTGGTATCTAAGTGTTCGAAGATCGCTTCTTTCTGATTTGGCTTGATCTCAACCAAGTTGTGTTTCAGTCGAATATCGATCGACTTGCGTGCAGCGACTTTCTCAAGAGTCTTGCGATACTTTTCGACAGCAAACAGCGCCCCTTGTCCTGATGCGAAGATAACATTCGATTTGTCACGCACGCCTGATTTACGGAAGTGGTCATCGGCCAGGTACATGATTTTTTGGGGAGCGCCACCGCACTTCACTGCGGTATTCGGCATAGTGAATAGCGCAGTCCCCCCCTTGAACTTGCTGACGCACTCCCAGGTGTAATCAACTTGTTGATAGGAATAGTTGCTGCAGATTTGATTTGTTCCAACTCCTTCGGCCAGCCCTGGAATTTTGTTCCAATCGACCTGAATGCCGAGAGCGATCACGAGGTAGTCATAGGTAATCCGTCGACCGCTCCGAGTCACGACGCGATTTTGTTCGGGTTGTAACTCGGCCACGTAGTCCTGAATCCAGTCTGCCCCCTTCGGAATAAAAGCTGATTCATCTCGTTCACTCTGCTCCTTCGGAAAGACTCCAGCACCGACAAGTGTCCATAGTGGCTGATAATAATGCTTCGTCGACGGTTCGATTATCGCGAGATCAAAATCCTTGAGCTTGCGACGTAGCTGTGCGGCCACGGTAATGCCTGCAGTCCCTCCGCCTAGGATTAGTATTTGGTAGTGATCTTTTTTATTGGTAGCCATAAAGGATTTACTTGTGGTTCGTAGGGCAAATGGGAATCAAAAACGTCAATCAAGCAACTCGATCCAAAACCAACCCCGCAACTCTCCTTCTGAAAAACCAGTCGCTTGATCTTGTGGATACAACGTCGCTAACTTCTCTTTAACTTCAGGTGCCAATGACTCGCTGGGACCATGGCACATCAGGCATTGGGCTTGTAACTTGATTGGTAGCAGTGCGACAACATGTTCGTTCGAGAGTCTCGCAAACACGGGCGTGTCGGTTTTGTCAACGATGAGTTTTTGGGCCCAACTCGGCGGTTGATTGTTTGTGTTTCGCAATCGAACACCGGTCCGACCAATTTTGACATTGGTTTCCTTTCCAACCTCAATCGCCATGGACTTTGCTTCGACTTGACATACTTCAATCGCGGCTGCTGGACCACCTTCAGACATGGCAGTCATCAGTCGGCCAGAGAGTCTTTTGAAGAGATCTTCCTTAGCCGCTAACAAACTCGACTTCTCTAGTTCAGTGGGAATCGCCCCAGTAACAATCTCCGGTGCTTTATCGATTGCACTAGTTGGCGTTGTTGGCCCCCCAGGATTGTCCTTGCAGCCGGCCGTCGCAAGCATGACCAAGGTAAGTTGAACTATAAATCGCTTCATAAAATACTCTCTATCCAAAAAATCATTTCGAGTGCATTACTGCTACTTTAAGAAGTAGAAATCGACATGTGTTTCGCAATGTATGCAGGCTCTCCCATTCGCTTCAGCAGATCCAATTGAAGCTCGAGCCAATTCATGTGTTGTTCTTCGTCGACCGCAATGCGCTCGAAAAGTTGTCGCGTACCGATGTCGTTTTCGGCGGAAGCTTTTACCGAAGCTTGAGTGTAGAACTCAATCGCTTGCTTCTCATCCGCGAGATCGGTCGCAAACATATCCATCAACGAGGCCGCACGAACGGGCTGTTTCTCAAATGACAATTGCGGATCACCTTTGAGAAAGAGAATTCGAACCAGGAATTGCTCCGAATGCACAAATTCTTCCTGCAATTCGGCTCGCATTTTGGTCGCCAACAGGTCCAATCCCCAGTCATCCAAAACACACGCATGCAATTGGTATTGATGCATCGCGGTAAGCTCCATCGCAAGAGCCTTTTGCAGGTTTGATATGGTTTCTCTGTTGCTCATTTCGTTCTCATCTCATTTTCGGTTTCGTGAACAAACGATATTTTTTCGATTTTCTGTAATCGATATGTTGTTATAAAGTAACTGTTCGAAGAATGACGTAGGTCGCGACCAGGACGATGGAAACTGCGAACAGACGTTGCAGCTTTGGACCAGCCAATCGTTGCGCTAGCCAGCTGCCAAGAAACAACCCAGCAAGGCTTCCCAGTGTGAATAGACTCGATGTTTGAACCGACAGCTCTCTGCCGGCCAGGAAGTAGTTGGTTGCCCCAGATAAACTAACGAGAGTGACTATGAGGAGCGATGTTCCAATCGCGCGTTGCATGCCCATACATGCGAACGAGACCAAGGCTGGGACGATGATGAAACCGCCACCGACACCAAACATCCCGCTCAAGACGCCTGTGCTCAAACCAACGACACCCAGCAACATCGCGCACTGAGACGTAAGACGCAAACGTCCTTCGGGGTCCCGTCGACACGTTGGGCCAGCATTATCGCTGTCGAGGATTGGTAGATTGGCTGACTTTTCATTCGCCTTCAACCACATTCGAACAGCGATCAGAATCATCAATCCGGCGAACAGAGCAAGTAAGACGGACTCTGCAATATAGTCAGCCAGCTTAGAACCAATGGGCGCTCCGATCATTCCTGCGAAAGCAAACAGCAGGCCAGTGGGGAACTCAACCATCCTTCTTCGAGCTCGTTGAACGAATCCGACAAATGCCGTACTTCCAACCGTCAGAAGAGAAATTCCAACTGCCTCTCTAGCGGGCACTCCCAATCCATAGATGAGAATTGGAACAGCAAAAATTGCACCACCACCACCTGTGAGACCGAGCGAGAAGCCAACAAAGGCTCCTAGCACGATGGTCAAGATTGCAGTGGCGTCCATATGGGTATATTCGGTTTCTAGAAGAGGCGAATGACGGCAGTTTTTGGAGAGGAATTTAAGTACCAACCGTAGTTGGCTCTTCGAGGTGAGTGGGCAGTCCTGATGCGAGCCAGGCTTTGTATCCTCCAGTCATATTCGTGACATCGAACCCAGCTCGCTGAAGAATACTGCTACCAATTGCGGATCGGCCTCCAGCTAGACACTGGACGACGATTGGCTTGGACTTGTCAATCTGTGAAAGCTCTCGCATGAGTTTGCCAAGGAACTGATGTTGCGCGTTGTTGATGTGCCCTTCATGGAACTCAGTTGCTGCACGGACATCGACGAGTCGGACTGATCCGTCCTCTATGCGACCAGCTAATTCCCGTGGTGTGGCAGAAGAATATGTTTCCGTAAATTGTTTCTGGACATCGGCGGCTTTGATGTCGAAGTATCCTTGAACTTTATCGATACCAATCGAACGAAGGCTGCGCAGGTTTGCGGCTAAAGAATCTGCATCTGTCAACAGATAGAGCGGATTGTTGTAATCGACAAAAAAGCCAGCCCACTGCACGAGTGAATTCGAAGGAATGTTGATCGATCCAACAGCGTGACCATCTGCGAAATTCGCAGAGTTGCGAATGTCGATCACCATCTGATCTTTGGCAGCTTTTCCCAGCTCAGCAGATGGAACAGGGTTTACAGTAGGCAGATTTCGTACTAACTCGGGGCCAACTTTATTCACCCGCTTCATGACTGCAAAGTAGAACGGAGTCTCAGGCTGATCCGCTAAGATGTAGTCAACAAACTCTTGCTCGTCATGATATTGCAGCGATGGATTGAAGAGCTTTTCATAGCCGACTGTGGATGAAGGAATCGCTCCAAGCCCCTTACCGCAAGCGCTACCAGCACCATGCGCTGGCCAAACTTGAAGGTGATCGGGAAGGCTCTTGAATCGTTCGATCGAATGATAAAGCTGTCGAGCTCCCTTTTCGGCACTCCCTACGACTCCTGCGGCAGTCTCAAGCAAATCAGGTCGACCAATCGATCCGACAAATACGAAGTCACCTGTGAAGATGCCCATCGGTACGTTTGCGCCGCCCCCTTCATCTGTCAGGACAAAGGAGATGTGCTCGGGTGTATGGCCAGGCGTATGCATTACCTCCAGCTTGATTTTTCCTACTCGAATAACGTCGCCGTCTTTGACCAACTGCGAGCTATGCTTGTCTGCGAATTGGTACTTCCAATCAGCAGGCCCTTCGTCGGACAAGTAGAGTTTTGCCCCAACTCGGTCGGCTAGTTCACGCGATCCCGAAACAAAGTCAGCATGAATGTGCGTCTCTGCCGAACCAGTGATTCGCAAACCCTCTGAGGCCGCTGCTTCCAGGTATTGATCGATACTGCGACTCGGGTCAATAACAATCGCTTCGCCTGTGCGTTGGCAACCAACCATATACGAGGCATGAGCGAGGGACTTGTCGTAAAAGTATTTCAGAAGCATGTTGGATTCCTTAGATGGATCAGAATGTTGGGGCTAGTAAACGGGCTTTTTCGCGGGTCAATTGCAGCAACCTGAAGCAGTGTCTGTGCAAGTCTTTGATGTCGCATTGGACGATACCGTTGCTTCTGGCTTGACCTGATTCCATGGCATACGTGCTAACATCGTTCCCATGGCACATGTATTGGTAAGGCCAGAGAACACCAGCCCGGCTCCCATCACCATTGGTAACGACAACCAATAGAGATTGGCGGTCGCAATCGCAGCGATAGTTCCAGCAACTACCGTTACACCTGTGATGATTTGCACCTGACAGTTCAATGGAATTGCGCTCTTACCTCGGATAACCGGTGCGCCGGCCGATTCACAAGCCATCGTGCCGCCTTCGACGTTGACCACATTGGTGACTCCAGCAGCTAACAGTTTTTCACAGGCTTGGCGACTTCGTCCACCTGAGCGACAGACCACATAAAGCGGATCACTTGATACGCCGCCAGCGGTCCGAAGAGCGTTGGGGTCTAAGCGATCCAGGGGAACATTGCGAGCGACCGTGACATGCATCGCTCGAAACTCAAGTGGCGTTCTCACATCGATCAAATCGATTTGCATGCCGGAATTGATAAGGTTCTTGAGTTCACTGGCAGAGATACTCTTCATGTTTCACTAAATCCGTTTAAGCTGAGTTGTGATAAAGGTGAATTTTGATTGAGAGGATGGACTACTGTTTTGGCACGCGACAGGTACTGAGCCCCAGAGGGCAATAAGCTGGGCATAACCCAATTGCACCGGTCAACAGTGGAACTAGGCCAAGGTATCCCCAAGGCGTTTGCGGCCCGACAAATACCAGGGCTAGCAAGGCAACCCCTGCGAGGATGCGAATCGCTCGATCGATGCTGCCAAGGTTTGGCTTGATCATGATGCTCTCCAATTAGTCTCTTGTTTCGTTATGTGAGGGTAGAGCCACGAGAAGGGAAATGGTTACAATCTTTCTGGTTCGAACGCTTCAAAACGATTCGAACCGACATTTCTCCCGTTTGAACAGAAAGTAACATGGAAAACCAAATCTTGGACGAACCGACGGAGACGGACCTGCTGCACCAAGCCAAATTAGGTGACTTTGCTGCGTTTCAGAAACTTGTCGCTCAGCTTCAACCGCGAGTCTATGGCTTGACGTTTCGAATTCTCCAGCAGGCACATGATGCAGAAGATGCGACCCAGCAAACATTCTTGGCACTGATCGAGCATATCGCGGACTTCCGAGAAGAGTCATCCGTCGCAACCTGGGTTATGCGAATAGCAACCAACAATGCTTTGAAGATCCTACGCAAAAAGCGAACGATGAAGATGATTTCGATGTCGGAAATGACATCTGAAGACAGCTACGGTGATGTACCGCACCCAGAATTCATCGCACCTTGGAGTCAGACGGCGGATGAGATCGTACAGCAGGCAGAGGTCCAAGCGGAGCTCGAGAAAGCCCTCCTAGAACTCGACGATAAGTATCGGCTGGTCTTCGTTCTTCGGGACGTAGAAGGGCTCTCGGTGCGTGAAACGGCACAAGCCATGGATCTGACAGAGTCGACAGTTAAGGTTCGATTGCTTCGAGCTCGTTTGGCACTTCGCGAACGACTGACACGAAAGTTTGGCGATATGTCGCAAGCCATGACTCCTGACCACAAACATTCCTAATTTTTTGTAACTAATTCACGATTCTCGGATCAAGAACCATACGCAACGTTTGCGAGGAAAACCAATATGACCTGCGAAGAACTTCTAAAAGCACTTAACGACTATGTCGACGGCGCGGAGCTAACGGAGATATGCGAAGAGTTTTCGCAACATCTCGCTGGCTGCAACCCATGTCAAGTCGTTGTGGACAACATTCGTCAGACAATTTCGCTTTACCGAGCAGGGCAACCCTATGCGATGCCAATATCCTTTGAAGATCGTCTTCAGCAATCCTTGAAATCGCGTTGGGAAGAAAAGTTCGGAGCCTCCAACGCTGCGACGGGGAACCGCTAGTTATTTTAGCCACAACATAGAATGAGCCAGGGATGTATTATCAGCGATTAGAAAAGCCCAAGCAGCAGACATTCTTCCAATCAAAGTTTACTGCCATCCTCTTCCTGTTGGCGGGCTTTACTGCGATCGCTCAAGAGCCCATCTCAAAAGAACAAATTGATGACAAGCTTGCGGAAGTTGTAAGGCTTGGTGAAGCGATTGTTGAGAACACAACGACGCATCCAATGTCAAAAAAGTACGTTGGGAATGCGCTAAACTGTACCAGTTGTCACTTAGATAACGGCAGGCATGAGAAAGCTGGGACCTTCTTGGGAACAGCCACTGCTTATCCAGCTTGGTCGCCACGCGAAAACCGTGTTATCACCCTCGAAGACCGAGTGCTGAACTGCTTTATGCGTAGCTGCAATGGTATTCGCCCTCCATTAGGTAGTGAAGTTTCTGTGGCCGTGACGGCTTATATCACTTCGCTTTCGCAAGGCCAGTCATTGCGGATGAACTCCAAGCGGCCCGTCGGCCCAGGAGCTATCAAGCTGCTCGCTGTAAAGCCTGATCAAGCCGACATCAATCGAGGCGCGTCTCTATACACGTCGCAATGCGCGGAGTGCCATCAGAAGGATGGTCAAGGCGACAAGGATAACCCTCCTGTCTGGGGCGAGCGATCTTACAATGACGGAGCTGGATTGTCGTCGGTGGAGAATTTGGCAGCATGGTTGAAAGTCGCAATGCCACTAGATGATACCGACCTTACCGACCAACAGGCTCTCGATATAGCGGCTTATGTGAACTCGCATAAGCGATCGCACTTCGAATTGAGTCAGCATTTGCCAGTCAAGGAAAGGCTAGGCGAATACAACGCATCCAATGGAAAATGATTGTTTGTTTGCTACCTATCAAAAATGGAGATTGAAGATCATGGATCGATCGAACGTGATGAAGCTTTCTTGTGCAGTTGCCTTCCTTCTATTGCTACCTCAAGTCCTTTACAGCAAGGATTCCGACGCACTCGAGTTCACGAAAGACTCGTTAGCTGAGGTAAGAAAGAACGTAGGTGAAGGAAAAGCGATCTTGGTTGACGTTCGTGATCTTGTCGAATGGAACGCAGGACACGTGCGAGGTGCGGCCCATCTTCCGTGGCGTGACTTGCAAGGAAAGAAAAGCGACCAACTTCTCGAAAAGCTGCCAAAAGACAAAATCATCTACACCTATTGTGCAGTGGGTTATCGTTCTTCTCGTGCGGGTAAGATCATTATGAAACACAAGTTTGATGTTCGGCCGCTAAAGCCTGGCTTCGAAGATTTGGTTAAAGCAGGCTTCGAGCCCGAAAAGAAATAGGATCGACGATCGATGTTAAACGACCTTTACCCCATCAATGATTTTGGCCCTCTCATGAAAGGGCTAGCCATTGGTGGTCTTGGGATATTCCACGTCTTCCTCGCTCAATTTGCGATTGGTGGCGGCTTCTTGATGAGCTATTTGCAATGGCTCGACATGAGGAACAAGAGTACCGTCGCGAGAGCCTTCCTTGACAGCTATTTCAAGTTTTTGGTCCTTGTCAGCTTTGTTATGGGGGCCGTTACTGGTGTTGCGATGTGGTTCACCTCGATTCAAGTGAGTCCGCGTACCATTGGGTTGATGGTCAGTTCCTTCCACTGGGTTTGGGCGACAGAGTGGACATTCTTCTCATTGGAAGTAGTCAGCGGATACGCTTTTTATCGCTATGGGAAGCATCTCAAGGATCGAGCACGGCTAACGCTGCTCATTCTCTACACCGTCGCCGCTTGGTTTAGCCTGTTCTGGATCAACGGCATTCTCAGTTGGCAGTTGACACCTGGTGAGTGGGTCAACTCGAAGAGTGTGTGGGTTGGTTTTTTCAACGCTGGCTTTTGGCCGTCCCTACTTTATCGAACGGTTGCATCCATGTCGGTTGCAGCCTTGGTAGGGCTGGTCGTTGTCAACTTCATTCCAAAACTGCAACGTAGCGAGCGTGAGCAATTAGTGCGACAAGTCGCCGTGCTTTTGATCCCTATGGTCTTAATGCCGTTTCTGGGAGCTTGGTATATTGCGTCGATGCCCGCGGACAGTCGAGCTTGGGCCACTGGCGGGTCGGTAGCCATGACAATGTTCTTCACGATAGCCGTTGGCTCATCTGCTCTCGTCGGCATCTATAGTCTGGTCGCGCTTTGGTTTGGGCGTCTTTATATCAACGGTGCAACATCAACTCTATTAGTGCTGCTCGCGTTTGGAGCGTCGGCTGGAGGAGAATTTGTCCGCGAAGGTGTCCGAAAACCATTCACTGTCCGCGAGACACTTTACAGCAATAGCATCCATAAGAATGAAGTTGCTGCACTTCGCGTCAATGGCTTAAGCACTCGTCCAGATGAATATCCGCTTCGTCATGCAGACCGTTACGCAAATGATCAACTCAAGCAAGGAGCTCTCGTTTTTCGCGAACAGTGCAGCGTTTGTCATACATTGGGAGGTGTTAATGCGGTCGACGAGTTGACCCATTCCTGGTCAATCGAGCAGATGAGATTGAATATAGCTCAACTTCAGCTGACGAAACCATTCATGCCTCCCTTTGCTGGAACAGCTGAGGAAGTGGAGGCGATCGTTCAATTTTTGTCTTGGAATCATCAAGGCAACCCAGACTCATGGTCAATGACCTCGACGCAAGACGACTTTGGAACGATCCTTGCCAGAATTCAAGGCTATCTCGATGAAGCTGGAACCGAGCCGGCCGACGCAGAGACGCGACACCGCGCACTTCAAGAACTAGCAAACAAACGTTGGAAGGGTCGATAGGAACATTCACCGATGGATACAACCTTTCCGTTTGGCTTTCCACTAGCAACGGCGTTTTACTTGACCCTTTTCGTCGTCACGCTCGTACTGCACGTTCTGTTCATGAACTATGTGCTATCGGGTACCGCATGGCTTGCATGGTCCATCGTAAGTGGACGCGTTCGTTTGGGAAGAAAGTCGGCAGAGATTTCAAAAGAGGAGCCAGCGACGAGTGAATCCATTCTCGCAGATTGGATTCCGACGATGCTGTCCGGCGCGATTACCGCTGGTGTTGCTCCACTGCTGTTTGTTCAAATTCTCTACCAACGCGAGTTCTACACTGCTAATTTGCTTTTGTTCAATCGTTGGATGAGCATCTTGCCTGTGCTGATTGTTGGCTTCTATTCGTTGTATGTCCTCAGAAGCAATTGGCTGACACGGCGATCGGCACTAGTTAAGACGCTTACTGGCTTGTTGCCGTTCCTATGCGTTGCATTTGTTGCCTATTCATGGACCGAGAATCATTTGCTGAGTGTCAACAGTCCAGAGCAATGGAGAGCCTTCTACGCCGAAGGCAAGGAAATCTACTTTGAGCCCCAGATCATACCAAGGCTCGCGGTTTGGGCCTTGGGCTCCATTGCTACCGCTTGCGTCTGGCTTGCATGGCAGTTTCGATATAGAGCCGTCCATCATTTGCCTGTGGATAGTCAATCGATCTCGAGGCTGCCGAAAATCGCTTTGATCGGACTAATTGCATCGATCGTATGCGGAATAGCCTATTGCTTTTCCGCACCACACCTAGGAGCAGTCTTTTTGGGGCCGATGGCCAGATGGTATTTGGCGGCAGCCATTCTCGGCATGATTGCTCAGCTCACAGGTTGGGTTCAGTTACTTCGACAAATACCAAGTACCAACGGAATTTCATTGAAACCACTTCTGCTTACTACCGCAGGATTGGTTGCCACTGTTTTGGGAATGAGTGTGTGCCGAGAAGCCATTCGCCTCTCATCACTTGGGGCAACTCGCTTGCAAGAGCTAATTCCCCAGCATGCTGAAGCCATGAAGGTGGAGGGATTCTGGGTGTTTCTACTCTTCGCAGTGATCAACATCGGACTCATTTCTTGGTGTTTCTGGCTGGTCAAAAAGAACTACATTCAGACCGGTAATGCCGAGAGTGCTGAAGTGGAATGATCGCACACTTTCCCTTTGGGTTCCAAGCTGCACTTACGTTGCTGAAACCGGCTAACTTCGTTCTTCGTTTGTAACCTTTCTTCGTCTGGAGGATCAAATACGTTAGTTCGTAATGACCCTTCAACAAGAATGGTGCCAAAATGTGTCGATTCAAGAGGTTTACGGTTGAAGCCCAACGTACTGCTTCGGCAGCCAAGGGATTGATCATTGTTTTCGCGTTCCTGTCCGCTTTGACGCCTCAGTTTGCTTTTGCGCAAGGGAATGGGCGGGGCAATGGGAGAGCAAATGGCAATTCCTTCCAGCAGCACGGAAAGGGTTCGCAAGCTTCCGAAAATCAGAGCAATCGCCAGTCGGGTGCCCGAGGATACAATTCCATCGGAGGCACTCTAACGCCAGCCCAAGTTGGTCAGTTGGTCCGTATGCGTGAAGAAGAGAAATTGGCGCACGATGTCTATGTGACGCTCGCTCAGTCTTCTGGCTTGCAAATCTTCAACAATATTGCGAACGCCGAATCACAACACATGCGAGCAGTTGAACAACTTGCTTCACGCTATTCATCAGTCGTAGCTGCCAACCTACCCGTTGGGAGCTTTTCAGATCCGCAGTTCCAAGCACTCTATAACTCGTTAGTCGCAGCAGGCAGCAAATCACCGATTGCAGCTGCAACGGTTGGAGCAAAGATCGAGGAAATGGATATCAAGGATCTTCAGACACTATTGTCACAAAATCCTCCACAAGACGTTTCAAAGGTTCTTGAGCATCTACAAAGAGCGTCCGGACAACACCTTCGCGCGTTTACTATGGAACTGAAGCGGCTAGGCGGTACATACGTGCCCGAATTCCTAAGTCCACAGGAGTACAACAGTATCCTCAATTCGGACAACGAACGAGGACAGGGAATGGGACGAGGAAGTGAGAAGGGAATGCACCAAGGTGCTGGCCCATCTAACTCGAACGATCACTCAATGGCCCCTCAATCACAGAAGGGCAAAGGCAATCGTGGTGCAGGGCGCAAATAAAAGCCCTCGACCTTCACCAACGGAATTCTCGCAATCCGCATCGCAACATGTAACCTTGCTTCATGTCGCGGATCAGTCTTATTGAAGTGTTTCCGGATTGTTGGAGTTTGCTTGACAAGCTTGACTTCTCAATAGTCCTTTCAGTTAATACTCTCGTAAGGGACTCAAATCATGGCATGTGACATAAGCGGTTCTGGGTGCAAGATATGCCCGGGGATGTGGATCGCTGGCATCCTGTTTCTGGTGATGACGTTGCAGAGCTTTTTCTTTAGGGCTTCCTCACCGTCAAAGATTCCATCCCAGGAATCTGCGAGCCAGACTCTAGAAGCTAACGATGCTTCCAACACTCCACAACAGAATTAATGGTCCGAGCATTTGCTCCATTCCAATTCTATATCCACGAAAGGACACTCTCCAATGAGTCACGCAAACCAAGTTTCACTCGCAACGTTTGAAAGCGAAGTCCTAGAATCTTCGATGCCCGTAGTTGTCGATTTCTACGCTGACTGGTGCTCACCATGCCGTTCGCTCAGCCCGATGCTAGATCGCGTTTCCAAGAAGTTCGAAAATCAGGCAAAGATCGTAAAGGTCAACATCGATCAAGAACCCGCACTCGCACGGCAGTTTGACGTCTCATCGATACCCACGCTTGCGTTCGTTATTCGAGGCGAAGTGGTTGGTCAGTCCGCTGGCTTACCATCCGAATCTGAGCTGATTTCAGTCATCCAGCAATTAATTTCGATGAACTAAACTTGCCAAATCTGGCAATTAAACTGAAGCTGTAAATCGGATTAATGATTCGATTCGGGAGCAGAAATTCGTATGACACCATCTTCCATTTCGTAGATGGTGTCGAATACGTCCAAGGTGCGAAGGTCGTGGGTGACGACGATGACTCCAGCGCCGTGTTGTCTGGCGACATCGCGAAAGAGTTCCATGACTTGACGACCGCGATGGCTATCGAGCGCAGCGGTCGGTTCATCAGCGAGCAAGACGCTTGGATGATTCGCTAGTGCCCGAGCGACGGCAACACGCTGCTGCTGGCCGCCGGATAGCATCGAGACTTCGTGATTAGCCCGGTCACCTACCCCGAGTGAGTCCAGCAGTTCTTGGGCACGCTTGCCAGCCGCTCGATGTGATAAGCCGTTGAGCTCCATTGCGATCTGCACGTTCTCGCGAGCATTCAAAAAATCGATCAAGTTGGACTTCTGAAATACAAAGCCGATATGCTTTCGTCGGAATGCTCTCACATCCGTTTGCGCGTCGTGACCGTCCATGACCAATTCACCACCAATCCAAATCTGGCCGCTGGTGGGCGGATTGATGAGTCCAATTGCCGTCAAAAACGTTGATTTCCCCGAGCCACTGGGACCAAGTAACGCGACCACCTCGCCTTGTCGAACCGAAACCGAGGCGTCCTGCATCGCGATCACTTCAGTGTTCCCTTCGCCATACACTTTGCGAAGTTTTCGTGTCTCAATGGCTAGTTTCGCCAATGGTATTTCGGACGGTTCTGCGCGTTCTGAAATAGCGATGTTCATGGTGTGCTCCTGCGTTAACTCATCAGTACTTCGTTGGGCTCAACTTTGAGAGCTTTCCAGATGCCCATCAAACTCGAGAGTATCGAGATGATGAAGACGACAACCGCTAGCTGAATCAAGTCTTCGTTCGTGAGCACGACGCGTCTTGGGAATTTTGGAAACAACGGCATGCCAGCCGTGTAAGCGACTAGATAGCCTAAGCCACCGAGTAGCAATGCTTGTTGTAGGATCATGCCGAGGATGACACGATTGGGTGCTCCGATCAGTTTCAACAATGCAATCGCGTAGATCTTGTCGAGCGTTAACGTGTAGATGATCAGCGCCATGATGATGGCTGCGATAATGGTCAGCAGTACGCGGAACATGAAGAGCTGTTTTCGAGCCTTGTCCACGATACCTTGAACCAGCAGATCCTCTTGACCGGCCGTGGTGTAGACAGAGACATCCTGCCAGCTTTCGATAACAGCTTGAATTTTTAGCAGGTCAGCACCAGGCTTGATGGTTACCAAGACTGCACTCAGCGACGGGGCTGCGACGGTTCCATAGGTCGGCTCCGATCTTATGGATCAAGAACGTCGCATCTTCCAACAATCCACGATAGATACCGGCCATGCCCATCACGACCATCAGCAACATGCCGATGCCGATAGTCGTTATCACGAATCGGCCAAGGTTCTTGCGAATGTCTTTGAAGGCAAGGTTCATGGTGCCAGAACCTTTCGCCCTTCGGTCAGCTTGGCGGCTGGCTGTGATGGTTTGATGATGACTTCACCGGTCGAAAGCCCTTCAAGAACCTCGACAGTATCGTGCCCTTCGATGCCCAGTTTCAATGGCCGCCACTTGGCGACACTTGCCTGGTGGACATACACACCCTGTTCAGCACCACGCTTCTCTAGAAAGGAAGCGGGTATGAAAACACAGTCATTCACACGGGCCGTTTCGATGAAGACTTCGGCACGCTGACCGATGGCCCAGGTTTCTGGAAGCTTCAAAGCTCGAACATCTACAGTGAACTCTCGTGTCTCACGGTCGGACTGCTTTCCCAATCTCGCCACAACGCCATCGAACTCCGACGTTGATTGAGATCGAAATACAATCTTCGCCGGTTGTTGGTCTTTGAGTTGATCCATCTCGGTTTAATCGACCCACGCGGAAATCCAGAGTTCGTCGAGTGAAATCAACTGCAAAATGGGTGAGCCAGGAACAACGATCGCACCGGCATCGCGTTCCCTTGCGATAACCAGTCCATCAAACGGGGCCAGTAACTTCGCATCTGCCAACCGTGCTTCTTGAAACTTGAGTGTCTCGCGATTGAGGTTTACTTGTTGTTCTGCTTCAAGCAGATTAGCCTCCGCCTTAAGCAGTCCCGACTTGGCGAGCTCAAATGCTTCTTGCGTTTGGTCAAACTCGGATTGGCTGATCGAGTTGGCATTGATCAGCTTTTGCGTTCGACCAAGGTCGGCTTCCGTCTTGGCAAACGTTGACTTGGCCGGGGCAATTTCAGCACGAAATCGCCCCAGCGTTGCCTCAGATGACCCGATGCCCGCCGAGGCCATCCGGACTTGTTGAGCCAAGTCTTCATCGTCCAACCTGACGAGCAGTTGTCCTGATTTGACCAAAGAGCCTTGATCGACAAGCACTTCTGCGATTCGACCCTGGATCTTTGGACTTATTGTCGTTCGAATACGAGCCTAGAGCGTACCGGTACCCATCACGCTGCGGATGACGGGGCCTTTGCTAACGGTATGACTTGCAACAGAGATCGGCTGGCTGCGGATATACCAGACGACGCCTGCGACAATCGCCAGGACAATTGGGTACTTGAGGGTGCGCAAAACTCGTGCAAGCTTACTTGAAATGGTTGGCTGGCTCATGGATGAGTTACGGTATATTCCAAGTTAAGGTTTGAGTTGCGATAACTTCAGGAGCTAGATTCGCTTTCTTATAGAAGCCTGCAAAGGACTTCACTTCCGGCGTATCGACTTCGAGCAACTCGGCAACATATCGACTAGATAGCGATTGAAAAAGCAAACGCACTTCAATCTTGTAACGGCCGCTTGGCAATGACAGTTCGTAGTCGATCGTATCAGTGCCAGCT
>Ga0214163_1000615_pt1 | contig 16164 bp, 15 predicted proteins | sample LakMenepilimnion_2_FD_153001 | JGI IMG/M metagenome (GOLD analysis project Ga0214163, IMG submission 153001) | Freshwater microbial communities from Lake Mendota, WI - Practice 15JUN2010 epilimnion v4 | ecosystem: Environmental > Aquatic > Freshwater > Lake > Epilimnion/Euphotic zone | place... | reverse complement strand
ACACACCAAGTGGCCCACACATTCAACATCCAGACCTTGCCCTTCATGTCCTGAGGCCCAAACTTGGGCGCATTGGCATCTAGCGTGTCCAAGGAAAATGCAGGGGCTGGTTTACCCACCAATGGCGATGGAATTTCGCGCGGGTCGCGGTTAAGGCCTACGGCTAGGAAGATAACCAAACCCAAAAAAAGTCCGAGCGGAATTAAAAACTTTTTCAAAACAATGCTCTCAAACTAAATGGCTTAGGGGGCTTGGGCTGCATCTTACTGAGCAATACTGTTTGCCGACTTGCGATAGCGTCTATCGCTCACCGCCAAGAGCCCGCCCAGCACCATCAAAATAGAGCCGTACCAAAGCCAAGACACAAAGGGTTTGTAAAACACCCGCACACTCCACTGCATGCGCTCACCTTCAATGGGCTCACCCAAAGAAACATACAAATCGCGGAACAAGCCCGAGTCGATGCCTGCCTCGGTCATGGGCATGGCGGAAGAAAAATACTTGCGTTTTTCGGGGTACAACATTTCAAGGTATTTACCATCTTTGGTCACCTTGATATCACCGCGAAGGGCTTTGTAGTTGGGGCCATCGACATCCGACACACCCACTAATTCGAAGCTGTAGTTTTCAATGGTGACCGTGTCGTTCAAGCCCATGCGCACATCGCGCTCAACCTCATAAGTTTTCACCATGGTAATGCCGACGGTGATCACAGCAATGCCCAAGTGGGCTAAGTGCATGCCCCAAAAAGAAGGTGCAATGCGACCTGGCTTTTTCATACGGATGGCAATTTGCATGAGCAAACCCACCACCACCCAAGTGGCCAATGCCATGCCCATGCCGGTGAGCCAGGTACCACGTTCGGTGAGAGTCCAAATGGCAACGCCCGCCACCACAGCGGCCAATGCAGGCCAACGCAAATCGTGGCCCAGCTGCGCCCAACGCGCTTCGCGCCAGTGCGCAATGCCACCTGGCACCATCAAAAACACCACTGGCACCATGAGGGGCACAAACACCGCATTGAAGTAAGGCGCACCTACAGAGAGTTTGCCTAAATTAAGCGCGTCCACAATGAGCGGGTAAATGGTGCCCAACAACACCGCGCCTGTTGCCACCACCAACAACACACTGTTGGCAATCAACATGGACTCGCGAGAGACCAAACCCATCTTGCCACCCAACGTGGCTTTGGGTGCGCGCCAAGCAAACAGCGTCAAAGAAACGCCGACCACCACCGCCAAGAAAATCAAAATAAAGACGCCGCGCTTGGGGTCGGAGGCAAAGGCATGAACCGATGTGAGCACCCCCGATCGAACCAAGAAAGTGCCCAACAGCGAAAGTGAAAAAGCGCCAATGGCCAGCAACACCGACCAAGCTTTGAAACCACCGCGCTTGTCGGTCACCATGAGGGCGTGTATCAGGGCTGTACCAAACAACCAAGGCATGAGGGAGGCGTTTTCAACGGGGTCCCAAAACCACCAACCGCCCCAGCCCAATTCGTAGTAGGCCCACCATGAACCCAAGGCAATGCCTGCCGTCATGAAAATCCAAGCCACGATGGTCCAAGGGCGAGACCATCGCGCCCAAGCAGCATCCATTCGACCCGATAACAAAGCGGCTACAGCAAACGCAAAGGCCACAGAAAAACCCACATAGCCCATGTACAACATGGGTGGGTGTATGACCAAGCCTGGGTCTTGCAACAAGGGGTTCAAATCTTTACCGTCTGCAGGCGCTGGCAACAGACGCTCAAACGGACTTGAGGTGATCAAGATGAACATCAAGAAGCCGGTTGACACCAAGCCCAAAATGCCAATCACACGGGCCACCATGGCCAAAGGCAAAGTGCGAGAAAAAATGGCAACGGCCAAAGTCCATCCAGACAACATGAGCATCCACAACAACAAGGAGCCTTCGTGACCACCCCACACCGATGCAAACTTGTATTGCGTGGGGAGCAGTGAGTTGGAGTGCCCTGCGATGTATTTGATTGAGAAGTCGTCGGTCAAAGCGCCATGCGCCAGCACGGCAAAAGAAAAAGCAATCAACAAAAATTGCAATGTTGCAGCCGGTTTGGCCAAGGCTTGCCAGCGTTGGTTGTCATTGATGGTTCCGGCAAGCGGCAGAACACCTTGAACAAGCGCCACACACGCAGCCAGGATCAAGGCAAAGTGACCAATTTCAACAATCATTCAAAACTCTTTTCCATTATTTGTAGGGCTTCACAGATTGTGCAGCCTTGGCAGCAGCGGCCTCGTCCAATGCGTGCTGTGCCTCTGGTGGCATGTAATTTTCGTCATGCTTGGCCAATACCTCGGCGGCGGCAAACAATTGACCATCCGAGATTTTGCCTTGGGCCACCACGCCCTTACCTTCTTTGAACAAGTCGGGCAAGATACCCTTGTAGGTGACCGGTACATCGTGCGCAAAATCGGTAACCACAAATTGAACGTTTTCACCATCTTTGACGAGGCTGCCCTCTTTCACCATACCGCCCACCCGAAAGGCTTTGCCCTTAGGTGCTTCGCCTTTGTAAACTTGTGTGGGAGTAAAGAAGAAAACCAAATTGCTTTGAAAAGCATTCAAAACAAATGCGCCTGCAATGGCCAATGCGGATATGCCCGCGGCAATCAATAAAAAACGTTGGTGTCTAGGTTTCATCAGGACCACTCCTTGCTGTTCTGTTCTGCAGCCAACTCATTGGCAATTTGATTCAGAGCTTGCGCACGTGCATGTTTGACCCAAAAAATTTCTACCAGCATGCACAGCGCAGTGACCCCGAAGCTACCCCAAACATAAAGACCATACCCACCCATGGCCCAAAAATCGTTCCAGCTGTTCCAAATCATGCTTGGGCACCTCCAGCCGTGTTCTTCATCATGCGCGCTTTGACCTCTGGCAAATTGGCTACCCACTGAGTATGCTTCTCGCGCACCAAGATAATGCTGCGCACTCGGTAAAGGGCCATGGCCACGGCAAACATCCAAAACGCAACACTCATGATAAGCATGGCCTCAAGCATCACTTGCGCCATGCTTGAGCCTTTGGTAATAGACACCGAAGCACCTTGGTGCAAGGTATTCCACCATTTCACTGAAAAATAAATGACGGGCACATTGAGTGCACCTACCAAGGCCAAGATAGCACCTGCTTTGTCTGCACGGCGAGGATCATCAATGGCGTTGGTCAGGGCAATGTGACCCAAATACAAAAAGAACAAAATAAGCTCAGACGTAAGCCTTGCATCCCAAACCCACCAAGTGCCCCACATGGGCTTGCCCCAAAGCGCGCCGGTCCAAAGGGACAAGAAAGCGAAAATGGCACCTGTGGGTGCCAAAGCCTTGGTCATCATGCCCGAAAGACGCGTGTTGAAGGTCAGGCCCAGCAAGGCCCAAAAGGCCATGGCCAAATAAATCAACATGGACATCCATGACACTGGCACATGCACAAAAATAATGCGGTAGCCCTCACCCTGCTGAAAATCAGTGGGCGCCACAAACATGCCTAACCACAAACCCCAAACTGCAAGTGCTGTGGCCAAGCAAGCAAACAGGGGCCAAAGCTTTCCAGCCAAAGGATAAAAGCTTTGGGGAGAAGCGTAAGAAAAGAATTTTTGAATCATTGAATGAACGACTTCTTAGGATTCAAGTGCAATGCGCAGCGATGCCGCACTCGCCCAGGGGCTGAACACGGCCGCCACCAACACCAACGCAGCCAAAACAGACAAATGGGCAGAAGCGCCCAAACCGCTGATTTCAGCTTGAACGGCACCCGCACCAAAAACGAGCGCAGGCACATACAAGGGCAAAACCAACAAAGACAAAAGCACATCGCCGCCCCGTACGCCCAAAGTGAGCGCAGCACCAACAGCGCCAATCAAGGAAAGCACCGGTGTACCCAAAAGCAAACTCAAAGTCAAAACCCAAAGTGCGTTAGTGGACAGGTCAAATTGCAAGCCCAAAATAGGCGCCAACAAGACCAATGGCAACCCAGAGAGTAACCAGTGCGCCAAAATTTTGGCGGCAACCAGCAAAGATAAACTGTTGGGCGATAAGGCCATTTGCTCTAGTGTGCCATCGGCAAAGTCGGTGGCAAACATTCGGCCTAAAGACAGCATGCTGGCCAACAAAGCCCCCACCCACAAAATACCCGGCGCAACCAAACGCAAGGTATTCATTTCGGGCCCTATTCCCAAGGGAAAAAGGGCTGCCACCACCACAAAGAAGAAAACGGCCGTAATGACCTCATTCTTGCGCCTCAAGGCCAAGGTCAGGTCGCGTTTCACGATGGCCACAAATGCGCTCATGCTGTCAGCCTGTACGAATTTCCAGCGCCAGCCAGCGCCACGGCTTGGTGGCTGGTGAGCAATACCATGCCCTGGTGGTGCAAGTGGGCATTGATCACACCCGACAGAACTTCCTGAGCTGCCAGATCGAGGGCCACAAAGGGCTCGTCCAAAATCCACAATTTGGCGCGCGAACTCAGTAGTCTGGCCAAGGCAGTGCGCCTTTTTTGGCCTTGGGACAAAACCCGAACGGGCAATTGTTCCCTGCCGCGCAAACCCATCTTGGCCAGGGCTGACATGGCCTCCGGCACAGAAAGCTCCTGCCCTGAAATAGCGGAGCTCACACGCAGGTTTTCTAGGGGGGTGAGGTCTTCTTTGAGTGCCAATTGATGGCCCAAATAGGCCAAATCTTGTCGGAAATCGTCTGGATTTTGGGCCACAGATTGATTTTTCCAGCTGATTTCACCGTCTTCGAGGGCACTCAAACCACACAAAATACGCAGCAAACTGGTTTTGCCAACGCCATTATCGCCCTCCAAGTGCAACCACTGGCCCGGCTCTAAAGTGAAGGAAACGCCTGAAAAAAGGCGCTTGTCACCGCGGGAGCAAGATAGATTGGAAACACTGAACATGGGTATATATCATCGCAGAATATGCCCGTTCAAAATCACTGATCGTTTTTCTGCCCGTTTTCTTGAGCCAACTCAAGAGCCTGCTTTTCAGCTTCGGCCTTGCGATACAAATTCAAAACATTGGGCAATCGATCCAGCATCTCGACCCACTCATATTCAAATGGAATTCCAACCCAATCGCCATTGGCCTTGAGGCCCGATATGCTCGCCTTAATCTGATGGCGCGCCACATCAAAAATTTTGAGCTCTTCTTCCGTCAAAGACTCCCGCTTGTTTTTGGTGATGTCGGCCTCCAAAACCACCAGCTTATCGTGTTGGAGCGCCAGCTCTCGTTTGAGAGCTTCGCTGGAGCGTGCGCCGTTTTGAGGATGCTGAATTTCCTCTAATTTTTTTGAAATTTCTTGGAAGTTTTGTTGAGTTTGAAAATAAAAAATCAAAAAACCCGCCAAGAGAATAAAAAGTACTCCAATGACCAACAGTAAAAAATTGTCCATCTTGCACCCCACTTCCTCATTAATAGCCCCAATCCTACCTAACTGTCATCCAAGCGGCAACACAGGCTGAAATTCAGTTAGCTCGTTTGTGCAAAAAACCGGCACCAAAGCTACACTTCGAGCCAAGGAGAAATCGTCTGTGAACTCACCATCTGCCACCCCCTCAAACCCGAGCCCCCAAGAAAACGCCCGCTTCGGTAGCGGCAAAGCTGTCAAAAGACTAGAGGATCAGCAACTGCTCATTGGCGCGGGTCAGTACACCAACGACGTAGCCCTCCCTGATCAAACCCACCTGGTTTTTTTAAGGTCACCTTACCCGCACGCCAAAATTGTGAGCATCGATGCCACTTCAGCCAAGGAAATGCCTGGCGTGCGAGGCGTGTTCACTGGGGCCGATTTGCAGGCTGCAGGCGTCAAACCCATGGCGCGGCCCATGAACTTCAAGCGAGCTGATGGCAGCCCCCTGTCATCTACCACCCGTTATCCTTTGGCCACAGACAGGGTACTGTTTGTGGGTGAGCCTGTTGCGGCGGTTGTAGCCGACACTGAAATGCAGGCTAGGGATGCCGCAGAGGCCATCCAAATTGACTTTGAAGCCTTGCCCAGCGCCACCCTTTTGAGCGATGCACTGGCGCCCAATGCCCCGCTTTTTACAGAGGCCCCAGACAACATCGTGGCCGAAACTCGCTATGGCGATGCCGCCGCCACCCAACAGGCCTTTGATCAAGCGGCCCATGTGGTCCATTTGGACATTGTGAACCAGCGTGTGGCCGCGCTATCCATTGAACCCCGTAGCGTTTTGGCCTACCCAGACAACGGCCGGCTAACCATCCGCATGAGCAGTCAAATGCCCACAGGCGTTCGCAATACGGTGTCCGATTTGATCGGCATTGACAAAGAACAGGTCCGCGTCATTGTGGGCGATGTGGGAGGCGGCTTTGGTATGAAAACCGGCGCCTACGCAGAAGATGTGGTCACCGCTTTTTGTGCCCATACACTGGCCCGTCCCGTCAAATGGATTGCCGATCGCGGCGAAGAGTTTTTAAGCAGCTCACACGGCCGCGACATTCAAACCAAAGCCTCTTTGGCTTTGGCCCAAGACGGCAAAATTGTGGGCTTGCGCATCAAAACCTTGGCCAATGTAGGGGCCTACCCCACCATGACCGGTCTGGCCATCCAAATGCTCATAGGCCCTTGGGTGCAAAGCAGTGTGTATGACATTCAAACCATTGATTACCATTTCACGGGGGTCATGACCAACACCGCCAGTACCGGTGCTTACCGTGGCGCAGGCCGACCCGAAGCCATCTACAACATGGAACGTTTGATGGACGAGGCAGCACGGGTGAGCGGCATTGACCGTGTCGAACTGCGCCGCAAAAACTTCGTCAAGCCTGAACAAATGCCCTACAAAAATCCCATGGGTCAGGTGTACGACACGGGTGCTTTTGAAATGATCATGAATGAGGCTCTGGAAAAAGCTGACTGGCACGGTTTTGCCAACAGGGAAGCAGCCTCCAAAGCCCAAGGCCTCTGGCGCGGCTTGGGCATTGCCACCTTCTTGGAGTGGACGGGTGGCAATGCCCTCGAAGAAAACGTGCAGGTTCAAATTTTGGCCGATGGCATGATTGAGGTTGCCTCTGCAGTCAATGCCATGGGACAGGGTATTGCCACATCGCTGGCCCAATTGGTGGTCGATGTTTTTGGCGTTGACATTTCTCAGGTTCGAGTGGTTTTGGGCGATACCGACCGAGCCAACGGCTTTGGCAGCGCGGGCTCCAGGTCTCTCTTTACCGGAGGATCTGCCATGCGGGTGGGCGCAGAAAAAACCTTGGACAAGGCACGCGACTTGGCCGGACAGGCTTTAGAAGCCTCACCAGCCGATTTGACATACGAAAGTGGCAAGTTCAGCGTCAAGGGCACCGACCTGCAAATTTCTTTGGCCGACTTGGCCAAGCGCCAACCAGAGGCACGCATTGAAGTGCAATCAAGCACCACCGCCAGCGGACCCACTTGGCCCAATGGCTGCCATATTTGTGAAGTTGAATTCAACCCCCAGACGGGCGAAACCAAAGTGGTGTCTTACACCTCCATGAACGATGCGGGCCGCATCGTCAACCCCATGATTGTCGATGGCCAGCTCGACGGTGGCGCGGTGCAAGGCTTGGGGCAGGCCTTGTTAGAGGGCTTGGTCTACGATGCAGAAAGCGGTCAATTGCTCACCGGCAGTTTGATGGACTATGCCGCCCCTCGCGCCGACATCATGCCGCAAATGTTCCATACATTTACCAACCAAACCGTGCCCAGCACCAACAATGTCTTGGGCGTGAAGGGTGTGGGCGAGTTGGGCACCATCGGGGCAACGCCCTGTGTGGTCAATGCGGTGGCAGATGCTTTTGCCAGAAATGGTCGGGGCCAACAAGCCAGCAAAATTCAAATGCCAATGACACCATTCCGTTTGTGGGAACAGCTTCAAGGACAGTGACAAGGGATGACCTAAAACAAGCTTTACAGATTTTGTAAGGGTTTTCTTGCAAAATTTTCAATACGGCTTATAAAATCGCTTATGACTTCAAACAATAAATCAGCCACAGCCAATGCATACATGCGGTTTTTGCAATTGGCCAGAGCCGTTCAACAATTGCCTGACGCGCCGCAGTTAGACGCCAATGAAAAAGCATTGCTTGAAGAAATTGTGCTGCGTTGGTATGAAAACCGTGTCATGACCGTGCGTGAAGCCATTGGCCTAACGCATTTAGGCTCTCCCGCCACTTTGCACAAGCGCATCACGCGCCTGCGTCAAAAAGATTTGCTAAAGACCTTTAACCAGCCCGACGACAAGCGAGCCAAGTACCTCATTCCAACAGACAAAACCATGTCCTTGTTTGGCGACTTCGGCAAGAAAATGAATACAGCCTTAGATTCGCTTGTTTAACCAACAGGCCAGTTTCTAACCCTCGTTTTAAGCCCCTTTTCGGGGCTCTGCCAAGAACAACTCTTGCAGATCACTTAAAAAATCAAACCCTCTTTCGGTCGGCCTTACATGGGCCATGTCACGCTCAATCAAACCTTTGGCTTCAGCCTGCGCCAAGCCCTTTTGAATGGCCGTCATGGCCAATCCGGTTCGAGCCATGAAATCGTTCAAGCTGAAGCCTTCTTTCAAGCGCAATGCATTGAGCATGTATTCAAAGGGCAAGTCTTCGCGCGATACTTCTTCGTGCAGCGTGGCTGGTTCGCCATTGAGAGCTTGCGCCATGTAAAGCTGAGGCTCTCTAAAGCGAACTTGCCGAGCAATGCGATGCGCAAAACTAAGCTTGCTGTGGGCGCCAGCACCAATGCCCAAGTAGTCGCCAAACTGCCAGTAGTTGAGGTTGTGCCAACACCTGTGGCCTGGCTTGGCGTAAGCCGACACCTCGTACCTTTCTAAACCCTGCTGGCCTGTCATCTCTGTGATCAAGTCCATCATGGCATAGGCGTCGTCGTCCTCAGGCAACACAGGCGGATGCTTGGCAAAAAGGGTGTTGGGCTCGATGGTGAGGTGGTAAATGGAAATATGGGGCGGATTGAAGCTCAATGCAGTCACGACATCTTGCTTCAATTCGAGCAGCGTTTGGCCAGGCAAGGCGTACATCAAATCCAAATTGAAGGTCTCGAAGGCAGACTGCGCCTCTTCAATGGCAGCCATGGCTTGATCTCGATTGTGCACACGGCCAAGCGCTTTGAGGTGCGCATCATTGAAGCTCTGCACACCAATGGACAAACGCGTCACGCCTGCCGCCCTAAAAGCTTTGAAGCGATCTTTCTCAAAAGTGCCTGGGTTGGCTTCAAGGGTGATTTCGGCCTCGGCTTCCAAAGGCAAGCGCGCTCTGATGGCACTGATGAGACGATCGATGCTTGCAGGTGTGAACAAGCTCGGCGTGCCCCCGCCAATGAAAACACTGTGAACGGGTCGCCCCCAAACGAGTGGCAGGCTGGTCTCTAAATCGGCAATGAGGGCATCGATGTAACCCGCTTCGGGCATGCCTTGAGAAGTGTCGCGCCACTCGTGCGAATTGAAATCGCAATAGGGGCATTTTTGAATGCACCAGGGCAAATGCACGTACAAGGAAAGCGGTGGCAAGGATTGCAGTTGCAGCATGCCGGGTCGCATGGCATGCACCACGTCAAAGGCTTGCTTCATTCAAAGACCCCAGCGTTCGCGCATCAGGGCCACCATGGCCAAAGAAGACCGACCGCGATGGCTGTTGGCGTTTTTCACGTCAACCGGCAACTGCGCGAAAGTTTGTCCAAACTCTGGCAAAAACAAAACAGGGTCGAAGCCGAAGCCATTGGTGCCTATAGGCTCTCGCGCAATATCAACTACCACACGACCAACAGCTATCAAGGGTTCGGGGTCAAATGCAGACCTCACAGCCACCAAGGTGCTCACCATAGCCGCACGCCGATTGTCAACAGACGCCATTTGCTCAAGCACGGCACGCACATTGTTGGCATCCGATTTTTCGTAGCCAAACTGTGTGCAGTAGTAAGCCGTGTCAACACCTGGCAGACCACCAAAGGCATCAATGCACAAACCGGCATCGTCGGCTACTGCCGGCAAACCACTGTGCGCGGCGGCATGGCGTGCTTTGGCCAGGGCATTTTCAACAAACGTTTTGTAGGGCTCTTCGGCTTCCGAAATATTCAACTCTGACTGCCTCACCAGTTGCACATTGAGCGCACCAAACATGGTTTGCAATTCGGCCAATTTGCCAGCGTTGTTAGACGCCAAAACCATCTTCATGAGATCAAGCTCCGGCGTGGATGTGCGTTTGGCGTGATTGCTTTTGCAATTGCACCAATTCGGCAATGCCTTTTTCTGCCAATGCCAACAAGCTGTCCATTTCTTTGCGCGTAAAGGCCACGCCTTCTGCGGTGCCCTGCACTTCCACAAAGTTGCCAGCACCCGTCATGACCACATTCATGTCGGTGTCGCAAGAAGAGTCTTCGTTGTAATCTAAATCGAGCAAAGCAGTGCCGTCTTTCAAGCCCACCGAAATGGCTGCCACCGAATCCAAAATAGGTGACTCGGTTAATTTGCCCTGGTGCATGAGCCATTCAACTGCATCTTGTGCCGCCACAAAAGCACCGGTGATGCTGGCCGTGCGCGTACCGCCATCTGCTTGAAGCACATCACAATCGAGATGGATGGTTCGCTCGCCCAGTTTTTTCAAATCGAACACCGCTCGCATAGAGCGCCCAATAAGGCGCTGAATTTCTTGCGTTCGGCCGCTTTGTTTGCCACGCGCAGCTTCCCGATCGCCGCGTGTGTGCGTTGCTCGGGGCAACATGCCATACTCAGCCGTAACCCAACCTTCGCCGCTGCCCTTTTTGTGTCCCGGCACTTTCTCTTCTACCGAAGCCGTGCACAAAACACGGGTATCGCCAAACTCAATGAGCACTGAGCCTTCTGCATGCACAGTGAAGCCACGCGTAATTCGCACAGCTCGCAATTGGTCATGCTGGCGCTCGTGAGCGCGTTTAAATGGTGTGGTGGTGCTGGTCATGGTGAGGCAATGTTTAAGTTTGAGATAATGGGCTCAATTGGATACATGCTTTTGGCACAGAGGCCAAGCCCCCAATAGATCAGCAGTGCTTGACTGCCTTTCCCTAGATTGCCCAAGATTACCCTAGAAAGAATCAATGCCAGTTTACAGTATGACCGGGTATGCCAGCGTGCAATCCAGCCCATCTACCGAGGAAGCCAGCACCCATGCCTCGGCCTCCACATTGGTCCGTTTTGGCTTGGAAATTCGATCGGTCAACAGCCGCTTTTTAGACCTGAGTTTTCGCCTGCCCGACGAGTTGCGCCACACCGAACCCGCGCTTCGGGAGCACATCACCCAACACATCAAGCGCGGCAAGGTGGAGGTTCGCGCCGTTTACCACAGCAACCAAGATACCGACCTTGCCGACCCGTCCATTGGCACGCTTCAAAAACTGCTCAGCCTCCAAAACAAAATTCAGAGTTGGCTGCCAGGTGCTCGTGACCTCAGCGTGTCGGATGTCATCAAACTGGCTTCTCACGAAAAGTCTGGCACGGGCCTGAACGAAGCCGATCTCATGCCTTTGGTCACCCAAGCTGTAAAAGCTCTCAAAGACGCACGCGCCAGAGAAGGCGCCCGATTGGCCGACATGCTGCAAGACCGCATTGACCAATTGCGTCAATTGGCAGCTAAAGCTGGCCCCCTGCTGCCCCAATTGGTCGAGCAGCAGCGCCAACGCTTCATGGACCGTTGGAACGAAGCCATGGCCTTGTCAGAAGGCACTGTTTCGTCAGATGTGGCCAAAGACCGCGCGCTCACAGAAGCCACGGCCTTTGCCATTCGCATTGATGTGGCCGAAGAACTCACTCGTTTGGCGTCCCACTTAGACGAAATCAGCCGCCTGGTCAAAAAAGGTGGTGACATTGGCAAACGCCTCGACTTTCTCATTCAAGAACTTCACCGTGAGGCCAACACCTTGGGCTCTAAATCGGCGGCCCTCGAACTCACCAACATCTCGGTTGAGATGAAGGTGCTCATCGAACAAATGCGTGAGCAGGTGCAAAACATCGAATAAGTGGCCTGCCACCTCTCAATAAGCCCCGGACACCATTACACTCCTTGCCATGGAATATCCTGGAAACCTCTACGTTGTAGCCGCCCCCAGCGGAGCGGGCAAGTCCAGCCTGGTCAAGGCCCTCATGGAACTAGATTCCCGCGTTTTGCCTTCGGTGTCTCACACCACCCGAGCACCTCGGGGTCAAGAAAAACATGGTCGGGAGTACTTTTTTGTCTCCGAACAAGAATTTGATGCCATGGTGGCTGGCGATGCCTTTGTCGAATGGGCCCATGTGCACGGCCATCGATACGGCACTTCCAAGAAAATGCTCGAAGAGCGCATGACACAAGGCTCTGACGTCATCCTTGAAATTGACTATCAAGGTGCCATCCAGATCCAAAAGGTCTTTGGCAATGCCATTTTGATCTTCATCCTCCCCCCTAGCTGGGAAGAGTTGCGCAGCCGTTTGGAGCGCCGCGGTGAAGACAGCTCCGAAACCATCGAGCTGCGCTTGCAAAATGCGGCCATTGAGCTGGCTCAGGTCAAAGAATTCGACTTCGTTATAATCAACGAAGTTTTCGATCGCGCCTTGTTTGATCTCAAGGCCATCGTGCACGCTCAGCGACTGAAATATGCAGCCCAGCACCGAGCCCGTGCCGAAACTTTCGAATCCCTCCATATCACCTGAATTTTTACCGGAGACCGTCATGGCCCGCATCACTGTTGAAGACTGCCTCGAGCAAATCCCTAACCGCTTCCAATTGGTTTTGGCCGCCACGTACCGCGCCCGCATGCTGAGCCAGGGCCACACTCCCCGCGTCGAGAGCAAAAACAAGCCAGGTGTTACAGCCTTGCGCGAAATTGCTGCTGGCAAAGTTGGCCTGGAAATGCTCAAAAAAGTAAACTAATTTCTACATCACACCAACCCTTCAGGGCTTGGTCAAAAAATCAGCCCCAAGGTCTCCAAACTTGGGGCTTTTTTTGTGCCTGAATGAGACCCAGGATTCAGGTCTTGCCTAAGGGCTATGAGAAGGTGTCTCAGTCGCGTTACATTTAAGGCATGCGCGCAGCTTTTTCATCTATTTTTCAAAAGCCCGGTAGTACTTCAATACCCGGAAAGCGCGACAACGCCCACAACATTCAGCCTGGCATGCCCAGCGCCAGTGCTGCCAATGCCGCCGCGGCCAGCTTTGCGGCCTTGGTTGCCCAACTGAGCTACCTCTCAGCATCCGACATCGAGTTGGTGCGCAAAGCCTACCGAGTTGCAGACGAAGCCCACTTAGGCCAGCTTCGGAAAAATGGCGAGCCCTACATCACGCATCCCATTGCTGTGGCCACCCAATGCACCGAGTGGAAACTGGACGCTCAAGCTTTGATGGCGGCCCTGATGCATGACGTCATGGAAGACTGTGGTGTAACCAAATCAGACCTGATTGAAAAATTTGGCTCATCCGTGGCCGAATTGGTCGATGGCCTGACCAAATTGGACAAATTGGAATTCAATACCCGAGAAGAAAATCAAGCTGAGTCGTTCCGGAAAATGTTGCTGGCCATGGCGCGAGATGTTCGCGTGATTTTGATCAAATTGGCCGATCGCACGCACAACATGCGCACCATGGATGACATGCCGCGAGAAAAATGGGCCCGCATTTCGTCAGAAACCATCGAGATTTATGCCCCTATTGCGCACCGTTTGGGCTTGAATCAAACCTACCGTGAGTTGCAAGAGCTTGCCTTCAGGCACCTCAAGCCTTGGCGCTATGCCGTGCTGTCAAAGGCGGTGGCCAAAGCGCGCAATCGCCGCCGTGATTTGATCCAAAAAGTACATGCAGAACTGGAGTCCACCTTCTCCAAGGCAGGCATTGAGGTTCAAATTTCTGGCCGCGAAAAAACGCTCTATTCCATCTACAAAAAAATGGATGGCAAGCACCTCAGCTTTGCACAGGTGACCGACATCTACGGCTTCCGACTCATTGTGCCGTCGGTCATTGATTGCTATACGGCGCTGGGCATTTTGCATCAGATGTACAAGCCAGTGCCAGGCCGCTTCAAAGATCACATCGCCATTGGCAAAGTCAATGGTTATCAGTCTTTGCACACCACTTTGGTTGGCCCTTCGGGTGTCAATGTGGAGTTTCAAATGCGCACCGAAGCCATGAATGTGGTGGCCGAATCGGGCGTTGCAGCGCACTGGCTTTACAAAGACAAAGAATCAAGCAGCATGGAAGCCGAGCGCTTGGGCACGCAGTGGTTGCAGTCCCTTCTAGACATTCAAAAAGAAACACGCGACGCGTCTGAATTTTGGGACCACGTCAAAGTTGATTTGTTTCCCGATGCAGTTTATGTGTTCACACCCAAGAGCCAAATCATGTCGCTGCCGCGCGGCGCTACGGTGGTCGATTTTGCTTACATGATTCACAGCAATCTAGGCGATCATTTGGTGGCTGCCAAAATCAACAATCAGCAGGTTCCTTTGCGCACAGAGCTCAAAAATGGCGACGTGGTGGAGGTCATGACAGCGCCTGTGTCTTCACCCAACCCCTCATGGCTTGGCTTTGTCAGAACGGGCCGGGCACGCTCCAGAATTCGACACCACCTCAAAACCATGGCACACAGTGAGTCAATGGACTTGGGGCTCAAACTTCTCACGCAAGCTTTGCGCGCTGAAGGCATTGAAAAAATGCCAGACGATCCTTCGCGTTATCAAGGCTTGTGGGAAAAAGTTTTGCGATTCACTGGCAACCGAAACAGAAGCGATCTCTTGGTTGATGTGGGGCTTGGCAAACGCATTGCCAGCATTGTGGCCAAACGCATGGCTGCATTGCTCTCAGAGATGGGGGAGAAGCCCGATCCCCTGCTCATGACACGCGAACGCTTCATGGCCAACGACACCATTTCTCAAGGCGCCATCTTGCTGGATGGCACTGAAAACGCCTCGGTGGTTTATTCACATTGCTGCCGCCCTCTTCCAGGCGACAAGATCATTGGCTACTTAGGCCGCGGCGAAGGATTGGCCGTTCACACAGCAGACTGCAGCGTGGGCTTGAAGCTTCAGCAAAAAGACAGTGAACGTTTCATTGGGGTGGAATGGTCAGATGAGATCATGCGCAACTTTGAAACCAGCATCAGAGTTACTGTGGTTAACACCAAAGGTGTATTGGCCCGCGTGGCAGGCACTCTGGCCGACTCAGAGGTTGACATCATTCACGTTGAAATGGGACAGGCCAGTGCGCAAGACGCCGCTGAAAACACGTTCATTATTTCTGTGCGTGATTTGAGCCATCTTGAAACTGTGCTCAAAAACTTGAAGCGCACGCCAGCAGTTTTGAATGCTGAGCGCATCACGCACCGAGTGCGTGGCCAAAGTTCAGATCAAAAATAAAGTCCTGCTCTTGGGCGCGTATTCTTCAGGGTGTTGAGGGCTTCGAAGGCGCTGGATACGTCACATCGAGCACCTCAATTTCGCGCCAGCCTTGCGGTGTGACCAACTTCAACACATCACCTGTGCTCGACTTAAGCAAGGTGCGCGCAATGGGCGATACCCAACTCACCTCACCCTTCAAACTGTCGGCCTCGTCAATGCCCCGAATGGTGACTGTGCGCTCTACCCCGTTTTCTTCAACATAGGTCACGGTGGCACCAAAGAAAACTTGGGACCTGCCGTGATGCACGCTTGGATCTGTAACTTCAGCAATTTCCAATCGTTTGGTCAAAAAGCGAATGCGCCGGTCAATTTCACGCAGTCTTTTTTTGCCATAAAGGTAGTCACCATTTTCAGAGCGGTCGCCATTGCTGGCGGCCCAATGCACGATCTCGACCACCTTGGGGCGTTCGTCATCCATCAAGGTAAACAACTCAGCCCTCAATCGGGCATAGCCCGCAGGCGTGATGTAATTTCGCGCACCCGAAGGCAAAGTCGGTAAGCCCAGCTCCTCGTCATCGTCGCCGTCGGTCTCTTTGGTAAAGGCTTTGCTCATGTCTTGGTGTTCAAGGGCAAAAACGATCGCTGCCTGCGAAACAACCGCTTGGGTAATGCTTGATGTGGCGAAGGAAAAAGAAAAAGCCCACAACTTTCGTTGTGGGCTTTCTGATTTTTGGTGCGGCTGGCAGGAATTGAACCCACGACCCCTTGGTTCGTAGCCAAGTACTCTATCCAACTGAGCTACAGCCG
>Ga0214163_1000614_pt1 | contig 16175 bp, 17 predicted proteins | sample LakMenepilimnion_2_FD_153001 | JGI IMG/M metagenome (GOLD analysis project Ga0214163, IMG submission 153001) | Freshwater microbial communities from Lake Mendota, WI - Practice 15JUN2010 epilimnion v4 | ecosystem: Environmental > Aquatic > Freshwater > Lake > Epilimnion/Euphotic zone | place... | reverse complement strand
AGTGCTTTATATAATGCGATAAAGGTTTTACCAGTGCCAGCGACACCATGTAGTAGGACTGCGGATGCTTGCTTGTCAAATAATTCAAAAAACTTTCTTTGATTTTCAGTTAGAGGATTGATTGTTTTAAGATCATTTTGTGTAACTTTGCATTTTGAACTTCTCTCCTGAATAAATGTGGCAGGTGGTGGGGTGACGAGTTGTAGGTTATTTTGTTTTCTTCGCGCCATTTCGCAGTCCTTATTTTTCTAGGGTTGATACGAAAAAGGCGACGCCACAATAAGGTGGAGTCGCCTCTAATTTCCGAGGACATCGGAATCTAAAATCGGGATGGGAGTTCTTGTTTGTTCCATACAAGTATTTATTAACTTGCGACGCTCCACCACTCCGGAATCGGGCGATTTTTCCATTTTGCCATAGTTTTTTTTGCACCGATATAATAGTTCCGATACGACTGAATAGAGTCAGGAACTTTGTATTCATCAGGCATAGCAGGAGTTGGTTGTGTGAAATAACCAACAGGAATATTGGCAGGAGGTTGGCGCAACCAGTATACTAGGCGATCAGTCGCATGGATCTTACCATAGCGATGCGTATATTCCTGTAAAAGATCTTGAAACAAACACATCAACCAATTGTAATTATTATTAGACTGTCGAACCCAAATAGCACTGGGATGGTTAATATGCGATGCCTTGTAAAGCATATTCTCCATACTCTCATTGCCAAGACGCCAACGTTTTATGCGTCGCCCCGAAGAGGCATCAATGTATTCATTACCATCAAGGACACGATGGGCAGTTGAAAGTAGTTGTGCATACTCTAGAATCATCTTGACGACATGTTTGTCGTTGTGATATTCGGCACAAGTTTTGACGTTATTGTCAAGGTAAAAAATATTCATAGTGTATTACTCGTCAAAAGGAATCTCTTCCATGTTGTTAATTATTTCTTTTATCGCAATCTTAGCAACATCACTAATTATAGTGTTTCCTACCGAAAAGTCAAGTGCTTTTCTAACAAAAATTGGATCTAATGCAGTTAACATATCTGCAGTATACCTCTTATCGCTATCTGGATAAGTATTCAATGCAGTGACAACAAGTTCTATCTCAAGATCCGTATATAAACATATACGATATCTTCTATATGATAGAAATCTATCTGGAAATGATACTACTTCGCCCATAACATTATTTATTATTAAAAGACCTTTACTCGGTATAATCCATAGAACATATCAGCGTCCTTGCGATTATTTACCATTGGAAACCCTTTGATGTTCAAACTTGTATTAAGTAACATTGGACAACCTGTTTCTTCTAACCATCGTTCTAATAGTCGATACAATCCAGGATGCTGCTCTTTAGTTACGGTCTGGACACGACTTGTGCCATCAGCGTGGACAATAGCAGGAAATTGATCAGGATATTTACATCTTGAAGTAAATTGCATATAAGGGGATGCCGAAGATGGCATGTCAAAATAGTCTGCTGCATATTCTGCCATAATGACGGGGGAAAATGGTCGAAACTTTTGTCTTCGCTTAATCTCATTGACTTTATCCTTGATATCATGTCTCGTTGGATCTGCTAACAAACTACGATTGCCTAACGCACGTGGACCAAACTCTGCTCGTCCATTTGCAACACCCACTATACCGTCTTTTTTAAGATAAGTCAATAGATTTTCTACAGGATATTCACCCTCGATATTTTCACCGAGATATGGTCCAGTCCAGTTTAACTTCTTACGATTGTTTGCTGCGATAGCACCCAGACTACTTCCTGCGTCTCCAGGATTTGGCATAATCCAGACGTTCTTGAAATACTTTAGTGCGATATGATTCGCAGAGCAGTTAAGTGCGCAACCCCCTGATAACACTAGATTATTTTGCGTTGGGTCTATCTTTTTGGCACGAAGAAGTAGTTTTTCAAATTCTTCTTCATATATCTGTTGAGTAGCAGCAGCGATGTCGTATGGATGTGGATCATCGTCTAGTCTCCACCACTTACAACCGCGATGTAGATTTTCTTTTTCCCACAATCCAAGAATCTCTTCGTAGTAGCGTTGTTTGACACCATATGCTGCCATACCCATTAGAATGTATTCGTCTTCGTTTGGTTTCAATCCAGCGCGATCTGTCATTGCTGAATAGAATAATCCCAACGACTTGGGATAATCCATAGACCACTTTTTCTTCAGGTTATTGTCGTGACAAGTCCAAATAGATGCAGTATCAAATTCACCAATAGCATCAATTACTAGAGCAGTTGCCGATTTGAATGTTGAAGTGTAGAATCCTGCAGCAGTATGCGATTCATGGTGATTGCTAGACTGGACAGGAACATCTACCCCAAAGTCTTTTAGATACTGCTGAACACTGAAACGAGTAAATCCTTGTCCAGTAAGTAGTCTGCGCATTGCTCGAAGTTTAGGTTTCTCATACCAGTGAATTATCTCTGGTTTACCAAACTTCAATGCAGTGTCGATTATTTCTTGATTGATATGTTTATCATTTTTTATTCCGCTGTACCGTTCTGAACTGGACGCGAACAAGATTTCTCTGCCACCGACAACAGTCAGAGCAGCATCATGTGCGTTAGCAGAGATTCCCCATTCAATCATAAATAAAGGGATCTAACTTTCTTATTTTCTTCATTCGGCGAATGTGCGATCTTTTTAAAAAAAAAGTTTTAATTTTTTGTATTAATAATTTTATCATATAATGCCTCCGCAAAAAACACATGGGCTTTTTCAGGTGGGTGTTTAAACCCGCACACCACCCCGCATTCGTTAGACCTATCAAACAAAGATAAGTTTGCATCAATACTAAAATCTAGTAACTCTTGGAATAATTTATTGAATGTCAGTAAATATTGCCAGTTAACATGCATGTCTGGAAAAATATTACCACGCTTTGATTTTGGGTAATTGTAAAAAAGAAGTTCTTTTGGTAAAATTGGTTGCATATAAAAATGATAGTTATTTACTATGCAAAAGTTCTTAAAATTTTGCAGCGCAAACAGATAAGTTTGCATAGTTTTATAGTCATTATAATGCGAATCGCTCGATATAAAATCACGCTCACTCATAACTCTAGAAACAGGGATGCCCATTTTTTCTGGTGAAAAACACAAGTATCTATGTGGTGTTGTCACCCCCAAAAAGATCAGGTCTGTTTTCGGATTCAACTTTCCAGTATAGTGCTCCCGAAATAAATCTAAAACCATATGATCTACTGCAGAACCAGGAACAGCATAATTGACGTGTTCCAACCCAAGTTTATCTGACAATTTAGAAGCATAACTTCTTTTAGAAGAAACATTAACATATTCTTCAGGTGTCATCTTACCTACCTGTGAAACATAGTCTACAAATTTATGCATTGGTTTTCTATCAGCAATCCACTGATGTTTCATTTTATTACACTCATCAAAACTGACCCCAAGTAATTCATGGTCTATCAATTCTGCTCCGGAAGTAAACGAACACCCAAAGGAAATTAATCTTGTTTTTCCATCAAGTTTCATTTTCTATGATCTCTTGTCATTGGTCTTGGATTGTCCACTTCTTTTCCATCCAAAAATGAAAATAGACTGTTTCGTAAATCCACGCACTGCTTTCGCATTTTACCCTCTTCGGGTAAAGAAGGTATCTCAGCATCATACAATGCAATTACATCCTGCAGTTCCTCTCGTGACATGTTGTGGCATGCCATATGATCAGGATAATACAAGTAGTTGAAATTTAACGGATTTGAATTAGTAAACCGCACATATTGATTCAATATCTTGTAAAGAGTAATTGTGTCTCTAACGTTCATCTTACTTACTGTCATAACGATAGAAACGTTTGATGTGTGTAAATCAAATTCTTTTGATATAATTTCTTCTTGACAATATTTTAAATTATCTAAAACTTGATCCCACTTAGCACCTACTCTTAGTTTCTCGAACTTATCACCATAAGAATCTATACTGAAGGATAGAATAATTCCCCTGAATTTTTTCCAAATATCAATTTCTTTTCTACTGGGTCTTTGTGTTCCATTCGTATTGTATAGCAATATTGTTTTTTCTGGATTCGGTAATTGATCCAACCACTCAAAGTGTGTCTTGTTCATTAGTGGTTCGCCACCTGCAATATCAATTCTGAAATATCCAGTTTCACCAGGATTCAATTTTTTATACTGTTCTACATCATAAGACCAAGCAATCTCTTCGTTTAAACGATCGTATGTATACCTGTCCAATTTTCCTTCGCGCAAGAGTTCGGTTGCAATTGCAGTTGAACATGCAGGAGTGCATATTGTGCAACGGAGATTACATAATCTTCCAGTTTTTAACTGTAAATATTCAAGAGAAACTTCTTCAGGTGGTGTTAGCATTGTTCCATTATGTAACATCCACATATCTTGTGTTCGTTTACTGTCTCGTCCTTCTTCCTCTGCGAATTTGCATTGGTTACAACCGCTCGGCCAAATACCTTGTGATAGTTGGTCACGATATTCCTGGAATTCTTCTTGCAGAATAGTCTCTGCATTTTCTATATCCACAAGTTTGCTTTTTTTGTCTTTTTTGTGAATAAAAAGACAGCATGGAGTTAAGTAACCATCAGTGTCAACGTGCACGGATTTCCACATGGACGGACAATAAATTTTAGGTTCGCTCATATTGATAGATACCAATCTCTTACCTCTGGGTCAATAATTGCAGTTAGACTCTCAAAGGTGTGTTTTCCAAGAAGAAACTTTTCTCTGTGTTGCCAGTTTTTCTTCATCAGTTTTAACATTTCCGGATCCGAATAAATCGGGTTATTGCTTTTGTCCAATTTATACGATTTTAATATTGCAATCGTTCTTTCTTTTCCTCTCAAGGAACACTCTTCAAACCGTTTAATGGCATGATCAAGTATTCGGTCAAAAATATGTTGTGGGTATAACCGAATATCTAGGAATCCTTGTTGAGTCTGTTTGTTAATATGATTGAATAATTTATGTGAGTGAAGTTCTGGATCATACGGTTCATAAAATTCAAACCACCTATCGATATCCATAAGAACTGGAGCAGACATAACACTAGAAAGACCGAATTGGTTTCTTTCGTTTAGTCTAGAATGGTATTCTTTCCAGTTGGCAGAAACAGTATCCCATGATGCGCCATCTCTACAAAATTCAAAAGTTTCATGCGTGCCATCTAGGCTTGCCTGTATACTTGGTTGGTAAAATTTTAGAAGTTCGGGTATTAGTTTCCCCTTCCAGTGAAGGCGAGTCAGATTGCTGTTATAATGAATAAAGATATTATATAAAAATGCAGGATCTTCGGATTGAATTTCTAATAATTTTTCAACCACTTTCCAATGCACATGCGACATCATTGGTTCGCCGCCAGCCCAATAAATCTTCGTCAATCTTCGCTGGTCTAAGCAATCAATAATTTCTTTTGCCATAGAATCTTCAAATGTATAATCTATGACAAATTCTTCACCAGAAGGCCACATTGTAGGACGTCGATCCCACATATCAGCAAATAGTGAAGCATGCTTAGAACTGTATATTGGTCCACAACTCAAACACTGCAGATTACAATGTATTGTTCGATAGTCAAAATATGTAGGAAGCACTGAAGCAGAACCATCATCATTCGTTTTGCTTATGGTTTCGGCAATTGTTTCTTCTTCACTCTGCTGACCCCTCCAACTCTGTTGGCGTAAAGATTCAATGTTCTGTTCTTCATTTTTATAACAGACTGAACAGGCATCAATCTTTTCTCCTGCTATCATCTTTTTTCGAACATCTTTCATTACAGAAGAATTCCAGAAGTCCTTGGTTTCCGTCTTTTCTTCCGAAACAATGTCATCTGATATACAGCAAAGTTTTCGCTCGTATTGCGAGCCGATGTAACTATGATCCCATGGATATTTACAAATACTTTTATTATTTTCAGTATTGATAGTCATAATTGAATATATCTTTCCATGGTCCCATTTTTCTACTGAGTTGGACAACGTCTAAATATTTATTGCCTTGTTGCCAATGTAAATCGTTTTGCGATTCAACACGAAGGTACGACTTCATCGTTTCTGTCAAAATCCAATTTGAGTATGGTGACTCTTCATAGAGTTGCATTAATTCTTTTTTGAATTCTTTAGAGGCACAATTTAATGAAAGATAATCGGGAAAAACAATAAAATTTTGGTTGATTGTTGTGTGTGGTTTCAATTTGGTCAAAGGAACTGCCCATTCATAAAACTCTGGAAGAAATGGTGCATTTAACCATTGGATACTGCATGTAATATTTAATGCTGCAATATATGGATTTTCTAATAATTTTCTAATATTTTCGTTAGACCGATCCCAATCATTTGGATACCGAATAAACTTGTTCTTGTCTCCGACTGCGTCCATGCTACAACCAAGAGTTACCACCTTAAAGTGTTTCCAGTAATCACTGAATGAATCCGAATACGTTGTGCAATTAGTATTATAACTGATGTGTATGTTTTTAGCGACATCCCATTCTATCAATTTTTCAAGCAATTTCCATTGCATTGGCATAATAAAAGGTTCGCCGCCATTAATATAAAGATATTTTAATGAATCTTTGTATGCATAGAGTTGGTCGATTATACTTTCATCAAACCACTGGAATAAATCGTAATCAGCATTGTTTTTCGGCACGAACGGAAGTTGATCAGACCATTCTTTATAATCAGATACAAGAGAAGAACTAGAATCTGGATAACACATCAAACACTTTAAGTTACAAAGATTACTCAAACGAATATCTAGAAACTCTAATTGAGGTTTCTCAACATTTTCCCATCGGTTATTCTCCGTTATTCGACGAGACTTTCCTCCATGTTGTTCAATCTTATAACAACCCTCACACGCAGAAGGATACTGTTGTGTCAACATTTGATCTCGAACTTTGTTTGTAGAATGACTATTGAAAATTTCTTCGAGTGTATTCGTTTTTAGATTTAGTATTTTTCCGTATTTATCTTTAGCGAAACCACTATCTGGTCCACTCATCTTAGAGACACAACAGATAGAAACATTTCCATTAGGATGAAGATTCATGTGATTGAATGGCAGGGCGCAATACCCATCATTCCTTAAAGAGTGTTGAACCATTGTAAAAACTCCTGTGGAAATACATCAAGTGGTTTATTTCTGCGAGAACTATATTGTGTATAAAACTTTTTAAAATCTTTGCGATTTTTCTCAAGATCAGTGTCATAGGAATGTGGTGTTTCAATAACATCGACATAAGAAATTAATCTTTCAATATCACTTTTCTCTGTGAACATGAGATTTGGATCATCACGATTAACTTCGTACCAGCCAGAAAGTTGTTGATACGATTTTTCTCTCAGTCCATCAGGTAAAACTGTCAAACTTTGAAACGCAGGAAACCGCAGGAAATTAATACTCATACTAATACGATTTCGATATTTCCGTTTCCAAACCATAACTTGATCCATAAAATCAGTAATATTGAACAAGCACAATGCATTAATCGTCATCATAACAACAATACGTTTGACATTAGATTCTGCAAGAATCCGCTCAACATTATCACACCAGGATTCATAATGCAACCCATCGCGAATATACTCTGCTTGCGCACCTGTAGTTTCCATGCTCGTAAAGAGAGTAAGTTTGTTAATGTCGTGCGATCTCTGTATCAGTTTATCTATGATAGATTTTTTTGCCCCGAGATTTGTATTGATTCCTAATTCGAAAGGATATTTCTCTTCTGCAAACAAGTCAATCAATTTCCAGACATCTGTGCTCATTAATGGTTCACCACCAGTAACTCTTAGTGTGCGAAGTTCTTTACTAAGTTCTGGCCACCATTCCCAAAATGCTTTGATGTATGGATTTTCTGTTTTCTCATAGCAATTATTTTGGGTACCGTCATGTTTAAATGCTCCTCCACCAGAAGTCTCAAGATCATAGTTACCGTGTTTCTTTATGTCTCGTTCCCACGTTGTGCTGAAATTTGCATTACAATAACTGCATGCAAAATTACAGGTTCGATCGAACATAACTTCTAATGTAGGTGGAATAATACGAGCATCTACTGGTTTATCGAACCATTCTTGCATTTCTTCTGGTGTAAACTGTAGAGATTTAAAGACACGATCTGAAATATAATCAGTTCCCATACTTTCAATTTTCCAGCAGTAATCACACTCAGAAGGTTTATGTCCATCCTTCATAAGCTGTCGCATTTTTATTTTGTGATCGGTATTATGCAGTTTTGCTGGATCTAATAAAATTTGCTCTGGGTCTATTTTATGGACAGGAGGAAGATGACAACTGCTGGTTTCTCCGCTGCCCAACCACAGAGTACTATTTCCCCATTTCGCGCCACAAAACGATGAAGATTTAGAATTTAGTATACTATTTCTGAATTGAAGTAATCTATCATCCATAATAGTTATCATCCATTAAATATGCAAGTTCTGGAAAAGTATCGACGAATGATGTCTTCCTTCGTTTATCCAAAGTTCGAGTATAATTTCTGAAGTCTTTATATAGTGATTGTGGTTCTTTTGTAGATCTCATGTAATCAACCAATCTTCTTACTTGATCGACTTCTTCCAAATAGAAGGTTTCTTGAATGGATTTCTTTGAAGTTAATTTATGTTCTTCAACATAGTCTATCCACAAATCACCATACTTCTGTTTATCTTCATCTGACAATAATGTCAAACACAACATTCGAGGCCAGCGAAGATACGATAAGTGAGTTCTTACTCTAAATTCATGTATCTTGCCGTAGTATTTCAATCGCATTTCTCTGATATATTCCAAGTATTCCAGGAGAGTTGGTGCGCTTGTTAAGTTTATGGTTGTCATATAATGCAACCGTGTTGTATTCGGTGTATTATCTAGAACATACTTACAGTTCTTCTTAAACTCATCAAATTGCATACCAAATCTAGAATACTCGGCATGTTTACCAGTGCTCTCTAGTGATGTATATACATCAAACAATTTAATATTGCAAGAGATTCTATTGATGTATTCCACCATTTTCTCAACCAACTTATCAGGAACATTGAGATTAGTATTGATCGCGAGCGTCAAATTAGGATTTGGGTTCTCCGCAATATAATCAAGAACTTTCCATGTGTGTTTACTGAGTAAAGGTTCGCCACCAGTAATTCTAAATGTATGTAAATTTGGATATAATTCAGGCCACCACTTCCAAAAAGCATCAATATATGGATTTTGTTCTTTATAATGAATTGGAAGTTTTCCAACTTCCTTCAACCAGCCAAGATCGTGTAATTTAAAATCTTCTAGTTCTATTGGTCCATGAGTTTCGATTTCTTCTTGCCATCTAGAAGAACTTTCTGGACTACAATATACACATTTAAAATTGCACGTGGATTCAAACGCAACTTCTAGATACGAAGGATCAATATTCGCTCCATCGCCAGATTTTACAATGTCTTCAATGTGCGGGAGCGCCCACGAATATGTAGATTTGTATATCCGATCACTCATCCAATCTTTGTTTAGATTTTCGATCTTCCAACAATAGTCACATTCTTTGGTTTGTATACCATTGAGCATGTCAATACGTGCTGCCTTTTTTACTGCAGTATTGTGGATACCTCTTGGATTATCCTTAATATCTTCTAAAGTTATTTTGTGTCTGGAGGGATGGTGACAACTATGAGTCTCACCATTATACAAAAGAATTGTGGATTGTTTCCATTTTGCGGCGCAGAATGTAGGACTTACTTTGTTAATTTCTTCACGTTTCTCTTTAAGAAAATTCCAATATGAATCTACTGAATGAACATCTAGATTATGCTCTTCGTGTGCACCATCACTCATTATTTGATACCTGTCGCCATGAACCTATAAAAATGCCCACACTTCAACATACCAGCGTATTCTGGATCTTTGATTCTGTTGATCGTTAGGAATTCTTCTAGATTATCGGCAAGACGAACATGCTCAGGATTAACTAGATTATTTCCTTGGACTATGTATTTAGTCCCAGGAATAAGAGAGTCCCACCATGCATCATAAACATCTTGTGTTACATGTTCACTACTGGTGTTAATCACAAGGTCCACTATTGATGACATGCTCAGGGGCAGACGAGGCATACCATTTCTCATATCATGTTGTTGGTATTTAATATTTCTACTGAGATTGATTTGGTCAAATACAGGTTCACAATTAGAATCGAGATCTGTTGTTAAGATAAGAGTATCAGGATACCGCTCAGCAATAAACTGTGCCAGAATACCATACCAACCGCCGAATATAACGATAGATTTTGTATTCTCGGGAATACATTCGAGCAACCACTTCTTACTCTCGATCTGACTGGACCAGAAGTTCTCTGAGAATCTATGCGCATTATCTGGATTGTTGCGGATGTATTCCATCCACTTCATTACAATATCAAATTCAACCACGACGCATCCTCGAAATCTCTTCCATTTGTTTTTGGTCAATGACAGGAACAGCATTGGACTTGTGCATAGTGGCGATACCCTTGATCAGAGTGCCAGTATACGTATTTTCTTCCTTCTTGAACCCAACACCAACACCAGTACCACCTGATTTATAAAGTTCGCGGTGCTTTGAGACATACGGTTCAGGCATAGGAGTGCCACGGAGAACAGGTTTATATTTGCCCTGACGATACAGAACATATTCGTCGAACGTTTTGGTTTTGACCCCGATCCGCTTCATCTGCTTGTTGTGCTCGACCCAATCCTGCGCATACCTACCAGTTACACCCTTATTTGCACCTTTGCGCTTGCGAGTGCTAGTGGTGGTGAACGCTGGTGACATAAGATGCATAGACATAATAAAATTCCTTTTCATAGACGACATAGTCATTATACCTGCTATCGAGAAAAAAGTCAATAGAAAAAAGATACTATTTTTAAAAATAGGGGCTTGACTTTTGAGGCGTTTTCAGGCATAATAGAATAATAGGAGAACGAAATGACCGAACGCGAAAAAAGCATTAAATTTATTTTAGACTATAAAAAGGAAGCGATCAGCAAAGGGTACGATTTTCCGACCCAAGATATTAACGAAGCAACCGACGCAGAAATTAGTTATTTTGAAACCGACCTTTTTATATATTTAAAAGAAGAAGAACTAGGTATTCCTCATTTAACAGAAGAAGAACTCAACCAATTTTTAAAAGCGGGAAAGTAAGGAGAAAAAAATGACCGATCTTTATAACCTTTTTCAAGACCTAGAAATCGCCGAAATGTTCGAGCATCACGAGGAATATAAAAACCTTAGAGCGCAGATAGAAAAATTAGGAAAATTCGAACAGCGGCAACGCAAATTCGAAAAAGATAGAGACCGAGTTTCTTGGCTTAGAAGAGCCAACGAGACCACGATCACGATAGAAGAGTTAGACGGTACAGAAACCATTCAAAACCGACTAGAGTACGAAATTCAGGCAGGAAAAGTCAAAACGACCGACCCACTTTTGAAATATATTTAAAAAAGAAAAATAAGAGCTTGACTTTTTCTTAGAAACAGGGTATAGTGGTAATATTATGATGGAGAAGAAAAATGATTGATATAAGCGAATTCCAAATTTCTGATGAAGCAGAAACTCTATTGGACACTCTTGGTTATGAGTGGAATGGTTGGGGATATATCGCCGAGGATTTTCTCGAAACCAATCTTGAGTTGGAGGCGAATGGTATCCCCTGTTATAAATCGTTCGAAGAGTTTCTTCGTCGTAAGTTGGATTGGAAACAGTCGCTGAAGAGCGACATGATTGATGAAAAGGTAGTAGCATGATGAGTACATCTATTCATGACCAGGAACAAGACGAAAACGAGTGTGTGCCTCGATCTCATTTTTTCCAAGTGGAACAGGAACTCTACACGTTAGAAGACCCAAAGGCAGACCCCGTGTATTATGATTTCAAAAATCCTAACACATTCCTACTTACTTGGTCGTTGCACGATATACCCCGTCGAAGTTAGCGGGAGGTTCTCCCTCCATACGCTCGAGCATCATATCATAGTAATTGTTTAACTCACTTTGCCAGCACTTCTTTAAGTCGCTGGCAAATTTTTTGGCAACTTCCCAGTTACCTTCACGATATAGTGCGAGGAACTTCTCATGTTGTTTCTCACCTGGATGGTCGAAGGTTTCTAACGCAGTGTAGATTCTAGCAGGTTCCGTCTTACCTTTGACAGCAATGAGATCAAGTTCTACTACTTGGTATACATCCCTAACCAATTCGGCAGTTTTTGGTCCGACGATGAGTTTGACACCATAAGACTTGGTCTGACCTTCCAGACGAGCAGCCAGATTAACGCCATCACCCAAGCAAGTATAGTCAAAACGCTGAGTGCTGCCCATATTGCCAACAACCACAGTGGCAGTGTTAATACCAAGACCCATCCCAAAAGCGGGTACACCTTCTTCTTTAATGTCTTCATTGAAAGTCTCCAAATCTTTTAGCATCTGAAAGGAAGTTCGAACTGCATCCAATGCATGCTTGTTATTGTCCAACGGTGCATTCCAGAATGCCATCTGAGCATCACCGATATACTTATCTAGCGTACCGTTGTTTTCTAGAATTGCTCGTGTCATCACTGTCATGTAACGATTCATAATCTTAGTAAGACCTTGAACGTCTTCACCGTAATGCTCAGAAATCGTAGTAAACCCACGAACGTCTGTGAACATAATTGATAGTTCTCTAGAATCACCACCAAGTTGCAATAGTTCTGGTTGTCTTTGTAATTGAGCAACGAGATCTGGTGACAGATAGGTTCCAAACTGCTTCTTGATTTGCTGCTTCTGTAGATACTCAGAAATATACTTTGCGGTGAAGATGTGAATATAGATGAGAGCAATAGCAAACACGTTAAATGTAACATCGAGCAGAATACCCTTGCTTGCGAAAAGATAAATAGGTAGATAGAAATATCCACCGAGAATGACAGCAATATAAATTATAGAGAATTTAAAACGCGAGAGAATGATCAATGCCAGAGCAAGAACCAGAAAAGCAGCAAGATCCGCAATTGCTGACCAATTCGGAATCGACACAGAGTCACCATTCAGGAGAGTTTCTAGTAGACTGGCCTGTAACTGATGGGGATGTTGGGCACCTGCGGGAGTCGCTACGGGATTCGCAATTCCTGCGGCAGTTACGCCGAGAATCACTATCTTACCTGTCAGATCAGGAATTGGTTCGCCAATTTCGACTGACTGAAATCGGTAGTTCGGATTAACAAAAACTCTACCATATTCATCTGTCTTAATGGTTTCAAAAGAAGGAATTCGTAATGCCTCAACTCCCGTCTGATTTATCTTCGCTTGATATGATGGATCTCCAGCAGCAACACGCAGCATCTCTAGAGCAAATGCGGGGTAGTATTCGTCAGATGATTGTGCTAGAAGAGGAACTCGCCTTACGACCCCATCTGTTTCGGGTAAAGTCGATGTTATCCCAACACCGACTGCGGCTTCTTGAAGAATTGAGATATTACTTAGAACGCACGGGTATTGAGGAAGAAATTCAGTTGCTTCTCCATCGCCGACTACGGCAACGCCTGTTCTCCGAATTGTCGCACTTGCCCGTGAACAAGAGTCACTTACAGTCTGACTCAGAACTACTGGATACTGACTTAGGGTATCCGCCAGTACTCTGTCAGTCCCCATCCGATCAAACTCAGACATAAGTATAGTACTGCCAACGAGACCAGCGTTTGCCCCATAAAGATCGCTAATAATTTTACTATATGTTTCCCTTGGGAACGGATACTGTCCGTATTTCTCAATTGCTTTCTCCCCAATATTGACGGTTACAATTTGTTCAGATTGCGTCGGCGAACCGAGCATCAAATAATCATAAAACTTCAATCTCGCGGATTCGACCATGTATGGGTTTGATAATTTTACTACTAACAACACCGCAAAAGTAATCAATGCCAACCAAGGCGAAAGAAGAGCTTTCTTAGTTTTTTGTATAAGAGTATCCATTACATGGTCCAGTCGTGCATGTTATTTCCATTTTCGCAGAGTCAGTGGCAGCCAAATTATTTTGTGTGACAGTTACACCAATTCCAGGACTATTTAGTAAAAGTTGAAATTGCTTTATAGAAGAACCCAATTGAGTAACCGATGCAGTGACTCCACCAAATGGTGCGCTAATATCTAAAAAGTGATTACCTGTTCCCTGTTGTAAGGTGCTGATATTATTAGAGTTTCCTAAAGCATTGATAAACAACGATTTTCCTCCAGCATCTTTTTGTTGTGCTGAGATTTGATTGCCAAGACCGTTGGTGACAATCTCAGCGTATTTGCCTGCATATTGTTGTGTCAATGATACAAGGTTGTTGTTACCAGTAACAGAAACTTCTGCCAAGTTTTTACCGATTGGTGTCGCTGCCGTGCCCTGATTGATAGTAATGCTGTTGCCGCTACCATTGATGGTCATTGCCTGTGCGCCGTTAACACCACGGATTTGGTTCTGCTTAGAAAACTGTTCAATATAAACTGAGTTGTTAGATCCAGATGCATTGATGTAGATAGAGTTTTGCGTAATCGCATTTGTTTGATTGATCTTCAATGATTGATTAGCACTGATAGATGCAAGAGGAAATGTTGGTTCTGGTGGCGCAGGAGGGGGAGGCGGAGGAGCAGAAGAACCAGCGTTTGGTTCGACGGGAGTAAACGTTGCTCCATTCAGCGAGGTTGTTCCTTGCATCTGATCGATAAACAGAATTGGTGACAATGCAGTATCACCGAGGTTGAACGAGGCAAAACCTAGCAGATAGTTTCCGTCAGTAGGAACTGTGAATACTGCGACTTGCCAACCAGTAGCACCATAAGATCCAACCGAATAGTTACCCGTGCCCTCATTTGTAAATCCAAGCAGCGCAAAGTTTTGAGTTTGCCCATTAATCGTTGGGGTTCCTGGACCACCAGTTAATGTGATCATCGATCCATCATTGTATGGAACATAATCAGTCGAAACATACTGCCAAGCATAACTATATGTTGTACCTGCTTGTAGAAATATTGTTCTACTAATAGATGTGGCATTCGTAGGATTCATATTACCATTTGCATAGATGGTATTTCTAATCGAAGTAATTGTTGAACCTGTCAATCCCAAAGTAGTCATAGCACCGTCAAATCCAGGAGAACCACCACCTGCTTGAAGTGAAATCATATATGAACCATATGGAGTAACAGTCCAGCACTTACCGTTACCTGGACAGTAGTTAGTCATACCAGTTGTAACTTGTGCACCAGAACCACTATCACTCCACGAAGTTCTTGCGGCAGTTGAACCGTTACTCACTGTCCAACCTGTGTAGTTACCACTCTCAAAACCGTAGTTCGTAACTTGTGCGAATGCTGGCATCGCAAAGAATAGTAGGAACAGAGCGATTAGTTTTTTCATCTCGCACCTGATTCTTGCATCACAGTGATGTTACCCTGTGGTCTACCAGTCCCCGATGTTGTCCACTTATCGTCCACAAAGTTGTAAACATCTATCAAACCATTTTGAACAGATACAACTTGTGCTTCGTTGCCCTTCTCTAACCAGATAGTAACTGCTTGTTGCCTATCTTCAGAAAGTCTGGTATACACCCATCCGACCTGAACATTCTTTTTGAATATCGGGGAAACATTAGTATAGAAAGTTTCTGCTGGAATGTTACCTTCGTTGAACTCAGCAAAAACGTCTAGTAGTTCTTGTGGTGTTGCTGGTCGACGCATTACCGCAGCGACTTGTTCAACGTTATCATTTGTGCCCCCATCTGGATCTTTGTTGTCGTCCGATGCCGCCCTAGAAGGATTGGTAAACTTCTTTAAACTATCTCTAGCAAGTTGAAGTAAACTTTGTCCATCATCTGTTTCCAGCGAAACAAGTTGAACGTTATTATCCAGCGCCTTCATCAAAGGATTAACGACTACTGGTGGAGCAGGAGGAGCAAAGTTGTTTTCTACAACTGTTGCTTGGAATGGTTGGTTTAACGTAACTACACCAGATGCGGTGATAACTTCAATCATGCCTGTTGGACATTCAGCAGTTTGTTTTGTGATGTCTAATTCGTTATAGCATTCGGGAACCAGCACGACCGTAGAACGACCTGCTTCATCAACCGACATAACGAAGTCTGTGCCA
>Ga0214163_1000613_pt1 | contig 16180 bp, 13 predicted proteins | sample LakMenepilimnion_2_FD_153001 | JGI IMG/M metagenome (GOLD analysis project Ga0214163, IMG submission 153001) | Freshwater microbial communities from Lake Mendota, WI - Practice 15JUN2010 epilimnion v4 | ecosystem: Environmental > Aquatic > Freshwater > Lake > Epilimnion/Euphotic zone | place... | reverse complement strand
CGCCAGCTCCTGACACTAAAATTATTCCTCCCACTAAAGACGAACCTTCAACGGAGCCTAAAAAGCCATCGAAGCTGAACCCTTTGAATTGGTTTAAAGACAAAAAACTGAAAGAGAAGGATTCAGAAATCCCTCAAGCCGTGCCTGTCGATGAATCGAAGCCAGCCGAAAAATCAAAGAGCCAAGAAACGCCCAAATCAGCCTCACTGAGCAATTGGCTCAGCTCTCCGAGCGCCTTCGAGGCCATCATCAGTCAGGAGGTAGCAATCCCAGAGGTGGCGGATGCTGAAAATGAGGTCGTTAAACCCAAGAAGAAGTTTTTGGGATTGTTTGGTGGTAAAAAAACAGATGCCGAGGCTGCCAAAATCGAAGCTCCAGCAAAGGCTGATCCTGCCCCTGAAATGCCAAAGGTGGAAGAAGAGCCTAAAGAGAAAGTAAAAAAAGAGCCTCTTCGATTTGGCTCATTTTTCGGCGGGCGTAAAAAAGAGCCCGCCTCAGAATCGCCCGAAAAGCCTGAAACACAGACACCGGAAGGCGAGATGCCTGCTGTAACGAAGGACAGCAAACCTGAGGGCACCAAGGAGTCGGCTACGACATCACCTCAAATTGTTAAACCTGAAGCTGCCAAAGTGGAAGCGGTACCGACCTCAAAAGAAGAACCGCTCATTGCTGCAGCCATCCCTCTTGATGACTATGCCGCGATCATCAAGCGATCCGACCGCAAACAAATTTTGCAGCGGAACTTGGTGGCGCTCAATGCGCTGCAGCTTCGTAGCGCTATCTTGTTTCGCCCAATCGTGGCCGACTACACCGCGTTGGTCATGGAACTCATGGATGGAAAAGCCAAAGACGTTGAAGGAAGACTCAAGCAAATCCGACTTCGCAGCCAGAAAGCTCTCGATCAAAGTCGTGCCGTGCGGGATCAGTTGGATCTGCATGAAGCCAATTCCACTCCTGCCATGTCCGGAACTTTTGCAGATTACTTAAAGTTACCTGAGACCATCCGAAAAGAGCTGCCGCCTCGCCAAGATCCCATCTCGAAATACCTCGATTCTTTGGATAAAGAATTCAGCCGATAATGGTTGTTTGGTGTGAGTTTTCAGGCACGCAAGAGTTTGAATCAGAGTATTTCAGTTAAAACGACTGAAATGTGAACAACTCAATAATTTTCAGAAAAGATGCTTGGCAATCAAGTATCGACCTGCTTAACTCCTCATCAGCGGCGCGATGTCTCCCGGACTGAACGCCGACAACCACATCAACAAACCAAAATCAACCATCATGAAATTGAAAAGCATGACCTCCATCATCACGAAGTCAGCACTCGTTTTGGCCGCTTGCGCGAGCCTGAACGCTGTAGCCGGCACTTCCGCTCCTAGCAAAGCCGTCGTTCCAACGGCTCCTGCAGAAGACGGCGCATTGTTCGACACCGTGGGCGCAAGCCTTGCTGTCGGATATGACACCCGCTACTATCAACGCGGTCTGTATCGTGCGGACAATACTCTCAACGTCGGTCTGGGTCTTGACATCCCACTGACTGAGCAGCTTGCTCTGAATCTTGGTGCAAAGTACATCAATTCCCTTCAGAACCGTCAGGTCGCTGGCTTTGACACTGAGTTCTCTGAGCTTGATCTCTCCGCTGGTCTTTCCTACGACACTGGCGCAGCCGTTATCGGACTTGTGTACAATCGCTATGAATACCTTGACGGTTTCTCTGGTTCTATCAACGGCTTCAACCTTGGTGGTAACTCTGAGTTCGGCATCAATGCAGCCAACGAAGTTGGTCTCACTGTTGCTACCACTCTGGGTCCTGTGAACTTCAATGCTGGATATTTCTACGACTTCACCATCGGCGGTTCTTACGCCCAGGTTGGAGCAGATCTTCCTATCGAAATCACACCATGGCTTAGCCTTGTTCCAGCTATTCAGCTGGGCTATGGTTTCGACTACTACACCCTTCCTCAGATCGGTGGTCGTTCCAGCGGTCTGACACACGTCATTCCTAGCCTGTCTGCTCCAATCAAGCTGACCAAGAGCGCTACTCTGACCCCATACATTGCCTACAACATCTCGCTCGACAGCCGCCACAACGCAGCTGGCGCAGCTAGCTCTGCTGGTCTGGTGAACGCAAACGCCCAAGACAATGAGTTCTTCGGTGGCGTCCGTCTTAGCGTGAGCTTCTAATTCGTCGGAGTTCAAACAAACTCCTTCATTCCAACTCCCGATCAGCTTTGCTGGTCGGGAGTTTTTGTTTGTAGCCATGCTGGTAGATGCTGTGTTTGAAAAGACCACACCAAACACCACCAACCCAGCGAACAGTCTGGGACTGCGCTGGAGTTGGTTGATGAGTGGGAAGAAAAGCATAACCAGAAAAACTGACTCAGCAGTTAGTGTGCCAGCTTTTGAAGCTCAAATCACACAATGCCACCGCATCATTAAGACCTGTTAATATTTTTAGTCCAGAGGCTAAACTTGGCACGCTTGATGCTTTCTGGTTTTTCTGACTGGTCGTGGCGTCTCCCGGGCAAAGCTTCCAGTGTTAGGAAACATCAACAAACCAAAATCGATAATCATGAAATTGAAAAGCATGACCTCCATCATCACCAAGTCAGCACTGGTTCTGGCCGCTTGCGCGAGCCTGAACGCTTTCGCTGGCACCTCCGCTCCTAGCGGCAAAGCACCAGCACCAGTCATCGAAGAGGGCGGCGCCCTGTTTGATACTGTCGGCGCTAGCCTCGACGTTGGCTACGACACCCGTTACTACTTCCGTGGTCTCTGGTTCGCAGACAACACCGTCTGGACCGGCCTCAACCTGAGCGTCCCTCTGACTGAGCAACTCTCCCTTGGCTTCGGTGCTCTTTACACCACCACGGTTGAAACTCCATTCATCGGCGCAAACGACTTCGACTATTCCGAACTCGACCTTTCCGCTTCCCTCACCTACGACGCTGGCTTTGCCAAGTTCGGGCTGGTTTACACGCACTATGAATTCTTCGACGGATTCTCCGGCTCCAATGCTGGAATCCCAATCGGCGCTGGCGAAGCCAACGTCAATGGCGTTGAAGAAGTCGGCGTGACTGTGGCTACATCCGTTGGCCCAATCAACCTCACAGGTGGTTTCTACTATGACTTCACCATCGGTGCTTCCTACGCCCAAGTCGGCGCTGACGCTCCGATCGAAGTGAATTCCTGGTTGAGTATCGTTCCTGCTGTCTCAGTGGGCTACGGCTTCACCAACTACTACAACTCCTTTGGTGACCCACAGAGCGGTTTCACACACGTGATTCCTTCCGTTTCTGCTCCAATCAAGTTGACCAGCAGTGCCACTCTGACTCCATACATCGCTTACAACATCTCCCTCGACACTCGCTCTGGCAACACCCAGAACAACGAGATCTTCGGCGGTGTGAAGCTTAGCGTTGCCTTCTGATTCGTCGGAGTCCAGTCTGACTCCTTCTCTTTGACTCCCGATCAGTTCATCTGGTCGGGAGTTTTTGTTTGGTTGTGTTCTTCCGTGGCGTATTGATGATTCTTCTTTATGGCAGAAAAACTGAACTGGAATTCGTCCTCTCTCACCCATGGCTGGCAGCGCGGGGTTAAATCTTTCTACTGGGGCTTGGGATTCAAAACGGAAGATTTTGATAAACCCCAGATCGGTATCGCGACGCCTTTGTTGGATGGCAATCTTTGTAACCTCCGGGCTCATGAGTTGGCCAAGCTCATCGAGCAGGGATGTGCCGAGTCTGGACTGATCGCCTTTCCTTTTGGTGTCAGTCCTGTGAGCGACAACATCACCCAAGGGCATGAAGGCGGCGCTTCTTCCCTGGTTTCTCGTAACCTGATGGCCAACGGCGCGGAGATGGTTTGCAGCGCCCATCGCTACGATGGCATGATCGGCCTGCATCATTGTGATAAAAACGGCCCTGCCTTTGCGATGGCTCTGGCTCGCATGAACTGCCACGGATTGATCGTCAATGGAGGCAGCATCCTTCCGGGTTGTTACAAGGGAAAGCCAGTGACGATTCTGGACTCCTACGACTCTCAGGCTCAGGCCAACAGCGGCAGCATGACACTGGAAGAGTCAGACAACATCATCCGCGCCGCCTGCCCTGGAGCCGGCGGTTGTGGGATTGCCGCCTCGTTTAACACCTGGGGTATCGCTTTGGAAGCAATGGGACTGACGCTTCCTGACAGTTCCTCCATCCCGGCTGTGGATGCGGCCAAGTCGCAGGACTGCCTGCGTGTGGGCAAAGCCATGCGACGTCTCTTGGAGCTGGATATTCGTCCTCGGGACATCCTTACCAAAGCTGCTTTGACCAATGCCATGGTCGCCATTGCTGCCATGGGCGGCTCCACGAACGGCGTGTTGCACATTCTGGCGCTGGCCCATGAAGCCGGGGTCAATTTCACCCTGCGGGATGTGCAGGCCATCTGCCAGCGCACGCCTGTGTATTGCAACTTCGCTCCGCGGGGGCGTGGAACGATGGCGGATCTGCATCGGATCGGTGGCACGGCGATGTTGCTGAAGCATTTCCTGAAAGCTGGGCTGCTGGATGGATCATGCATCACGGTTACAGGCCAGACACTGGCTGAGAATGTCGAAAACTGTCAGGACGTACCGCTGGATCAGGAGCTCATCGCACCGCTTGGTCAGCCCTTTAAGGCTTATGCGGATCTTCAGATCTGCTTCGGCAACTTGGCTCCGCACGGCATGGTATTTAAGGTGTCATCACGCCAAAATCCGCATTTCAGTGGCAAGGCGATTTGCTTCAAAAGTGTGCAGGAGGTTTCAGATGCAGCCTCACAGGGGAAAATCCAGCCTGGTCACGTCGTCGTTCTTCGTGGCGTCGGCCCGGTGGCCGCCGGGATGCCGGAGTTGCTCGTCGCCAGTGCCGCGCTGGCCGTGCCGGAGCTCGATGGCAAAGTCGCCTTTCTTTCTGACGGTCGTGTCTCAGGAGTTTCTCATGGTGTCATGGGCATTCATTGTTCACCCGAAGCCGCAGCACACGGGCCGATTGCCGCCGTCCAAGATGGCGATGAGATCGAGTTTGATCTGCTCAAAGGCACCATTCATCTCCATGCCGATCTGGCAGTGCGTTCTTCTGATTGGCCCGCGCCAAAATATGGCCGTGGTTACTTGGCTGATTTCGCGGCGACGGCGATGCAGGCGCATGACGGCTGTGTTTCCGCCTGGGTGATGGAAAAGTGCTAAATACCTCCGCCATGAGTTCTGATACACCTCCTGACCAGCTGCCCATGATGGGCGGCTATGGTCCTGAGGTTGTGGAAAGTGTCTGGTTGCTTGCTCAATCCGTGCCTGGCAACGACCCGCACGTCTGGCGGAAAGATGAATTCGGTGCTTGGATTCATCGTGGCGACTATCGCCGACGTTCCAGCGAGTTTGGCTGGGAGATAGCCGAATGCGGCTATCGCATGAGAGCTTCTGGCCTGGCTTCACTACGGCCCATGCAGTGGCAAAACCATGTGGACTTCCTTGTTGCAGCCCGTCACCAAGCTGTGATCAGCGCGGATGGGCTCAAAAATGCACGTCGTCTGACCTCGACGGATACGGGTTCACCAACTGGAATCCTTTAAAAGAACACCGCCTGCTTGTTCCTGGGGGAATCGTAACTGAAACAAGACAGGCTGGGCGGCGGTGAATTTGACGGGCTCAGAGCTGCCGGACTTGGGCTCCAAAACCGCACAAAGATGATCCGGCGCAGGCAGCAGTTCTTCGGCCAGCATGGCATTCGATTCTGAAAGAAGCCGGCAGCGCAGCATTCCTGACCATGTCTCGGGTGGCCTGCGGTCTGGTGCGAAATCTCCCTCGACGTCCTCACGATTGACGAGAGAGATCTTTCAAGCGTCCAGATTCAGCATGTAAGCCTGGCGAAAACATGTGGGGTCTAGGGTCTCAGTATTCCGCGGGTGGGATTTGGGCCGTTTGGGCAGGAGGCGTGAATTTTCTCTCTGGTAAAACAGGTTTGGCGGTTTCAGAAATTGGAGCATTGGACTTTGCCACCGGTGGTAGCACCTGCATCGGTGCATCCTTCAGGCCTACACGCTTTAGGCATCCCAATTACAGGCACAGCAGCAGGATGAGAAGGGTCCGTATCATGTCTTTTGTCATTATTGGACATGCTGAAGATTAGGTTACCAACCTATTTTGCTGAACGTGAATGGAGCCTTGGCTTGCCATGACTCTCATGCACGCTATCACTTGCACCCCCTCCGGTCAGCCATTTTGGTTTTTCGGAGTCTCTCAACCCGACCATGACCCCATCCCCCGAAAGTCCTGTGGCCGTCCTTTGCAGTGGCGGCGATGCCCCTGGAATGAATGCCTTCCTGCGCGCCGTCGTGCGTCTGGGATTAAACCGCCACAAGATCCCCGTTTATGGCATTCGCGATGGCTACCGCGGCCTCGTCCGTGCAGCACGCCAGGTGAATGGTGATGCCGAAGCTCTCGTGCAGCTCAAGCAGGAAATCAGCCGCAACACGGGTCACCGCGGCCTGATTGATGCCCAGCAGAGCATCATCCAGATGGATCACGCCAGCGTTTCCGGCATCATGGGTAAAGGCGGCACCATTCTCGGCTCCGCACGCTGCCTGGATTTTCACAAGCCCGAAGTGCGCCGTGAAGTCATCACTCTACTGGAAAAGCTGGGCGTTCGTGCGCTTATCGTCAGTGGTGGCGATGGCTCATTAACGGGGGCCAAACTTCTGGCTGCGGAGAGCAACCTTCGCATCATCGGCGTGCCGGCCACGATCGACAACGACCTGCAATTCACCGAAATGTCTCTCGGGGTGGACACGGCCGTTCACACGCTAGTATGGGCAGTGGATCACTTCATCGACACGGCTCGCAGTCACCGCCGCGTCATGGTTTTGGAAACGATGGGCCGTGAAAGCGGAGATCTGGCCCGCATGGCAGCCCTAGCCTCCGGTGCGGAAATGGTCATCACCCCTGAAGGTGGTGCGTTGACGGAAGAACGCATGACAATGCTGGCGGAGAAGATCGAGGGTGCCATGACTCGTGGCCGTGGTCATGCCATTGTGCTCATCGCTGAAGGTGTCAAATTTGAGCCTGAGCAGAAACGCAACGGTGCCTACATCCTGCGCGATGCATTCCAGGCCTATTTTGGCCGTGAAGGCGCACCTTTCCCCGATCTGGAAGTTCGTCCATCCGTCCTCGGCCATCTCCAACGTGGCGGCCATGCCACACCGGGTGACTGCATTTTGGCGGCCCGTTTTGCTGAGGAGGCTTGGAAATCACTTCTCGATCCCAACGGCATGAATGGCATCACAGCTCTACGTTACAACAAAGTGGAGATCGTTCCTTTCGGCTGTGAAGACCTTCCTGAGCGCTCGGTTCATTCCGCCGCCATGGATCAGCTCCATGATGACTTGGCGAACTGGTAGCTCCAGTCCGCCCGTCTGAACCATTTAAAAACTACTTCCCCGCTTTTGCCTGAGCCTGGCTTTCAGGGGAAAGTCGGGACAGTGGCACGAGGAATGTTTCGCCATTGGCGGCCATTTTCAGAAGCACACCGTCGCCCTGTAGGCCCATGAAAGTGGCCTGAATAATTTTACCATCGTTGCTGGTCCAGGACTGCACGGCACCTTCACTCGGGGCCATGGCTGGGGCGGCTGCGGCAGGAGCTGAAGCGCTGCCTCCGGCGGTGAGTGAGGCACCTTCCTGAATCCAGGTTTCCAAGGTTTTAATCTCGGTTTCTGTCAGGCGGTTTTTGCCCTTGGGCGGCATCACATCATCGTCATCGTCTGGCAGCTTGCAGGAGATAAGCAGCGTGCTTTTGGCGGGATCACCTGGGATGATGTGTCCTCCAGGTTTGATGACTTCAGCGAGTTTTTCGGGAGTATCTAAAGCGACATCACCCTTTTCTTTACCTTTGCTCACGGCATGGCAGGCGTAGCATTTTTGGGTAAGGATGGGTTTGATCTCCTTGGTGTAATCCACCGCAGAGGCTGAAACTACGCTAATGACGGCAAGGGCAGTGACGAGGGGGCTTTTCATAGGAACGACGCTTTTTATCAACAGATCAGTCTCTGTGGCAAGCTCCGTGTTGAGATTCCGTCCTTGTCAAATGGCTCAGTCGGGCGAGACTCGCTGACTAAATCCTTTTTCTCTGCCGTCACCATGCCGGAACCCAGTCTTTTCAGGCACTATCAAATCGTTCAGGACTCCGAAGGGAATAATGTCGAGTTGGCGCGAGATTCCGACCAGGTCAATGTGCTCGCTTTTGACACTCAGCAGCTCGAATTCGTCCATTGCCATGTGCTGTTGGAGCCCTTGGCTGACCGCGCTGGATTTGAGGCTAATGGCCGCAGCCTGCAAGCTTCCGGCCACCCTCTGCTTGCCCGATTGGCGGACTTTGGTGAGGACGATGGCAATCCTTTTTACATCACGGGCAATGTCGATGGGGAGACGCTGCAAAGCTATCTTTCCAGGCAGATGGAGATCCCCGGCTGGCTGGCGGTGATGCTGGCCTGCCGCTCGTTGGAAGCCGTGGCTGCTTTGTGTGAAAAGGCTGACCTATCGCCCTGGAGGCCTTTGGAAACACTGCGCCTGATCCAGTCGGGGCCGCAGGCGGTCGAGGTCCATGTGGCTGATTATCGCCTGCTGACAGCAGGTTCGCGAAAGGGCAGCGGATTGAAGGCCGCCTTTGAAAAACAGGCCAAGTTTATCAAAAGCTTTCTTCAGGATCATGCGGTTGGTGGGCCCACGCTGCCAGACACCATGCTACCTGCCGCAGATTTTACGGAGCTGCTTAGCGCTTGTTTGGATTCAGCGGCTCCTGAGAATGTATCAGCCATTCAGAGTCTGCGCGGTGCGCTTTTGAAGTTCGTTCCTGAGACTCTAACGGGAGAAATCCCGGCGGCGCACAAACCGCGCGCTTTGCTGGCGCAGCAGCTCGCCAGCTATCAGGAAGTCGCCCGCGCGGTGGTGAATCGCATCCGTATTCAGAGCCAGCGGCTCGATATGGCCAATCCCTACTCCATGCGTGGCACGCTGACGAAGACCGGGCGCGCGGTTTTGGTGGAGCAGATCCCGCCCCTGCGTCTAGCACCGCCAGTCGTTCAGGCGGCTGATGAAAAGATCATGCGTCTCGATAAGAAGCGTGACTTTACCGGCCTCGTCCCTGTGGCTCTCGTTGATGAAGCCGAAGGCCTCACCTGCATGGCGGAGGACTTGGCCGAAGGCATTAGCCTGGCCGATGTCCTGCGCAATCGTCGTGCCTTGAATGTCCATGAGACCTATCTCCTTCTGGCAGGTCTGGACGCCGCGCTGACGCAATTGGAGAAATCGGGTGCCGAAACCCGTCGTCTGCGTTTGGAGGACATCTTTCTGCTCACGGGTTTTCCCCGTGAAGATGCCCGCAGCACGAAGCTGCTGCTCACCAAGCTGACCGACTGGCCGGCTTTCTCCGTCATGCTCCGCGCCCACCCCACTCTCGCATCCATGGCTGGGCGTGGCACTGATCCTGCGCTGGGCCTGCCGCCTTTGAAGCCTGAAGATCGCGCCGGGATCTGGAGTGCCGCTTGGTTGGCGTCTGTCGCTCGTTTTCTACTGGCTTTGCAGCTGTTGCCAGGGGCTGTAAGTGAAGCCGTCGCCAGTAACCAGGAGATCGAAACCGTGGCGCGTCTCTTGGATGATGAGATCGCCAAAGGACGCCATGCAGGCGCTGGGAAACGCGGTGATTTTCTCGCCCGGTATGCCCGTGTGGTGCAGCATCATGATCTGGTGAAACCTGTCGCATCACCGCCTTCGGAGCCTTTGGAATCGGCGAAAACAAAGGCGCAGCGCACGAAGCCGATACAGTCTGCGAAGGCGGAGGTCTCAGCATCGCTGCAAAACATGCCACAGGCGCTCACCTCCGGCTTCGATGCCCCCACGACGGAAAAGCCTACCATCGGTTTTGCCGAACTACTCTTCCGTGGAACCAGCGAGACATCACCAGCTTCAGGGCCTGACTGGGCAAAAACGGCCGTCGATGCCCCGCCGACGATTCACCCCAATGAAGTGCTTCTGCCGCCGGACGAGTTCGTGCCTATCTGGCTTCGTGCGGCTGTTTTCATTGGTGGCTCCATGGTCGCAGGGGCCCTGCTGGCCCATCTCACGGGGGATGCGATGTGGCTGAAAAAAGCGGCACCGCCTCGTCCAGCGCCAGCCGTTCAATCCGCCGTGCCTAAGACCATTCCAGTCTCGGTGCCTCTTTCAGTGCCGCCCCCGCAGATACCCGAACCCTTGGCATCGCCGGCCTCGGAAGCCCCTGTGGGTGGGCTTAAGCTCGCGCCGCCGTCCAGCTTGAAAAAGGATCTGTGAAGGCTTGTCTGTGGTTGCCAGTATGACAAGCGTATAGAAAATCATCATTCTGCTAGGATTTGCGCATTTGCAAAATCGCCGATTGTCGCTATCGCTTCACAGCTCAACTGCGCAATTGTAGTTCACCGAGCTGTAACAAATACACACACACACTATGAAATACGCCCTCCTCGCCCTCGCGGCTTCTGTCATCGCCGGCGGCCTCGTCTCCTGCGCTTCCAAGCCAACTCCTCCGCCGCCACCAGCACCAGTGCAGGTGAGCAAGTAAGCAGCTGACCGCAAGGTATCTGCAGAGTACATAATCCGTTTCCAACCGACGACCCTTATGACACGCTTCCTCTCCCTCGCCCTGATCTCCAGCTCCCTTCTTCTCGCGTCCTGCGCCACGAAGAAAGAATGCTCCTCCTGCACCGCTCCTAAATGCGATAAGGCTGCAAAGCCAGCCGCATGCTGCGGTAAAGAAGCCGGCAAATGCTGCAAGACTGGTCACGCGCACTAATATTTAAGCTGCAAAGCTCACGTCGCGCCGCCTGCGGGTTCATCCCCCAGGCGGCGCTTCATTTTTGGGCAGGTTCGCCGCGAAATTTTTCAGGCACAGACGCCAAACATGGTGCAAGCTCGCTTCCCCATTTCCTCTTTCTCATTGTGAAGCCCTACTACATCACCACCGCCATCGACTACACGAACGCTCCGCCACACATCGGCCATGCGTATGAAAAAGTGCTCGCTGACGTCATGGCGCGCTTTCAGCGGCAAAACGGGCGTGAGGTGTATTTCCTCACCGGCGTGGATCAGCACGGGCAGAAAGTGCAGAAGAGCGCTGAAAAAGCCGGACAGACTCCCCAGGAGTTCGTCGATGGCATCACCCAGCATTTCACCGCCTTGTGGGAAAAATTGAACGTACATTTTGATGGCTGGGCAGCCACGACGGACGACAAACACAAGCGCGTCGTCCAGGCAATGCTGCAAAAGCTGCATGATTGCGGGCAGCTTTACAAAAAAGGCCACACCGGATTTTACAGTGTTCGTCAGGAGCAGTTTCTCACCGACAAAGAGCGCGGACCGGATGGTAATTTTGGCGAGGAGTGGGGCGAGGTCGTCGAGCTGGAAGAAGAAAACTGGTACTTCCGCCTCAGTGATCATGTCGAGTGGCTGAAAGGCTACATCCAGACGCATCCCGACTTCATCTTCCCGGCCAATCGTGCCAAGGACGTGCTGAACGCCCTCGAAGGCGAAGCGCAGGATCTCTGCATCTCCCGTCCCATTGAGCGCCTCACCTGGGGCATCCCGCTGCCGTTTGATGAGCGTTTCGTGAACTATGTCTGGTTTGATGCGCTGACCAATTACATCAGCTTCGCCGGCTACCTCGCCGATGAAGTGGGCAATGCTGGCCTGCCTGAGTTTGCCAAGCTTTGGCCCGCAGATGCCGAGATCATTGGCAAGGACATCCTCGTGCCCGCCCATGCTGTTTATTGGCCCATCATGCTGCACGCCCTGGGTTTCCCAGACGAGCAGATCCCCAAGCTCGTCGTTCACGGCTGGTGGAATGTGAAAGGCGCGAAGATGAGCAAAAGCACCGGCAACGTCATCAATCCCGACGCGCTTGCCGATACCTTCACGCCTGATGGCCTACGCTACTACCTCATGCGCGACATCGCCACCGGCCAGGACAGCGATTTCAGCGAAGAACGCCTCATCATGAGCTACAACAAAGAGCTCGCCGGTGGTCTCGGGAACCTGCTGAACCGCAGCATCAACATGGCGCAAAAATACCGCGCCGGAAAACTCACGACTGGCGGCTACGATGATGCCGACAATGCCGCCCTGCGCCAGACCGTCGCCGAGGCCCTGCCCGCGTATGTGGAAAGCATGAGCACCTGGGCCATTCATGACGGCATCGCCGCCGCGTGGAAAATCGTCAGCCATGCGAACGCTTTTGTGGATACCACCAAGCCCTTCTCCCTGGCTAAAGATCCTGCGCAGGCAGCCCGTCTCGACAGCGTGCTTCTGCATCTCGCCGAGGCCTTGACGCACGTCACCGTCTTGCTTGATCCCATCCTGCCCACCGCCATGAAAGCAGCCCGTGAGCAGATCGGCTGGATCATGCCAGCAGGTTTCCAGTTTAAAGACCTGTCCTGGGGCCTGCTGCCTGACGGCCACCAACTCGGCACCCCCGTCCCGCTTTTCCCAAGGCTGGAGATCGAAGCGCCTGCGGCGTGAATTCCACGGCTTCAAAGTAGGCTAAGCTGATCCCTTGATGAGTGGATTCTTTATGAATGCACAGAACCTTTATTCAGACCTCTGGGGTCGCCATGCGGCGCGGCAAAATGAATCTGCCCACGAACAAACGGCCCTTTTCAGGCTTTCCAAGGCCTCCAAGCGAGGGCCAGTCTATTGAGGAGTGGCTCCAGTTCTTCCGCGCCTCGAGTAATCATTCCAACTGCTTCTGGAGATAAGTTTTGAAGACGCTCTTGATCTTCAATATTTGTGGCTTTTTGAGAGGCGAGTAGATAACAGAGCACCAAAAGCCTTGAAGCCTTTTGTTTCATGTCCCGCCAAAAGAAGATCCCAGGGAGCCTCCTGCAGGATTGGATTGTCGAAATCAGCAAAATACATCATTCCAGTGACACTGCGGATAGCTGATGATTGCTGCGCATATGCTAAATTTAGTGAGCCATTAATTGGAGGTGCCCAAGTTGGATTAGGTTTCATAGATTCCATGGATGAGTTTTCCTTCAACCTCATGGTAGCTACCGCAGCCTTATGATCTCCCATTTTATGCTGGGAAACGGCTAAATCGTCATAGTCAGAGGCTTTGGCTGTCTTTGCTTCGACGAGCTTTAATCGATCATTTGCCCACCATCATGGCTGCCACATTTGGAAACCTTGCTGATTAAGAGGCCTAAGTATCTCTATCCCAAAGGCAGGCCTCAAGAGATCTGTCGTTCAAAACCAGAGCAATAATAAGAACGGGAGGACATTTCATGGTTCTGTAAACCCTAATCAGCTTGATGCCCCGATGACAAACTATTCTGATTCGAGAGTCAAATTTAGGGTGGGCCTGAGAGTCGCATGACGACCATTTGCTGAGCTTTCCAAGAATCGAGATCAATGCTCGTGCGGCGTCTCTTTTACGGCTTTAGCTTCTCCGCTAGAAGCTCAGCGATCAGTCGATGGCCTTCGGCGTTGAAGTGGGTGTCGTAGATGGTGTTGAAGGGGAGCACGCCTTCGGTTGCTTTTTGGGTGAGCGGTGGGGTGGCATCAATGAAGCGGATTTGGTGTTTGGCGCACTCGGCTGCGACGTAGGTGGGCAGATCGCAGGGCTGCCAGTCTGGCTTGGGGTAGTCTTGGCCCTGACGCAGGTGGCCGTGTAGCACGCGGCGCTTGCAGGGCAGGTAGATGAGGCTGGACTCCATGTTTAGCTCCCGACAGGCGGCGGCCCAGGCGGCGAGGGATTCACTCAAGGTGGATTTTTCTTCGGCGGTCATGCCTGCGCTGGCAGGAGGGGCATCGGCAATGCTGAGGGCAATTTCCTGTCCGTCTGTGGCTTTGAAGTAGGCGTTCGCATAACTGCGCGGGCTGAGCCTGAGCTTGCGGAAATCACGAGCGAAGTGGTAGAGCGTTTTGAGCAGGGAAGGCTGATACGGGATCTCGTGCGAGGGGCGGATGCCGCTGCTGCGGAGTTTTTCCAGATCCTGACGTTCGCGGACGTTGTCGTGAAGGTCGTTGCCTTCAAAAAAGGCGAGCACGGCTTTCCGGCAGGATGGTGCGACGCCGTAGCTGCGGAGATAATGGGTGTGGGAGTAGTTACCGCTGTTGGTGACACCAAGATTCTTCACCCGCAGCCCGGTTTTGCTGGCGAGCAGGCCGGTGAAGATCTGCTCTTCCGGCAGGTAGCCAGACTCAGTGAAGGAGTCGCCGACGAGGGCGATGTCCCAGTCTTTGAGATCGGCGGGATTGCGAAATCCGTCCTTGTCGTAGCGGATGGTGACATCGGCCTCATCTGTGTAGGCGATGTCGGTGCTGCGATGATTTTTCAGCAGCGTGGTGAGAGGCTTGCCAGACCACTCTGCCGGGCCGTCGCGGGTGAAAAAAACCTCGCCGGAAGGTTTTGATGGAAGCCTGAAGTAGATGGGAAAGGCTTCGTTCTTCGTGCGGGCTCCGAGCAGCTCATTGAAGTCGATACCCGCGACGCGGCAGGTGCCTTCTGCCAGAGCAAAGACGATGCCCGTATTGATCATGAGGATGGAGCAGCCACGAATGAAGCGATGATACCAGCCCTGAGTCACGAGTGCGCCGACGGCGAAGAGCAGGAAGACGCAGACCAAGGCCAGGGCAGGGGAGCGCAGATAGGTGGCCTGATGGCCGATGATGCGCCAAGCCATGACTGCGGCGGCACCACCGATCAAAGAGGCTCCCGCGAGACAAAGAAGGCGATCGAGTGGCTTCGTCATCCGTCTTTAAAACAGGGTGTAAATGAAAGGGGCCAAGGCGGAGCCTTTGGCCAACACGAGGATGAGACCGAGCGCTAGAAACAGCAGCACGATGGGGAATAGCCACCATTTACCACTGCGAGAGAGGAAGGTGAGGAACTGGCGGATGATGGCGAGTTTGTTCATGACCGTGGTTTTCTAAAAGAGTTCTTCGTGGTGATTGCTGGGGCGGGCTTTGTGGTCCAGCCAGTAGGTGTCCTGCTTCTGCTTTTGTCTCATGCGCACGAAGGGCAGGTTCAGCACGCGGCCGAGCAGGGCCACGGGCACCATGGCTCCGAAAAAAAGCACTGTCAGCAGCACGCGTGACATGCACCAGCCGAGGCTGAAGCTTAGCGTCATCCAGACGCGATATACGGCTCGCAGGGCAGGTGGCAAAACCAGTCCGAACAACATGAGCGGTGAGCCGAGACCGAAGAAAACATAGTGCCAAGCAGGACTCCACTGCCGATGCATGGCGAACCAGCCGAGAAATACAAAAACAGCACCGACGGTGAGGCCAAACTTGCGCAGAGACTTGGGCGTCACGTCGAGGTGCGCCACTTCATGTTTCACGTCGGTGATGATTCCCATGGCTTAGTCGAGTGCGAATTCGTTGCGCCAGTCGTCGGTTTCTTTCCAAGCAGGCTGGTCGGTTTTCAAAAAGACATGGTGACCGAGCACGAGCACATCCATCTCGGTGCGCATGAAGCAGGCGTAGGCTTGTTCCGGGTTTTCCACGATGGGCTCACCGCGGACATTGAAGGAGGTATTCACCAGCACGGGGCAGCCAGTCAGTGCCTCAAATTGAGTCAGCAGGCCGTGAAACATCGGGTTGGTGTCCTGATGCACGGTTTGCAGACGCGCGGAGTAGTCCACATGCGTGACGGATGGGATGCTGGAGCGGGGGACGTTGAGTTTTTCGATGCCCCAGAGCGCCTGCTCTTCCGCCGTCATGCTGAGACGGTGTTTTTCCAGCACATGAGCGACGAGCAGCATGTAGGGGCTGGGTCGGTCGATCTCAAACCAATCGCTGACTTTTTCTGCCAGCACAGCGGGGGCAAAAGGGCGGAAGCTCTCGCGATATTTGATCTTCAAATTCATCGTCTTCTGCATCTCCCTGCTGCGTGCATCACCGATGATGGAGCGTGCGCCGAGGGCACGCGGCCCAAATTCCATGCGGCCCTGGAACCAGCCTGCGACCTTGCCTTCGGCGAGTACTTTGGCGACTTCACTGCACAGCGTCGCATCATCAGGATAAAGGGTGGAAGCGGCACCGAAGGACTTCAGTCGTGTGACGATTTCGGCATCGCTGTATTCCGGGCCGAGGTAGCTGCCGCGCTGCCAGTCGCCAGAACGAGGTGGCCGT
>Ga0214163_1000603_pt1 | contig 16383 bp, 9 predicted proteins | sample LakMenepilimnion_2_FD_153001 | JGI IMG/M metagenome (GOLD analysis project Ga0214163, IMG submission 153001) | Freshwater microbial communities from Lake Mendota, WI - Practice 15JUN2010 epilimnion v4 | ecosystem: Environmental > Aquatic > Freshwater > Lake > Epilimnion/Euphotic zone | place... | reverse complement strand
CTTCTATGCGCACTGTCCGCAAGGTCTTGTCGTAGGATTACCTACGGCTGAGGATTCGATGAACGTTACTGGATCATCGGCCGATATCTCACAATGGCAATAGGTTCGAAAGGACTCGACCCTAACAAGTGTAAGAGCGATTCTGCACTGGTTTTTTTGCACGGCGTTTTTTGCACGGCGTTTTTTCTCAGGGATGGATGCAATGGGTGCTCGACGGATGCTTGGTTACCAAGCAAGCTTGGCTTTAGCGTTGGCTAGTGCAATATTTCCTCAAGTAGCCTTGTGCCAAGAGCAAGGCGGATTCTCGGCGGATCCTGTTTTATCCAGGGATCCGTACTCAATCGATTCTGTACAGCAGCCGAGGGCCAATGAAGCATCGCCCGGGTTACTGAACCAAGGTGGTGTGAACTCCTCATTTGGACAAGACATGACAAAAGAGCTTGGAGCCGCCGGCGCTGCGGGCGATCAAGACCTTGCAACCAAGCTGGTTGATCCAACTGCGTCTGTCACTACCCTCAACTTCCAGAATCGCTATGTATCTTCCTTCTACGGAAACACTGATCAGCAAAACACTTTTGTTTTTCAGCCGGTGATCCCTTACAAAGCATTCGGGACCAATCACATCTTCCGAGCCACGATGCCCTACCGCCTGGATGGGCCTTACCAAGACGGCCTTGATCCGGTCACTCTGTTCGACCTGATGGTTATCCCCTTCGCAAAGGGGCGCATGGGAGTTGGACCTGTTGTTTCATTCGGGCCAAACAATGGTAATGGACGCGATACGATCCAAGCGGGACCGGCGATCGGCTACGTCACCCAGAAGGGCAAATGGACCTTGGGAGCTTTCAATCAGAACCTCATCAGCGGCGACACCAACGTAAGTTTCCTGCAGCCTGTGATCGCCTATACGATCAATCCGAAATGGACCATCTCCGCTGGGGACTTGCAGGAGGGTTACGATTGGAAATCGGATCAGTGGGTGAGCCTTCCAGTCGGATTCCAAGTAGGCCGATTGGTACAAGTTGGAAAAACAACCCTGAGATTGGCTTACAACCCTCAGTACAACTTCCGCGATTTAGACCGCAATCCTGAGTGGACTCACATCTTTGGCGTAGGCTTAGTGGTCAGGTAAACTCTACGACTTGCTTATGTACCTAGGCTGACGCACTTTCCGTTGCGTCAGATCTTGCACATCAACCGAGATCGAAGCGGATAAAAAAAGAGGACGCAATCTTACGATTACGGTTCGTCGGGAATATTAGCGGCTGGGATTGATTTGAATGGGCTATGCATCACCGTACTGGTGCTCAGTGCAACGGCGCTCGTGCTCGTAATCGAAAGTAACCAAGAGTGGTGTTAGGTTCTGTCAACACACGAACGAACTCTGACTGCAACTAATCTGTTCCCGTTAATTGCGGATCCCCACTTGAAAACTCTAGACAAGCAACCCGCTCCAGCCACCGATCGCGATTCGCTTCATCTAAAAATACGAAAGCCAGCACTCCGTTTTTGCGAGCGCAATATTTCACCCTTTCAGGGCTTTGAGGCGTGCCGAGGGCGATGGCCCCAGGGCGGCGCCGCGCTCTGCCCTGGGCTATCACATTTTGCCCCGTTGGGGCGGTCGAATTGGTTATGTAGTCGAAGAGAGATTAAGAATTTCCGCAGGAGGTACCCTGTAAGCCGTCAAAAGGTGCCTATGTCTTTGAGACAGAGCAACGTGACGGGGGGGACTTGCGGGCCGAACAAAAGCGCTCTGAGTTCCTCGTTGCGGATAACCGCCGCATAGGTCCGTTCGTCAGGAAGAACGATCGAAAAAAGATCCTTTCCTGGTTGGTATGGCAAGAAGTAATTCGGCGCATCACCGCAGTGGTTTTTGACAAGCTTCTTTGGCAGCACATCATCGCCGCGTTCTTTGGCGACGATTCGCCACTCACGTTCTTCGAGGAATGGCAATGTCTCTCCAAAGTACTTTTTCGGCACTGACTGGCTTCTGGAGCGAGGTACAGCTGAATCTGATTTCCCGACCTTTTTAATAGTCGGTTTTCGTTCCGGCTTGGACTCTGGGATCTTGTTCATTCGCTTGAGAAAGTGGGATATATAGATAAAATCCCTTCGGATTTCATCTATCAGAACCGCATCCGCGCTGCTTACCAGCGTTTGTGATTCAATGAAACGCTTGAGCTTACACCAACTTGCAAAAACCGCATGGTTCGCGAATTCACTCGCGTAGTGAACAGGCATACCGGAATGCTGAAGAACGAATCTCTTGGGGAACCCAAGCCCCATTCGTCCATACTCGAGCGTATGTTGTCCGATTTCCATCACAGAAGCTTCCGTGAAGCAGCAAATCGGAAGAGTGATTTCAAATTCCCGATTCCTACCTAGGAAGTCCGGCACACGCGGGGTTTTGAGCCACAATCCGTCTCTAAGCGAAGCGGTTAGGCACTCGACGTACCTTTTTGTTCTCGTTTCCGCAGTAAGACTTCGGTCTCCATCAATATGTCCGCCGATCCAATGGAACAACTGCCTTCGATGCAATCGTTTATCATCTGGCCCGCCAATCGATTTCAGTCCGCTCATTTGAATTGACTCAACTAAGTTCCAATAGGGAAAAACGGTTTATTCACTTTTGCTTCTAGCCCGACAGCACATAGGCCTACAAACATCCCATTCCCTAGCAAGTCAGAAAGATTTCTTGCTAGTGGGCTTTCAATCAAATATGCAGTAATCGACACTATCTCATCCAATCATGAAGATATGGTTCCCTATCGGCTTGGTTCCGCTGTCTCGCCTTTCCCAGTAATTCAACGATCGATTGCACTACTCTCTGGTTCAACTCACCTTCATGCACAGGCCCAATTCCCTTCAGCCCAGTTGATATGCGATATTTCACGGTTGCGCTCCCTCTAGTTATGCGGCTAAGAATCTTGTCAACTGGCATGAAAAACTCAACACTTCCTCTAGAGAACCTTTGCTGAAACCTATACAACGCTATCGTCATCGCATCTAACTCCGCCGTTCCAATAAGTTTGAACGCCCAACTCTCAATCTCAGTGCCCACCGCTACATCAAAGGAAACACCTTGATATGGCGTAACTCCATCTGGAACTGCTAATGCCATAGTCCATGACCATGCCGAATGCGGCCCGTACAAAACGTCACTGGCATGATTTGCGACCGAAATATCCATCAACACGCCTGGAGCGATAGTAATGTATTCTACTGCAAACTTGTCTTTCCAACTTGGTTGATCAGCCTTATCGAAGACCGATCCGGTATCGGTTTTCTTTATCTCTTTCAAAAATGGCTCTTTTTGCAATCGGTAATACGCGGCAGCTGGCCCCCTCAATTCGCCACCAAGGAAGACTCGTAAGGGCGCTCTCGCTTCTAGAACAAGTCTCTCGGCTTCCTGCTGTTCAGCTTTTAACTTTTCTTCACGCTGTCGCTCCATGGAAGCGATTCGTTCCGCCTCAACACGTTTCTCTTCTTGAAACCTCATCTCTTCTTGTCTCGTTTTCTCTTCTAATTTAATTTCGTTTCTGCGTTTTGCGGCAATTGGGAAATTGAGTTGAATATTTTTCTTGCGAACATCAATTAGCGTTGGATGTGACACTTTGCCATCATCGATGATTCCCGTCTTGCTGGTTTTGTTGAAAAGATCATCCGCTATGGACATCAAATCAGCCAATACCTGGTCCGCTGAGGTAGCAATTTCTACTTCTGTGACAAACCTCATGGCCTCTGGTTTTTCCGTGGCATATGGATCATTGATGTATTTAGTGAGAAGGATTTGCGCATCCTCGATCCGCCCTTCATCAAGCTTCATTTTTGCGTTTCTGAGGATCGCAGCAGCTTCAAGCTGCGACCTATTAACCCTTGCTTTTTCAGCTAAAAGTTGCCGATGTTGTCGAACTTTATCTAGAATTGATTTGCTTTCTGGATTCTCTACCGCAAGTTCGTTTCCGATTGCTGTATTTAATTTCAATTCCACCGACTCGCCATCAATCGCAGAAGTTCCAGCGAGCCATTCATTTGCGGAAACTATGGCTCTACGAACATCCTCGTTTGCCGCTTCCACCTTTGCGACTCTCGTTGAATGCAGAAACCAAACAAATCCTGATGCTCCAGTTATTGCAAATACTGCCAGAACCGAAAACAACATAACTAGAGTGCTTTTGCTCATCCCCTCAGGTTCTTGCTTGCTTGTTATTTTTGTATTCCTCAGCAACCATGGCTTGATATCAGGGACAATCGTAACATTTCCACACGCGGGGCATTTGACCCGTTTGCCAATATGCTGCTGAGCGGCAGATAGTTGCTTGCCACACGAACATTGAATCGCGATAGTCGAAACTTTCTTAGGCTGATCGGCTGAGGCCATGATTTGCTATACTCGCTATTATCCAAAACTGGGTAGGTTTAATTGGTGGAGAGAAAGTAAAAACAGAAAGGATTGAAACCAAAAGGGAATAGGAATCGTGGATTTCATGTTTTCGAGAAATGCTTCGCTACTTTTTTCGGCGACGTATTAACGCACTGTTCGCAAGTGATCATCCGCCAACCTCAGAAAGTCGAGATGGATTGGACGTATCCGTCCCGATTCACCTTCATAATCATCGTTGCCATACATCCATAGCCTCTCCAGGTCGACAAGTGACTAAGTATGCCGTGCGGCTTGTTTAAGCCATAACGTTAGGATTCTCAATGCGTTGTGTGCGTCCTTTCTCGAAATATAAACAACACGGGTCTTCGATAACGCCCTGTCAGCAATGACTTCAACCCGCCAAACCTAAGCGATGACGGCATGGAATGAGTGCCACATCATCTTTAATTTTCCGAAGAAAATCATCCCGCTTACGCAAACCGCAGGAATTGCCAGCATTTACACACCACCGATAAACCGCAAGTGAGTACTCCGATTTACCACAGCTATCCAACCGGTGCCGGGAAAATAACGATTGTCGCTCCTCCTTTCGAATAGTCGCTTGGCCGACTTCGTCAATCGCACGGTCTTAAGGCCGATCGCGATTCGCTTCATCCAAAAATACGGAAGCCAGTACTCCGTTTTTGCGAGCACAACATTTCACCCTTTCAGGGCTTTGAGGCGTGCCGAGGGCGATGGCCCCAGGGCGGCGCTGCGCTCTGCCCTGGGCTATCACATTTTGCCCCGTTGGGGCGGTCAAACTAGTTATGCAGTCGAAAGGATTCACCTTTAATCCACTCAATCGAAACGTATTCAAAACGATCAGCGGTTTTGATTCGGACACCGATTGAAGAGAATACGGAAGAGACTCCTGAAGAGAAAAAAGAAGATAGTTAACAAGCTACGGGCGACTGAAGCTGCCCCTGACTTCAAATGTACTTGATCGGGTTTTGGCTACCGGGGGTGAGATAATGCCGTACACTTTTTCCTAAGTATCGCTTGCGCACGGCACTTTCTGCGACCCTTCCAACAAACTCGTACCTTTCCCCTAACTCGATGTCGTCCCCCATTTGTTCGCTCCCTACGATATTCGAGGTCGTACCAAGTGCCGTCATTGTACTATTTGCCGGTAACCATGCTGCTACCCGGTATACCTCACGGATTACCCCGCGATGGACAGCCATAACGTACTCGATCTGCTCTCGCCTAGGGCCAACTCGCCAAGACTTGCGCGTCGCATCATACAATTCGACCGCACTCATACCATACCTATACATCTGGCTTATATTGATCAGCAATACCGAATGCTTGATGGCCACCTCCTCGGCACTCAACTCATGAACTAAATCCTCGAGCGTTGTCCGACGCTTGCGATCAAAACCATGCCCCAGAACTTGATTGGTCAATTCCGAGATCCCTAATAATTCGATCGCCGCCGCCTCCACATGCAACGCCTCTTCCTGAGTCAATCCGTAGCGAAGGATCTCAATTCTTGGTTCCAAACCAAGCCTATTGAGTTCATCAAGCCTTGCGACCTTGTCGCTCTGACTGCGGTCTTTCAAGTGAGCTAAAGCTCTTCCACCCTTTCCTTGTCCTACATAAAAAATCGCATCAGTCCTTGGATCGACGTATAGATATACGTAGTAACCGAGGGACGAATAAGTAGAGGCTGGGATGGAGCGTACCATAGCTTGGTTTTTTGGTTACCTAATGTAGGAATGACGAATTGTTTGCAAATCAATTTACCAAAAAACGACCCGAAGACCTGATCGCAGATAATATCGCAGCCTTGAGGGATGAAGAGCCAGAACATAGATAAATCAAAAACCACCGCTTTCAATGCACCGAACCCAAGCGGTAGTGCGCAAGCACTCCGGTGAACGACCCAATGCACTCACCGGGCCGCTTGCGCGACTCCGCTACAAACACCGGGCCGCTTGCGCGGCTCCGCTTTTATCGAACCACCGAATCCAAGCGGTAGTGCGCAAGCACTCCGGTGAACGACCCCAATGCACACACCGGGCCGCTTGCGCGGCACCGCTACAAACTCCGGGCCGCTTGCGCGGCTCCGCTTGTACCGAACCACGAATCCAAGCGGTAGTGCGCAAGCACTCCGGTGAACGCCCCCAAGGCACTCACCGGGCCGCTTGCGCGGCACCGCTACAGGCACCGGGTCGCTTGCGCGGCTCCGCTTTTATTGGGCCAATCGAAGTTCGCCTCGTTCGGCCATTGGTTGATAGCAAGGATCCTATACGATAAAATCTTGGTGTTTTGTGAATTTTTATCACTCCCTGCTATTCTCCAGCCTCGAAGAACTTTCGCCATGGCCCCGAAACCGCTGGCTCTCGAAACGGAACTGTTTCGATTCCGTGACAAACTGCTCGACTCGAGCCTGCGGAACCCCCTGCTAAACTACCGTGTCAGTAAACGAAAAACGGTTGAAATCGCCCCGGTATCTGCCGACGACGCTTACAAACGGCTGGTCGATGCCAGCAACTGGCTTCGACTACTTCCAGAACCTATCAAGGCATCAAACTCACCGGTAAAACAAACGCCAGTCAAAGAATCGATCGAACGAACATCGATCGTAGATAACACCCTCACGACGGAATGCTCTGCCGAGAAATTCGAAGGACTGCTTCGCGGTATGCTACGCGACGCTAAAACCTCGATCGAGGAAACCGGGATCAACTACCTTCATCTCGCTGTTGGTTTCCTTCACTGGTCAGAATCGAACAACGAAGAATCCGACTTGCGTCGAGCTCCCTTAATCCTGATACCTATCCAACTCGAACAAACGATCTCTCCCCGAGGTGGACTAGACTATAAAATCCTATGGAACGAAGATGAAATCCAGTCCAACGCAAGCCTAAGGAAAAAGCTTGAGTCTGATTTTGCAATCAAGCTTCCCGACTACGAAGAATCGACCACTCCTTCGGACTACTTTGACCAAGTTCGCAGATCGATCGCTGCTCGACCTTCTTGGCGGGTCGATGAAAACATGCTTCTAGGGTTTTTCTCGTTCCACAAGTTATCGATGTTTGTCGACCTCGATCCAAAACTCTGGAGCGAATCTAATGCAATCAACGAAACATCACTCGCTTCGCGTCTGATCTCCGGGAATGACTCAACAAGCGGTTCAGGGCTATACGCCCCGGATTACCAAATTGATGAACATCCTACAGCTCAAAACATCGAACTACCTTTAGACGCCGATAGCTCTCAAATCTCGGCGCTCGCAGATATCGCTGCCGGCAAAAGCCTCGTCATCGAAGGACCTCCGGGAACGGGAAAGTCACAGACGATCGCTAATGCGATTTCTCACGCCATGGAACAAGGAAAAACGGTTCTGTTCGTTGCAGAAAAACTAGCGGCACTCGAGGTTGTTCACAAACGCCTGGCTCAAGCCGGCCTTGCGGACTTCTGTCTTGAACTGCACGGACACGCGGTTTCTCCGAAAAAGATTTATGAATCGCTCGGCGAACGATTAGCACGACAAGCCGATATCCAACCGCAGTCTTCACGCGATCGCTCGCACCATGAATCCTATCGTGCGAAATTGTATGCCTACCTCAAAGCATCAGCCAAAAAAATAGGTCCCTACGACGAACCGTTGTATGACCTGTTCTGGCGCGTCGTGCGACTTCGTCAACGCGACGTGCCGATGCTCAGGAATCTCCAGGTGGACTGCAATGTAGATCAACCACGCTTCGAAGAAGCGGTCCAGTCGTTGCAAGCCTTTTCCAAGGCATCAAGCCAGTACGATTTACCAAAGCAAAGCGCATGGTGGGGCTTCTTCCCAAAGGATTTAACGCCTGCGGAGTCGGATCGTATCGTGGACTTACTACCGAAGCTTGAACAGGCCGCCAGCGACCTTGAACATTGCTTCACCCGTATATCCAAGGTTCTCGATACGAGCAAACAAACGACCGCTGAGTTTCTCGGTGGCTGCTCGTCGGAAATGTTAGCCCCCTCAATCACAAGTCCTCCACCCAAACCAATCCTGGGCTTCCAAAGTTTCGTCACTCCAGAAATTCAAACACAAGCGATCACAATTCAGCAGCTCGTCAATGATTCCAATCAGGCAGATGGGATACTTAAGCAGCATTTGGACACAAGCGGCCACTCACGCGATCAATCAGTAGCCCGCTTTGCTGGATTGAACGAACAATATTGGCAATCTCTTCCCAAAGATGCTGAGCTATGGAAACTAGCGGAGCTATCGGCTTGGATAAGCCAGCTAGAAAGCCTATTCGCGAAACTCTACGAAACGATCGGTAAGCTTAAGTCATTTGGCTTCTCGGATCCCCAGCATTTAGAAGATGTCGAACGCAATCTAGGTTTCGTTCATCTAACCCAGCACTCTGTGTTGCAAGGTGTCGAACACTTGCAGATGGATTGGTTCTCCGATTCGACGAGAAAACTGTTGTCCGATGCGAAGTCCAAGACAGAAGAGCTTCTCAAGCGAAAAGCCGAGATCAACGAATATTTCCACATGCCATCGGCTCCCGATTCCGATCGATTGCTATTCTTGATCAAGCAGTTCCGAACCCACGGCAACTCTTGGCTTCGATGGTTCTCGGGCGATTACCGCGTGGTCGCAAAGGAACTTCGACAATTTGCGACCTTCCCGAAGGGGACAACTTATGCAAAAACCCTCGCGATACTCGAGTCGTTCTATTCGTTCGACAAAGATCTAAAAGCGTTCGAAAACAACTCAACCTTGCAGAGGATTCTCGGACAGCGATTCCAAGGTCTGGAAACCGATTGGAAAAGTATCGTTTTGCTCGGCGATTGGGTCACAACAGCAAAAAAGATGGGGATCGACCATAAGCGAGCGAACGAGTTATTGGCGATTCGAGACGAATTAGTACAGCAGTTCCCAATCAAAGAGATCAAGCAAACTATTCTTTCGATCGATACTGAGTTCAAAAGCCAATGGGCGAAGCAGTTGCAATTCGGTGAGACTTGGCATCGCACGGTGCGATTGTCCGAGCGGATTAAAAGCTTAAACGATTTGAAAAGGTCGCTTCAGGACGTAGAGCAATCCGCATCGTATTTGAAGCTTGGGACAAATTCTAAGTGCAATGACATTATTCAGTGTGTTGTAGCTGCAAAGCAACTCGAGAAGATCGGCAGGGAAATCCAAAGGATCAAGCAGACGCCCGAATCTACCGAGTATCAATTACTTCAAGAAGCTCACGCTGGAAGTGTTGATTATCAGAAACTGATCGATTGGTTACGTTGCCTTCGCAAAGCTGGCATACCAGCTAGTGTCTATGCTGCGTTGGACAAATTCGGGAGTGAGTCAGTATGCGGAGAGTTGTCTGCCACCTTAAAACAGTCTGAGCAAGCTGAAAACGATTGGAACACAACTCGAGATCTGATGACGAATTCCGCAGTTGTTGAACCAAGTTGGATGTGTTTTAGGGACGTTCAAACAGTGCCGTCCGTGAATCTTCTTACTGACGTTCAGAAGCTCATTTCGGAATCGAAGCGTCTACCAGCATGGTTGTCCTTTTGTAGAACCATGGAACGTTGCAAAAGAGCCGGTGTCGATGGCTTTGCAATGGCTGCTGCATCGGACCAAGTGAACGAGAGTCAGCTCAGTGACGCTTATCAGCTTGCACTTTTCAATCGCATAGCCGAAGTCGAGCTACAATCCAACGAAATAGGATTTCATTTCACGACCAACGAGATGGAAGATATTCGCAATAATTTTCAAAAACTCGACCGATTGCGGATCCAGGGAAAGCAATCTGAGATCGCGCAAAAGGTGCTGGTGAGACAAGCCCCTGAGGGAAATAGTAGAGGACGCGTCGGCGAGTATACCGAGATGGGTTTGATCAGGCATGAGATTGGTAAAAAAAGCCGACACTGCAAGACAAGAGATTTGATGACCAGAGCCGGGCGGGCCGTCCAGGTATTAAAGCCCTGTTTTTTGATGAGCCCGCTTTCGCTCGCTCGATATTTGCCAGCTGCCACCATGGAGTTTGACATGGTCATCATGGACGAGGCATCCCAAATCAAACCGGAGGATGCCATAGGTGCGATATTACGAGCAAAGCAACTAGTCGTCGTAGGAGATCCCAAGCAATTACCTCCCACCAGCTTTTTCGATCAGACAGATGATGAGATCGATGATGAAGATGCGACACAGTTCGACAATGCCGAATCGGTTTTGGAAGTAGCACAGAGATCCTTTCAACCCTACCGAAGGCTGAGATGGCATTATCGCAGTCAGCATGAGAAGTTGATTCAGTTTTCAAATGTTAAGTTCTACGACGAGGACCTTGTGGTTTTCCCTTCTCCTTGCGACACGCTCGGTGGCTTGGGGGTGGTTCACCATCCGGTGACCGATGCGACGTGCGTTAAGGGCGAGAATCTGCGCGAGGCGCAAAGGATCGTCGAGCGAATCGTCGAGCATGCCAAACAGCGAACTGGTGAATCGCTCGGTGTAGCTGCGTTTAATCAAAAACAGTCCGATCTAATCGATGGATTGGTGGCAAAAGCGTGTAGTTCGGATCCAGAATTTGCAAGCTTGTACGCGCAGATGCGAGAGGGCGACGACGGCTTTTTCGTAAAGAACCTTGAGAACATCCAAGGGGATGAGCGGGACGTCATCTTCATCTCGTATACGTATGGACGCGATCCAAGTTCCGGCAAAGTGTTTCAACGATTTGGGCCCATCAATTCCGCGATGGGTTGGCGTCGCCTTAACGTGATGGTGACGCGAGCGAGAAAGCGGATGGAAGTTTTTTCCTCATTGTTACCCAGCGAGATCCATGGAGGGCCGGATAAGAGTAGAGGAGTGAACGCTTATCGTGATTTCCTTGAATATGCCATGAACGGAATGGTGCGGGAGATAGGTTCGGAATCTGGTCGAGAGCCAGGGTCGCCGTTTGAAGAGTCCGTAGCACGCGTGGTCGAATCAGCAGGACTCGAAGCGGTCTTTCAAGTCGGAGTAGCTGGATACTACATCGACATTGGGGTTCGTCGCCGAGATGGCGATCGTTCGTATCTTTTGGGAATCGAGTGCGATGGCGCGACGTATCATTCTTCGAAATCGGCGCGCGATCGAGATCGTCTACGAGAGGAAATCATCAAAGGCCGAGGCTGGAACCTGCATAGAATTTGGTCGACAGACTGGTTTCTCAACCAGACAGCCGAGGAAGAACGATTGCTTCGGAGATTACGAGAGTGCTTGGAGTAATTCCGCAGGCTTTTTGATACAGGCAGGGCAGGTGCCCCACCACCATCCCGGGATCCACATGAAGATACCAGACATGAATCAACTTATTTATCTGATAATGATAGTGACGCTTTTGCCCAACTCGCTTGTTTGCGCGATGCCTCAAGTTAGCTTGGATCAAGAAGAATCGCCGAATATCGTTGTTTTTCTCGCGGACGACTTAGGTTGGAAAGATGTCGGATGGCATGGGAGCGAAATACCGACTCCGAACCTCGACCGATTGGCGAGTGCTGGGGCTCAATTGGATTACTTTTATGTGCAGCCTGTCTGTTCGCCAACACGTGCCGCTTTCATGACAGGACGCTATCCCATTCGTCATGGTTTACAAGTTGGTGTGATTCGCCCGTGGGCTCAGCACGGATTACCTTTAGAGGAACAGACGCTCGCTCAAGGACTCAAAGACGCGGGATATGCAACGGCGATTGTTGGTAAGTGGCACTTGGGGCACTTTCGCAGAGAATACCTACCAACGCGCCGTGGTTTCGATCATCAGTACGGACACTACAACGGAGCAATCGATTATTTTGAACATACCCGTGATGGCGGTTTCGATTGGCATCGAGACGATCAAGTCTGTCGCGACCAAGGGTACTCAACCCATCTTCTTGCCGACGAAGCGATTCGAATCGTCCAACAGTATGCCGGCAAGAAACCTTTCTTCTTGTATGTACCATTCAATGCTGTGCACTCGCCCCATCAAGTACCAAAGAAGTACCTCGAGGGCTTCAACAACCTTAAAGGGGATCGACGAAGCTACGCTGGTATGTTGACGGCGATGGATGAATCGATTGGTCGAATTATCGATGCAATCGATGCAGCGGGGGAGCGTTCCAATACGCTGTTCTTTTTTTCAAGTGATAATGGTGGCCCTGCACCTGGAAAAGTGACCAGTAACGGAACGCTTAGGGCTTCGAAAGGTACCGTTTACGAAGGAGGTGTGCGCGTACCGGCATTGATGGCATGGGAGGGCAAGATCCCTGCTGGTTCGATTGTCAAAGATCCGATGCACATCGTGGATCTTTATCCAACGCTACTAGGAGTAGCCAAGGCAAAGGTAGACCAGAACTTACCCATCGATGGAATCAACATGTGGGATGCTATAGCAAAAGGGGAAGCGATGCCGGAGCGTGCGATTCTCATTAATGCAGCACCCAAGTCGGGGGCACTAAGACTAGGGGATTGGAAGCTAGTTGTCCACGAAGGAAAATCGGGAGCGATAGGCGAAGCGAATGAGGAACAAGAGGGAGAGGAGCGTACACTGAGAGGAATCGAGCTATTCGATTTGGCTACGGATCCGAATGAGAAATCCAATGTGGCCGTGGCTCATCCGCAGCGTGTTCAAACAATGTATGAGCGTTGGGCGAAGTATCGAGCCGAAGCGGTCGAACCCAAGGGGGAAGCCAAACCACAAGGGTTTGTAGTGCCGGAAATTTGGGGGCAATGATCCCACTGGTTTGGATTACTGAATGATAAAACGGTTAAACGAATAGAAGTCGCTGCGTCAAGTAGGCAAAGCAACGATTGCGCCAGTTGGGCGCAATCGCGATAGGGGAGGTATTCCCCTTCTCCTCCCCCCCCTTATATTAACACTCATACCCCGCGTGGTTGAGATCCACCTGGAGCGAACGCATTAAGATTCAAATTTTTTGCGAGGAGTTGTTAAGTATGAGAATGCGATTTTTGAGATTGGCAACTACCCCAAGGGATGGAGCACCCGGTGATTGGATAAACGGTTGCATAACGGAACCACAAGCTTCTCGCTATTTAGATTTAGAGGACTGTCCTAATCGAAACGAAGCAATTAGGTTAGCATCTTTTGGGCTAGTCCCCTTCTTTCTATTAATCACATTGGTATTTCCGATTTTTTCACCCAAGTGTGCTCAAGGTGGTGTGATTGCATTTTCAAGTGATTTCGAGTCCGGGCTCTCGCCCTCCATCACTGGAGCGGGTTCGATTGTATCCGTCGAAGGCTTACAAGGAAAAGGGAACGCCGGCAACACATTCTCCGGTACATTGATGGTCAATAAGCAACGCGGATTACCTGCGGCAGCGTGTACTCTGACACTTAGTAACCTACCGAGTCACTCCTCGATTCAAATTGGATTCCTATTGGCAATCATCAATAGTTGGGATGGATCCAGTGAGGATGATCGTTTCGAGGTACTCTTAGATGGGCAGGTGGTCTTTTCCGAAACGTTCGATAATTTCTTCATAGCCGATCAAACCTATGTCCCACCCCCTAATGTCCAACTCATCGATCGGGTGAACATTCCGCAATACAACCAGCAGAAGTACCTGAATCTTGGATTCGGAGGAATTGATGATTGGGGGGACGCGGGGTACGACATGTACTTTGAACCTCGCTTGCAAAACATCGCACACAGCTCCACTACCGCTACGATCGAATGGCGAGCCACCTACTCTGGGATGTCGCTGCCGGACGATGAGTTTTGGGGAATCGACAACTTGCAGGTATCGCTTTTAGGAACGACTTCAGTTCCAGAACCATCAACCGCAATGGTCATCGGTGGTCTTGGACTATTCTCTATAGCGTTTGGTAAATACAAGCGTAGGCCTATCTCAAAGAAAATCTACTAAGTGGTCGATAGGCGATGAAATCGCTCTTCCTTGCTGTATCTCAGAAACCGATTTCTTTCTTCAGCCTCTCAACTATTGCCTTGAGTCGATAGAAAATACGCGTCACCATGAAGCTATCGCATATCATTCAATTACGGGTTTTTCGAGAATTCTAGCAGCTGGTATCAATCTGTATGGTTTTGTAGTGCCGTGCTCGTGATCGGTAAACAGGGTTCTCGTTATCGTAATCGAAGGAAACTTGTAGTTGTGTTAGGCTCGCTCAGTAGACGACCGACCTCTGGATGCGACTATACTGTTTCTGTTATCCAAGCAGCGGCACGAGCACGAAAATGGGTCCATATTCTTTCGAGCCCTAACAATTTCCTTGTTTACGAACGACAATTATTTCATAATGCGATAAGCTCAATGGTTGCGGACTGAATCCATGTCCAAACTCGCGCTCCTCTATCCTTATTTACTTTCTTTCCAAACGAGTGACAAATATGTGTGCACTGCAAACAATTTTCGTCTGGGCCCTCTTGGTCATCACCTTGGAACTCTCTCATCCTACTAGTAGTGGTCAGGAGCCCACTCAAGTTACACCTAACACGCCTACGGTAACTGACTCAGGTTCAGATGCCCATTTGGTACTTACCAAAGAGATTGCTGAGCAATTTATGGCAAATCCTGATGCAGTTAAACTTGATGGATTCTCCTCGATCACTTCAGATGCTGCCGAGGTACTCGCAGATTGCGACGACTATTTGAATTTAGGTTCGCTCACGAATTTACCCGATGAAGTCGCAAAACGCCTGGGTCAAAGCACGTGCGGTATGAGTTTGAATGGGCTAAAGGAACTCAGTGAGGAATCGGCGATAGCTCTCAGTGAAAATCGAGGAGGATTTCTCGATCTAAAAGGACTGACCAAGATATCAGACAAAGCTGCTGTTGCGATTGCTAAGTTCAAGGGGAATTACTTGTATCTCGGTGGCGTTACTAGCATGTCGGACGAACTAGCAGAGGCGTTAGCATTATACAAGGGTTCGATGATTGAGCTCTCAAACCTCCATGAACTATCTGAATCGGCTGCGGCGAAATTTTGCAAGATTCATGCATTCGTGTCACTGCCGTCCCTTAAGGTTATCTCGGTACCGGTCGCCGAATCTCTGTCCAAACTCACCGACCGATTGGATCTCGGCCTGGAGTCCATTTCCGAAGGTGCTGCCGCAGCTTTGGCTGAGAACGAAAGTTTGCTTGTTCTCACACATTTAAGAGAATTGAAGGACCGCGAAGCAGCAGAGCTTGCTAAACACCGCGGCCCTTTACTTTTGTACGATCTAAACTCGCTTCCGAACACTCCAGGACATCTTGATCTTGCTCGGAAATTAAGCGAGGGTCAATCTGACCAGATGTTTACACGCATAACTGAACTGTCGGATGAAATAGCTGAGGTTCTAGGCGAAGAAGCTGGTGATCTAGGTTTTAAGAGACTCCCTTCCCTTTCACCTCGAGCAGCGAAGGCCTTCGCCCAAAAACGCAGAACTTTGCTCTTATTCGGTGTTACTTCATTATCCGATGAAGCAGCGGAGGAATTAGCCAAGGGGAAAAACCGCGATATTGCATTAATAGCAATTACTGAATTATCTGATCGTGCGGCGATGGCTTTTGCTGATTTCAAAGGTGACCTCGATCTTCGGGGAATAACCAAGATGAGTGAAAATGCTGCCCATGCCCTCAAAAGTCGAACCGGTAAAACTCATTTCAACCTAAATATTCTGCCGGAGTCAGTTCGAGAAATTCTCGCCAGGTAAGTAAGCGCACAACACAACCAGTGGTTCGATTTTCGGCGCGATGCAGATTTGTAGGGTAGTGTTCGGTAGCGGTGGCTGATGGGGCGGCCGCATCCTAATACCTGGAGATCTGAACATGCCGCGTTACAATTCAAAAGCTCAGCTATGGGCAAATCACCTCGATCGATTCCGACCGTCGGTAATGACGATCTCTGAATTTTGTCGTAACGAACAACTTGCTATTCCGTCCTTCAATTACTGGAGAAAGCGAATGGCGGAAACTTCGTCCGTTCCTGTTCCTCCAAGTACGTCGCCTAAGTCTAGCAATCTGAATGAAGACC
>Ga0214163_1000600_pt1 | contig 16450 bp, 22 predicted proteins | sample LakMenepilimnion_2_FD_153001 | JGI IMG/M metagenome (GOLD analysis project Ga0214163, IMG submission 153001) | Freshwater microbial communities from Lake Mendota, WI - Practice 15JUN2010 epilimnion v4 | ecosystem: Environmental > Aquatic > Freshwater > Lake > Epilimnion/Euphotic zone | place... | reverse complement strand
GTAGGCGCAGGCGGGGGCGTCCCGCCCTGAGGGCCAGACGGCGGGCGCTCGTTTACGACGGCAGGGACAGGCTTGCCGCGATCCTCCCACGTTCCGATCCCCTGCCCTTCCCGCAGAGGCAGGTCGGGCGTCTGCCCTAGCTGAGTCTTGAAGCCTGACGCAATAATCGCTCCCGTGTGGTTGATGTGGAAGCGCAGGCTGCTGGAGTATTCGATAGGGACGTTCTTAATGTTGCAGGTAGGTACGCCGCGAAAGGTTGGGCTGTTAGGTTCTACAGCTTCGCACCCCGTCACACTGATATGTGTTACGACACCGCTGTCTCGCATGGACCGGAGCGTGCCTGCGTCCGCCGCACGCCCTAACTCTGTGCGGACAATGGTCGGCACTCTGTTAGTGGCGATCTGCGGAATACGCTTGCGCACCTGCTCCATCACTTCATACGGCGACGACCCGTCTTCGATCCCCTTAACGATAGTCTCTCGCAGACGCTGGCGGGTTGTGTCATTTATGTTAGTGACTAGCGAAGCCATCTCGTCGATGTCCGCTTGCAACACTCGGGCGCTTCCCGGACGCAGCCCAGCCCCTAGCACATCCCTGGTCTTCGACGCTACGGCATCCGCTACAGACTGCATGGGAGACCTAGCAGTTTGCTTGACTTCGATGTCGGCGTCCTCGTTCTCCAGAACGTAAGCCAGCGCCTCCGCCCACAGAGCGCTGTGCTGGCCTGCCGGAATGTTTACGGCAGGAGCCTTTACACCGAACACCCCTCCGTACCCTAGCGCACCGGGGTAGCTCCTCTGGACACGTTTTGCAAAGTCTGCAATAACGTCTTCGACCTGACGCTTCATCAGGGCTGTTAGCGATTTGCTGAATGTGCGAGAGGCTTTAAGGAAGGCCGAGTTGCGAATCTTGACCAAGTCAGCAGTCAGACGGCGGGCCGCTGTGCCTGTGAACGCCTCCATTGTCCAGCCGCCTTCCGGCACTCTGCTAGCCTTGTACGCCGCAAAGAGCGCAGCCTGAGACGGGTAGCGCACCTTGGCTCCTGCTGTCTTGCGGATTGGGGGCATGGATCAGGCGTTAGGGTCTGACTGGCCGGAAGACGGGTCCATAAGCGATCCGCCAGACATGCCTGACAGTTCCAGCGGCACGCGGTTGTTAGCGGCGTAGTGGGCGTCGAGGAGCGGGTCTTCGCTGCGTGATAGACCTACCTGCTCACGCAGTTCGTTCAGCGACATAGCGCCTAGCTCCACTAGCGGACGGAAGTCTTTCACCACCTGCTCAATGTCGAGCAGCCCTGACATGTTGAACTTTACGCGCAGGTCGGGATTGAAGGATTGCGCTAGCCCGCCTGCCCCGTTGAGCTTGCCCGCGATAAGTGCTAGCATAGGGGCGCAGGTGTAGCGCCTGAAATTCATATCTTCGACCCGCGCCGTAGCGTAGTTGCTAGCAGCAGACAATCCGGCAACAGATAGCGGGACGCCGTGCGCAGCGAAAACCTGCTCAATAGCCCACCGCTCCTTCTCAATCGACTGCATCTCCTGGTGCGTCATGCCTAGCCGAGTGAACGCCCAGTCTCCTGTAAGGAAGGCCACCTTGCCTGCGTTAGAGCGTCCGGCGTACTCCGCATTGAACCTAGCCTTGAACGCCCGCCACTGATCCTCGTCCTCGTAGGACTCGCCTTTACGCGACAGGATACCTGACGGCTGCGCACCGTTAGACAGGAACTGCTCTTCCAGCGCTCCCCGATTGATGTAGGCGTTGAACAGGGAACTGCTAGCCTCTACGTCTCCAAGGCCGAGAACAAAGTTGCTAGGATGCGGACGACGGAAGTGGATGATCTCTTCCGGGAAATACGTTATCTCGCTCCCGTTCACATTGTACTTGTACTCCTTGATCTTCGTTACCTTGTCAGGCACGATCTTCATGTTAGCGGTCAGCAGCGGGTAGAGCGCCTTCGGCTGGCCGCGCCCCGACATCTCGTCCTTGAGCCAATACGCATTGCCCGTCACCTTCAGATTGAACGCCGTGTGGTAGACTAGCTCTTCCCACGAATCGTATGGGTTGGGCATAGCTAGAAGCGCCCCAAGCGGGTTGCCGTCCGGGACAGTCTTCTTGCTAGCACTAACGATAGACAGTTCTGAAGAAGAGACGACGTTAGACGTTAGGTCCGAGGCGCGGAACGTAGCCCACACTCTTCCGGTGCTTGCTCCGATGTAGCTCTCGTAATCTGTTAGCTTGGTTATCGCTACGCCCGTCCGCTGCTCAATGAACTCGCGGGCCTTAGTGTCTAGCTGGAGCAGGTGCGACATAGCGCGTTCCCGCTCTTCGTTTTCACGGATTCGCGCAGCGTCTTTCTTTCGGTTCCAGAATGCCATAGGTTAGGGAGATTTGAGCTTGGGTGCTTTTTCGCAGGCGATGCACCTGCCAGTCATGAGGTACACCTTGCCGTCTCCGCTAGGCCAGACGGCTAGTTTTGCAAGCCGTGCAACGTCCTCGGCATACATGTCGAGGATAGCCGCCCGCACTGTATCGGACAGGACCGGGGAGCGGTAGGCGTAGGGATTGCCGACAATGAACTTGCGCCCTGTGTCAGGCTCTGCGCCGACGAATGCCTGGAACGACGTTAGCGGAAGCACGACGTTGATCTTCGCCCCTAGCCACCTTGCCTGCGGCCACAGGTCTCGCCTATCGTCCGGGAAGCCTGACGCTAGCACATCCAGGGTTTCGCGGGCCAGGCTGTCATCCGCAGGCATATCAGACTCCGTCCCTCCGGCCTGCCGCCAGGCGTTTCGTATGGCAGACACGAAACGCTCCACAGGGTCTCGCACGGTCACTAGGGTTGTTCTGTTAGCCCACAATTCGGGGTGAGCCTTGCGGACTTCCTGCGGAGTAGCGTGGGCTGGCACGCCCGCAACGGCGCTAGCGCCTAGGTATCGACCGAGACAGCCGACACCCGTGCGCGGGTTAGCTAGCAGTGCGAAGCGATCCGAGACGAACATGCCAGACCTTTACGCCACGGCCCTGCCCGCGTCAAGGTTCCACAACCGCTAGCACCTCCTTCGCCTTCAGCACGACATACTGACGGCCTGCGGCATGGTACTCTGTGCCTTTATGCGCTGGCACGACGACAGCGACACCTAGGCGGATAGGTGCCGGAACGTCCGGCCCTACACCGCAGACCTCTCCGGTCACGGCTTCGTTAGCTTTCTGCGAGCGGCAGACCTCCGGCAGGACGATGCCGCTAGCAGTGCGCTCTTCTTTCCTGTCGAGGATGACGAGTACGTTAGTGAATGTGGGGTGGAGTTGTGCCATGCCTGACCTTTACACGGGAGGAAAGATTTGTCACCTAATTATTTGACAGGCGAATCTCTAATGCTATCTGATTCGCACACCCGCCGGGACTTGCGCAAGCTCCGATGCGGAGGCTACCGGAAGCCAACGAAGCAAGCCGCTGCCTGACAGGTAAAGATCACCCTGTCAGGGGCGGCTTGCAGCGTGTTAGGAGTTTAGACGTTAGGCGACTGGGACGATGCGGACGGTCCCCTTCCGTAGCTCTGTCTCAGCCATACGGATGAAGTCGTGGATATTGTAGCGGCGGCGAACTTCCTCCACGCTGACCTTCCGGTGGTGCGCGATGAACTCCCATGGGTCCGAGAACACCCGCACGCGGTCGGGAGGGAGGGTGTGGATGCCTGGCGAGGTGTGGACGCCTACGTTGGCGCGGAACGCGGCAGCGCCCGCGCACTGCCCGCAGCGCGAAGGGCTTTGCTGCTTGGCTCCTACGCCTGGCTCGTAGAGCGCGTGGCACGGTAGCCACATGGACGCCAGCGCCTGCCCGATGAATACCTCGGGAGGGCTACCGCCCAGCGCTCCGGGCGTGACGCTTCGCGAAAACGGGCACCCCCCGCACGGATGCGAGGGGTGCTTTGGACTTTGTGCTAGTGGGTTGCTCATGGGAATGTTAGGCGGCGATCACTTCCGGCTTGAACGGGCGGGCCAGCACCGTCTGCTTGACGCCCCGGAACTCGCTGTGGTCCTTGACGGTCGCTTTGAATTTGACGGTGTCGCCGATCTTTCCGGGAAGGTTGTTGGCGACTAGCGTATTTCCGTCGGCGGTCAGTAGGATGACCTTCTCGGTATAGCCGAACTGGGTGGAGTATCCGAAACGGTTAGTCACCACCCCTTCAAACACCGCCCGCTCGCCGACGGTGCCGACGTAGTTGCTAGCCGCTGCCTGCTTCGCTTTCACCGCCTGACTCCGCGCCCGGTTGACGGCGGCGATGAGGGAGACGCCTACCCCGAAGGTCTTGCTAGTGACGTACCCTGACCGAACCACGGTGAGGAGGTTGTGGATGTACTCGCCCCCGTCGTCGGGGATTGCCAGGGCTTCGGCGATGAAGGCGTCGGCGGTCTCCTCCTCCTCTTCGGTGGGGTGGATGCCTGCGTGGAGAAGCTCCCACGCCCCGTCCTTCGTGCTGCGAATGCCGCAATCTTCTGCGCGAGAGCGGGAAACGTACTGCCCGCCGTCCGCCTTAAGAGCTAGGGCGACCGCCTTCGTCAGGCTGTAGGCGTCGACCGCGCCGCCCTCATGCGTCCGCTCCTCGCGGTCCCCGTAGTCCCGCAGGAACTCGGAGAGGGTGGCGAAATGCTCGAACACCTTCGCCAGGTTCTCCGCCGTGTCGGCGGTGGTGAAGTGGCGGAGGCAGGACCGCCCGACCTGCTTCACCTGCCCCGCTTCGGAGCGGAGGAGGAAGGTGTCGGAGCGGCGGCGGTTCGTGGCGCAATGCTCGCACTCAATCGGAGCGGAGCGGAACCGGGCGGGCACCTCGCCCCCGGTTCCAAGAATGATGTTGCCGCCGTCGTGCGGGGTGAGGCGGGCGAGGAAGCTCCACCCCTTTACCATCACTTTCTCCTCCGCCCCCGTGATTTCCAGGTCGTGGACTTCGGCGGTAACGGTGCGGGAGGTGCTATGGTAGCCGTCCCCCGTGTAGGTGTGGACCTTCACCTGCTCCATGCGGGAGGCAGTGATGGTATAGGCGGGGATGGCGACCCCCAGCCGCTTCGCCTTCCGCTGGAGGGTAGCGAAGGCGGCGTCGAAGGCGGAAATGGAGCGGACGGTGATTTTCATGTTAGTGCGGTATATTAGATTTCTGGTTCGTCGCGGCGTGGTTCGTGCGACTCCCTTTCAATACATCAGGCAAATAGATTTGCAAACGGTTTTTTGCACATTTTGCAAATTCTCTTTTTAGGTACGCATCCGCGTAGAATATGTTAGTGCTGCGGGCAGCAAAAAGCCCGCCCCCTTTCGAGGGCGGGCCGCTAGTGCAGAAGATGTTAGCGCCAGTAGCGCTCCTCGTCCGCCTGACGTTCCGCTAGCACATAGTCCGCTTCGTTGCGGAGGTAGGCGGCGGAACCGTAAGCGGCGTAGGTTTCGGACCAGTATGTCAGGTCGATCACCCCCGCTGCCTTTACCCGCTTCGCCAGGCGCTCCGCTACTGGCTGCGGGAACTGTCCGCGCACCCACCGGGAACCGTCCGCCCCCTCGGCGGTGACGACGTGAACGTCACGGTAAATCGCCCCGTCAGGGTTGCCCATGTCCGCCCACTCCGAGTCAAACCCGATGATGCCCGTTTCGACTCGGACTTGGCAATTTACGATTGGCTGTTTCATGTGTTAGGTAGTTTAGTGGTTTTAGACTTTGTGTTAGTAGCCTGTGACCGGGTACAGGTAGCCGCGCCCGCCGCACTGGTGCGGCCCGATATTCAGGCCCCAGTACTCCGCAAACGCGGCAGCGGCGTGGTGGTGTGCGTTGTCTGCCTCGTAGGCGTAAGGGAACGTTTTCTGCCCCCAGTCTGTGCTTGTGACGCGGATTTTCGCGCCCTTAGTGTGTGTTGCGGCGATGTGCTTTGTGCGGAGGAAGCCGGGCTTTTTCATGTGGTTTTTTCTGCGGTGGTTCGTTGTTGCGTCGTGCAACTGCTCCACAAATACACCCGGCAAATAGATTTGCAAACGGTTTTTGCAAAATTGCAAATTCCCCTTCAGAATACGCGAATGCGTACCTTAGCCCGCCGCCGGAACCGCATTCGCGTAGACCGAGAGCATCGCCTTCGCTAACACAATCGCCTCTTCTACTAGCAAAGGACACCCGGCAAAGGAGGGTGCCCCGTCTTCTCTTTGCGTTATGCACAGAACCTGCTCGCCGCCCCTAGAAACTGTTAGGGTTATTGGGAACTCGTCAGGCTCCGGCTTCATGCTAGTAGCAGGCGAGAGGCTTTCAGTTCTTCGTAGGCGATAGAGATTGCGTCCACCTGGTCATCGTGGTCGCCGTCAGGGAACTGCTCAAGCTCGCTGATAAAGTCCTTGTTCCACGGGCCGCGTACCATAACAAATTTGCCTGCCGCAATCTTTGCTAGCCAGGGACTCGCCCGCATCAGCTTGCTCTTGCTCTTCGGATTGCGGGCATGGACCGCTACCCTTCCGGCTAGCTTCTGCTGGAGTGTGGACATGCCTGACTGAAAGCCGCCGACCGCTTCCACACCGACCCGTGCGATGCCTCGGCTTTCCAAGTCCTCTAGCGAAGTGCGGACGATGGCGTTCTCTACCCTAGCCCACACCATGCGCTGGCGGAACATGTCTGTGAGATAGAGCGTATCGGTCTCCCGGTCGATTGCAAGCCTTGCACCTGAAGTATAGTCGCTGGTCTGCGTTTCGGTTAGTGCCAAGTCCCACCCACGGGTTTCTGCCAGACCCGCAGGAACCTGGCTAGCATCACAGCGGCGAAGCTGGTTGAGATCCACCTGGCCGGACGCCGAGGAGCGAGGTGTCTGCTGAAATAGAGAGTCCCACTCGTACCCTAGCAGAGATGCTCGCATACCTTGCAGGAACGACAGCGGCCTGATCTCAGGCGCTAGCGGCTCACCTTCGCTACGCCCTAGCGGGTCATCTGCCCTGCCTGACGCCACTGCCTCGTAGACGATCCGGTCGAACACCTGATGCTCCTGACCTTCGTCGATTAGCTGCTGGCGGTACTCGTCACTTGTTAGGTGTCCGATAAGGTCATGCGGGTGCCAGCGCGTCCCGATGAGCATGATCTTCGCGTCAGGAGAAAGCCGCGTCATGCAGTCGGCAAAGAACCACTGGATGACTTTGCGCCGCTGGATAGCGGATTCGGCTTCTGCGCGTCCTGCGTGAGGGTCGTCAATAATCAGCCAGTCCGCCCGCCGCCCCGTGAGCTTAGAACCGGAAGACCTGACGACGACGGACGATCCGTTAGTGAAGACGCACATGTCAGCGCGGTCCATTCCTGCCCTAGGGCACACGCCGCGAAAGATTCTCTGGTAAGCCGCAAGCCGCGTGATGTCCTTTACCTCCGCAAGGAACTCGACTAGCAATGCGCGGCTGAATCCTGTTAGGGCTATGTGCGTCCCTGGGTAGGCTGCCAGAATCCAAGCCACCGCACGAACCGCCAGCATCCGGCTCTTGCCGTGCTGGGGAGGAGCAGACACAGCCACTCGCGGCTTGCGCACTCCGTCAGCTACCTGCTGCACGATGTCGGCTAGCTGAAGGTGGAACGGTGTTAGCTTGTACGCGCCGCCTGCGGTCTGAGGAAAGCATAAGGAGCAGAATACGGCTAGGCATGTTCTAGCCGCATGCTCCATCCTGCTTCGCGCTACAAGGAACGCGGCGTCGCTCATCATGGTCCGGCTCATTCGTCGTCCTCATCCTCAGGTTCTGGTTTGCCGGAAGCGCCTAGCTTAACTTCAAACAGACCTGGGACGCGGGAGTTAGCAATCCGCATCGCCTCCACAAGTGCGTTGTCGTCTAGCTCTGTCCGGTCCTGTATAATCTCTGAACGCATATCGGCGCTGACAGGCTTCTCTTCTTCTTGCGGCACTGGGTTGGCTAGGTGGTGGCGGTAGGCGTTAGGCGAATAGCCGTTGCGCTGTCCCTTGCAGGACAGGTAGAACATAATCGCCTTCGTATCGCCGTCCCGAATCTTCATCAGCAGTCTGCTCTCCACAGAGTCTACTTGCGCTGACATGATGTCCTCGACCTCTGCGCGAAAGTCCAGGTCGGCGGCATACCAGTATTCGTAGTCGCGGCGGATTGTGCTAGTGGCTTTAAGTGCGCCCGATATGATGCCTGCTCTGGCAGACAGCGCTTGAAGGAACGCGGCCTTGCGGGAAGCTAGGATCTGCCTTCGCTCTTCTTTCCTGTCCTGCACCCTAACGTGTTCAGGGATTCCCGCGTCCACTTTCCTGACGCGAGTCCGTGCCGGGCCGCTAGCTGGTTTCTCCTTCTTCACGACGGAGTCAGCTAGTTTTTACACCCGCAAGCGACAAGAACTCGGCACGCGCCGCAGCCTCTTCAAAGATACCGTAGACAGACGAGGTCACCATGCGGCCATCTTTGCGTACACCGCGCAGGCATTGGCAGGTATGCTTGGCAGAGACCACTACCATGATCCCGGCAGGGTCTAGCTTTCTGAGCGCGTCTGCGATTTGTTGCGTCAGGCGCTCCTGCACCTGCGGCCTGCGAGCATAGCCGTCTGCTAGCCTTGCGAGCTTGGATAGCCCTACCACGCGCTTTCGCGCTAGCGATGGAACATAGCCGATATGGCATTCCCCAGAGAACGGGAGTAGGTGATGCTCGCACAGAGACACGAACGGTATTCCTGCTGAAATAATCATTCCACCATACTGAACTGGTGCGGTGTCGTCTAGGCTGAAATCCTTCTCCAGATGGATCGTCGGGTCTTCTTTAAGCCCCGATGTAAATTCTAGCATAGCCTTGATGAAGCGTGCGGGCGTCTCTAGCAAACCTTCTCGGTCAGGGTTTTCGCCTAGCCTTTGAAGCAGTCTACGAACTCCGTCCTCTGCTCCACTAGGTTCGCCAGCCTCCCATGGAAACTGAATCCACTCTGTTGGGCACTTGCGTTGAGATTTGTCTAGTAGGCAGATGAACGGCTTGCCGGGATAGCGGCTCGCGTACTCACTCCGAGTCTTGCCAGAATCCACGAGGTCGTCCACTACAAAGTCAGCCTCTTCTGGAGAATCCGTTAGTGCTAGAGAGGGGTACTGCGCAGAGATAGCCTGCGCCGCGTGACACCCTCCTCTTGGAATACCGTAGAGCTTCGATTCGCGCGGGATCTCTTTACCTGCGACAGCGGCTAGTCGAGAAATGTCATTCCATGTTAGTATTTTCATAGCGGATCGTTATGCGGGTTGAACTCCTCCAAGAGGTACGTTAGGCGCGGAGCGTGCGTCAAGGGCGTCCACTTTATAGAGCTTGTGAAGCTGCCAGCCTGCCCGGAAAAGACCTCCACGCGCTAGCACTTCTCGGCTGATTGCGTTAAGCACCTTCTCGTCCTCTCTGCGAGACCACTCAGGGTGAAGCCATATCGCCTGAAGGTTTGCAAGCCGTGCAATAGGCTTTCCTACAGTATCTTCAACCTGAGATACCCAGTACCCTACAGACTGCTCGCTTTCAACAATGATCTTGATCTCGTTGGCGTAAGCTAGCATAGCGGCGGCTGGCGGTTCCGCTAGTTTCGGCGATACCGTTATCCAGTCGAAGAGTTGGGAATTTCTAAGATACGCTCCGCAAGTCTCGACATGCAGCAGAATGCTTTCCTGACGCAGCCGCGAAGACAAGTAAGCTAGTGCGTTCTCTTTCTGTATCAAAGGCTCTCCTCCTGTTAGCACTACAAACTCAGAACGTGACTCGACTGCCTCTTTAACTAGCTGATCGACGGTAACTAGCAAAGACCGCTTCGGCGCAAACGCAGGATGCCATGTACCTGCGGAATCGCAGAAGGGGCACTTAACAGGACAGCCGTAAGTGCGAATGAAGAATGCGCGTCTCCCTATGTGGATACCCTCTCCTTGGAAGGCGTGGAAACGCTCATGGACAGGCAGGGTGATTTCAGCAGTCATGGTGTAGCGGTGGCGCTGTTTTTCGAGTCTTCCACTACCTCCACACGGGCCACGCTAACGCGCCCGCCTGTATGCGCTTGGATGACGGCGTTCACCTCCTGCAAGAGGAACGCCGCTAGCCCTTCACTGGAGCAGTCGGGCACCTCAAAGATAGAGGCGATAAGGTCCGGCGATGTTAGCGTCTCTCGGAGAAGCGGTAGTTCCGGGTCGTCGTAGTTAAGGACTAGCGTATGATCGAACCGCTCCGCGATCCATGCTTTCAGAAACCCTAGCTTTCCGAAGTCGATAACAAAGCCGCAGGCGTCGAGAGTAGTTGCCGCGAAGGTAAACACGAAGCTCCAGTTGTGGCCGTGAATCCATGCGCAATGCCCGTCGTGGCTGGGCTGGCGGTGCGCAAAAGGTAGGTCGGTGTAGGCTTTGGTGCAGGTTATCATAGCTCGTAGGTTAGAGGGTCTGGGACTGATGCGCGAGCGAACGCTGTTCGGCGCATGAAGCATGGGCCGCACTTTCCGCAGTGCGACGAGCGGTTAGCGTAGCAAGACCAGGTCAGGTCTAGGGGCGCTTGTACGCGATGCCCCTCTGAAACAATCTCATGTTTCATTAGATGCCCTACAGGGTCCAGCAGCGTCATACTAGCGCCGTCGTGGACTACGTTAGCCATGGCTGTGTTAAGAATCCGAATCAGCTCCATCTCGTTATCAGGGTACGCTCCGCTCTCTTCTAGGTTTCCTCCATACGCTACGGCGTCAAACCCTCGGGACTCGGCCCACCCTACGGCTAGCGCCAGCATCTGAAAATTCCGAGCCGGAACCCACTCGTGCGCGTATTCCGCGCCGTCTGCGCCTTCGGCCAGGTCTTTATCGGAGTCAGAAGTTAGGGTGCTGCCTGCTACGCTGGAGCGTGGCATCTCTAGCACAGAGTAGTCGCAGCGCATTCTTTGCGCGATGCTTCGCACGGCGTCCAACTCCGGAGCGGAAGCCCGGCATCCGTAGCTGAAATGCAGCAGATGGATGTCCTTGCCTTGCGAGCGCAGAATAGCCGCCGCTACAGTGGAGTCTAGCCCGCCCGAAGCAATGACGCAAACCTTAGACACAGGCTGGATGCGTCGTACCGACTCCTTAGCAAGCAGAGCGCGGACAGAATACGGCTCCAGCTTAACAGGAGCGACGGAGTCTTCTCCGACGGAATCCAGCACCGACTGCACATCGGAAGCCAGGGACGCATAGACTAGCCCCACCCCTCGGACTCGGCAGTAGTAGAGCGGCTTGTAGTTAGCCGCCAGGTAAAGCTCGTTCGGAGTGGCGACGGCTAGGGCGTATGATCCTCGAACCTTCAAAAGCGATGCGGCCAACAGGCTCGCGTTCGAGGTGTCCAATACTCGTGGAAGAACTTCGGAGTCTATCTCTCCGTCTAAACCGCCTAGCTCTTTATCGTTAGCAATGGTCCCGTTATGAAAGACGTAGCTCATCCCGTCCGAGGTATAGGGTTGCAACCTGCCCGTGGCTGCTTCTGTCGTCGGTGTTGCTCGGTTCCATCCTAGCGTGGCGGGTCGCCCTGCGATCCTCGCGGAACGTGTAGACTGCGCATCGCGTCCCCTCGCAGACGAAGCCCGAGCAAGCACGTCAAAGAGATGCCCTCTCTGGGTTTGAGTATGCTCGTCATTCCATACAATGCCGTAGATAGCGCACATGTGAGTTAGTATTGAAGTGCTAGCGATTCAACAGCCTCGCGGATCATGTTGATCTGAACTCCCGTAGACGCGGCTAGGTATAGTTTGGTGCCTAGAAAGGATTGCGTGTCCTGGGCGCGTAGAATTGCCGCCGCCGTAGATGCTCGGAACGAGACGGAAGCGCCACCGCGCCACGCGCTCTCCGTCCTTAGCCGCGCTCTGTCCGGGGGTGAGATTCCGTGCCGCGCTAGAAGGCTGTCCAGCATAACACCTCCGCGAATAACATCGTCCCGCTGAAACTCTTTCAGTACGCCCTTGCCCGTGTACAAGCGCATCTTGCCGCTTCTAGGGGCGAAGTTCCAGCTAGAGGAGTCGGCGCTGTAGGGCCTGAATGCCGTTATGAAGTCGCGGTTAGTAAAGCCTAGCCAATGCACCTTCCTGCCTCGGTTCTGGTTAGTAAACCACTTCAAGTATTCGCGGTTGCCGGGGGTACTTACAATCCCACCGAACAGCAGGTAATCCGTCGTCTCGTAAAACCGATCCGCATCGCTAAAAGGAGCGCCCCGAGTAAATACAGGCATCACTCTCAACCCGCGCTCTCGCATCGTATCGTAATTCCGCATCGTGGCTTGGTGATCGCCTATAACGTCTAGCTGAACAGCGTGCTGAAAGGGCACTGCGGGGTCTGCTAGAAAGTCGCAGTATTCGGCAAGGTTGATTGGGTGCCCGCTCTTCCATGCGGTAAACGCCCCGGAGTCTAGCATGAGATGCACATCGCAGACTTGCCGCAGAGAGGCTAGCGCCCTAACCATAGCCTTGCTCATGTATGGATAGGCCACGAGTATGTGGAGCGATCTCATTTCATCGCTACCTCGGGGAATTTCTTAAGTAGCGTCTTGAGCGCATCCTTTACCGCCTGCAAGTCCGCTAGAGGCACTGACAAGGAAATAGACTCGTGCGTTGCGGACGCTACGTTAGCTACTCTTTCTTGTGCCTTCGCCTGATCTTCCGATGGCCAGTCGCCTATACCGGGGCCGTTTGCTAGCATGTCTATCTCGTCTTGTGTGAAGCCGCTCAGTTCTTTCCACTCTGCATCCATGTCTGAGCAAATCTGCCCTAATCCCTCTAAATCCCACTCAGCCGACCATTTGTTAGCAGCTAGCAAGGCTGCGGATTCTTTGCTTTCACTCCAAGAAACTTCCCGATAGGAAAACCTAACGCCTGACTCCAGTTCTGCAAAGCCGTAGGCAACTGTGCCCGAGGCGTCTGGCTCGGAAAGTTCATGCGTGCGCGTAATGGCGGGATTGCCGCTAGTCTTAAAGGCTTCAACCCGTTTGTGCCCGCCGACGAGACGCCCGGTGGATAGGTTGAACAGCACGCCCGACAAGTCGCCGAACTCTGCTAGCGATTTAGCGAATGCGTCTGACTGCTTGTCGTCTTTCCACGGCAGGCGCGGATTCTTAGCGTTAGGTGTAAGCGCCGCTGTACTGTCGGGCGGTTGCGCAGTCTTTGCGCGTTTGCGTGCGGATGCCATAATCGTGGATGCTAGTCTGGATTAGTCAGTCGCATCAAGGCCGCACGGCTTCACGCGCTACCCGATACTCAAGCGCCAGCGCCTGATATGCTAGGAAATCCACATAGTTGTCCAAGCCGGACGGGTCGCGCTGGATGCGCTCTTCCTTGAGCGCCACCATAAACTGGCATGCCTGCTCTTCTGTTAGGCCGATGCCTGTAGACTTTGCAAACCTTGCAACGATACCGGGAAAGGACCGCTCTTCCAGCAGCACGCCCTGACCGTTCTTGTCGTACCGCTTGCCGCGCTGCCTTAGGGTCTCCGCAGCCATAGCGAGAAGCTCGCAAGCGCTAGGGAATCCGATATTGTGAGCGACGGGTGTCCCGCCCGATTCTTCAATGACAGGCAGGATCGGGACGCCTCCGCTCTCTTCGATAACAGGCAGGACGGGAACGCCTCCAGACTCCTGAATGCTAGCAGTCGGCGAAGCGCTGCTGGATGCTCGAGAGCCGGAGCCTCGGCTAGCGCTGTAGCTTGGTCCGCCTGAGTAACTTTGCGAGTTCATGATGTAGAGTGTTAGGGTGGAAGGCGGTCTGCGCTGCATTCTTATCCACCGCAAGAAAGCACCTGACCAGACCGCCTAGCTCCGCGTCTACTCCACTACTGCGGATTGCGCAAGTAAATTTTCAGCAGTGCCTGCTAGTACCTCCGGGATGGGATGGCCTGACGCCTCGCACCACCTGCGCACGCCGCGCTCCATGGCGGCTAGCGCACCCCATACCGTCAGGCGAGTGCCGTCGTAGCCTTCGATCCGGGGAAGCCCTTTCATGCGGCGGATGTAGCGGATTAGCTTCCTAGCCATTGGCGCGTCCTGCATTGCTTCAGACCTGGTGGCTCGGGTGTAGTTCTTCACGGCGCGAGTACCAAACGGGCATGTCAGGAGGTTGTCCTTTGCCAGCCCGCGTCTAGGGTCTATGCGGAAGACGACGCCCTTGGAAAATTCACCGTAGTGCCAGACCCACGCTAGCTCGCCGTCTGTAAACCGCACTCCGTCGATAACGATCCGGCGAGTATTGCCAGTGCCCTTCGATCCGGCTAGCGTTCCTCCGGGTCTGCCATGTATGCCTGGCTTCCAGCGGAACTCTGCTGGGTTGCCTTCCAGCTTGAAGCAGTAGCGGATAACGTCCACTAAGGCTAGGGTAGGCGCTCCGTCTCCTGGCGCTTTCAGCCGCATATTCTGCGGAGTTATGCTAGGGTCGCGTGGCGGTGGGATTGTCTTCTTCCCCGGCACCCGCCAGGGCTGTGCGTCCGCATCTTCCTCTAAGGCAGCGGCTAGCGCTGCGGCCTGCGCACGTCGAGATTCCTTCTCTGCTGCTGCCGCTAGCTTGGCATCTTTACGCTCCTGCCACTCCTTCTGCTTTGCGGCTATCTCTGCCGCTCGCTTTTCGTGAAGCGCTTTAACCCTGTCGGTTTCTGCGGATGCTGGCGCTAGCTTGAGATTGCCGGGAAGAATGTTAGCCGGGTTGCCGTCCTTGTAGACGATAGGGCGTTCTGGTCTCTCGCCGCGATTCAGCAGCCACACTAGCTCCGAAGCGGATACCCACCCGGCAGATGTTAGGATGCGCTGCTCATATGAGTCCGCCTTAGGTCGCATCTTCCCGGCTACCTTCCCTCCTGTCTTCCATACTAGCCGACCGCTGTCTGCATCGTAGTCGAGTTCGCGCCTGACCGCTTCTACTGTTAGCTCAAGCGGGTCCGTCATGTCCTGGTTCCCTCCATGTTAGTGTCTTCGCTGCCATCGTCTTCATCTTCGTCGTCGTCATTTTCGTCTTCGTCTTCTTCGCTAGTGTTGTAGGTAGTGCGGCAGGGGTATCGCCCTAGCAGGATCTTGCCGCAATGCACGCACTGGAATTTGCCTGACACCTCCGAGTAGGCTCCTTGCTCGTTTGTCTCCATGCGGACCCATGTCGTAACGTACACGACGTAGGCTTCGACCGTGTTAGTCTGCGGGTGGTTGCACCAGTGACGAACGCATAGCCGTGTCAGGCCTGAGAGTCCAGACAGGATGCCGGTCTTGAGCCTGTTCATGTTACTGCGCTAGCCGCTCAAGCAGGCACTCGATAGCTAGCAGGATCAGGGTTGCCGCGATGAGCGCATATGCGGTCTGTCGGGCGTAAGATGCTAGGCGAAGACGGTTGTTCATGGCGCTACGTCGAAGAGTGTGCCTTCAGGCTCTGGTTCCGTCTGCTTCGTGTAGGCAGGCAGCGGTGGAGGGTCAGGGAGCGGCTCTGTAGCGACTCTGGCTATAGGCACGCGCCTGACAGTCGTCCCCTCCGGCACCTCCAGGGTGATGTTCACGTTGACTGCCTGCTGCGGCTGCGGGTCTCTGCCGCAGGAGGTTAGGATGAGTGGTGCAAGGCTTGCAAAAAACACGGCACAGGTTCTCATGGCGTGAATAGGTTAGTGTGGTAGCGGAGGAGGTAGAGCAGGACTGCCCACGGCCCTAGCGTGATTAGCCCATAGACTAGGACGCACTTGAGAAAGCCTGGCGGGTCTTCGGGGTTTGGCGGCGGAATGGCTATCATGGCTGGAGTGTGGCTGGTAGTCGCCTGCCTGTCAAATGTTAGCCTGCCGACTCCTGCTGCGGCTGTTGCACGGCGTCTGCGATGTCCGCCTCCGTAGCGAGAGCAGCCAGTACGTCGATAAAGACTTCACCTGCCGCCAGACTGCGGAACGCTAGGATGGCTTCGCGCCGTCCGCCATTCTGCCGAACGTCATCCAGAGCGCGGTCGAAGACGGCTAGGGCTTTGAGGAGTCTGGCGTCGTACTCTCCGGCGGTGTGCGTCTCCGTTAGGGAATAGACAGCGGCGCGGACTTCCCACGGGATGAGCCTGCCCGCAAGTGACAGGGTGATGAGTATGCGGCGTTTGGCGGCGGTGAGTTGCTGTGCTTGCATGTGTTGGTGTGGTTTGTGTTAGTGCTTGGGGTGTGCTATTGCTTGAGGAACCAGTCGGGAATCTTTCTGTTAGTCCAGCGGGCGGGCCGTCCGCATAGAATCGCCTTCCGCTCACGATAGTAGGTGCGGTAGGCGGGCACCGCGTCCGGCCCTTTGTACTCGTCTGGCATCGCCTGCGCAAACGGTGTTACCGTCTGCGGCAGTGCGGCGAAAAGGGCGGTGCGGTCGAGGGTGTCCAGCGCTGCCTCGGTCTTGCTAGGCTGGCACGCCGTCCAGCGCATCCGCCGTTCGATGCGGAGGGCGTCCGCTAGGGCGAGCAGCCATCGCAGGTTCTCCGCGCCTGCTGCGGCCCACAGCGTACACGGGTGACGCGCATG
>Ga0214163_1000598_pt1 | contig 16474 bp, 10 predicted proteins | sample LakMenepilimnion_2_FD_153001 | JGI IMG/M metagenome (GOLD analysis project Ga0214163, IMG submission 153001) | Freshwater microbial communities from Lake Mendota, WI - Practice 15JUN2010 epilimnion v4 | ecosystem: Environmental > Aquatic > Freshwater > Lake > Epilimnion/Euphotic zone | place... | reverse complement strand
ATATCGCGCATGAGTTCACGATTAGTTGCACGAAGTGAACTACTTAAACCTGCGCGATTAATTGCCTCTGTAAGAAAACCGGTCTTTGTTGTCATTAAATCTGGAGTTCTACCGCCAAAGACGCTCGGCCAGAAGTAGAACAACTGCTTGAGCGCTGCTGAGTGAATTGTGCGAGCTGCAACGGTGGGAACTCCAAGAGTGCGAAGACGTGCACGCATCTCACCTGCTGCCTTTGCAGTAAAGGTAAGTGCCAAGACTTTCTGTGGATCCATCGTGCCGATCGCTGCTGCATATGCGATCCGGTGCGTAATTGCGCGAGTCTTTCCTGTACCTGCACCTGCAATGACACAGACAGGTCCGCGAGTAGCTATCGCCACCGCACGTTGATCTGCATCAAGGGCAGAAAGGATCGAGTCGCCTATTTCCACGCTATCGCCACGTTTCGCCGCCTTGCGCGCTCTCACCTAGCCAACGTTCAATCATCTTTCGTGCAACAGAGATTGATGGTGGCAGCAAGAGCGAACCATCAGCAGCTGCAGCCTTTAACTCTGCGCGGGAGAACCAACGTACATCGGTAATCTCTTCACCATCGCCACGTGCATCATCTGGATTATCGGTAACTGCTTCAAAGGCGATCATGATGCTCGCTGGAAATGGCCAAGGCTGTGAACCTAAATACTTTAACTCTGAAACTCGAACGGCGGATTCTTCCAAGACTTCACGTGCAACACATTGTTCAAATGTTTCTCCAGGCTCAAGAAAGCCTGCAAAGGTAGAGAATCGACCTTCGGGCCAGATGGGTTGATGGCCGAGCAAGATTCGATCGTTGCGATCTTTAACTAAGACGATGACAGCTGAATCTGTGCGTGGATGATGTTGGCTCTGATCTGCATCGCAGAATCGCGCAGCTCCACCAAGATCTACTCGAGTTGCTCCGCCACATTTTGGACAACGTGGATGTGCGCGGTGCCAATTGCTCAAGGCAAGTGCGTGGAGACCAAGTTCTAACTCGCGATCTGCAAGAAGTGAACCGATTTCGCGGACAGTTGAAAAACCTACCGCTTTCTCTTCATCACTTTTCTCTCCAGCCCATTGTGTATCCCAGGCAAAGAATGGCTCGCGACTTTCGATATCTACTCCGAGGAAGTAGCGGCTTCCTTCTGCAAAAACTTTTGATGAAATCTTTGATGCGACATCATTTGCCGAGAGAAATGTGACTTCGCTACCAACTGCTGCGATTCGACCTTCGGCCATATGAAGGATCTTCGCTTTACTCCAGAGTTGATCGAGTGACTCTTGATTAACTCGTAAATCTCCGGCGCGGTCTATGCGGGAAGGGTGCTGATTTATCGCGCTCACGGGTGCAGGTTACTAGTGTGTGGGGGTGCGCATCACCTCGTGGAATCTCCTGCATGGAATGGCCATCCCACCCGCCTCAAATGCCGATGACCTACAGAGTGCAGTCGAGAATCTAGTCGGCGCTATGCAGAAACTCGATGAGCAGGTCCACTCAGATATCTACGGCTTCCAAGAAGTCGATCACTTCTTACCTCGATCTCATTCGCGGCCGCAGATGCGCGATATTGCAGAAACTTTAGGTGCACGCGATTGGGCGATGGCGCCGAGTGTTATTGGAACTCCTGGAGAAAAGTGGAGACCACTTCGCAAAGATGAGCCAGAGATTATTACCAATAAATCTTCGCATCTCGAACTTATGCATGAGAGTTATGGAATAGGTATTGTTTCAAAAGTTCCAGTAATTTCTTGGCATCGATTAAATCTTGGTAATTCACCGATTGGAATGCCACTTGTTGTTCCAGGTGATGAAACAGGAAAAGGTCGCCCACGCTTTATCTATGTCAGAGATGAACCGCGAGTTGCAATTGCAGCAGTGCTAGAAAATGGTTGGGTAATTATCAATACCCATCTCTCATTTGTTCCTGGTTTTAATCTTGCTCAGTTGCGAAAAATTAAGCGATGGACGCAGAAGCTGGGTGTAGAGAATAAGTGCCGGGTTGTGATTATGGGCGATCTCAACTTGCCGAAGAATCTGCCGGTTATCGCATCTGACTGGATTTCACTTGTTCAGCAGAATACCTACCCAAGTTGGGGCGCCAAGATTCAATTCGACTACATCCTGGCTCAAGGGTTACGAGAAGGTAAATATCACCCCATAGATACCTCAACTCTGGTTATCTCACACCTTGGAATTAGTGACCATCTACCGCTCGCTGTTGAAATTTTAAATTAGCACTTTCTTGCCGTTCCATTACTCTAGGGCTACCGCTAGAAACTCTCTCTAGAGAAGATATTTGGAGTAACCATGACCGATACAGCAAAGTGCCCATACACAGGTAGCAAGTTAAATCGCGAAGGAACATACAACGTTGATTGGTGGCCAAACCAACTCGACCTTTCAGTTCTTCGCCAGCACTCTCCTGTCTCAGATCCAATGGATGAAGATTTTGTCTACGCAGAAGAATTTTCAAAGCTCAATATCAAAGCGGTAAAGAAAGATATTGAAGAGTTAATGACGACATCACAAGAGTGGTGGCCTGCAGATTACGGACATTACGGACCATTCTTTATTCGCCTTGCATGGCATAGCGCTGGAACATATCGCACACACGATGGTCGCGGTGGCGCAGGTGCAGGTATGCAACGTTTTGCACCACTTAATAGCTGGCCAGATAACGGCAACCTCGATAAGGCGCGTCGCCTCTTATGGCCAATTAAGCAGAAGTACGGCAAGCGTTTATCGTGGGCAGATCTCATGATCCTTGTTGGTAACTGTGCAATTGAATCAATGGGACTTAAGACATTTGGTTTCGGTGGCGGACGCGTTGATGTCTGGGAGCCAGATGAGACTTACTGGGGCAAAGAGCAAGAGTGGCTTGCCAACAATCGCTACAGCGGTGATCGCGAGTTAGAGAATCCACTTGCTGCGGTGCAGATGGGTCTTATCTATGTAAACCCTGAAGGTCCAGATGGAAATCCAGATCCACTTGCATCTGCTCGCGATATCCGCGAAACATTTGCTCGCATGGCGATGAATGATGAAGAGACAGTTGCACTCATTGCAGGTGGTCACACATTCGGTAAAGCACACGGTGCTGCAGATCCTGGCAAATATGTCGGTGCAGAACCAGAAGGTGCAGCTATCCAAGAGATGGGCCTTGGCTGGAAGAACACATTCGGTAAGGGAAATGGCGCAGAGACAATTACAAGCGGCCTCGAAGGTGCTTGGACTCCAACGCCAACGAAGTGGGATAACACCTACTTTAAAACTCTCTTTAAGTACGAGTGGAAGCAGACAAAGTCACCAGCAGGTGCAACTCAGTGGATTCCAACTGATGAATCTGCTGCAAAGGCTGTTCCTGATGCACATATTTCAGGTAAGACACATGCACCAGTGATGTTTACTACCGACCTCGCACTTCGTATGGATCCTGCGTATGAGAAAGTTTCACGTCGCTTTGCTGCAGATCAAGATGCATTTGCTGATGCATTTGCACGTGCCTGGTTCAAGCTCACACACCGTGACATGGGGCCAGTTGCTCGTTACCTGGGACCTCTTGTTCCAAAGGAAGAACTCATCTGGCAAGATCCACTTCCAGCGCGTTCGAAGAAGGTAATCGGCAAGGCAGAGATTGAAGAACTTAAGAAGAAGATTCTTAAGAGCGATCTCACCATTGCAGAGCTAACACGCACAGCATGGGCATCTGCCTCAACATTCCGTGGAACAGATAAGCGCGGTGGCGCCAATGGTGCACGTATCCGCCTTGAACCACAGAAGAGCTGGGAAGCAAATAACCCTAAGGAACTCAAGAAAGTTCTTGCAACTCTCGAGAAGATTCAGAGCGCCTTTAATAAGAAGTCAACGAAGAAGGTTTCAATTGCAGACCTCATTGTTCTCGGTGGAACTGCTGCTGTTGAAAAGGCAGCTGCAAATGCAGGAGTTAAGACGAAGGTTCGCTTTACTCCAGGTCGCACCGATGCAACACAAGAGCAGACTGATGTCGCATCATTTGCATACCTTGAGCCAATCGCAGATGGTTTCCGCAACTACAGAGGCGCAGAAGACACTCGTCCTGCAGAAATTGCAATCGTCGAGAAGGCAGCTCTTCTTACTCTGACTCCACCTGAAATGGTTGTACTCGTTGGCGGTCTGCGTGCACTTGGCGCAAATTACAACGGTTCAAAGGATGGCGTTCTGACAAAGGAGAAGGAGTCACTTACAAATGACTTCTTCATCAATATCCTCGATATCAATACAGAATGGGCGCCAAAGAATGGTGATACCAATAACTTTGAAGGACGTAGCCGTAAGAATGGCAAGGTTCAGTGGAGTGCAACGAGAGCCGATCTCGTCTTTGGATCTCACTCAGAACTTCGCGCTCTCGCAGAGGTCTACGCAAGTGCTGATGCAGAGAAGAAGTTTGTTGCAGATTTCGCAGCTGCATGGAGCAAGGTAATGGAGCTCGATCGCTTTGATATTTGAGCTAGATATCTAAGTTATAACGCTACTTAAGAAGTAAGAGATCGGTGAGTTGGTCTTCGGTAAGAAGATCTGCTCGCCGATCTGTCTTTTGTGTGGGCACATAATGGAATGCCGCAGATACATCTGAGACCGCAACCTTACTTAACTTCGCCCACGCCAATCGATAGACAGCTAGCTGCACTGCAGATGATTCACCCAGAATCTTCGATCCTGTCTTCCAATCAACAACTTCATATCTGTTGCCGTTCTTATAGACCGCATCGATGCGACCTCGAACCAGAACACCTGCGATCACTGTTTCAAATGGAACTTCAACAGCATGTGGTTGCAGCTTCGCCCAATCAGATGCGAGCCACTTACTCTTTAAATCTTCCAAGGTTTGATCTTCTTCGAGTGGAGTCAGTAAATCGAAATCTTCATCATCGAAGAGAACTTTGGCGTTGAAGTGGCGTTCAATCCATAAGTGGAAAGCTGTACCGCGATGCGAGAACTCATCCATTGCGCGTGGCATTGGGCGACGAATATTGAGGGCAAGCTCTGCAGGGTCTTGGTGAAGTGAGATAAGAGTTGATGTTGATAGACGCGGTGGAAGTGCCACATCATGTGAACCTTTTTTATACTCTTCAAATTCGGCGATGATTGCCTGAGCATCTGTGGCCCAATCTGAATTGGAAGAGCTGAGATCAATCGATGGGGCTGAAGTAACGAGTGCAACTGCTGCTTCAAACTCTGAGCGCTTATCGCCCATCGAATCACGTGGCCAAGAAGCTGTTATCTCGATATTTTCTGCTGGATTTCGATCTGAATCTGCAGGCGCCTCAGGGGAGGCAAGCACCGTGCCTACTTCGCGAGCAATCTTCTCGACACTCTCAAAGATAATCGAAGGTGCTACGGGTCTAACTCCATCGCGCCAGAAAGATGTTGAACAGAATAAATGTGTGCGGGCACGTGTCATAGCTACATAGCCAAGACGGATCTCTTCGCGCTCCTTGTATTCAACGCAGATAGTTGCAAACTTTTCGATTGCAGCTTTTGCTTCTGCATTAGTTGCTGCAGCGTTCCATGAGAAAGCTGGCAGAAGTGCACCATCTCCGCGAAGATCAAAAGGAATATGTCGCTCATTGGTCAGCCAATTGTCGGGATCTGATTTATTAGCGCCAGGGAAAGTTCCCTTTGCAAGACCTGGTACTGCAACGACATCCCACTCGGCGCCCTTTGCCATATGGATGGTCAGAATCTGCACAACGCTTGCATCAATCTCTGGGGTTCCGGCTTTCAACCCTCCTTCTTCTTCACTTGCGATATCGAGCCATTGCAAGAATGAAGAGAGCGATCCACCGCTTCGCACAAACTTGGCAGCTTCATCCATAAAGCGATCGAGGTGGCGACGGCCATGTGTTCCGCCATCGCGCAACATCACTTCACTCTCGAGGTTTAGATAGCGCTCAATTTCAACAATGAGATCTGTGATTGGGCCAGATGCACGTGAACGTAGGCGACGAAGATCAGCTGCAAAAGTTGTGAGACGTTCTAGGCCAATGTGAGAGAACAACTTCTTGTCGCACTTTTCGATCTCATCGAGTGCATCGATCGCGCTTCCCATAAATTGATCATCAGCTTCGGCAGAATCTGGATTGCCGGCCACAATATTCTTAACGATGCTGCGGCTATCGGTGCGATGTGTTTCAGAACGTGATCGGGTATAGCGACCGAGCGCAGCGATATCGCGAGCACCTAAATTAATGCGAGGACCTGTTAAGTGACGCATCAGAGCTGCGCCAGAGTTGGGATCATTGAGAATCTTCAGCATCGAGACTAAGTCTGCAATCTCTGGAACATGTACTAACCCACCTAAACCAAGGACTTCAGAGGGTATTCCAACCTTTGCCAGCGCCTCTTGAATCGGTGCAATCTGTGCACGCTTTCGTACCAAGACAGAGAATGTCTTCGGAACCTTCGCATCTGAATCTAAGCTATCTGCCTCTAAACGCTGCGGATTTTTCCAGAGCGGCAGGAAGTAATCAGCAATCGCTTGGCTTTCAGCTTCAAGGTTTTCAAATACTCCACAAGTAAGGTCTCCCTTACCTGCACCTTTGCGAGCTTTAAGAGGTGCAACATCTAAATCTTCCAGTGCGCGAACGCTTGCAGAGATCTCATTGGCCAGTGCAAGAATTGATTGATCATTTCGATACGTTGTAAGCAGCTCATAAACGTTCTTTCCCTTTGAGCCTTCACTCTTTGGAAAATTCTTGTTGAATGCGCCGATTGTTCCAGCAGATGCACCGCGCCAGGTGTAGATAGATTGGCAAGGATCTCCAACTGCCGTAACAGGATGTCCGCCACCAAAGAGGGCAGACAACATGCGCACCTGTGATTGCGAAGTATCTTGATACTCATCGAGGAGAACGACGGGATATTTTGCGCGCTCGAGTGCACCCACATCTGGGAAGTTGACTGCAATATCTGCAGCTAGTGAAATTTGATCGTCGAAGGAGAGTTCACCTGATTGACGACGCGCTTCAATAAATGCTTTCACCATCGGCAACATAGCGATGCGCTGACCAAGAACTTTTGCTACTCGACGTGTCTCCTCATTAGTAGCTCCCGTCATCATGGAGAGCTCTTGCAATACACGCTCATCAATCTCGCGGATCTCATCTAGCTCCACACGATGTTCGAGAGCGATAGAGGTAAGGCCCAAGAGATCCTTTACAACAGTGCTGACTGCATCATCGGTTGAGAAGGCGCCGTTATCCCACTCGCGCACGATCTTATTTGCAGACATCCAGAGCGCTGCCTCGCCCATTGGTTGAACATCTGCATCAATGCCATAGCGAATTGCATGTTCGCTTAAGAGGCGGCCTGCATAGGAGTGATAGGTAGTTACTGCTGTCTCGAGGCTATTGAAAGTGCGCGGTATACCTTGCTTATCTTGAGCTTGCTGAAATTGGCGTAAACGCTTACGAATTCGAGCGTTGAGTTCTCCGGCAGCTTTACGAGTAAATGTCAGACCCAAAATTTGATCAGGTCGCATAAATTGATTTGCAACAAGGTAAACAACTCGTGCAGCAATGGTCTCGGTCTTTCCAGAACCCGCTCCTGCGATTACTACGGCAGGTTCGAGCGGATTATCCTTAATCGAGATGATGGGGCGTTGCTCATCGCTCGGAAGATAGAAAGTTGGATCGATCGAGATAATCATCTGCGCCACTTGGTCAGGTGTGTACTTCTCTGTCCAAGACCTAATAGGAATGGATTTATTGCTCATTGATGTACCGCCCTTCCCTCTAGGTGGAGTGGACATGATGGCTTTACAGGACAACGTGAACACATATCGCTCTTACGAGCGGTAAATGTTGCAGCGCCCATTCCTTCGGCGATTACTTCGATTGTCTCTTGAATCTCTTGCGCATCAATTGGTTCGCGAACTCGCGTCGTGACCTTCTGGGTTTTATTGGCTAGGAATACAAGTTCGGAACCTGCGACTTCGACACCCTTTAACTTCTCTTCAAAGCCATCGAGGATTACGCCAAGTTGATAACATGCGAGTTGTAAATTCTCTTGTGCATCTGCCTTAGAAATTACATTCTTGCCAGTTTTAAAATCGATAATATAGAACTTACCATCGGCATCTACTTCAACGCGGTCAACATTTCCACGGATAGTTGCGCGCCCCACTTGAATCGTAAAGTTAAGTTCTGCGCCCACAACTTCACGAGTGGATTCGCGATGGTATTGAGCAAAGCGCTCTAACATCTTCTTGGCGCGATTCAGAGCTGCAGTACTGATCCATCCCTGGCTATCGTCGATGAGCGGCCATGCTTCAATCAACTTCTCAGTCAGCTGTAGATCAGTTGTTGCAGGTTCATCTACCTTTAAGCGAGCGAATTCGTGAATGACAGAGCCGAGAAGTTGCGCAGTGGAGTCACCATTTGTACCGCCGCTCTTTTCGAGGAACCATTTCAGGCCGCATTCATTAAAGTTCTCGGCGCCCGATGGTGAAACAGAGACTGGCTGACCTGCATCAACCACAGGTAAATCACTACTTATTGGGGCGCTTCCCAGCCACTGCGTTGGATCGGCTTGATGGATTCCAGAAGTTGATAGCGTCTTTAAGATACCTGCAGCAGTTGTATCACCTGAGATATTTACTTCTCGGCGCAACGTTGCGACAAGTGCAGGTGCAGTGAGGGGGCGCGGAACCTTTGTATGTGCATCTGTTTGTCCCAGAGCATCTGCGAAATCTTCGAAGAAGATAGATGGGGTCTCATCTTCACGGGAGATTGCAGTAACCAAGAGCGAATTACTTGCTCTGGTCGTTGCGACATGAAATAGCCGCGCCTCATCTTCTGCTAATGAAGAGGCTGCAATCATGTCGAGTTCTATCTGCGCGATTTCATCTCCGTGACGCACTCGTTCTACAAGACGTTCTGCTCCTAAGAGTGAACTTCTCTGCTTTAAATTTGGCCAACTGCCTTCTTGCACACCAGCGACGGCAACCATCTGCCATTGGCGCCCCTTAGTTGAATGCACAGTGAGAATCTCAACGACATCAGGGCGCACACCACGAGAAGTGATGACATCTGAAACGATTGTCTCGTTCTCAATCTCTTTGAGGAAAAGTTCTGGATCAGCACCAGGAAAACGTTCGATATGACGCGCTGCAGTATCGAAGAGCTGAATCATCGCATCGAGGTCGCGATCTGCCGCAGCTCCTCGCGAACCTCCACGGAGAGCTGCTGCGCGCCATGCATCACTAAGTTTCTCGTTATCGCTTGTAACTGCGTTATTCCAGATTGCCCACAGTAGATCATGAATTGTTGAATTTCTTTTGGCGATTGATTTCTCTGCGATGGCAAGTAAGTTATGAACTCTCATTAGTTCAGCTGAATCTTCGATTGCAATATCACCTTTCTTAATTGCATCGATAATCAATTGGGTACCGGATCGCTTATCGCTAGCTTCGTCGCGAGCTGCCAATAGCGCCGCTCTGGTGCGACGCAGTGAGACTGATGTGGCTCCCCCGAATTCGCTGGTCAACAACTTCTCAGCGTTTTCAAGATTAAGTGGCGCAGCACCTGTTGCAATCCGTGCAAGAAGCAGGAACGGGGCAATTGCAGCGTTATTTGCTAGGGCTTCAATATCTCCCGCAACTGGAATGGCGACCTGAGCAAAGGCCCGTCTAATAGCTGATGCACACTGTCCATGTGATCGAACGATGACAGCCATCTGCGAATATGGAACGCCCTGCATGAGATGGGCTCTCTTAAATTGATGTGCGATGAAGTGCGCTTCCTCTGATTCAGAGAGTAAACGTGCTGTTGATTTCTGAGGTGTACCGCGGAAGTTTGTGGTGAATTCAATCTTTCTTGCGCCACCTGCGATCTGCTGATCTAGAACAGCTGCAACACCTTCAGGATCTGCGCCTCTAAAGCGACCCACTGCACTCTGCGTATCTGCAACGATAATCAAATCTTGACCTGCCAGGAGTTCAAGCAGTGCACGTTGAGATGGATCGCTCTCCTGGAATTCATCGACAATAATTGTTGTAAAGCGTGCACGAAGTTCTGCAAGGAGTTCAGGGTTCTTCGTTAGGTAACGCTTTGCTAAGTTAATAATCTCTGATGGGTCGATACGCATCTTGGCATCGCCGGCAAGGCTCTCTTGCAGTACTAAACCCTCAAGATAGCGATTCCAGAAATCTGCAGCACCTTCCCAATACTTTTCTCCAAGTTGATGGCCGCGCAGTGCAAGGTCAGTAGGTGTAATGCCGCGTTCATTGGCACGCATGATGAGATCTCGAAGTTCGCGAACAAAACCTTGGGTTGCAAGAGGTTCGCCTAAACTGTCGGGACCTTTCTGTAAATCTTTATGCCAACTTCGATATCCAGATGCGATATCGCCTTCGAGTAAATCAGCAATCAGCGTCTCTTGCTCGGAGCCAGACATAAGAACGAGGTCGCGGTATTGATCAGCGGTGCGCATCTTAAGAATCGAGTACGCGAGTGAGTGAAAAGTTCGAGCAAGTGGTTCGTGTGCACTTTCATTTGATGCGATAACAATTGCATCTCGAAGCTCAGATGCACGATCGCGACCGTAGGTCAGTAAGAGAATGGAATCTGGGCTCTGGCCATCTTTGATGCGCGATACCGCTGCTTCAATAAGTGCACGAGTCTTTCCGGTGCCAGTTCTGCCAGTAATGATTAAGGGGGTTCCGCGATGAGAGCAGGCCGCCTCTTGTTCCTCTGAGAATGTGAAATCTACGCCCGCAGCTTCGCTTCGCACGAGGCGAAGTTGGGCTGCAGATTGTTTACTCACAGTTCGTATTCAACCGTACAGGTATGACATTTAAGAGGAGCTGAGGGTAAATCTATAGCTTCCTGAAACTACATGACCATCGGGTGAGGCCATTCGGTAGGTGACGAGATACTTTCCGGGGACTGCTTCTAGATCAGAGAGCGCCACGACGAGTGATTTTCCAACGACCTTAGTCTCGCCGATTGAAATCACTTCTTTACGTGGGTTAGCAACCGAAATCAGATTTACCTTCTTCTTCTTGAAAGTAAGCGGTGCCTCTGAGAACTTCATCGTGACCTTCTGCGGAAGTTCAATAACTACCGAATTAGGGCGTGGAGAGAAAGAAGTAATCTTTGAATGAGCTTGGGCAGGCGATGAGGTATGAATAGTTAACACTGCTACTGAGAGCAGCGTTAAAAACTTCTTCATGACCCCATCACCGAGATACACGTAATTAGCTCTGGTTGTTCTTCTTCGCTCGCGACGTTGCACGTGCGCGCTCTGCGCCATCAAGTGTGACCTTACGGATACGAACAACCGCAGGTGTAACTTCAACGCATTCATCTTCGCGACAGAATTCGAGAGCACCTTCCATATTGAGCTTCTTAGGTGGAATCAACTTTTCAGAATCATCGGTACCTGAAGCGCGCATATTGGTGAGCTTCTTTTCGCGAACGCAGTTAACATCCATATCATCGGCGCGAGAGTTCTCGCCGATGACCATGCCTTCATACACTTCATCGCCAGGTTCTACGAAGATTGAACCGCGCTCCTGAATTCCAGCAAGTGCATAGGAAGTAACTGCTCCGATGCGATCTGAAACAAGTGATCCTGTTCCACGTGTGCGAAGTTCGCCGAACCAAGGTTCGTATGAATCGAATACGTGGTGCAGAAGTCCTGTTCCGCGAGTTTCTGTAAGGAACTCGGTACGGAAACCAATAAGTCCACGTGATGGAACCTTGTAATCAAGGCGAATCCATCCGGTGCCATGGTTAACCATCTGCTCCATACGTCCCTTACGAAGGGCCATCAATTGTGTAAGTACACCTAGGTAATCTTCTGGTGCATCAATTGAGAGACGTTCCATCGGCTCGTGGAGTTTTCCATCAATCATCTTGGTAACCACCTGTGGCTTACCAACTGTTAGCTCGAAGCTTTCGCGCTTCATGATTTCAACGAGAACAGCTAGCTGGAGCTCGCCACGACCCTGAACTTCCCATGTATCTGGGCGTTCGGTATTGAGAACGCGAAGTGAGACGTTACCAACAAGCTCTTTATCAAGACGATCCTTTACTTGGCGCGCAGTAAGCATCTTGCCGCTCTTGCCCGCTAGTGGAGATGTATTGATACCGATTGTCATCGAGATTGATGGTTCATCAACTGTAATAAGTGGGAGCGCATGTGAATTTTCGAGATCTGCAAGGGTTTCACCCAATGTGATTGTCTCGATGCCAGCTACCGCGATGATGTCGCCAGGGCCTGCTTCCAACGCCGGAACACGTTCAAGCGCTTCAGTCATCAAAAGCTCTGAAACTTTTACGCGCTCTGTTGTTCCATCTGTCTTAATCCAAGAAACAGTCTGACCTTTCTTGATAACACCTTCGTGAACGCGACATAGTGCAAGGCGTCCAAGGAATGGTGATGAGTCAAGGTTTGTCACATGTGCTTGTAGCGGTGCACCTTCGTGATAAACAGGAGCTGGAATTGCAGAGAAGATAGTGTCAAAGAGAACATCAAGGTTCTCTTCTTCAGGCATTCCGCCATCTGCTGGACGAGTAAGAGATGCGCGACCTGCCTTTGCAGATGCGTATACAACTGGGAATTCAATCTGCTCTTCATTTGCATCGAGATCGAGGAAGAGTGCATATGCCTCGTCCACAACTTCTGCAATACGTGAGTCAGGGCGGTCGACCTTATTGATCAACAAGATAACTGGAAGGTTCTTCTGGAGCGCTTTGCGCAATACGAAACGTGTCTGTGGAAGTGGGCCTTCAGATGCATCAACGAGAAGGATTACGCCATCGACCATTTCGAGTCCGCGTTCAACTTCGCCACCGAAGTCTGCGTGGCCTGGTGTATCAATGATGTTGATGACGGTGTCACCGCGACGAACAGATGTGTTCTTAGCAAGAATCGTAATTCCCTTTTCGCGTTCAAGATCCATTGAATCCATCATGCGATCTTGGCCTTCTTCTTGCTTCTTATAAGCAGCAAAGGCTCCAGATTGCCACAACATCGCATCAACAAGTGTTGTCTTTCCATGGTCAACGTGAGCGATAATCGCTACGTTACGAAGATTGTCGCGAGTCTTCCGTGGAAGATCCTTGAGGTGCGCCTGATTAAGTCGTGCGCGGGCTGTGTTTTGCGGCTGATTATTAGACATTGAATCTGAACTCCACTACGTCTCCGTCTTGCATGATGTATTCCTTGCCTTCCATACGCACCTTGCCCTTAGCTTTCGCTTCAGCCATTGTGCCCGCTTCTACCAAGTCGGCAAAAGAAACGATTTCAGCTTTAATGAAACCTTTTTGGAAATCTGTATGAATAACGCCAGCAGCCATCGGGGCTGTGTCGCCTTTATGAATTGTCCAAGCGCGTGCTTCCTTTGGACCGGCAGTTAAATATGTCTGCAGACCTAAAGTATCGAAACCAACACGTGCAAGAGTTGCTAGCCCTGGTTCTGTTAAACCAATTGCTTGCAAAAGTTCGAGAGCATCTTCATCTGAAAGTTCGGCAAGTTCTGCCTCAGTCTTTGCATCTAAAAAGATTGCTTCAGCTGGGGCAACGAGTGCAGATAGCTTTGCGCGAAGTTCAGTATCAGCAAGTTCTGCAGCATCAACGTTAAAGACATATAAGAATGGTTTAGCAGTTAAGAGATGAAGCTCGTGTAGAAGTTCCCGATCAATCTTTGACTGAGAAAGCGGCTTTCCAGATTGCAACCATTCATTAGCAGCTTTTACAGCTTCCAGAATCGGCGCCTTCTCTTTAGCAACGCGTGCTTCCTTCTCAAGGCGAGGTATCGCCTTCTCGATTGTCTGAAGATCTGCGAGCGCAAGTTCTGTATTAATGGTTTCAATATCACTTGAAGGATCGATTCGGCCATCAACGTGGACAACATCTCCATCGGTGAAGACTCGGATTACTTGGCAGATTGCATCTGTTTCGCGGATATTGGCAAGGAACTTGTTTCCAAGGCCGGCACCTTCAGATGCGCCCTTTACGATTCCAGCGATATCTACAAAGGAGAGCGCCGCAGGAAGCAACTTCTCGGAAGCGAAGATCGCCGCTAGCTTCGCCAAACGCTCATCCGGAACGCCCACGACGCCTACATTGGGCTCGATCGTGGCGAAGGGATAGTTGGCAGCTAAGACATTGTTCTTAGTAAGAGCATTAAAAAGGGTCGACTTTCCAACATTCGGGAGACCGACGATTCCAATTGAGAGGCTCATAAGTAGGACAGCCTACGCGGGATTGTCAGTGCTCCCTGCCACGATTACCCCATGTCAAGCGCACTCGTGACCTTAATAACTCTGATTATCGGCCTATTTATCGGCCTCGCCCTCGGTATCTGGATTGCCAGAATTAAATCTGCATCAGTCGGTGGTAATTCATCGCAACTTGCTCAAGAGCTCAACGATGTAAAGGTCCTACTTAAAGCATCCGATGAGCGATTGAAAGCAGCAGAGGCGAAGACAGAATCTGAAATCAAGATCGCAGCGCAGATGGAAGAGATGAAGACAACTGTCGAACGTATGCGCCTGCAGGCACAAGATGCTTCCGAAAAGCGCATTGCTTCAGAGACGCAACTTATTGGCACCATTGATGAGATGCGCAAAGCATCAACAACATTCTTCGATGAGACAAAGAAGATTGCCGGCGCACTTTCAAATTCACAGACTCGTGGAAAGTTTGGCGAGGCACAACTAGAACTCTTGCTGGAACAAGCAGGCCTTCGTGAAGGCCACGAATACGTTGCACAACGTTCCACAACCGATGCAGATTCATCGGGTATTCCAGATATCACCGTTGCGATGCCTGGTGGCTCAAGATTATTTATCGATTCAAAGTTTCCCTTTGATCGCTTCCTTGAAGCCTTCGGTACAGATGACCAAGCAGAGCGCGATGAGTTGCTGAGCGCCCACACAAAGGATTTACTGAAGCACGTCGATGCTCTTGCAAAGCGCGGCTATCACAAATCACAGAACTCACCTGACTTCGTAGTTCTATTCCTCCCCTTTGAGACTCTACTTGCAGAGTCTCTACGCATTGACCCAATGCTCCTTGAAAAGGCATTTAAAGTCGGCGTCACCGTGGCAACCCCAACATCGATGATGGCGCTCTTACGCACTGTGGGCCATATCTTCACTCGCAATAAGCTGGCAGAGAATGCTGATGACATCACCAAGGTTGCAGCAACATTCTTAAAGAACATCACGCTGCTTCATACAAAGATCGTTGCTGTCGGTAAGGCGATTAACTCAACATCAAAGGCATATGAAGATCTCATTCCAACCGCCGAGAAGACTGTCCTTGCACCTGCTCGCCGAATCAATAAACTAGGCGTTGCAGGCGATAAAGATAAGCTTGCAATCGAATACCCTGAATCTCCCGCTAATGTGCGTGAACTTCAAAATTCAGAGCTCGATAGCGCCGATGACTTTATCGATGTAGAAGTTGTAGAGGAGTAAGAGATGGCGACAGCGGTCAAAGGTATTAAGAAGCCGGCTATTCCAGGCCCGGGTCTTAATAAGCAGGGCGTTGTCGTACTGCAATCCTTCTTTATCTTTATCTTTGCATCTCTTGAAATCTGGATCCGCTCTGGTGCAGGAATCGTCTCTGGGCTCATCATCGCACTCGTAAGCTTCGGTGGAATCAGCTATGGCCGCAAAGGAACACGTTACGTTGCAGCCGTTACTCCACCACTTGCCTTTGCAGCAACTGCGCTCTTCATGACAATTCTTAGCGATGGCCTAAGCATCTCTCGCGTCGGCGTCGATTTCATTGCAGCACTCGCAAGCGTTGCACCGTTCCTACTTATCGGTGCGCTCTATACCTGGTTTAGCTTTCTCAACGAGAAGGCGAAGAGCAAACCATCAAAGCGTGCAGCAACTAATTAAATCTAATCGTTAAATCTACTTCGCAGCCTTTAAATCTGCACGTAACTCTTTTGGAAGTGCAAAGAGAAGAGTCTCCTCTGTCGCTTTAACTTCTTGCACATCGTGATAACCATGCATTTCTAGGTGCTTTAAGAGATCAGTAACAAGAATCTCTGGCACTGATGCGCCACTTGTCACGCCGATTGTCTCAGCGCTTGTAAGCCACTCATCTTTTACCTCGGCTGCATAATCCACGAGATAGGCAGCCTTTGCACCGTATTCAAGTGCAACCTCGACAAGTCGCACAGAGTTAGATGAATTTCTAGAACCCACAACAATGACTAAATCAGCTTGAGGTGCAATCGCTTTAATCGCTTCTTGGCGATTCTGTGTTGCATAACAAATGTCATCTGAAGGTGGGTTTGCAATCTCTGGGAAACGATCTTTGAGGATTGCAACTGATTGCATCGTTTCATCAACCGAGAGCGTGGTTTGTGTAAGCCAGACCAACTTCTTTCCTGGCGTTGGAATAATTGTGCGAGCTTCATCAAGTCCATCAACTACGCGAACTTTGCCCGGT
>Ga0214163_1000593_pt1 | contig 16531 bp, 16 predicted proteins | sample LakMenepilimnion_2_FD_153001 | JGI IMG/M metagenome (GOLD analysis project Ga0214163, IMG submission 153001) | Freshwater microbial communities from Lake Mendota, WI - Practice 15JUN2010 epilimnion v4 | ecosystem: Environmental > Aquatic > Freshwater > Lake > Epilimnion/Euphotic zone | place... | reverse complement strand
CCTTCAGGTGGAACGGTTACGGCAGTTACGGCTACTGCTCCTATTTCATCTACAGGAGGAACTGCTCCTAACCTATCTATGTCATCGGCTAATGGTACGACTAACGGATATTTACTTTCAAGTGATTGGTTAATTTTCAATGGCAAGTTCAACACACCAACTGGAACTACTTTACAATATCTCAGAGGTGATGGCTCTTTAGCTACATTTCCTGCAATTAGCTCAGGTACTGTTACAAGTGTAGGTTTAACAATGCCTTCTGCATTTAATGTAGCAAGCAGCCCGATTACAACATCAGGAACTTTAGCAGTTACAGGCGCAGGAACGGTATCACAATATGTGAGAGGTGATGGCAGCTTGGCTAACTTCCCTGCTTCATCAGGCGGAGGAGCTTCGTTATCTTTCTACTTAAATGGATCAGTAGCACAAGGAACATTTGGCGGTGTAGCGTTTAAGGAAATGGATAGGACTCCAGTCTTAGGAGCAGGAACAGATTTCACAATAGCAGCAAATGGTTATATTCAATCATTTATCACAGATGCGAATGTACCGAATCAGTTAGAAATACCAGCAGGAAATTGGAATTTCGAAACATATTTTAGCGCATCAAGTAGCGGTGGCACTCCTTCATTTTATATCGAATTGTATAAATGGGATGGAGCAACATTATCTTTGATTGCATCCAACTCGGCTACTCCTGAAGGCATCACCAATGGAACGGTAACAGATGTCTACATGAGCGCATTAGCAGTACCTCAAACTACGTTAGCGGCTACTGATAGATTAGCAATTAGAATCTACGTTACGCATTCAGGTAGAACAATTAAACTCCATACTGAAAATAGTCATCTTTGTCAAGTAATAACTACATTCTCAACGGGTTTAACTGCATTGAATGGCTTAACGGCACAGGTGCAGAACTTCGCAACTGGAACAAGTGGAACAGATTTCGGTATCTCATCTGCAACAAGCACACACACCTTCAACCTTCCAACTGCATCAGCAACAAATAGAGGCGCATTAAGTTCTGCTGATTGGGCTACCTTCAACAATAAGCAGGCTGCTCTTGTTAGCGGTACAAACATTAAGACTATCAATAGCACTACTCTTTTAGGTAGTGGTAACATAGCGGTTGAGCCAACGATTACCGCAGGAACAACGGGACAATATTACAGAGGTGATAAGACGTTTCAAACATTAGACAAAACAGCGGTAGGTTTGGCTAACGTTGACAATACAAGCGACGCAAGTAAACCAATAAGCACAGCAACGCAAACAGCGTTAAACGCTAAGCAAGGTACAATAACGCTAACTACCACAGGAACAAGTGGAGCGTCTACTTTAGTTGGAAACACTTTGAACATTCCGCAATATATTGGCGGTGTAACATCAGTAACAGGAACTGCTCCTGTTGTTTCTTCGGGAGGAACAACTCCTGCTATAAGTATGCCTGCCGCTACTAGTTTAGTGAATGGTTATTTAAGCAGCGCAGACTGGACTACTTTCAACAACAAGCAAGCAGCGTTAGTTAGCGGAACAAACATTAAAACTATTAACTCTACATCTTTACTTGGTAGTGGGAATATAGCAGTTGAACCAACAATAACAGCAGGAACAACAGGTCAGTATTATAGAGGTGACAAGACTTTTCAAACGTTAGATAAAACAGCAGTAGGATTAGCTAATGTTGATAATACAAGCGATGCAAACAAGCCTATCTCAACCGCAACACAAACTGCGTTAAACGCTAAACAAGCAACACTTGTTAGTGCAACAAACATCAAGACAATCAACGGTAATTCAATTCTTGGTAGTGGTGATTTGGTAGTGAGTGGCGGTGGTGGTGGAACGGTTACAAGTGTAGCCGCGTTGACATTAGGAACAACGGGAACGAATTTAAGTTCAACGGTTGCAAATGGAACAACAACACCTGTAATAACGTTGAATGTGCCTGATGCTTCTGCTACAAATAGAGGAGCGTTAACCGCTGCAAATTGGACTACTTTCAATAACAAGCAAGCAGCGCTTACTTTAACTACAACTGGGACAAGTGGCGCAGCTACTTTGGTAGGTGCTACCTTAAACGTTCCGCAATACACAACTCCAAGTACACTTAGTGTAACACAAATAACAACGGGTTCATTAATATTTTCGCCATCTGCTGCTCCTGCATACAATGGTGAAATAGTAAAATTCGGAACGGGATCACTGACAGCAGGACAATTATATTATCTTAACTCATCAGGCGTGTGGACATTTGCAAACGCTACTGCCGCAGCTAGCAGTACAGGCATGTTGGGTATAGCAGTTGGAGCATCACCGACAGCAGATGGTTTGTTAGTTAGAGGATATGCAGTAAATACATCGTATGTTCAAACAACAGGTTCAGTAATTTATATAGGAACAACAGCAGGTAGTATAACAGAAACAGCACCTTCAACATCAACGCAAGTTGTTAGAGTTGTGGGTTACAAAACAAGTTTAGCAAACACAATTTATATATCACCAGATCCAACTTGGTTAGTATTGGCATAATATGGGAATACAAATTATAAATAAAGACGTAAGCGTTGTTTCTAGCGTTCTAGGAAAACCAAAAGCAAACATAAGCAGCATACTTGGCAAAAGTGGTTGGTCAGGTGGAGGCGCTTTTGTACCTGGAGATTTTAATTTTGCTAATGGCAATGTTACATACACAACAAACACGGTGACTTTTACTAAAAGCGGTAGGTTGTACATTGAAGGTTATTCTAACCAATTTGCAATAACTGCATACGGTTTTCTTAATGGTGTATCTATGAATTTTTTTACATCTACTGCTGGAGCAAACGCAAACCCAAACAGTTTTGCAGGTGGTTCTGGAGTTAGTGGTTTAATATATTTTTCTAGATATGGAGTTTTTGATGTAGTTCCTGGCAATACTATGTATTTTAATATTGTGAATACAGAACCACCAGCTGATGTTGGTACTATAACCTTTAGAATTACTAGTTTTACAGGAACACTTATAGATAGCTTAACAGCAACATGGGTTGGAGGTTGTTATCTTACAACAGCAACAGTTCAGTATAAAGGGTTATTAGATGACGGTCCTGAGTTAACAGCAATGAGAACATTGAGAGAACATTACAGAGGTGATGTATATTATGATGATTTGATTGCAGAGTATTACCAAAATGCAGGATTGATTATACAAGGAATTGATAACAGCTTAGATCCAAGTGTTGACTATGAATTTATATATCAGAGTGTTTTAAAAGTTAAAGACTACGTAGACCAATCTATGTGGGAAGAAGCCAAAGAAGAATATGTAAGCACTTATTTTATCTTGAAAAACAAATATATCTAAACAATGATAAATAACGTCTACATAAAAGCTGGTGGTGGAGGTGGGGGTGGTAGCGTCACGGCAGTAACGGGAACTGCGCCTGTTGTTTCTTCGGGTGGCGCAACGCCTGCCATTAGTATGCCTGCGGCAACAAGTTTGGTAAACGGTTATTTATCAGCAGCCGATTGGGCTACGTTTAATTCAAAAGTACCTGCCGCTCGCACAATAACGATTAACGGAACTACACAAGATTTATCAGCTAATAGAACATTCACAGTAGAAACAACCAGCGCAGGGAATTCACTATATTTATTTTACAATTACTAAACAATGCCAGCTAACTTTCAACCAATTTTCGCACTCACACCTGAAACGGCTTTCGCTACGGTAACGGCTGCAACAACTGACCGAACAGGAGCAACGATGGGTAACACCATAACGCTACTAACGGCAGCAACCAACGGAACTAAAATAACTCAGATAGGAGCAAAGGTAGCAGGCACAAACGCTGCGACTTTAGTTCTTATCTTTATAAGTGATACCGCAGGTGCTAACTTCAAGTTGTTTGATGAGATGGCTTTGCCTGCAATAACACCTTCAACAACAACAACATCACAACGACAAGTTAATACTTATTCTGATTTGCAACTTAAAGCAGGTCAAGTGGTGAAGGTTGGAATTACCGTTGCAACAGCGGCAGGAGTAAATGTATTTGCAATTAAAGGAGATTACTAATGCCTAACTTTGGATTATTTCGTGGCTTTAGCGACAAAACATTTGCAGGCCAAGTTCCTACGAATTTAGGAACGATAGGTAATATAGTAATAAGTCAGGGATTATTAGATGTATACCCAAATGCAGCTGCCGCCTATTCACTTCGTTTATTACGTGATGCTTATATTGGCAGTGCTATTCGTGTAAGAAGGGCAAGTGACAATGCAGAGCAAGATATTGGATTTACTGCACTTGGAGGTCTTAATACAACTGCACTTACTTCTTTTTGTGGTGCAGGTAATGGATTTGTTACTACTTGGTATGACCAAAGTGGTAATAGTAATAACGCAACACAAACAACAGCTTCAAATCAACCACAAATAGTTAGTAGTGGTGTGGTAATAAATGTAAACTCTAAACCGTGCTTGCAGTTCACAAATGGAAGTTCACAATTACTTAGTTACCCAACCTCTTTATGGACATATACAGGAAATTCTACATTGTTTCATACTTCAAGAAATCGAAATAATGGAGGAAGTCAATATGGTTCTATAATTTCACAAGGCGGAGGAAGTGGAAATCAAGCAGCAGGAATACAATGGCAACAATTCCCAAATACGACTACGCAAGCGTCCACCGATATTTACGCACCAGGAGGTATGTCTACGAGTGGGCTACAAAATATCAATACACAATATCTTGCTACTTTTCAGTGGCAGAATTGGTCAACACATAAAACAAATGGTAATACAATAATTGCAATTAATGGCGTAAATCAAACCCTTACAGCTTACGGATCTTCCCCTGCAGGGCTATCTACTTCTCCAAGATACATTGGTTCTTTTGATGGATCTCAAGGTGGTTGTTTTTTAGGAGATATTCAAGAAATTGTAGTTTATACAAGTGTATTTTCTCAAGCAGATATTGACGGAGCAGAATCAAACATAAACACATACTATGCAATCTATTAACGGCTACCAATACACGACGGAACAAGAAGCAATCAACGCTAGAGAATCGTGTGATGCTTACTACGGCATCCCTGTTACTCCCGATGATATAACACAGAATTGGGTTGACTATCAATTTGCAGAATTGAACACACCTCAATTTTGGTATATTGTTTACAATGATTCTTTACTTCCTATTCTTGGGATGCCAATAGACTTGGAAATAGTACCACCTCCATTTCCTACTTTAAATGCCTAACGAACAGAGCGCACCTAACTTTTTCGCTGTGGTCAACGACATGGCGAAACGCTTTGTTGAGTTGATGCAGTCCGACTACCGACTTAAACGGAAGGTGGGACGCAACTATACCAACGCGGTTGCAAGTGGTACGCTCGAAAAGTCTTTGTCGTATAGGTTACAAATCAAGGGCAAAAGCATCAACATTTCGGTGTACGCAAAAGGGAAGGCAGGACAATACTTCCTGTTTCGTGAGAACGGAAGGAAGGCAGGAAAGCAACCGCCCATTGACGCGATACTTGACTGGATGCGAATCAAACCAATTAAGTTACGCGACAAACAAAGCGGTAAGTTTCAGAAGCCGACAGAAGCACTCAAAAGACAAGTTGCTTTTTTGATTGCTCGCAAGATAGGCAAAGAAGGAATCAAGGGGTGGCACGCATTTGATTATGCGATGGATAACATTTGGGACGAATACGAAGCAAAGGTTGTCGCAGCATACGGAAAGGACTTCAGCGCAACGTTAGAAAACCAACTAAAAGACATTTAATAAATATGGCAATTACAATAGAAGACCAACCTTACCAATACACTCCTATCGGTCAACGGCTGATGATTGTGTGCAGTTCAAGCAACGTGGCAAACGCAGGCTTTCGTTTCGTGTTTGACTTCGGTGCGTTCCAAGTCAACGTACAACCCAACGCGAGCAACAAAGGAATGTTAGACCTCGCACCGATATTCCGTGAGCAACTACAACACGACGCAGGCGCAGCAAATGAAGGGATTAACGACGAGTATAAAAGTGTTGCAAATATCAGCTGCACAATAAAAGAAGGTTGGCTCGTTGGCGGAGTGTTTACCGTTAGTGGCGCAGGAATGGCTGACATTGACGACGTATTTGCTTTCCTTTCTGAATATCAAGTAAGCGACGGCTACAAACCGAATCCAAACGCACGCTATGCTTTGTCGAACACATCAAAATACTTGTTGAGCGAACGCACAACAGACACACACAAATGGAGCGAAGCACCAGCGCGTGGTTTGTCAAACGATTGGGTGTACATACCTACTCGATTAGCTGACTTTGGACAGTTGTATTCGATAAGTAACAACGGTCTTTTAGTGGATAACGATGCAACAGATTTATTTGTGTCAACATACGACAACAGCAATACTTTAATTGAGCAAACTAATTTCACTTTATTTACAGATACTAATTCAGTTTCTCGTTTGGGTGCAAATCCACAAAACTTAATCAATGAAGGATTAGACTTCACCAATGTCAAATACTATACAATACAAGCAGGCGCGCCTATTGTTCTTCCCATTTACACACCTTATTCACGCGTGTATTGTTTTTACATTGTCGCTGACGATTGTCGCTTTGACAACGTTCGTTTGGGTTGGACAAATACTTGCGGCGGTACTGATTACTTCAACTTCACGAAGAAGTCGGAGTTGTCGTTCAACTACGATCGTAAGCAATATCAAAAAGTAGTTGGTTCATACAACACAGCATCGTTTGCTTTCAACACTTCTGACAGAGGTGCAACAGACCGCTACGTTACAACAACAAAAGGACTACAAATAAATAGCGACTGGGTAACTGTTGGAGAATTTGAACTATTGCAAACGCTTTGTCGTTCGAACGACGTGTTCATAATTGGTGATGATGCGACAATGACACCTGTTCTTGTGGACACACAGAACTTTGTTATCAAGGACGAAAGATATTCGAAACTTTACAATGTTACTTTGAATCTTAAATACTCTCAACCTGTTGGCTTATGATGAATCAAGTAATTTTAACACTTACTGACAACGACGAAAACAGCGCGATTCTCGACCTTTACGAGAATGAAAAGATGCATCTGAACTATAAGTTCACGGATCTCACGAACTTTAGTTCTGTCGGCAGCTACTCGCAGGAGTTTCGCATACCAGCAAGTGCGACAAACGTAGACTTCTTTGGTGCTATCTTCAACGTTAACTTCAACGGTTGGTTTGACTTCCGAAAGAAGGTAACCGCAACGCTAACAGTCAACACTATTCCAATAGCAAGTGGTCATATTCAGGTGAAGAAACTTTATTGGCAGAGTGGAAAATTGTTTGAATTTGAAGTTGTATTCTTCGGTGAAGTTCCAAACCTTTCACGCTTACTAAACGAAAAGAAACTACGAGATATTGCAAGCATCGTTGCAGGTGACTTAGACTACGACTTGCTTCACGCTAACGTAGAAACACCACCTAACGCAAATACTATTTTAACGCTTTGCGACAAGTGGAACTTGACGGCAAGTAATCCAGAAGGACAACCTGTTTACTCAACTGTTGTTTCAGGTCAACCGACGTACAAACCTCTTTATGTTGGACACTTAACACCTGCGGTTAAGGCTTACTATTTGTTCGAGCAAATACTTAAAGACGTAAAGGTTCAATGGGCAAGCGCAAGTTTATTTGATATGCTTGACAACGTTTACGTTCCTTTTGTGAATGGTCAGTATTTGAATAGTTCGTTGGGATTGAATGACGTTGCAAGTAAGTTAGCTTATGCGACAAACCAAACGACTTCTTTTACACCAACAAACAATATTAAAAATCTTTATGCTCCATTAACTGAATATGAAGACGCTGGAAATGACTGGAGTGGTGGAATTTATACAGCACCTTTTAGCGGACAATTTACTTTTAGAATTTGGGCAAATGGAACGGCTACTTCTTCGGGTACAAATTATGTAACTGATTTAATTTTAAGTTATTTTTATTATGTTAACGATATTTTTGTAGATTCTACTTTTAACAATTTTGTAGATAACTCAAATTTATATTCACACACTTTTCTCAAAGACAATACAATTACGCTTTCATTAAATGCAGGAGATACATTAAAAATAAAAATTGAAGCTGTTGGTGGAGTTTACAATACTTCAAGTTTTAATATTGTTTTTGTAGGTAACGGAGCAAATGATTACACAGGAACGGGTGTTGAACTTATAAGCGTTGGAACATCTTTAACAGGCGACACTTGTCTTATGGAGTTCAACGCTCCAGACATGAAGCAAATTGATTTTATCACATCAATACAAAAGATGTTCAATCTTGCATTCGTTCCCGACCGTACACTTCCAAACACGCTACGCATTGAACCACTTGTTGAATACATCGGAAGCGGAAATACTTTGGATTGGACTGAGAAACTTGATTTATCAAAAGACATAACGTACTACCCAACAACCGACCTTCAAAAAGCAAAGTTCACCTTTACATACACAGAAGACGGAGATTATTACAATGGAATATACAAAGACAACGGACACATCTTCGGAAGCTATGAGGTAACAGAAAACGACTTTGAAGTAATCAACGAGTTTGCAACTGGAGAAGAAAAGGTTGAGTTAGCATTTGCACCAACACCTTCACGAGCGGTTGAGAATACCGACGTTGTAGTTCCTCGTTTCATCAATGGCGAAGGTCAATTCGTACAACCAAAACCGCGCATACTTTATTACTTCGCTGACTTCTTTGTGAACATGTACGACGAGGTTTCAGGTGACGTAGTGCAAACGGCAGTTAAGTGTTTGAACAACTACTCAACCATGAACGCAAGTGTCGGAGATAGCGACCTAAACTTTGCTCCCGAAGTACCACTTCACACAATCATAGCACCACCATACGACAACCTTTACAACCGTTGGTGGAGAAACTACTATCGTGAACTTTACGATGGACAAGCGCGCATCTTAGAAGGAATGTTTGCGCTAACATTAAACGACATTTTTACGTTTCAATGGAGCGACAAGATTTGGATAGTTGATTCTTGGTGGAGAGTGTTAGACATCGAGGGTTACGTTGTTGGTGAGCAAGACATGACGAAGGTAAAGTTGATTCGTATTTTAGACATAGACAACGACTGCGACATTTTACCTATAACCGCCAACCTTGACCAAACTATAAATTGGGAAAGACCGAACGGAGATCCTGCGGTAGTAACCGAAGACTGTTGTCGTCGCTTTGGCTACTATTGGAACTCTGCAAAGAGCAATTGTTTTTCAGTACCAAACATTGGTACACGTTCATTCATTACATCGGAAGCACCAACGTTAGCACCAACACGATTTGGTGCGCCTGTTAACTTTGGAGCGTCGGTATCACAGCCAGTAAGGTCAATAAGTACCGATTATGTAGTAACGAATTTCGACAGAACGATTTTACTTACTGACTTAGCCGCAGATATTGATGTTTACCTTCCGTCAGCACAGGCAACGAGAGGGACAATAATCAGCATAAAGTTAGCAAGTGACGATTATGGCGCAACGCTTCACGCATACACAGGGCAAAAGATTGAAAGCGCAATAACGTACACAATAAAAACAAGCGGTAGTGTCGTGACTTTGGTTAGCGACGGCAGCAACTGGAAGATTGATAGTGAAAACGACAACACGATAACGTGGACTATTGACTTCATGAGCAGTTTAACGGCTACCGTTTTCGCTCCTTACGACTTAATCATTAACAAGATTGACAACGTCAAGAACAGTCCTGTCGTAACAATTACTGACGACGGAACTGCTTATACTTTAGGAAACAATATAGCGGTTGGAAGTGCTATTGCTTTCACCGCAAACACCGCATCTGTTGTTAACGCAATAATCGAACGAGCATGATAAACATGGAAAACAAATCAAGTGCTATGGTCGCTTGTTTAGAGTTTATAAAACTGAACATGAAAAGCAATAGCGAGTTCGGAAGGATTGCTAACGGCAAACGTAAGTTGGAAATGTGGAAGCACTACGCTTGGAAAGTGACACGTATTTCGTTAAACGTAGCGTTTTGGATATTTATACTTTATAAACTACTCTCATAATGGCGAATACAATAGATTTCAACGTAAGCACAAATGCGGTTAATATCCTCAACCAAACCGCAAACGCTGCGGACAATACGGCGACAGGATTCAAGAGCGCAAAGGCTGAACTTCGTGCGCTGAATAATCAGTTGCTCACGATGGATCAAACGAGCGACGCGTTCAAGAAAGCGTCCGCACGTGCGGCTGAATTAAAGGACAACATTTCCGACTTAGGTGCTGAGATTAACGCTAACGCTGGTAACGCTTTCGAAGGTCTTTCGAACAACGTTGGGTTGTTCGGTTCACGTCTTATGGACTTGGACTTAAAAGGCGCAGGACAAGCGCTTACAGGAATGGGAACTGCGGTTCGAAAAATAGATTTTAAAACAATTAAAGAAGAAGTAGGAGGATTAGTTAAAGGTTTAGGAAATCTTGCCGCTTCTGTTGTATCTAATCCTTTCTTTTTAACTGTTGGTGTTTTAGCTGCTATTGCTTACAATTGGAAAGAAATTGCTACATGGTCAAAACAAACTTCAATAGAACAACAAAATCTTACAAGAGTTACTAATGATTTAAATGAAGCTACAAAACAAGAACTTGCAAAAGGAGCAGAAAATATTGCTCAAATTGAGATATTAACTCAAAGAGTTCAAGACCATAATTTAACAGAAAAAGAAAGAAGAAAAGCATTGAGTGATTTAGAAGATATGTATCCAGCATACTTCTCAAATATCAATGGAGATATTAACGATACAGAAGCGTTAAATGCAGCAAAAGTAAAGTTAATTGATAACATAAAAAAAGAAGCAAAAGCAAATGCAGCAAAAGGATTATTAGAACAAGAATATGCAAAGAAAATAGCGTTAGAACAAGAACTTGCTGCTAAAAAAGGAAAATTAACTCAACAGGAATTTGATAAAGCAGTAGAAACAGCAAGATTTAATACACAAACATTATTTAAAGAAACAAACCAAAATATAAGTGAATGGTACAATGGTACAGAAGGAATAGGGAAAGCTGCTTTAGATTTAGAAGAATCTACTCAAAGAATAGCATATCTTGAACAAGAAGCATCTTCTGCGGTATTAGCTACTATTGACACCGAAGTAAAAGCAATTCATGAAAAAACTAAAGCAGCAAAAACTGCAAGAGAAAAAGAAGAAGATGAAAAGAAACGTTTGCAAGAACAATCAGATAAAGATGAGTTAGAACGTCGTAAAAAATTAAACGACGACATGATGGCTGAAGATGATAGAATGGCATCTATTAGCTACGAAGATTTAAAGGCAAGAGAAAAGAAAAAAGCAGATGCAAAACTTCTTGCCGAAATGCAGTCACATGCAAATCTTACCGCTTTAAAATCTATACATACACAAGAAGAACTTGAAGAATTAAGACAAGCAGAAGCAGCAAAAGCACAACTTCGTGTTGACGCATTAAAAACGTCTTTATCAATCATTGGAGATTTAGCACAAGCATTTGCAGGAAAGTCTGAAGCGCAACAAAAGAAAGCGTTTCAAATACAAAAGGGTGTAAGTATTGCAACAGCTACAATAGATACTTTTTTAGCTGCACAAGGTGCTTATCGTTCACAAATGGTTATTAGTACACCTGATGCTCCAGTTCGTGCAGCAGTAGCAGCAGGAATAGCAATAGCACAAGGTCTTGCACGCGTGGCTATAATTAGCAAACAACAATTTAATGGAGGTGGTAGCACAGGCGGAGGTAATCAAGGTGGCGGAAGTGTTCCACAGGCAGGCGGAACAAATGCACCTTCACCTGCAAATTTCGACTTTATCAGTCAGCAACCCAACCAACAACCACCGCTTCAAGCATACGTTTTAGGCGGTCAAGTAAGTAGCAACTTAGAAGCACAACAATTAATTCAAAACCAATCACGATTAGGAGGATAAAACATGAACAAAAAAATTAAAGTAATTGAATACGGAGTGGACGACGAAGGTTTGCTCGGAGTGTTCGCTATCAGCGTAGTAGAACAACCTGCAATAGGGGTTGATTTCGTAGCGTTAAGCGAACAACACGTTGTGAAGTTCAAAGAAGACTTTAGAGGGCTTTTATATGGCGCTCTATTGATTCCTGACCAACTGATATACCGACGCGACGACAAGACGAACGAGGAATACTACGTTAAGTATTCGAAAGATACCATTCGCGCTATTGCTTACAACTACTTAAAGCAAAACAAGACCAACAACGCAACGGTTGAACACGCAAAAGTGGTTGACGGTGTTTCGTTGGTTGAAACGTGGATCATTGAAGGCGAGAACGACAAGTCTAAAAACTTCGGGTTCGACCTTCCAGAAGGTACTTGGTTCGGTTGTATGAAAGTAGACAACGAAGAAGTGAAGCAACAGATACAAAACAAAGAAGTGTTGGGTTTCTCTATCGAAGGGAACTTCCTTGCCGAGAAAGAAATGTATTTAAGCGAACACGTTAGCACTTTGCTTGAAGAATTAGACGCAATACTCAAAGGCGAGTAATGAACATCGAAGCAGGGGGGTTCTTAAAGGTCGAACTATTCAACGACGATGCTACCCTGTTTCTTAACGCACTCACCAAGATAACGAACGAGAGCGGTAAAATGGGGTTTAAGTCTTACGGATTGACAGAGGAAGAAATGAAGACGCTAAACACGATACTTGACAATTTAGGATAAAAAAAACGAGGGGTAACTACTCCCCTCGTCAAACCTAAAAATCAAAATCAACCTATAAAAAGCCGAATTGTGAAACAAATATACAGGTTTTTCTATTTAGGAACTAAACATTTAATAAACACTTATATGAACTTAAGAGAAAAAGTTAACGCTCTTTTCGCAAAGCACAATGTAAGCCTATCTGCTGAAGAAGTAGTTGAGGTGAAGCAAATGGTGGAAGCGGTATTAGAGGACGGAACAAGCATCTATTCAGACAGCGACGCATGGGCGCCTGGAGTTCGTGTATTCGCAAAAGACGCAGACGGCAACGAGGTTGCAGTAGCGGACGGAGAGTACACAACAGCCGAAGGGGTTATTGTAGTTGTTACTGAAGGATTACTTGTTGAATTGAAGCCAATGGTTGAAGAACCAGAAGTTGAGGTTGAAGTAGAAACCGAAGAACAATCAACAGAAGTTGTTGTTGAGGACACATTCAACGCAGAAGTTGAAGGTCTTTTGTCTTTGGTTGCTAAATTAGAAAGCGAACTTGCCGACATCAAGAAGGCAAACACCGAACTTTCTGCTAACGTAGAGAAGTTGAGCGCACAACCTGCGGCAACATCAATCAAAGAAGTTAAACAATCAAAAGTAAGCGCACCTTCAAAAAGCTACAATAAAATGTCAGCAGAAGAACGTTTCGTATTTCATCTAAACAAATAAAAAACAAACAATAAAAAATGGCTACTACATTATCCCCAAACCCAATTAACAGCACCTTTTCAGGAGCTGTAGCAGGCGGTTACATTCGCGCTGCATTTTTAAGTAACGAGTCTTTGTCTGCTGTTACATTCAAAGAGAACATTGACTACAAGCAAGTAGTTCGTAAGTTGGTTGACGACATCACTTTCGAAGCACCAACTTGTGACTTCACTCCACTTGGAACAGTTGCATTAAGCGAGCGTATCTTGACTTTGGAAAAATTCCAAATTCACAGACAATTGTGCAAAAATGACTTTTTGAAAGATTGGGAATCGTCCTCAGAGCAGAACGGACAACTTCACGCTTCATTGACTGACGCTATTATAGCTAACGTTTTAGCAGGAATGGCAGCTCGTAACGAAGTATTGATATGGCAGGGTGTTAACGCAACAGCAGGTCAATACGACGGTTTCGAAACATTGTTCGCAGCAGGCGGAAGCGGTGTTCTTACCGTTGCTACTCCAGAGGCTATCACTTCTGCAAACGTAATTGAGGAAATGGGACGTTTAGTTCTTACTCTTCCAACACGCGTTCGTCGCGCTACTGAGAAGCCAATCATCGCAGTTTCTTCTAACGTTGCTGAGGCGTACAGAACAGCTATCTTAGGTCTTGGTGGTGGTTTCTACCTTTATCAAGGAGAGGCAGTTGTAATGAACTGGCAGGGACAGTATGACGTTGTAGAATGCCCAGGAATGTCTGACGACACAATGGCTTTCTACCAAAAGTCTAACCTTTGGTTTGGTACAAACACTCTTGACCAATGGAATAACGTTGCAGTTTTGGATATGTTTGAACATGACCTTTCAAACAACGTACGTTTCGCAGCTTCTTTCTTCGCAGGTGTACAATTCGGTTTCGGAAACGAAATCGCGTTCTACCAATATACTGCCTAATCTCAACCATTCTAACCCTTGCATATATAGAGGTGGTGGCATAAAAACCACCCCTCTTTTGTGCTAATAAAAAACATATAATTATGGCATGTGAATTAAGCACAGGTTTTACACTTGATTGCAAAGACGGCATCGGTGGAATTAAGCAAATTGTTTTATTAGATAAAACAAGTGTTGAAACAATTACGTATGAAGTGGGAACAGAAGTTATAAGTTCAATGGTTATAAATAACACAAATGAACTTTACACTTATGAACTTCCAACTCAAACAGGATCGTTTGAAGAAACAATTAACTTCAACCGTGATGCAGGAACTATTTTCTACACACAAACAGTAAATATCATGATGCAAAAGTTAAGCGCTCCAAAGCGTCTTGAATTGCAAAATGCAGCAACTGTTCGTGTTATTGTATTTGTAAACGACACAAACAATAATTGGTGGGCAATAGGTATTGAAAATGGTGCTGACCTTTCAACAGGAACAGCAGCAACAGGAACGGCACTTGGTGACGCTAACGGATACACTTTGGCTTTCACACACGAAACTCCAAAGCGTGCTTATAAATTAGCTGACGCTCCTTCTGTAATCATAACAGACTAAAAAAACTTTTACACACATAGGGACAAAACGTCCCTACGTGTTGTAATTTTAGCAAACAAATAAAAGGATAGAATGGTTTATTTGAATACAAATACTGCGAATCAATACGCATGGCTTTCGTTAGACGAGGGACGTGCTTACTTCAATGTTGCGTTTACAAATTACCTTCTTGTTATGACCTACGAAATGACAGGTGAACAACTTGCTCAGGTCGTAGAGGTCATAAACGAAAACGAACGTGTCACTAAAATACGTTTAACAACAGTTGGTCTTGTTGACGCTGGTAAATACAAGTACGATGTGTACGGACAAAACAGCAACAGCAATTTAGATCCGACAAACGCTTCCGTTGTTGGACTTGTTGAACGTGGTTCAATGATTCTTCAAGACGGAACAATTTACTTCGACGTTTCTTCGCCAACGATTCCCGTTGACGTAATATATACAGGTGCATAATATGAGCAACATTCAACAAATCAATCTTTCGGCATACCAACCAGTTGAAGCGGTTGAAAAAGACAATCGCGCAGGTTGGATTGATTACGGTTTCAACAACTTATTTCCTCAGCACCTAATCACGCTTTATTACAACAGTCCTATTCATAACGCATTGACGAACTCAATTGCTTACATGATTGAAGGACAAGGTACAGGAACAATTCTTGACAATGCTTTGCAAGGTATTGCGTTTGACTTAAAACTTCAAGGTGCGTTCGTTGCTGAGGTTATTTGGAGTATGGACTTTACTCGCGTTGTAAAGATTAACCACTTGCCTTTTGAGAATTGTCGTTTAGCTTACGACAAAGAACAAGACGAAATTACTGGTATTTGGTACTCAAAAGATTGGGCAAATACACGCAGCAAAAAAGGTAAGCCTGAGTTCATTCCTGCGTTCAATCCTTCACAAGCGGAAGAACAACCGCGACAAGTAATTTACGCTCACGGAATGATGGCAGGAAGTTCGTACTATGCGAAACCCGACTACTTCGGTGCATTAAACTACGTTGAGTTGTCTTATCAAATGGGACTTTACCACGTCAACAATATCTTAAACGGATTATTTCCTTCATTCATTATTAATTTCTTGAACGGCATACCGCAGAAAGAGGAACGCGAGGCAATACGTCGTGAGTGGGAAACAAGATTGAGCGGTGCAAGTAACGCAGGAAAGTTCTTAATGACGTTCAACGAAGATCCTACACGCGCTCCTTCGATTGAATCGTTTCCACTTTCAGACGCTGACAAACAATATCAATTCTTATCGGAAGAAACAGCGAAGCAAATCATGGTTGGACACCGTGTTGTTTCGCCATTGATTCACGGCATTAGAGATACAACAGGCTTTGGTTCAAACAAAGACGAAATGTTGGTTGGTATGGAGATATTCAACAACCAAGTTATCAAGCCATACCAAAGAATTATCACAAATACATTTGCGCCTATTCTTGGAAGTGATTTAACTATCACAATGAACAGCGTATTCGACGAAGTAGTTGTTGTTCAACCAACGGTTCAAACTGCTGAATTAAAAAAAAAAGTAGTTGC
>Ga0214163_1000590_pt1 | contig 16576 bp, 12 predicted proteins | sample LakMenepilimnion_2_FD_153001 | JGI IMG/M metagenome (GOLD analysis project Ga0214163, IMG submission 153001) | Freshwater microbial communities from Lake Mendota, WI - Practice 15JUN2010 epilimnion v4 | ecosystem: Environmental > Aquatic > Freshwater > Lake > Epilimnion/Euphotic zone | place... | reverse complement strand
TGACTCGAATTCAATATCAAAAGTTTGTATGGCATTTTTTTTCAAGTCAAAATTTCGAAGTTTATTACTTTGGTAAAAATGAAAATTTAGCAAGAACAACCATCCAATTTGCAGAAAGTGATTTTCAAAAGATTACTCAATTGCTAAGTTATACTCCTTTTCAAAAAACTAAAATATTTGTTTACCCTTCTCAATCGGAACTATTGCAGTCAAATAGTGGGATCAGTTTGAATAGTCCGAATGAAGTTGAGAGTGAAAATTTATCCAAATTTAGATTTGAAATTTCCTTTAGTGAGGATTTGTCAAACTTCAGAAAAAATTTGGTTAAAGAAATCTCTAAAGTGTATGTGCATGATATGCTTTATGGGGGTAGTATTCGAGATGTTTTGCAAAATTCTTTATTGCTAAGTCTTCCAGAGTGGTATTTATCTGGTATTTCGGCATTTGTTGCATTTGGTGATTCCCCCGAGATGAATCAATATATGTATCAAGTAGTTTCATCGAATAAAGTGAGAAAGCCTTCCTTAGCTAGGGGGAAAGAAGCGGAATTATTGGGTCAATCCATTTGGAATTACATTGCTAAAACCTATGGTAAACAGCCTGTGGGAAATATTTTGAATTTAACGCGGATCATTCGAAATGATCAATCAAGTATTTCGAGTACGTTGCGCAGGCCATATGCTAAGTTTTTGAAGGAATGGTATGAGTTTTATTTATCTGAATCAAAGCAATATGAGGTAAATACGGTTTCGACTCTGGCCCCTACAGAATTAATTCAAAAAGAATTGAATCGGGGAGAAGTGTTACGTGATTTCAAAGTAAGTTCCGATGGGATTTGGTTAGCCTATGTGATTGATGAATCAGGGAAATACCAAATTAATCTGATGAATTTGAAGACGAAAAAGACTAATGAAATATTTAAAACGGGTTTAAAGGATCCATTGCGAATTTCGAATGGTAGAGGTCCACTGGTTTATTGGTCAAAAACAAATAGCCTTTCAATCTTATATCAGAATGAAGGTAAATCTTGGTTACAAACCTTTTCTCCTCTAACAGATAAGAGAAATTCCATTCGGATGGAGGCCAAAAAGAGTTTAGGTGATTGGCAATTTTTAGATTTTGAACTGTCAAGCAATGCGCAAAGAATGTTAGCACGTACGCTACGTAATGGCCAAGTTGATGTAGGTATTTATGATTTAAAAAGAAATCGTTTTTCTCCGATTACCCAGGATATTTATGATGAATCTGAAGCACATTGGGTGGGCAATACGGGTGATGTATTCTATGTTTCCGATCGATATGAGGATACATTGCAAAATATTTTAGCAAAGGAGGGGATTAAATCATTGTATAAATGGAAAGCTGATGAGCCTTCGAAAGTGCAAAGAGTTTTTTCTCACAAAGGAGAGTATTTTAATGTTCGGGCTATTTCCGACAGCTTAATCTATCTATTGGTCAAGCAATATTCTGGGAACGAATTGGTTGCCTATCACATTAATTCTGATACGTTTTCTTTTACTCCCATTCGTGCAGGTACTTGGGATCGTTTTGATTGGGTCAAAGATAAAATAGTGTTTAAAAGTCGTGATAATTTGACTGATAAGTTACAATTTTTACCTACCGATGTCGTTACAAAGCTACAAACTAGTCTTTGGGTTCCGACTTTAGATAATAATCCAAATTCGGATCTGACTTTTCAAGATTCGGTTGTCGATAGCAGTTTAAATCAGAATTTATCAGCACGTGATCGACGAAATGCAGAGCTGAAAAGGGCACGATTAGAACGCCAAGCAGGCTTAAGACTTCGTAAGGAACCAGGAAAATTAATGGGACCTATCGAATATCAAAATTCTTTTGTGATCAATAATTCGGAAGGAAGTTTTAGAGTTGATCCAGTGAGAGGTTTGGGATATTCGTTCGAAGTTAAAATGAATGATTTACTTGAAAATCATTTGGTTCGAACAGGAATTTTTGTGACGTCAAATTTAAAAAATACTGATTTATGGGGCGAATATGCTTATTTGGCCAAAAAAATTGATTGGTTTGCAAGGTTTGATCGAAAGGTATTAGACCAACTGACTGAAACATATTCCCAGAAAATTCGATTTAACCGCTTTGAAGTTAAAGCTGTTTATCCTTTTGATCTGTCAAACAAAATTTCTCTTTCAGGGATTTTCACCTCGAATCGAGCATTTGATCAATATAATTTAGCCACACCGGAAGACTTGGCTACCTACGGTGGGGTAAAATTGGAATATACGTTTGATAATACGATTCATTGGGCTGAAAACTTGAGAACTGGTTTTAGGATGAATGCGTCATTAGAAAATCAATTAGGCTTGACCAAAGGTTTAGGTTTTACCCGATTTAAATTAGATGCTCGTAAGTATATTAAGCTCTCTAATACGTTTTTCATTGCCAGTAGAATCTCTGCCTCTCACGCGCTAGGGGGTGCAGCCCGACAAACGATTTTGGGTGGAATGGATAATTGGTTATTTATTAATACAGAAAGTAGAAATAAGGAGAATCCTTTGGGCATGCAAGGTATCGCGCAACGGGATGTATTTATGAGCGATTTTGCTACTTCGTTGAGGGGTTTCAATATGAATAAGTTGTCGGGAAATAGTCATTTATTAGTCAACTTAGAACTTAGAATACCACTTAAATCATTGTTAAGCTCTGACTTTTCAAAATCTAGATTCATTAATTCATTCCAATTTATTGGATTTACAGATATCGGAAGTGCTTGGACAGGAACCAATCCTTTTTCTCGAACTAATGGTTTTAATACCAATGTTTATGGAGGCGGAACAAATCCATTTCAAGCGACTGTGACAGATTTTAGAAATCCATTTTTATTTGGTTATGGAGTGGGTGCACGAGCTAGTTTGTTAGGTTACTTCATGAAATTCGATTATGCTTTTGGTGTCGACAATGGGGAAGTTAAAACTCCAATTACCTATCTGACTTTTGGGTATGATTTTTAGGAATAATATTTTTGGTCAGACGATCTCAATTAATACGCTTTAAATATGTCGTTTTCAGAGAATGAAATTATTGAACAATTAGCTTTAACCCGAAGTGCATCCACTTCATTGGCTGTGGCGACCTCTGAGAAAAGAAATGAAGTTTTATTCAATTTAGCTCAATTATTACTAGAAAATTCAGCTGAAATTATCATTGAAAACCTAAAAGATTTAGCTAAGATTTCTGCAGATGATCCGATGAGGGATCGTTTATTTTTAAATTCAGATCGAATTGAAAGCTTGTCCAAAAGTTTGTATGAAGTAGCAAAACTTTCAGATCCTACGGGTCAAGTTTTGACGGATAAAATACTTTCCAATGGCTTGAAGCTAACAAAGATTTCCGTTCCCCTTGGAGTTGTGGGTGTGATTTTTGAATCAAGACCTAATGTGACGGTGGATGTTGCCGCCCTTTGTATTAGGTCAGGGAATGCTGCTGTTTTGCGAGGTGGTTCAGATGCTTGGCATACAAATGCTATATTAGTCCAATTGATTCACCAAGCACTTATTTCAGCGGGTCTTTCATCGGATTTAATTCGCTTATTGCCTACGGACCGAACGCATGTTTCCACTTTATTGCATGCAGTTAAGTATGTCGATGTCATTATCCCAAGAGGTTCCGAGGCATTAATTCAACGTGTCAGAAGAGAATCACTCGTGCCTACCATCGAGACGGGTGCTGGGGTTTGTCATACCTTTGTGTCTCAATCTGCGGACATTGCCATGGCTGTTAAGGTAGTGATCAATGCTAAAGTTAGCCGCCCTTCCGTTTGTAACTCCTTGGATACAATTTTATTACATGAATCGATTGCTCAAGAATTTTTGAATAAATGTGCGCGTGAATTAGCGGAATATAAGGTTAAGGTTTATGCTGATGGTACATCCTATGATGTGTTGGCAGATCTGAATTACCCCTATTTACAACTAGCTGAAGAGTCAGATTTTGGCCGGGAATTTTTAGATTTTGCTTGTTCAATACGAATCGTTGAGGATTTAGATGGGGCCTTACATCACATTGATCAATATTCTTCCAGGCATTCGGAAGCAATTATAAGTTCGGTTGAATCGGAAGCAAATCTATTTTTGGCTTCTGTGGATGCGGCGGCTGTTTATTGGAATGCATCTACTCGTTTTACGGATGGTGGCGTTTTTGAACTGGGAGCCGAGGTGGGGATATCAACTCAAAAACTACATGCAAGAGGACCTTTTGGGCTAGAGAAATTAGTCACAGAGAAGTGGGTGGTGAAGGGAAATGGGCAAATTCGCTAGGCTAAAATTCGTGGTCTAGTCCAAACCTTTGTTTTAATTCGGAAATTACGGGGTGTTTTTCAACTAAGAAATTATACTTGTCAGATTGAGTGTATAACATCTTTTTATCACTTTTTTCTTGTTCAATTAAATCTAACTCAATGTCGATCAAATGGTTTTTGAGTTTGTATCTTAAGGTAGTCAGAAGTTCCAAGCGAATGTTTTCGTTGAATTGTTGCATTTGAACTTCATTTTCAAAAGCGATGTGAATGGCGTTTTCGACCACTTGAATAGGTCTATTCATCATGACGTATTTATTAATCAAATTCGCTGCTTTGAAATTATTGGCTATTTGTGTCCATTCACTTTGTAGTTCGTCTAGTGTTATTTCCTTTACTTCTTGATTTGTATGTTGGCCCTCGTCTACGTTTTTCTCATTCGAATCAAACTTAGTATCCACAATATTTTTAGTACTCCTTAAACCTGATGTTGAGCTGGGACTTCTAGTGGGTGCTGATGCTAAGGTATTCTGCTCCTGAGAATAAGCGATGATATTTTCTGATGAGGGATTAGCTATTTCAGTGTCTCCTGTCTCAATCAAAAGTGTGGGTTCAATGGTTTCTGAATCCGTTGGGATATCAATGGCGGTTTCTGCCTGTAATTTATCCTCGATTTTTACCGGGCTTGTACTCGGAGCAATTTCTTCTTTGGGTGTTGCATGGTCACTGGCTACTAAAGTTTCATTGATTTCAGTCCCCTTTGTGCCAACTGGGGACTCAGACTTTTTTCCGGAAGCGCCCTCCGTGGCAACTAGATTGGTCGGTTTAAAAAGAGATGGTAAATAATTTATTTTTAATAGGCTGAGTTCTAAGTGCAGCCTAGGGTTTTTGGCACTTTTATAATGAATTTCACATTGAGAGCAAATGCTCATGGCTGAGAGCAAAAAGGAGGTTTGTGTCTTTTCACTTTGAACGGCAAATTTATTCCGAGACTCATCACTTAACTCCATTAAAACAAGCGTTTTAGGATCTTTTGCAAAAAGCAAATTCCTGAAATGCTCCATTAAACCACTGATGAATTGATGGCCATCGAATCCCTTTCGCATGATTTCATCAACGAGCAAAAGTGTTTCCGTATGGTTTTGGTCTACTAGATGATCGGTTAACGTAAAATAATAATCACTATCTAATATGTGCAGGTTTTCTAAAACATCTTTATGCCTCAATGAATTGTCGACTGAGAACGTAACATTCAAGTCGAACATCGATAGCGCATCTCGAAGTCCTCCATCTGCTTTGATTGAAATTAATTCCAATGCGGCTGGTTCAGCTGTAATATTCTCTTTTTCAGCGATACCGGCTAAATGTTGGGCCATGTCCTTCCATTGAATTCGATTAAAGTCAAAAATTTGACAACGAGAAAGGATGGTCGGTATGATTTTGTGTTTTTCCGTCGTGGCTAAAATGAAAATAGCATAGGAGGGAGGCTCTTCTAAAGTCTTTAAAAATGCATTGAAGGCTGCTGGAGACAGCATATGGACCTCGTCGATGATGTATATTTTATATCGACCACTTTGAGGAGGATACCGTACTTGGTCAATTAAATTTCGAATATCATCCACTGAGTTATTGGATGCTGCATCTAATTCATGTATCGTTAAGGAAGTGTTTTCTTGAAAAGAATGGCATGATGCACATTTTCCACAAGCTTCACCTTCTGGGTTCAAATTCTCGCAATTGATTGTTTTTGCTAAAATTCGTGCACAGGTTGTTTTGCCTACACCCCTAGGCCCACAAAAAAGGAATGCTTGGGCCAGGTGATTTGATTTGATTGCATTCTTTAATGTGGTTGTTATGTGCGCTTGACCTACGACGGACTCAAAGGTTGTGGGTCTATATTTTCGAGCAGAAACAATAAAATTTTCCATGTTGCAAGTTAAGTGATATGCCTATAATTCCAAAATCAAATTAGGGAAGATATAGGACGGCACTCACAGGAAAATGGTCTGAGGGAAATTTTGATTCCCAACTTTCTGAATGGGTGGTATGCTGGCTGCAGGTAAGCCCATTTTTGACAAAAATATAGTCGATATGCTTGCCTGCTTGCTCAGTTTTAAAGGCATTGAATGTACTATATGGGCCATAGTGTCCATTCTTGCTAATTTTTTCAGCATCAATTAATTTATGACTATCCGCTGGGTTTACCATAATTCGGATGGGTTCATCATCTGGGGTCGCGTTAAAATCTCCAGTTAAAATGACGGGTGACTTTCCTGCAATTTCGTTTATTTTTTTGAGCACTAGCTTAGCGCTTTCCCTTCTTGCTATTTTTCCTAAATGATCAAAGTGGGTGTTGAAGACATAGAATTTTTTACCGGATTTGTTTTCTTTAAAATGTCCCCAAGTGACTACTCTTCTACACGCGGCATCCCAACCAAAACCCACTTTTTCGCATGAATCTGACAACCAAAACGTTTTTTCTTTTAGCAAAGTAAATTTTGTTTTATTGTAAAATAAGGGGGAAAATTCTCCTGACTCCTGCCCATCATCCCTGCCTTTACCAAACCATTTATAGTTTGGTAATTCTGCAGCTATATCTTTTATCTGATGGATAAACGCTTCCTGCATACCAATAAAATCTGCTTGATGATAGTTAATTAATGCTGCACAATTTTTAGTTCTAAATTTCCATTGATTTACTCCATCTGAAGGAGTGTCCATGCGAATATTGAATGTCATCGCTTTTATTTGGCCGAACATCGGGTTTGAATAACCTAATAATAGCAATAAAACCAAACTCAGGCCAGTAAGAGCTTTATATATTTTTTCTATTTGAGGCCAAATGGAATCATTTTGATTATTTTCAATGATAAAATCAGCATGTTTTAAATATGTTTCTTCGCTGGGCTGAGCTTTCATAATGGTATGGATATCGGTTTTAGATGCTAAATTTCTCATGTTTATTCTATTTATTCTATCTGCTTTATTTGCCGAAATGACGATTAGTTTGTCGATGATTTCGGGTTTGTTTTCTCCATGAATTAAGGCACTTTCATATAGGACAAAAGGGGTATTTTTTTGACTTGAATGCCATTGGACCGCATGTTGACGAACAGCAGGATGTACAATGGAATTTATGAAGGAGATTAGTGTGGGATCTTCTTTGATTTTTGCTTTGACCCATGTTGGGTTGTAGGTATTATCTCCTGTATAGGAGTCGTTCCCTAGTAATTTCTTGATGGATTCTTTGACCCTTTTATTTTCATTCAATATAATTTTTGCCTCTTTGTCCGCTTCAAAAACGGGAATCCCAAGGCAAGAAAAAATCCGGCAAATCAACGATTTGCCGGATCCAATTCCACCTGTAACACCAATAAAAGGGATCAGGCTATTTTTCATTAATTATTCCTCTGTTAATCTTGAAGATGCATCTTTTGAGATAGCTGTTTTTTCAAAAACAATTCTTACACCTTTGCTTGAATCTATTTCAACTAAAACTGTTTTTTCTCGGATGGTTACGATGGTACCATGAGCCCCGCCTATCGTGACTACTTTGTCTCCTGTTTTTAATTCTTCAATAAATTTTTTGGCTTCCTTCGCTTTTTTTTGCTGCGGACGAATCATAAAAAAATAAAACACGACAAATATTCCTCCAAAAAGGATTATTTGCATCATTTGGGGGTTTCCTGCTTGTAAGATTAGCATATAGGTATGGGATTAGTTTGAATTTCTATTAGGTAATACTTCTATTTTAAATGCGACTGTGTTATCAGCGGGCAATGTATTGCAATATGCAGTTACGGTTTTTTGAACTTTTCCTTGCTTGCCCTTCGAGTCAAATATGACTTTGATAAATCCTTTCTTGCCTGGTTGAATTAATTCTTGGCTCCATTTGGGTGTTGTACAACCGCATGAGGCATTCACCGATAAAATTTTTAGAGGTAGATTTCCTTTATTCTTAAAGTGAAAGGTATACGTGATGGAATCACCCTCGATAATCTTGCCTAAATATACCGTAGGCTGCTCAAAAACCATTTTTGGTTTCTTTTCTGAAGATGGACGCAAGTCCATCGGTATCGCATTTTCTGAAGCATTTAAGCTCTCTTTTTGCTTATTTTTACAGGATGACGCTAAAAAGAAAAATGAAATGATCAAAAAAAGATGTCCTCTCATTGAATTAAGATTTCGTTTTAATTTGACTCATCATTTTTTCGACATCCTCTAATAATTTCTCTGCTTTTACCTTTGTGTCATTGACCACTTTTTTGCCTTCTGACTTAGCCATTGAATCTGGTATTTCTTTCCCATCTACTATGTCATTAATCAATTGCTTTAATTGGTCTCTGTATTTATTTAATTGGAAATACAGTTTATTACGGGTGTTTTCACCTTTGTCAGGTGCATACAAAATTCCGACAACCGCTCCGGCTGCTGCACCTACGATAAATGCCCATAGGGTTTTAGAAGATCTACTCATATTATTTACTGGCTATGTCGATTAACCCTCGACCTGATTTTTGTATAATTTTTTCGCTAATAAGTCGAATCGAGATTTCATCTAAAATACCGTTGATGAACTGCCCCGACTTAGGAGTGGAATAGTTTTTTGCTAATTCAATATATTCATTAATACTAACTTTTACTGGGATGCTTGGGAATTTAATCATTTCTGCAATGGCCATTTTTAATAGAATAAAATCGGTCATCGCTAATCTGTCTGATTCCCAGTTTTTTGTTTGTGCTTCCACCCATCCATTTAAATCTTTATCTGAATCTAAGGTGAATGCATATAAATCTTCAAAAAAACTTTTGTCATCTTCCCACTGTAGGGCTAATGGTTGCAAACTGAGGTCTTCCAATGCTTCTATTTTGAAGGTTTTGGTCGACATACTCTTAACAACATCCTTATTTAAATTCCAATTTAAATCTTTTTCCTCAAAAAATTCTGTCATACTAGGATGTTTTAACAGAAAGTTTTTCAAAATATATTTTATGATTTCTAAATCATCCTCAAAATTTTTACCAGCCTTCGGTAAATATTCTAAGAAAATAGGGTCAATTAAAATAGCCTCTATAAATAATTTTTTCAATCTAGTTTCTTCATCATCTGACCAACCGATATGATTGTCTTTAAATGCCATTTGCAACGATTTCCATTTGGGGAAAATCGCAAGTATTTTATTGAGTTTCAATAAAGATGTTTTGGTCGAGTTCTCTAAAAGCCTCCTATTCTCATCCCATTGCGCGATTTCTGAAAGCGATTGTAAGTAAAATAATACTTTTAAATACGTATGATTGATGGCTTCTACTTCAGAAACCATATCTTTTTTAAGCTTTTCAGCGATCTTTTTCGTATTGATTTGGTATTTTTTGTAAACCGATTGGGCAGCATTTAGGGATTCTGCAGGGATTGTTTCCTCGGTTGGAATCCCTTGAAAAAACTCAGTTAATTGAATTTCTGCTAACTTCCTAAGTCCTTCTAATCGAGGCATTTGCTCCTCTTTGGCAATCATCAAGGATAGGTCAGGAAGGAAAATGTGCGTCAATTCATCAAACGCTAATTGGTATTGCGCGCGTTCTTGCGTCCAGTAGGCATACATTTGTTGAAATGCTTTGACCCGAAGTAATCTTCTGTTGACCATCCGTAAATAAAGAGCGTTCTAATAATTTGAAAGCACAAAATTAAGGATTTTAATTTATAAAGACCCTATATTTGTTGTCTATAAAATTAGCATGGGAGCATTAGGTCATTTAAATAAATATTTTTGGAAGTATAAATGGCATTTATTTCTTGGCATTTTTTTTACTTTTTGTGCTAATTTTTTTGGTGTGGTCCCTGCACAATTAGTTCGATACGCCTTAGATTTAGTCACGGAAACAATCGATGTGTATTTTCTATTTAAGGGCTTTCAAATTCAATCTGTTTTCTATGAGGTATTTGCTTCCACCTTATTTTATTATGGAGGGTTAATTGTCCTCATGGCTTTTATAAAAGGTGTTTTCCTGTTTTTGATTCGGCAAACGTTGATCGTGATGTCTAGACACATTGAATATGAAATGAAAAATGAGATCTACACACATTATCAAACCCTTCCGTTATCTTTTTATCGAAAACAAAATACGGGAGATTTGATGGCGAGGATATCTGAAGATGTTAGTAAAGTTCGGATGTATGTGGGCCCTAGCTTAATGTATGGGTTTAATTTGATCACTGTTTTTGCCCTCGTTATTTATTACATGGCCAAGGTTAATGTCACTTTAATGTGGTATGTATTGTTGCCCCTACCTATTTTGTCTCTCAGTATTTACTATGTTAATTCGATTGTAATGAAAAAATCGGAGGAAATTCAGGCTGGATTATCTTCGATCTCTACCTTGGCCCAAGAAGCTTTTTCTGGAATTCGGGTACTTAAATCATTTGTTAGGGAAAACCACTCAGGCAAGCAATTTGCTACCGCATCCGCAAATTACCGTAAAAAGTCCTTGGATTTAGTTAAAGTAGATTCGTTGTTCACACCTCTGATTTCCTTATTAGTTGGGTTTAGCACGCTATTAGTTGTGTACATAGGCTCAAAAGAGGTGATGGCCGGTGAAATTACCGTCGGCAATATCACGGAATTCATCATGTACGTATTTATGTTGACATGGCCCGTAACTGCTTTGGGTTGGACGAGTTCTCAAATCCAAAGAGCTGCAGCCTCACAAAAACGAATTAATGAATTTTTACAAGCGACATCTGAGTTGGAAATTGGCAAACAAATTACCAAGCCGATCTCGGGAAATTGGGCATTTAATAATGTCAGCTTTACCTACCCTGGTACGGATCGTGAAATTTTGAAACAACTTAATTTTGAGATTGAATCGGGAGAATCAGTCGCTCTTTTAGGCACAACTGGATCTGGTAAAAGTTCATTGGCGCAGTTGATGGCCCGATTTTATGACCCTAGTTTTGGTGAAATAAGGTTGGATGGGGTTTCGCTTAAAGATTGGGATATCAAACATGTCAGGCAATCGTTTGCCTATGTGCCTCAAGATGTATTTTTGTTTTCAACAACCATCGCTGAAAATATTAGTTTTGGTCAAGATGGAATGTCAATTGAACAAATCAATCAGGCAGCTAAAATGGCGGACGTATATGAAAATATTATGGAATTTCCGGACCAATTTGAAACGATTTTAGGGGAACGCGGGGTAACACTTTCGGGAGGTCAGAAGCAAAGGGTATCGATTGCGCGCGCCTTAGCAAAAAATCCAAGCATGCTTATTTTGGATGATTGTTTGTCTGCCGTAGACACGCATACCGAACATAAAATTTTAAATAACCTTAAAAAAATCATGGTGGGGAAAACGAGTTTAATTATTTCACACCGAGTGTCTTCTGCGAAATTGGCCAATAGGATTATGGTCTTACAAGACGGTCAAATTGTGGAGACAGGAAATCATCTCCAACTGATGAAACAAAAAGGCTATTATTATGAGTTATACCAAAATCAATTGAATGAGGAGGAGAAAGGTTTACAAGAGGTTTCCGCTCAGTCTGATTAATTCTATTTCTGCTGATTTGGCTGCAAATTTAGTTTCAATTAACCTTGTTTCAGCTGATACCGCATTTCTTTGAACTTCCCTTAATTCATAAGAAGTGGCGATACCAACCTTAAATCGATCAAACGCAATATCGATATTTTGTTTAGCTATGGCATAATTTTCGGTCTCCAACGATATTAAATTCAATGCATTTTCATAGGTGACAAATGCTCTTTCTAACGTGGCGATCAGTGAGTTTTTCAGGTCATCAATTTGCATTTGTGCGATTTCAGCATTGATCTTTGCATTTTGAACCCTACGCTTTTGATTGTAGCCATCAAATATATTCAGGGTTGCTCTCAAGCCATAATTTAATACATCACTTGTACCCCTTTGAACTCCAAATCCAGCGCCATTATTGACTTGATTTAAATTGTATCCAGCCAATAAATCGATTTGCGGCATTTGTAAACTTTGAATATTTTTAGTCTCCAAGTCACTTATCTTTTTAGTTAAAAGCGCACTAATCAAGGTAGGATTTTGCTTTAGCGCAAATTCCTTTAATTCTGGCAGATTTAATTTAGGCAATAAATCAATTTTTGTATCTACCATAAAATCTTCGTGATGGTTTCTGACCAATAAAGTGTTGTAACTAATTTTGGTATTTAAATAAGATTGTTCTTGGGCAATTAATAAAGCTTTGTCCTCATTGTAATCTACTTGCGCTGAATAATAATCTACTTTTGAACCCTGGCCAACTTCATATCGATCTTTGGCTAATTTTAAACGGTCGTTTGAAATTTCAAGTCCTTTTTTGAAATTATTGACCCGTAAATTTTGTCTTATTAAATCATAATAGGAGGATGAAATAAGTGAAATCAAATTTTCAATAGCTGTTTCAGTTTGCGTGGCTCCCAAGTTTTGTAATTCTTTGAATCGATCTTTTAAAATAAACATTCCCTTCCCATCGTAAAGTGTCCATGCCATCACTAAACCTGCATTGGAAGAATTTGAGTTTACCCCACTTTGGACCAATGGAGCCCTTAAACCTCCAAAAAATTCCTGATCTAAACCCGAAATGGTATAATTCTTATTTAATGTACCTGTGATTGTTGGCAAAAATCCTGCATTACCTGGCGTATTGTCATTTAATGCTTGCTTTTCTCTTTTCCTAGAAATTTGAATTGAATAATGATTCTGTAAGCCCAATTGGATAGATTCCTCTAAACTTAACAGTTTTTGTGCAGAAACTGAGTTTTCAATAAAGGTAAAAAATACAAATAAACACAGGTAAAAAAATTTCATAATAGCTGGTTTTCTAATGGTTAATAACAAATTTAATGATTTAGATTAAGAATTCTATACCTAAAACCTATAAGTACTCATAGTATAATTTGGCTCCTTTTTTTTAATTTGCACTATGTCAGTGCCTTCGATTCATTCCCTTATCATTTATCCCATAAAATCTTTAGGAGGCATTAATGTCTCGAAAATTAGTATTGAGCCTCCCGGATTACAATATGATAGACGATTTATGTTGGTGGATGAACGGAATAATTTTATCACTCAAAGGACGCGTCCAGAATTGACAAGGTTTCAGCTAGAATTTAAACAAGAGGGATTTGAGGTGATGGACCAATGGACTCGAAAATCTAAATATCTACATTTTAACCCTATATTAGGTTCGACCGAGGAAGTTCAAATTTGGGATGATCGGGTTTTAGCTACGGAAGTACTGGAAGACTGGTCGGCCTGGTTTTCCGAAAAATTAGATCAAAAGGTCCGACTATTCCAATTGTCTTCCAGTTTTTCTCGAATCATCAATCCGGAATATCAAACAGAAAAATCGAAGATTAGTTCTTTTGCAGACTCTCTCCCCATTCTATTATGTTCAAAAGCCTCTTTTGATCATTTGGACTTACTTTTAGATCATCCTTTGGATTGGCGCCGATTTAGACCCAATATCATTGTGTCCAATCAAACAGCTTTCGAAGAAGATACTTGGCTGGAACTATCCATAGGGAGTTCGGTGAAATTGTTTGGAGCTAAGTTATGCGCTAGGTGCCAACTCATTAATGTTGATCCTGTCGATGGAACTATCGATTCGAATATCTTAAAGACTTTATCTCACATACGTAAATTTGGGAATAAGGTTTATTTTGGGCAACAATTTGTGCCCATATCTCTGGGCGAAATTAAGGTAGGAGATCCGATCACTCTTCATAAAATCAAAGATGCGATTTTTTAAAACTTTGCATTTTTTAAGTCTAGATGTCGTTATAGGTGCTTGCCTTTTTCAATATTTAGTAACTTCTATTTTTATGGCAGGGCAATTTCCGCCTTTCGTGGTAACACTCGCTTTAGCTTTTTCAGTTTGGACGATCTATTTAGTAGATCGATTTATTGATAATCGAAAACCGATTGCTCATTCTGTCCTGCATGATTTTCATCTGAAACATATAACTAAAATTACCTATTTGATTGTTTGCAATATTTTATCTCTTTTGGTAATTATTATATATTTGCCTAAATATTTAATTATTAATGGATTTTGTATTGGATTCTTCATCCTCATTTATTGGGCCTTATTGATTTTCGGTTTATTTGACCGAGTAAGGTTTCTGAAGGAAATTTTAACTGCTTTAATCTATACAATAGGAATTTTTCTTTATGTTTTTTTGAATGTAGATCAAGTGTCCTTTTTATTCGTTTCTATATTGGTTCTGTTATTTTTGTTGGCATTTCAGAACTTAATTTTATTTACCCTTTTGTCAAAATCAGAACTTAAAAGGGACTTTTTGCTTATTTGTGTGGAGCTAATATGTTTTTGTTTATGGTTTGCTATTTTTTCTTTTGCCCAATTATCCATTTTTTTGCTCCTGCCATTTTTAGTTACTTTTGTAATACACCTGTGGATTCACTATATTTCTAAAAGTAAGCAGTGGGTATGGTTGGGTGAATTAGCCTTTTTTAGTCCTTTTTTGTATTATTTATATGCGATTATTTCAACATAAAGAAGCGTATCGCGCCTTAGGATTTCCTGAATTTCGTGCTTATGTTTTGGGCAACACATTGTTTACCATTGCCTTACTCATTCAAGAAGTGTTAATCGCCTATGAAATCTATAAAATTACCCACAATCCCTTGGCTCTTGGATTGATTGGTTTAGCCGAGGCGGTTCCATTTATTTCATTGGTTTTATTTGGGGGTCATTTTGCAGATAATCATAATAAAAAGAGGATTATGCAAGTTACGCTCTCGATTATCATATTAGCTTCCTGCATTTTACTTTATTCGGCCACACAATTACGATCAGGAGATTCTCAAGTGCACATTTACCTGATTTATGGTGTCATTTTTTTAATCGGATTATCCAAAGGTTTTTTTAGTCCTGCGGCCTCTTCTTTAAACCCATTTTTAGTGCCCAAAGAGGTTTTTGCCAATGCAGCTACTTGGAATAGTTCATTTTGGCAATTTGGCTCTATCGTGGGTCCTGGGGTAGCTGGATTTTTATATGCCTATGTGGGCATTGAGGGTTCTTTATTAGTGGTGATTTTTTTGTTGGCGGCCGTTATGTTGTGTATTTTTCAAATCAAGAGCAGGCCCATACCTGTTAAAAATGTCATTCATGAATCAATTTGGCAAAGCTTAGCAGAAGGCATTTCTTATGTCTTCAAAACAAAAATTATCTTGTATGCGATTTCATTAGATCTCTTTTCAGTTCTTTTTGGTGGCGTTATAGCTATTTTGCCCATTTTTGCGGAGGATATTTTGCATGTAGGAGCGGAGGGCTTAGGTGTCCTAAGAGCTGCTCCTTCGGTCGGCGCTGTGCTTACCATGATGACCCTTATTTATTTTCCCCCTTTGAAAAAAGCATGGAGAAATTTACTTTTAGCCATTGCTGGTTTTGGGGTGGCTACTTTAGTTTTTGCTTTGTCGACCAACTTTTGGCTTTCCGTGGTAGCACTTTTTTTCACTGGAGCATTTGACTCCATCTCGGTGGTAATTCGGCAGACTATTTTGCGATTTTATACTCCTGATGAAATGCGTGGACGTGTATCGTCTGTCAATGGCGTATTTGTAAGTACTTCTAATGAGATGGGCGCCTTTGAGTCTGGAGTAGCAGCCAAGTTTTTAGGAACGGTTCCTTCCGTCATTTTAGGAGGATGTGTTACGCTTGTCTTAGTAGGCATTGTTGCCATTAAATCGGGCGACTTGTTCAATTTAAAAATTGAAGATGAACTAAAATTACGCGAATAGGTTCCTAAGAAATTAACTATTCTAGGCTATCAATTTTTCAGCTTTTATTTTAGATTTTATTTGGCTTCCTTCTCCTCTTTCTTTCTCTGTAATTCCTCTGACTTTCTTAGTTCCTCAGCAAGCCTAATTTCTTCAGCCATCCTAAACTCTTCAGTCAAACGCGCTTGAATTTTTCCAGCATAGGGGTTCAGAACGGAAAGCATTGCTTTTCTAGCACGCTGCGCCCACAAGATTTCTTCAACTGCTTGGATTTGTGTGGCGTTAATACCTAAGAGGGGAGGCATCAACTTAAAATAATGACTTTTCAGTTTTTTGTCTCCTTTTTTATTTGTTGAAATGATTTCTTCTATAGTGACATGAATAATGCCAATAAGTCCATCTTCAGTAGTGCCCTCCGAAATTTTACAAGACTCCATGGAGCCCATGGGTATCGTATGCGTTCCTAACACATTTGCACCTTGATAGTGCATGATTTTCACTTCATTTTCCGATGCAGCTACATATGAAATTCGATGATTACCT
>Ga0214163_1000587_pt1 | contig 16604 bp, 16 predicted proteins | sample LakMenepilimnion_2_FD_153001 | JGI IMG/M metagenome (GOLD analysis project Ga0214163, IMG submission 153001) | Freshwater microbial communities from Lake Mendota, WI - Practice 15JUN2010 epilimnion v4 | ecosystem: Environmental > Aquatic > Freshwater > Lake > Epilimnion/Euphotic zone | place... | reverse complement strand
CTTGATGATGGCTTTGACATACGACATTGTGCGCGGGAAATGGAAGCGAAAATTTAAAAATTGATAGTGCGTTTAAAAATTGATAGGAAAAAGAAATTCCGGAATTTTCAATTTTTTTTTCTTCCGGTCACTTTTCAAAAAAAATCCGAAAACCAACAATAATACCCACCAAAATGATCGCAATAACCATCGTAAAATGCCCGAATATTTGGCATAATTTTCCTACACAATTGTTAAAACAATGGTATCAAACAAGGCTCTTGTCAAACGCGTGAAACTTTTGATGGAAAATCAAGCTCTACCAGGGTATCACAGTCCATCATCAGGTAGAATCACATACAACAAAGTCGTAGGAACCAATAGCTTCAGTCACCTGTCCAGCATTATTGCCGATATTGCACCCGTTGATATTATGACGGATGCTAATCAAAATGGCGTCATACCATCTATAGCCAAAACGTTGGACGTCCCCCATGGTGTTCGCGTATATGATAAGTATTTATATGTTCATTCCACCATGGACGCCTTCATGGACTACGAAGACGATGAAGATAGTGAAAAAATAGAAGAACTTTTGGATTACGTCTCCGAGTGCGGGTCAAAAGTTCCGGTGGTAGGCGTTTGTGTGCAAACTAATGAGCATGCTGGATCTGCTCATGCGTGTGCGTTCATCGTTTGGAAGGTTGCTTCAAAGGACGCCTACAAATTTGCATTTTATGACCCACTGGACTTCAAGAAAGGTAACAAATCCTTCAATTTTGCAGAGACCGCACTACAAGCACATCGTTTTCCGCAACAAATCGAATTCATCAACCTAAACAAGTATTGTTTCCACAAGAGTGCGGATGAGTTCCATTGCTCACAATATGTTATCAATGCCGAGTACTGCTACATTTACTCACTCTATTTTTTAGACCAATGGATACAAGGCGGTGCGAAGCTTCATAGAGCATCGTTCGCCAAAGCCATCAAAAGAACTTATGTAGTAAAACCTCAAAACTTGACGCGAGTCAATAACGAGGACTCCATGATGTACCGGATAGTCATGATGGGGTTCATTTGCACGACCTTGCTCAAGTATTTGCGACAATTGACACGAACGAACAAAAAGTATATCAAGTATGTAGAGCAAAATATAAAGAAGATATCAGCGTTTGTGAAAGACTTCCAAACAACTTATGGGTTTTCTTTGATTGATGAATAGACTACGCCGACAGACAGTCCGACATATTCATAAAGTACGCCGCATCACTGCGCATCATGTCCACGATTGGTTGGTATTCAGTGTATATGTTTGCGATCTCGCGGACGGTGACGAAACTCGCGAAGGTCTCTTGAGACATGTTATCATCTTTCCATAAGCCCATATAGAACTTTTGGGCTCCATTCATCACGTTTGCTCTGATACTAAATATACGAGCAGATTCTTTCCATTCATCACGCACATCTGCGGATACGCATGGTTTACCTCGTATAGGTAGTTTGACGTACTTCAAGTCTGTGTTGGTATAGGGTGTTGGTATAGCAAGAGTCGTAAAGAGCATTCTGCGTGATAAAAGCATCGTGCTATTGCATTTTTTGGTGAGGTAGTCTTATGTCAATTCACGTTAAACTCTTTTATTTCTCGCATGAGTCGCATCTTGCATGCGTGATAGTTGGGGTCGCTCATACATACGCGCCATTGTCTTTGGATAAGGTGCGCGCAATGATGTTGCTTGATTTCAAAGTACTTACATACTTGTAACGTTTTCCGGTGGTCATCGCAGAAAGAGGAGGCATGCGCATATTCTGGTGCGACGGCGATTTTGCCGATTCTAAAGCCCCAACACATCCTCAACTTTGTTTTTTCGTCCAAGGTGAATGTTTCTGTTGATGGTTTATAGTCTTCCAATTTAATGGACACACAAGACATGTTAATGTTTGGTATGACGTGAGCGACCCACGGACATATTCGTTCAGTTGCTACGAGTGCAAAGTCGAAAGACATTCGCGTCTGCCCAGCTTTTACTATATTGAACACAGGTGGTGATATTTCCATTTCATAGTAGTCGGGTTCGTGACGCACCCACACTCGATGAATTACGTCAGAGATTACCTTCACGGTGCCGAAACAAGATACAGCTTGCATCGTGCATGGCACACCATAAAACGTCCTATCTTCATCAGGCAGCAATATATAGCGCGCTGCGTGATGATTATCGCCAAATTCAACCAAGTCGTAAAGCGTCCAGTTAGACAAGTGTTTTGCTAACCCTTCGTAAAGTATTTGTTGACCGTAGCGTTCATCGGGACACTCTACAATCAGTCTTGTAGGTGTACAAATGCGTATGATCTCCTCGAAACAAGCCTTGATTTCGGTGGCATTGCAGTCGTGGCCGCGGACAGTTACATACATCACGCCTTCGATAGTGCCATCCAACATGAACACACATTGACTACCAGTCTCTTTACATTGATACACACAGTCAAAATCGGACAATGGACCGTACTGGTCGAACAATTTTTGCCCAAGGTTTGATCCAAGTTTGTTATACAGCAGAATATCAGTCGACTCAAACCTAAAAAAGGGATGCATGAGTGCCATACAATAGTAGGATGTCCACTGTTTATGTGCTGTAAAAATTGAAATCAACCACATAAAGAACCGTAGCCAGACATCAAACAATACACATCATGCTACCGGAAGCATCACAAGAGCAACAAAGAGTGGTGGATGCGGTCGATACGCACAACGTTGTCGTAGACTCTGTGGCCGGCAGCGGGAAAACCACGACGGTGCTTCACATAGCAAAACAATATCCGCAAAAGTCCATCTTGCTGATCACGTACAATGCCCGGCTCAAATCCGAGACGCGACAAAAAGCTGTGCAAAACGATATCAAAAACATGGAAGTGCACAGTTACCATTCGTTCTGTTATAAACATTATGACAAGCGCTGCACTACTGACGATGGCATCATCAAGTTTTTGAAGGCTGGTCTTCCGAAAAAACAGTTCAACTACGATGTCGTCGTTATAGATGAGGCACAAGATATGACCAGTTTATACTATACACTAGTGTGTACAGTGCTTTTCAACAACGATGGTGACTACAGAGTGTGTGTCATCGGAGACAAGTTCCAGAGTATATACAAATTCAATGGTGCCGACGAACGTTACATCACCAAGGCCGATACTATATTTGCTTTCAACAAAGTGCCTTGGAAGCAATTGCGTTTGCCCACAAGTTATCGGATCACCCACGAGATGGCTGGTTTCATCAATCATTGTGTGCTGCAAGATGAACGCATGAAGGCAGTCAAACACGGACCAGTGGTGCGCTACGTAATATGTGACACATTTTGTGATGGAGCTCCCAAACCCAAATCAAACGCACGGACTCCATACATGAGGCGCTACCAAGAGCCAGACGATCCGGTTCCCTTGGAAGAGATTCAAAGATATCTGCGCAAGTACAACTCTGAAGACATATTCGTTTTAGCCCCTTCGCTCAAAGCCAGTCAGACACCTGCAAGGGTACTAGCAAACAAACTGACGGAGTTGGGAGTGCCAGTCTTTGTACCCAATACAGATGAAGAGAAATTGGACGAGGAGGTCATCAAAGGCAAGATCGTGTTCTCCACTTTTCATCAATCGAAGGGCTGTGAGCGGAAGGTTGTGCTGGTGTATTGCTTCGATGAGTTCTATATGAGTGGTATCGATAAGCATGCGCCAACTACGATATGTCCTAATGCCATATATGTAGCAATCACGCGAGCAAGAGAATGCCTGACCGTATTCCATCATTACGCCAACGCGTATCTACCATTCCTTGGGAGACACCAGTTACAACATTACGCAAACGTATGTTCTCATAGGACGGTCCGCGTTCAGCGTAAGAACGGTACCATGCCTCTGAAGAAGAAGAGCGTTACAGAAATCACCAAATTTCTGCCTGCGGATGTGATGTTGAGTGCTAGAGACTACGTGGATTTGGAACTCATACAAGACAAAGATACGGTTCTTGATATCCCTGTGAAGACTCAACAAGGGACCTTGGTGGAAAGTGTAGCAGAGTTGAATGGAACGGTCATTCCTGCGTATCTCCAATACATGTACCAAGGCACATGCGTTCTATTCGACAAACCCCCAAGCTATAAATTTATCGATGACTCAGATGATAGTGATGCGACGAGTGAATGCAGCAACATCACAAGCACTGACATCAACGACATTCCTAGTCTTCTCAAGATGACCAATGAGTATTGTAGCCGGCGCAGTGGCTATACATACAAGCTGGCTCAAATCCAGCAATATGATTGGTTGAGTAAAGAAGAGTTACAAAAAGCTATCGAACGACTCCAATCACATATCTCCCGTAACTCCAAGTTTGAACTGGCGTATACACACAGCGACCGTTCTATTCTATTTGATGTCGAACTCATTGGGTGTATAGACTGCCTAGACCAAGATACCGTTTGGGAGTTCAAATGCGTCAACAAACTCACAAATGAGCATGTGATCCAACTCGCATTATATGCCTACTTAGTCGAAACGCGTCATCGAAACACCATCCACGCAGAAAAGGACTTCTCGTGCTCTATTCAAGGTAGTGGAAATAATGACAGAATATTGTCATTGATGCGAGCATTCAATCTCGAAGCGACCGAGCCAGCCAGCGATGATCTGAAGTACAAGTACATGCTGTTCAACATCATGGACAACAAAATCGTACAACTTACATCATCTTATGATAGACTTTGTGAGATGGTCAAGTATGTCATACAGAAAAAATTTCAAAATGACTTTATCAAGTCTGATAAAGACTTTATGTCTGATTGTGTCAAGACCGCGAAAACGTATGGATTCATAGTATAATCATTCGCACTGCGCGTCGCTATCTCGCTTCTCCTTAACTTTACACAACACACCTTGCCTAATTTTGCCGTAAACTCCTCTTTTTTTAGCCCTTACATGGCTTATGTTGTTTGACCTATGATCAAACGTTTCGTGGTCTTTTGTGATACGATATACACTGTTGTTATGCATGATCAGTATGTTTGAACCCTTTTCAATCATTGTGTCCAACGTGGTATTCAAGTCTCTAGGGACCCATTTCATGTCACCCTCGCCTTGCTTAATATATACCATCATCGTTCCTGGGGGCTTTTCACGTTGCAATTTAATATTGTGATTTTGTGGCATTTCTGGATCCATGTAAATTTTTTCGACTAGATTGGGAATGCCATCGGCAAGAATGTTCTGGAGGCATTTGGTTAAAAAAGCTTGATCATTTTCAATATGCCACAAGTCTTCTGCACCCATTGGATTGATATGTATATGTATATTCTGAGTGAGGTTCTCTATCGTTACTGCGTTATGACTGTTGTTGACATTATTGCTGTTGGTCGTCGTATTGTAAGAATTGTCAGCATTGTGACAGTTGTTGTGGACTGCATGCACTACATTGTTCGCCAGTTCATCTGTCTTCTTATGCGTGGATTTATGACGTGATAACCCTGCAGCGTGCGCAAACCGGCACTCGCATCTATCACAAGCAAATGGCTTCTCTTTGTATTCTTGTTGCAAGGCTTCTAACAACATGCCCGGTGGTTCATCACAATACAAAGCTAGACATGGTCTTTTGCGGTTGAGATGCTTGGAATAATGGCGTTTGGATTGGGCTACATGGTGGCACCTTGGGCATTCATATAACGTCATAAACAGACAATGTACTTTGTCCTTATATTTTTTTTAGTTTGATTGGTTCGTATCGCATCATGCAAACAAATATGGGTGCAATCACAGTGATAAAGTGTATTTGAAGAAGTAATAATTTTTGGTAGTTTCAACTACTTGAATGCAATTGATTCCAAGCATATAAAAATTTGAAAGCTTTTATCTAGTATTCAACTACATTCACCATGGATTTCCTTACAGCCATAGTGGTGCTGCTGCATATGCAAGTAGCACACTCACGCGCATTTGACTACCTTCCCAGAGTGCCTTGTATTGTATCGAATTGGCATGATATAGGCGCTTGTGAAAATGGTCTGCAAATGCAAGAGAGATTTATCATCAAAAAGTCTGTCGATGAGCATGAAGCATGTCCACAGTTGACGCATTATGTTGAATGTGGCACCATTAAAAAGTCGGACGAATGCAACGGAAATATTGCGTGCATCCTTTGGAGAGAATTTCAACACCAGCTAGACACAAATTGGAGCGCCGAATTAGATGAAGTGGAGGGACCATTTTCAAAAATACTGCTTGAGCCAGCAACTCAACACACAACCCAATATGATGGTGGCGGATATGGATATTACGGTGATTATGGCGGCTATGGCGGCTATGGCGGCTACGGCGGCTACGGCGGCAGCTATGGCTATGATTAGAAGTATTCTTTTACTAATTCGGGTGTGACAAATATCTATATACTTTCAACGGATCAATTTCTTTGGTGTGTAACGAAGTTGATTTGGTGTGGTATACTCTGAGAGTCACTTGAAAATGAAAAGTCCAGATAGCATTGCGACTCAGTGTGTATTGTAATCTCCATAGGATTCTTGAATTATTTTTCGACTTAGGAAAAATCTAGACATCTTGTAAACGTCTATGTTTCCTATCAACTGCCCACATACACTGAAATACAGTGTGTTTCGTAATCTCTATAGGATTCTTGAATTATTTTTCGACTTAGGGGAAATGTAGACATCGATGTGAACGTCTGTGTACACTGTAATATTGTATGTTCTGTAGAAATTGAGAATATATTTGTAAGTTTAGTAGAAATCTGCTTTTTCTGGAAAAGTCTGAAAATTTCTTGAACCTACTTTGAGAGTTGTATACCACCCTTTTGTAGAAATGGTAACTATTTTGATAGGAAGAAATGCCTCGAATTACCATTTCTACAATTGGTCCAGTTTGGTAGAAATGGTAATTTTGAGTTACCATTTCTACAAAAGGGTGGTATACAACTCAAAATGCATGCAAATAAAAAAATCAGACTTTTGGAAAAAAAGCAGAAATTATTGTACCACTGGAAAAACAATTTGAGACTCGAAGAGTGGAATTTTATACTGATATGAGTATAAACACGCGAAACTAATCTGTTTCGTACATATCCATGAGACATTGTTGAAACTTGCTAAGAAAAGTACAAATCTAGCTGCAGTCCATATCATCATCTGAGTCGTAATGAAAGCACCTACTTTTTGTAGGTCGTTCATCGTCGCAAGTACGTTGTATTCTTTTTTTGGGATTGATTTGCATGATTGATAGCATCATTTGTCGCAACTTGAAACGGGTCATCATCGGGTGAGGCATTATTCGTGGTTACATGTCGTCGTTAATCGTGTGATTCATCAATTTTTTATGTTCGGCGATCAAAGTTGCGCTCCTTGGTGGCCGTCTTCTTCTCCAAAGTCTTCGTCTTGTCGCGCTTGTGCGTGCGAACTGTGAGCTTATGGTTCTTGCTGGACTTTGAACAGTGAACAGCCATGCCAACAGTCATCACATCGTGGATAGTCTTCCGCTCAGGCATAGCCACCTCGAAGTCGTAAGCAGGGTCGTACATGTTGGACATATTGGACATTGTATGTGATTGTGAATGTTGTTGGCAATATTTGATAGGACATTTCAGTTTTTTATATACCCCACTTACAAATGAAAAAATTTGTCCTAATTATGATATACAATGAAGTCACCCGTTCAGAACCTGACTTTTCGGGAGTTTCTCGATTACTATGAGAGCAAGTTCACAGGTGAGCCAATGGGTAAGAAACAAATTCTGCTTAATTACCATCCAGATAAGCTTCCACAAACCATACGACGTGCTTCGGCAGCATACAAGAACACCAACATCTTTGTCAGTAGAGTATTTGATGATCTCGTCAAAGCCGCACCTCTGGAGAACATCAGCGACATTCGTCGTGTGTTGAAAAAGAACAAGGCAAAGCTAGAGTCCCCTCTTCCAAATGCTCCTCGCGCTCAACGTGCTTCTCCCCGCTCCCCTCTCTCACCTGAAGATCAAGATGAACCACAAAACGACAAAACGAAAATCGCCAATTGTATACGACAAGTAGCAAACTGGAGTGAAGTTAAATCTGTCCATATGATGGATCGTGGAGCATTCATTCCTGAGGTAGTAGAGGCTCAAATGAATGAGGCATCGCCAAAACTCAAGGCATTGTTTGAAAATATAGCCAAACTAGATGCGCATGACATGAAGCACGAAGGTAAACTTCACAAACACATGATATTCACTGATGTGGGAAGTAGCTCACACTCCACCAAGATCATCGCTTCCGCATTCGTGGCTAAAGGGTTCACCCCAATCTTTCATGGTACAAAGTCGGGATTGAGGCATCACCCATTAGAAACACTGCAACAGACGAAATGGAACAACTTTGCTGTTTTGACTAGCAAAACAATGTTTGACTCCCCTATGAATGCGCACTTTAAGAAACAAACATTGGAAATGTACAATCAGCGTCCCGAAAACGTACATGGTGAAAATGTACGTTTTATTATCTTATCTGAAGCGTTTAAAGAGGGTATTGATTTGTTCGATGTGAAATACGTCCATTTGTTTGAACCTTTGACTGTACCTGCCGATGAACGCCAGGCTATCGGACGTGGAACGCGGTTTTGTGGACAGAAGGGTCTTATGTTTCATCCGCAGTTTGGTTGGCCGCTTCACGTATACAGGTATGAACTGAGTTTCAACGAGCGCATGGAAAAGGTATTTGACGCTAAACAGCTCATGGAGTTGTATCTACGTTATACGGACATCGACATGAAGCGCGTCGTATTTGCAGCCGAGTTAGATAACCTGTCTGCATTGGCAGCGGTCGACAACCAATTGACGACCAACATACACACATTCAAGATAAATCATCCACCGCCTCTTTTCGATGGGGGCGCGTTGAAGAAAATGCCCGTGCCACCACCAAAGGTCATGAAACTCAAAGCAATGCAGCGGTACATCCAAACTGGGTTCAAACAGTTTGCGTATCCACGCGTGGCTATGAAAAATGGATGCCTACCAGCTGTGGGAGGTAATGGTGACTTGATAGAGTTTTCACCTACACAAGACTTTGTAAGGCACTACTTCCAGCCTGCCAGTGCTTACAAAGGTATGCTGTTGTATCATGCAGTGGGCACGGGCAAGACGTGCACAGCGATTGCCACAGCAACAACGTCCTTTGACAAGGAAGGTTACACTATCTTGTGGGTGACTAGACACTCCCTCAAAAGTGATATTTGGAAGAATATGTTTGGACAGGTGTGCAATTTGACGTTGCGCGAGAAGATCAACAATGGTGCTCTAAAGTTGCCACACAAGATTGCTGGGCCGATGAAGTATATGTCTAGGAACTGGGTCGAGCCTATATCGTACAAGCAGTTCAGCAATATGTTGCTAAAGAAAAACAAGATATACGAGGACATGGTGTGTCGCAACTGTGTAACAGACCCACTCAAGCGCACTCTTGTCATTATAGACGAAGCCCACAAGTTGTATGCTCCAAATGTGGTCGGCAACGAAAAACCAAGAATGGACATATTAGAAGAAATGATCCAAAACTCATACAAAACATCAGGTGACAACAGTGTGAGGTTGTTGCTCATGACGGCGACACCATACACACAAGATGGAATGGAGATGATCAACCTAATGAACCTGCTGCGACCAGAGGCGGCTCAACTCCCTCGTGAGTTTTCAGAATTTTCAAAGGCATACTTGGACGACCAAGGCTTCTTTACTGCAAAGGGCAAGGTACAATATATGGATGACATGAGTGGGTACATTTCATATTTGAATAGGTCGTCTGACGCGCGAAACTTTGCATATCCCGTGATGAATGACGTATTCGTGCCTTTGAGTGAAAAGATCGTACGTAACAAAGCTGACAAAGGCAATAAGTACGTTGCTGAGATGAAATCGTTGAATAACAAGAAAGTTGCTTTACGCGCTGAACGACAACAAGACGTCATCAAAGCAAACGTTGAAAAGGACGAACAAATAGCCAAATGTAGTAGTGTTGATCATGATGTCGACATTGAATCGTGCCGCAATGCCGTTGAAGCAGATTTTACAACACGTATGGGTAACATAAATGCAAGGCTACAGCAAGCAGCTACGAAGAAAGCAACAGGCAACGCAGAATGCATGGACAAATTCAGCGGAGACGCACGCAAGACGTGCAAAGCTGACGTGGCTGCGAGTTACAAAGCAGATATGGCGAGCATTAGGGACGCTAAGAGCGCAGCAACAAAGGGGAAGACTGCTGCGCTGAAGGCTTGCTCCAATGCGCCTAAGGAAGGTGTGAAAGCTTGTGTATCTATTGCCAACGCTACATTTGCCGCTGCCAAAGAAGCAGCTCAGCGAAAATACGTAGACAACACGGTCGAAATTGATGAGATGATAAGTGATGTGAAGAACAAGAACGAAGAGACTAAGGCAGAGATCAAAGCAATAACTACAAAGATCAACGAAGACCTAAATAAAGTCTTCACGGTAACTAGGCACATTAAGTTTGCAACCAAAGACAGAAAGGTGAAGCTAGCAGCCATCAAAAAAGTTGCCGACAAAGCCGAACGTGCCAAGATGCGCAAAGCTCTCGCCGAAGATTACGAAACTATTAAGCGAATGATTTCAGATGTGAAGACAACCAAGGACGCAATCGCAAAGTATCGGATCAAAAAGAATCTGATGGCTGAGGCTTTGGGCACCAAGTTTCCCGATGATATGTCACAAGAAACCATGTTGCACAAAAAATGTGGTTTGTAATGCAAAATGACGTTTTGAGCTAGCAAAAATTGTTGTCATATAATATAAAACAAAATGTCCAGTCCATCTTACTCTATTCGCTTCAGCGCCGATAGCCGCCTACCTGAAAACGCATTCACGTCATTTGACAACGAACTATTTAGCAGTGGTTCTATGTACACCGTTGTAAAGGGGAACACGGAGTTGGTCATGGATGATCCTGAACTCCCCAACAACTCTGCAATGCCATACGCTGCTAAGCAGAACAAGAAGAAGTTCTTGACTTTGCGTAGGAACAATGGCAAGGAAGTGCATCTTGTGGGCATGGGTTCGATGGCCAGTAAGCAGTTCCTTTTCTTGGATAGTCCTGCGTGCAAGCCAAGTTTTAACGGCAGAGTTCGCACAAAGTCCGAGGGCACATTTTTGGATCCATTCTTATACACCAACTGCGGTGTGCTCAATATTGTTGGTTTGGATGGTGAGGTCAAGACTTGGAAGAAAGTTTTCGCCGAAAACAATATTAACGACGCCGTACCAACACCTCGTGTATCACAAGCAGATGGTGGGAAAGCTCACAAAAAGTACAAGGGTCATTCATACGTAGTCCGCACTGGCGCACGCGGTGGCAAATACATCCTCGTCAAGGGTGAGAAGGTTTACGTATGATGTTGATTGCGTAATCGTATCTCTTCGTAAAGTTTTCCACCCGGGATGCCTTCAACAGCAAATCCGGGGAAGTTTTGTAATTCATCCATGATCATTTTGTTGGGCAAAGTAAATACTTCATACAGCCAGTTATGCCAGTAGTGAACGCTCTGCCGGAGGTATAATTCCGCGCCGTTTATATCAGTTTTTACTTCGCTATCAATATTTGTCAAGAACAACGCTACTTGGTCGCCGATAAGTTGTGTTCTGAAGCATCTTGAACGGGCATCAAAGTACTTTATGGTTTTGGGTGTTGGATTGAGATCGGCTTGCAACACATTTTGAAACAACCATTCACTAGCCAGACGAATTGATAATGTTGCTGCAATACTGTAATCTGCATCAGTTTGAAATGACAAACATGCTTCAATTGGATAGCCACACGAGTCCTTCTTGGTAAACAAAACTGTTTCAATCATTGTCACAGATACTGCCCACGATCTTAAATGGTGCTCGTGTTACACAAACAAGTCTTGTTCAGAAGCGCACACAGCTCCATCAGGGGTACAAATGACTGATAATCCGGTCATCGTGTTGTATTGTTTAGCATGAGTTATTGCGCCTTCAAACATCCCTAAGATCTGGGACAGTATATCGGCTGATAGATATTTTGCCGATGAAGAAAATCTGTAGAGGAGCATGTGTATTAGGGAACTGTGCAAGGTGCCCATGGATGCGATTTCGTTGATCATGTGGATACCGTTGAAAACATAACCATGCACATCTGTTGGAAGAGCGAGTGTAGCGACCATGGTAGGTTTGACGACGGTGTGCTCGAAAATCTTGTAAGCTTGGTCTGCTTTGATGTCGGCGCGGCATATGGGACATACCGCACGATCGCAATGACTGAGGCACTCTGTATGGAAGTAGTGCCCACAGCATAGCTTGATGCGCTTCTTTGCTTTCATTTCGATGAAGCATATGCAACATTCTTCGCCTGCCTTGGCGCTTTGGAGGTGCTTCGTGCACAACAATCGTCCCTCATAAACGTGTGCGCTGGCACAGCGGCAAGGCAAGCCCGACAAGGTTTTTTGGGAGCAAGGCTGCGCCATGTTATGTGTACATGTGTTCACAATATGATTGCCATGATCCTTAAATGAGACTTGTACGCGTCATATTGAAACCATGCGCCTAACCTCGTGCCTAACCCGACGCCTAACCAGAAAACCAACGGATTAGGCGCAAGATGAGGCACATCGAGCATACTTAATGCATGGAACTCATATCACCTTACCGAAGGCTTTTGCCTTCGCCCTGAATACTACGACTCCCTTCCCACACCCATCTCAATGGCTTCCCTTCTATCTGCTCGTAAGATCGTGTTCATGAGCATGTCTGGACATCCCGGAGTGAATCAAGCTACTATTTTGTACGCGACTACAGAATCTCGTATCATCTCAATGCGATTCTACAGCGTCTTCCGCAAGCAAGTTGAGACCTTGTGGTTGACCGTGGGTCTGATGCTTCTGCGCGACTATGAGCGCTCCCCAGATTTTATGTCGTTTCATTCCTCTATGTGTTCTTATGTACAAGGTGTTGCAAGCCTTGGAATCCAAGTTTGTTATGAAATGTTTGCACATGATGGCATGCTTACGATCGAACAGTGCCAGTGGTTGAAAATGGCTGGATCATACGATTTTCCAGACGTCAAGGCTATTTGGACCGCACAAAATGCAGTCATGTAAGAAAATCAAAATTAGTTGAGGTATACCCTGCTCAAACGCATCAAACGTCTCACTAAACGCAGCAAATTCTTCAGTAATTGGCAAGGCATTTGGGACTCCAAAGCGGTTTCACGTTTTCGATGCATAGCAGCAGCAATGCGTCCGCATTTTATAGCTGCATCGTAAGCACCCTGCCCAAAGAGTTGTATTTCATTATCGACGACGGGCTCCCGAACATTGAAATTCAAATCAAAATCTACATCATCATCAATATTACACAGTTGTCGGATGGCGTTGATAAACTCTTGCTTACCAGCTTCTCCAGATGTCGTTTTGATGTAGTAAGTACGTCCTTCAAATATCACGCGCATGGTAACTGTTGTAGAAGCATAGTATGGTTTCACATCATCAGGTATAAAGGCATCCTTCCAATCAAGCAATTGCGAATCACAAAATCTGCACTTGGTTTCTTCTTGCTTTCCAGCTTGCTGTAGCTGCCATCGTGCTAAGCACTGTGGATGCACTTTTCGCGGGCATCCACATACTTGCTTCGGCACGTTACCATCTTGTTCATCCATGCAAATCCAGCAGCAATCTTCCATTGTAGGGATGTCGCACATGTGCAATCTAATGATGAACTCTATGCTTTTTATAATCAATTTTTCTTATCACTGTATTGTATTATCACATTGATAGATGGATATAACCATTTCGTGCGCAATGCGTGCGCTGTATTACAATGACATTTTCAAACCAATATCAGAGGACAATTACAGATACGATACATGTTCTTTTTCCGGCTCTAGAAGCAATATTGTACGTGAGATGGTTGAGTATATCGATGTGTTGAATACCAAAAACATGAAAGATGATGTGTTTGAGTTTCATGTGAACGTTATTGTTCCGACGCACAAAGATTGGCATATTTGCGTGTACAAGTGTTACAATCCATTCAGAGACTTCATCGTTCAACTGAAGCATCAACATGCCCAAGAAACGACGCACTCTGTCAACATGCGTATGGACGCATCTGGCATGGTATCATTGCATAAGTACGATGGCATGTGCATACCAGATGATTACATTATTGAATGGGGCGTAGACGTCTTGCGTGAACTCACGTACACACAAAGAAAATATATCCACTAGTAGCAAATGAATAAAAATCAACAAATGCTTGTATTTATGTTGGCATACAATTTATGGAAGCAATCCAAAAAAACTGATACTAACGCAATATATAAGAAGCTACCTTGATCAAATTCATATGAGCGAGTGTGAGTTCAAAATCATATGCGCAATGTGTTGTGAAGACAATGGGATTGGTTTAGATAACAAACTCCCGTGGCGCATTCCCGAGGATCTTCAACAATTCAAAGAACTTACGATGGGTCATGTGGTGATAATGGGGCGGAAAACATTCGAAGCCATCGGTAGAGTGCTACCCGGAAGGACGAACATCGTGCTGACACGCACACCAAGTGCTTTTTCAGACGCGCTTCCACAAACCACTGGTTCACATCCTGTTTTACACCCTGTATATACTGACGAAGTTGGCCTCGCCCAAACTCTTGACGCGATCGGTGCGAAATGTGCCTTCATTATAGGTGGGAGCGAGATATACAGGATGTTTATCACCAAGGCGACTGAGATTTACCTGACGAAGATCAATAAACACTACGATTGTGATTCGTTTTTCCCAGACTTCGACTCAACCAAGTATCATTTAAAGAATAAATCTATAGAGTACTATAGCGAGCAAGAGGGGTGCACGTTTCATTACGAGCACTATAAAAAAAAGAGCTAAGTTATAAATGAGCAACACAATTCGTCATTATTCTTTCAAGTACATGGATGACAAACAACGGATATATGGGATCAGCAGACATCAACCGCATCCCATAACTGTAAAAAGGTCATACGACGGGGAGATATATACTGTTCCATTCGTGCACAGACAAGAGTCTGCTCGCATGAAGCAGATGACAAACACGCGCAATGCCATTGTAGCATTCACATCTTATGAGCAATGTAAAGCACACGCGAATACCTTGGGCGACTGTTTGGTGATGGATATGCAGTTGTACGACATGAAATATGTGGCAACTTTGTTCAATATGCCTTTGATAGTAATCTTAGCTACTTATTGTGACGTGGCCGATCGAAGTGAGACACATGATTTGTACTTTTACCAAAACTCGGATCTCCGCCAAGGTATAAGAAAAAAAAAAGATTTGTAATAAAAAGATGGAGCAACATATCAACACCTTTGTTGCTGATTGTTTAGAGCACCGTTATTACAAGTTATTGAGTGTTCTCGGCAAAGGTAGTTATGGTATAGTTTTTTCAGCCGAGCACCGTCCTTCAGGTAAATTGGTGGCCATCAAACAGTTGAACAACGTGGGCAACAATATAAGTGATGTTCAAAGGACGCTTCGTGAGGTGCGCTTTTCTAGGTTCTTCAATCACGTAAACATAGTCAAGACATTTTGTATGTTGACGCCACGTAGCATGGTGTATTTTCGCAGGGTATACCTTGTAATGGAAAAGATGGATACGAACTTGTCGGCTGCTATTAAAGTGAACGTTGCGACCTTCACAACCGATCATCATAGATTTATTCTTTTTCAACTGCTCAACGCCTTGAGATGTTTACACGATTTGAACATATTTCATAGAGATCTAAAGCCGGCGAATGTGTTGATAAACAAAGATTGCATGGTTAAGCTCTGTGATTTTGGTTTGTCGCGGTTGGCACGGGACGGATATACCTATCACCAAGAGACAATGTGGACAACCTATGTTTGCACACGTTGGTACCGGGCTCCTGAGCTGCTGTGCTGCGATGCAGACGCCACCGTGTATACGAAACAGATAGACATGTGGAGCGTAGGATGTATTTTTGCAGAGATAATCATGGGGCAAGCTTTGTTTATGGGTGATAATGAGGCACATCAACTACAAGTGATAGCGGATATGATAGGGTGTCCCAAAATGCACGTGCAACATAATCATTATTCTGAGAAGGCGCGTGTAGAGATCATGAAGAGTTGCAACTCACACAATCGTCTTGGTTCTTTTTTTCATGGAAAGCTCGAAACTCAAGGGGTTGATTTGCTCAGTCATCTTCTAGATATGAACCCTGAAACTAGGCACAAAGTAGATGATGCCATGAAGCACCCGTATTTCGATAGCATTCAATCTGCGGCACGCACATGGCTACCGGATTTTGATCAAAACCACGTACGTTTTGATGAAGAAAAATATGCGACAGAACCGTCTACTGTAATGGGTATCAAAACACTAATTTACAGACAAGCAGCAAGTTTTGCTTGAAATTCATTCACAAAACGTTCTAAGCTGAACATCGTTTTGTTGATCGTTGTCATGAACTTATGGATCGTGAAGATTCTGTTCATGTCTAACGCAATACTCGCTGCTTCGTACAAGTTGTCCTTGTGGTAGAAACCAGGGTAATTAACTCC
>Ga0214163_1000586_pt1 | contig 16608 bp, 10 predicted proteins | sample LakMenepilimnion_2_FD_153001 | JGI IMG/M metagenome (GOLD analysis project Ga0214163, IMG submission 153001) | Freshwater microbial communities from Lake Mendota, WI - Practice 15JUN2010 epilimnion v4 | ecosystem: Environmental > Aquatic > Freshwater > Lake > Epilimnion/Euphotic zone | place... | reverse complement strand
ATGGAAATCATTTCATTGCAATCAGGAAGTTCGGGGAATTGTATCTTTGTTCGAAGCGGAGATACAAAACTTCTTTTTGACGCGGGAATCAGCGGTTCGACCGCCCATTCCCGTTTAGCGCAGTTTGGTTATGAGATTCGCGACTGCAACGCGCTGATTATATCGCACGAGCATTCGGATCATATTTGTGGTGCGGGTGTGTTCCACCGCAAGTTTGGATTACCTGTTTACGCAAACCTGAGAACATGGAATGCGACGCGGGCAAAACCTTCCACAGGGTGTATTGGGCCACCAAACTACTTTGTGACCGGAAGACCTTTTCAGATCGGATCGCTCCGTATCGAAACGTACCGAACTCCGCACGATGCGATCGAAGGAGTCTGTTTTGTTATTGAGGACATCGAGTCCGGTCGGCGTTTTGGACTGTTGACCGATTTGGGGCACGTGTTCGAGGGGTTGCCGAAACTGCTGAGCACCTTGGATGCGGTTCTGATAGAGAGCAACTACGATCCTGCCATGCTTCACGAGGGCCCCTATCCTCAGCATCTGAAGAATCGCATTGCGGGTAAAAAAGGACATATCTCCAATGACGAATCTGCCGAGCTACTCGATGGCTGCGATACTACACAGCTTCAATGGGCTTGCTTAGGGCACTTATCCGGACAAAACAATTCTCCGGAAGTAGCGTTAGAGACCCATCGAACCCGGTTTGCTGACCGATTGAGTCTTTTCTGTGCCGATCGCGATGGCGCAGTACAGTTACCGATCATTGAAGAACCCAAGTTTGCGCTCAAGTCAGACCTAGTACATCGCAACATACGGGCAACTTGAATCGCAGTGGAACGAAATGCTCTCACTCGATCGCGGGTTCCGCAGCGAACAAAATGAAGGCTAGACAGCGGCCCCGAACAGCGCGCCCACGGCGGCCGTAAGAGCCATTGCCAGAGCGCCCCAAAAAGTCACTCGCACGGCCGCTTTCAGCCATGGTGCTCCGCCTGCGTAAGCTCCAAAACCACCGAGCAGTCCAAGAAAGAGAATAGAAGTGATAACAACCACAGGAATCGTCGCTTGCTCGGGCGTAATGACTGCCGTCAACAAGGGCATAGCGGCACCCACAGCAAACGTCCCCGCCGATGCAAATGCGGCTTGTACCGGCCGAGCGCTGAGAGTATCAGAGATTCCTAGTTCATCGCGCGCGTGAGCACCCAACGCATCGTGTTTCATCAATTGCTCAGCAACTTGGTTTGCAAGATTCGCATCGAGTCCTCGCTTTTGGTAGATCGCCGCAAGCTCCGCGTGTTCGTGTACGGGGTCGGCAGCTAGTTCCTTGCGTTCCCTTTCTATATCGGCTTTTTCGGTATCAGCCTGCGAGCTGACCGAGACATATTCACCGGCCGCCATGGACATCGCACCGGCAACCAAACCAGCTACACCTGCAACGAGAATATTACTGCTATCGGTATTTGCAGCAGCCACGCCAACGACGAGGCTCGCAGTCGAGACAATGCCATCGTTTGCGCCTAAGACGGCTGCTCGTAGCCATCCTATACGGTCGGTTCGGTGGTATTCCGGGTGGGGTAATCGCATCGTTTCGCTCGAATCGTTGTTGCAGTACTTCGGAAATTTCAATGCCCACCCCAAAAGGGGGTATCGCGATAGTATAAGACAGGAGTTCGATTCATCGACGGAATGTATCGAAAGATACCGACAAAAGAGTTCCGGAAAATAATGAACCTATCGAGGTAACCGTTGTCTAATTTATTCGTAGTTTCTGAGCTGCGTGAAGGTTGTTGAATCTTCGGATTCAACGAATGGTCTGCCAAAGTTCCCTCATTAGCCATTGGATATAATCGTTATGTCGAACGAACATCCCTTCAAAATCACTTACCTACACCAGCTTCTAAAAGAAGAAGGCTATCTGCCAAAAATCGACGACGACGGGGACATACTCTTCAAGTCCGAGGGAAAGACACTTTGCATTTTTGCCGATCGCGGCGACCCAGATTTCGTTCGAATCACGTTACCCTACTTCTGGTCGGTCGACTCGGAGCCGGAGCGAGAACTGGTGATGAAACAATGCTGCGCTGTCAACGAGAACGTTAAAGTGGCCAAAGTCTTTCTCGTCGGCGATAGCGTCTGGGCTTCGATCGAAATGTTTATCTCCCCCGTGCAGTCCATCCACGATGTGTTGCATCGCTGTATCACTGTTCTGCATTTGGCTGCCGCTGAATTCTCGCGAGGGATGATCGCAGCGGCAAATCATGTTGAGGATTGCGACCAAAACAATGGAATCGGTGACCCTAAAGAAAACCTTGGGTAGTCGCCTCTCCAACGCCGTTGTCCTATTTGCTCTCCAAAAGTCGCTACAATCGAAGCTCGCTCACGCGGGCATAGCGAGCAATCGCTGCTGTTGCGATTTGGCAGATGACAAATAAAGGACACGGTTGTATGAACCTATTTTCTCTTCGGCGGTGCATGATCACGGCTCTAGTGTGCATGTTGCTCCCATTGGCCCTATGGACAAGTCCCCTTCGGGGGGATGATTGGCCTCAGTTTCTCGGTGCAAACAGAAATGGGATGTCGTCTGAGAAATCGTTACTCGACGCTTTTCCAAATTCAGGACCTACCCTCCGGTGGAGAGTCCCCGGTGGAGTAGGAATGTCTGCGATCGCCGTCCAAGGAGAATATGCGCTGACGACCTGGAACGCCGACAACAAGCAATTGCTCGTCGCGCTCGACACCCTAACGGGTAACGTGAAGTGGAAAGTCGAAATGGGGAAGGCCTTCAAGAACGCCATGGGAGACGGGCCCCGAGCCACACCCTGCATCGCAGGCCAAAACGTTTATGCCTATTCCGGAGAAGGCATCCTCGTCGCTGCCGAGCTTCAAAGTGGCAAAGTCTTGTGGCGTAAAAATCTCACAGAAGCATTCTCTACTGAACCTTCGGAATACGGCATGTCGAGCTCACCGCTCGTCGTCGACGGGCGTGTCATCGTCCACGTCGGAGGAGCACAGGGGGCGGTTGTGGCTTTGGCTACCGACGATGGAGAAGTCCTTTGGAAAGCTGGTAGCGGGCACGCAGGGTACTCTTCTCCAACGTTGCTCGACATCCAAGGTACACAGCAAGTAGTCAGCATCACTGGTACAGCAGTCATGGGGATCGAACCGGGTAACGGCCAAGTCCTGTGGAGTTATCCATTCGAGACCGACTATGGTTGCAATACGGCAACTCCCGTTGCAGTCGACGGAGCGGTCTTTATCTCCTCAGGCGAGAACCACGGCTCTGTACTGATCGATATTAAGAAAGAGAACGGTAAATACACCACATCGGAGCGATGGAAGTCCCTGGATACGAAAAGCGTCATGCGAAACGAATGGCAAACATCGATCTTAGTAGGTGATCACCTATACGGATTCGATAACGTCGGAGCCGCCGGTCCAGTGAGCCACTTCTCCTGCATAGAAGCCAAGACGGGCAAACCGGTTTGGCAGAAGAGCCGTTTTGGGAAGGGAAACCTTGTCTACGCCGATGGGAAGTTTTGGTTGACTACGATCGAAGGTGAATTGGTAATCGCCAAAGCCGATCCCAAGGGATTCCAAGAGGTAAGCCGTGTATCGCTGGTTGGTAAGAACCGACAAGCCGTGTCGATTGCGGATGGTTTCGGTTATTTGCGCGACGACAACGAAGTTATTTGCGTCAAGCTACACTAAAGTCCAAGTTGGCAAATCAAGCTGTTTGGCTTGGGGGACGCGTAAAGCATCCCCCGGATCTGATGCGCGATTGACGTTATCGGTTGCGAAACAACTTCGGCTTGATACATGCGGCCACCGCATCCGATGGCTTGAATCTCTCCGGCAAGAACTTTGCAAGCTGTTCTATCACAGGCCCTGGATCCGCTACTAAATCGGGATAAGAAATCTCTAAGAGCTCCACCCGGTCGCTTTTGCCAAGGATCTGGCGAATCTGACGACTGTGGGCCTCTTGGAAGCGAGCATTTCCCAGATGGTCTGGCATTTCCGGGTTGCGGCAGAGACCGGGACAATTGCGTTGGATTGCGGATCTACTTCAGTGAACCCAGGAACGCCGTGATGGTAAGCCATCTTGCCGGTGGCGATCGAGGTCCAGAGCATTGGAGAAAGCTGAGGCTCCAGGGTGGTCAAGTTGCCGCTGGTCCCCGAGCTTACGAGGCTCTCTAGGGCAGGCATACCTCCGGAATCCAAGATGGGGTTGATAATTTTCCAATCGGCCGAGTCCCAGCCGACGAGCAGTAATCGTTTCTTTGTCATGACGGTCAAAAATTATTTTTCTGCTGCAAGGTCCGTTACCAACACACACTAAAACCGACGGAGAATGTAAGTTCTGAAATCCCCCCCTTCGTTAAGAACACGGAAGGCCGCTTTTGCGGTTCCCGAATTCTTAAGATTTATGAAAACGGTATATCTGACGGCAGAAATTGCCCATTAAAGTCGGTTCGGCTCGCCACAAGTCGCGGTTCGCGAACAGCCCACAGACTGGTTACATTGATTCACCTTTCCCTCCCGTCTACCATAGGCACTCACCGAACTTCGCCTCAGTTGTTGCTGAGGAAAACTACGCGGCAAACTCCTCCGTAGTGTTTCGTAAATGCCCCAGGTTCTATCCAGACACGAAATCGGTACATTTCACATGACGACGGAGCCTGGATCGATCACGCAATGGTTGCAGAGACTTCATGCTGGCGAAGCCGACGCCGCTGAGGAGATTTGGATTCGTTACTATCCTCGTGTCGTGAGACTCGCAGCACTGCAATTGATCAAAAGCGATGATCGTTCTATCGATGAAGAGGATGTCGCCCAAAGCACTTTCCGCACAGTGTACCTCGCTGTGATGAACGGCAAGTATCCAGACATCGAAGACCGTCGCGATTTATGGAGACTGCTACTTGTATCTACATTGAACCGGGTAAGACGCCACCACCGTGATAGCCATACACTCAAGCGATCGGTCAACGAGTTGGTAACTCAAGATCAGTCTCGCCGCAGATTGATAATGGAGATAAGCGGTCCTGACGCACAAGCTGAGATGGCCGATCTCATCGAGACACTTTTTCGTCGTCTCGACCAAGAAGACCCCACCGGGGAGCTTCGACAGATCGCCTTGCTTAAACTTGAAGAGCACTCCGCAAGCGCCATAGCAAGAAGATTGAAGCGGAGAAAAAACCATGTGCTGCAAAGGATTCGATTGATCCGGATTCTTTGGGAAGAGTCGTTATTCACATGAGCGAACCATCCGAGCCAGAAATTCACTACTCCCGCGACCCATTACCTTCTTCCATATGGCGGAGAATCGTCGCGGCAAGCTCCGATTACGAGTCGTGCATGGAGCGAGGCGATTCCATCGAACCAACAGAATTCGCGTTGCGGTATGACGATATACCATCCGAGTTACTCTTGCCCGAGCTGAAGCGAATTCAAGAAGAATATGCTTCGATAGCGGATCCATCGGGAGCTCTCGGCGAGGAGTTGATTCCAAGCGATCGATACATTGAATTGGAGTTGATCGGAACAGGAGGGATGGGGGAAGTCTACCGAGGACTGGACCTCGAATGCCAGAGACTTGTGGCGATCAAAAAGATCCGCAAGAAGCATCAAGACAATCCAGAAGCGACGCAACGTTTCCGCGCTGAGGCGGAAATGACAGCGGGTCTTGAACATCCCGGAATCATCCCTGTATACGGCAAGGGTACCGACACCCAAGGACGCGAATTTTACGTGATGCGATTGATCAGTGGTCAAGGGGCTGGAGTATTTGCCGAATCCATCAGTGCCTTTCACAAACAATTCAATTCGGGAGCTACGAAGAACCAGCCTCCTCAAGGAAATCTAGCCGAACAAATCAGAGACATCTTGCGACGTATGGTCTACGTTGCTGATACCGTCGCCTACGTCCACCACCGCGGAATCGTCCATCGAGACTTGAAACCGTCGAACATCTTGATCGGGCCTTATGGAGAGACCTTGATCGCAGATTGGGGATTGGCGAGACAAATCGGCTCGAATACTCCAAATGGTGTTAACGATGATTTGAACAGTTTAGCCGAAGGATTGGGGACGCTTAGCGATACTCATTCCGATGCGACCGCAGGGATTGGGACACCAGGATATGCGGCACCAGAACTAGCGCAAGGCACGCAGTTACAAGCTCTATGCTCAGCGGATATCTACTCGCTTGGCGCAATGCTGTACTGCGTTCTGACAGGAAAAACCCCCGGCAACAATCCGAGCTCTATTGCGTGTAGTCTTGATGTGCCGGCAGTCGATTCTATCGAAGCGATCTGTCGCAAAGCGATGGCAAGAGATCGGTCTGAACGATACGCGACAGCGGAAGAGTTTCGTGACGACCTTTTAAAATGGATCGCTGGTGAACCGGTCTCTGCGCACCTAGAAGGTTTTTGGGAAAAGGCGATTCGCTGGCCTAGCAGAAATCGCTCAACCGCAGCAGGGCTAGCCAGCGCACTGGTTATTACGTTCGTCGCGGGAACCCTATTCCTTCTATACCAATCTCGCCAAGCAAACATTCTCGCAAGTCAGTCTGTGAAGTTGCAAGCAGCACTAAAAAATTCGGAGATACTTCTGAAGGAAACGCGGCAAGCAAAGCAGACTGCTGAGAAAGCCCAGGAAGATGCTGAACAAGCTCAAAGCCGCGCCGAGAAGAATGAACGAGAAGCGATTAAGAGTAAGCAACTTGCGGAGAAACGAGGAGATCTAGTCTTCGACGGACTAATCCGTTTCCAAGATTTGGTCACCTCCAATGATCAGATTTTTCGATCTTCCGATCTCAGCTCACTGCACGATGCCCTAATGGAAAATTCCAGAGGGATCGTTCAAGCGATCTTGATGGACCTCGAACGGGAATTTCCTCCGTCGATCAATAGCCTAAAGAGGCTCGGGGAAATGACCCATCGGTTGGCTGTCATGGAATCAAGTCTCAAAAAAATCGATGCTGCAAACTCGATCTTCATCCATACCTGCGACTGGATGTTACAACGGCTGAACTCGAAGGAGCTTCCCCCAGATACCGAATTATTCCTACAAATTCAGATCGGTAAGCTTCGCAGCCTTCAAGGTACGCTATTGATGCGAAGTAGTAATTATCAACTTGCGAAACCCTTCCTCATGGATTCCGTCATACGACTAAGAGAGGTTCTTTCAGATGAAAAACTTCGCAACGACGACAAAGGTCAAGTGCATTCGTCGTTGGCATGCGCCTTGTCGTCCCTCTCGATGCATGAGTTCTACGCAGGTAATTTCGACAACGCAAAGATGCTACAAGAGCAAGCGATCCTTAGCCTGGGAACGGATGAACCACGAAACTATGATGACGCGATGGTGCATGTACAGGTACACGGAAACATGGCTGTAATTCGTGAGAAAGCCTTGTTGGTTGATCAAGCCGTACAGGAACTGGTGAACGCTTCGGCGGATGCTGACATTGCGGAACGGATGATCTCGGAGAACCCCGGAGGTGTTGAGATTGGAAATCGAGGGGTCAAGCCAACGACAGAGCATATTCGGCTACGTTCGCAGCTGGCATATGAACAAGCGAGGCTATTGGTTGCTGCGAAGAAAGAGTCTGAAGCGAAAGAGGTATTGCAGGGACTCCTTAAGAAGGAGCGAGCATCCGTTAAGCTAATTCCAAATGACTCCGCACTGCTAGAAGCTTATCAAGCCACGGCTACGAAGCTCCAGGCCTTATTGATCAGTACAGAAGACCGTGCGCAGGCAACGCGTATGACAGAAGCTTGGACGAAGCTCGCTGAAGAGTGCTACCAAGAATATCCCACCGCCAATTCAACGTTGCTTTTTCTGATTATTGCGCACCACTCAGCAGGACATCTTTATGAAAAAATCGGCAACAAAGAGACTGCAATTGAGAAGTATCGGATGGCTTTAGAAGATTGCGATCGTGCGAACTCGATAAGGGGACGCGTACCTGAGATCAGCTACCAAAGGGTTGAACTGGAAATGCATATGTTCGAATTGCAACTTCCAGACGTTCCATGGATCGACGTCGAACAGCATTTTCAGCGAGCAGTTCGATCCGCTCAAGAGTTAGCGGCGGTCCCCACCGATACTGCGAACATGTTGCCGAACGCTAAGACCCAATTGGCTCTGGGTATCGCAGCCATGCGAGGTGCGCACCGAGAGGACGATGCCGCTAGATGGGAATCAGATTTGCGTTTAAAGAATCTGACCCCCTAGAGCCGACGTTGACTTCCTTTCCAATGACTCGCGAGCACGCTCCTGTGGCCTAATGACCCAACTAGGGTAGTTCTACCGTGATCGTGCGAGTTGCTTGGTCCTGCTTGATCACCTTGCCGAAATCCACCGCCTTGATGGCTTCTTCAAGCGGACCTGCGAATCCAAGGGTAATCGTGGCGTTGTTTCCAGAAGTAGACATTTGGAAATTGCCCGCACGAAGCTTCTCTTTGAGCTTCCCAAGGATTGCATTAGGATCCATAGGTGACTTGGACTGCAGAACGAATTGAACATTTGCGCCTGGTGTGGATGGTCCTGGGGGGTTACCACCGAAAGGGCCAGGTCTACCACCAAATCCACCACCAGGAGCACTTGGGCCACGGGGCCCACCAGCAACACCGGGCCCACCAGCAACACCGGGCCCAGCAAAACCAGGTTCTCTGCGGATTGGGCCGGAAGCTGACTGCGGCGGTACAGACGGGTCTCCACCACCGCGTGAGCCCCCCGGTTGCATTCCGCGTGGAGCCATACTGCCAAGCGGCGCCGATTCAGGATTGTTCCCCGGATTACGACGTCCAAGCCCACCGCTGATGGCATCCCTCTGCACTAAATCACCGTTGACCTGATTTGCTTTATCCTTTGCGATATCCCAAAGGTGGCTGAATTGTCCCTCGGCATTCGAGGACTTATCCAAGTCTCCCTTGGACCAGTATGCACCGATTTGTTTCAATGCAGCAATCGCTCCATCTTTATCGGCATCTTCAATTGCCTTTTCAAAAGGTTTCCTGAGCATTCTCATCGCGACGAAGCCACTTTGATTGGCTTGTTGCATGAACTTGCTCGATGCTGCTTGATCCCCTTTGACTTCATGAACCAATCCACGCACATAGAGCATGAACGCATCATGAAAGGTCTTGTGCAGCGTCTCAGCAGATTGATCGATCACAGACAAAAGGGCTTCGGGCATTCGCGGCTCAATGGAAGTCATCGCGAACGAGATCACGGCCAAGTCGGCACCGGGATCCCCCGGATACTGTTTGTGAAACTCGGCGATCAGGCTGGCGGTATCGCTTGAGGATTGATCGAGGGCATTGGCAATTCCCGCAAGCGATTTTGTTCGGCTCGGTTCTTGCTTGGAAACCCATTCGGTCACCGATTTGTTGACTTGCTCTCGGAAGTCCGGGCTTACATTTTCCGGTGGACGAAACCATAGACCAGGGGTTGATACGATTTCAGGTCCCATCGAGAGATCCGGGGTCTTGGGTACCGTTCCGTAGATACTGAATGCTTTCTTCCCTACCGCGTTCGCTTTCTCTATTCGATTTTTGTATTCACTCTCGGATCCGATTCCAATCTCCACGACTTGCCAACTAGCCAAGAAAATCGAACCCGCAATTTGACTCATCGGGACCTGTCCAAGCACGTTGACAACATCGACGATTCGAGGTTTATCGGAATTGCTCTCAAGGATTAGCATCAAGTAACCAAACCGTGGGGGGAGGAACCCGAGTGTATCCGGGGTACTTGGAGGTGGTGTTCGATTGCGATCTTTGGCGCCGTACGAGACCAAATCCGAAGCCGCCTGCTTGAATTCTTCGAGGCTCATAACTTTTGTGATGTTTTGAAGATTCTGTGAGCTTCCTGTCAGTTGATGAGGGTACTCCGGATCGGAATAATACCTGACTAAAACCGCAGGTTGATTTTGAAAGACGGTCTCACCGAGTACGCGCCAGTGCCGAAACCCCTCGTCGAGCGGTGTGCTCTCGAGACTCTTACTCTTAAGATGATTCATCACTTTCGGAGGCTCAAGTCTCTTGATGATCGCTTCCCAAGATGCCGTTGGACCATCCTTGAGTCGCTTTTCAAAGTCCTCGATTGCAATCATGCCCAGCGCCAAGCTTGCGCTTCCTTGCCTACCGTAACTGGCAAACTCTTCAGCAAGTTGAATTGTAGGGTTAGCGATTTTAGAAACTTCAGGACCAACAGCCCCTGAGATCGCAGCCAAGGTTGACGTATTCGCAGACGCGTTGGAACTCCCAATATTCCCAGCCGTTCCGGAATTCTCAACTGAACCGGTACTTGTCGCGGATGTGGGAGCTGCAGAGGAAGTAGTTGGGGTGTCGGGCTGCGAAGCGCGAAACGCTCCCTCGATCGTCGAATTGCGATTCATGGTGACTGCGACGACGATTCCTCCAACGAGCGCGAGAGCACCGACCGGAAGCGCGATCCATAGCCAATTCGGTTTGCTCGACGACTTACTAAACGAATTCTTCGGATGAATCGCACTTCGACTCGGGTTCGTCGCCGGGAACGTATCCGCCGGGAACGTATCCGCCGGGAATGAACTTGCCGGGAATGAGTTTGGCGTGGATTCCCAATCGGACTGCTCCTGACGACCAACTGGTTCGGAGATCGGTTTGCTTGTTGGCCCGGTCGATTGGGCCGGAACGGATTCGCTGGAACTTTGTTTGATCTGTAATTGCTTACCACATTTCGGGCATTTGACTTTTTTGCCCGCAAGCGACTCATTCGAACGCAGCGATGCACCACAAGGACAGCGGAATTGAACGGACATGGGTAGTGTTCCGGGAATTTACGGATCGATTGTTGACACGAAGAGCTGGCAAGTTCGAGCCACAAGCCTGAGATTAGAAACGAGGGACGATGTGTATTTAAAATGTTTGAGGTGTAGTATGGTACACGACGACTTAGCAAATCAATCCGTGGTGTCGGATTTTCTTCGAACCGTACGGCGGTCTAACTGCAAGAGCTTCGCCGCTTTCTCAAAGCTGCGAGTTTGCTTGTAAGCAATTCTGCAATAAGCAGACGTAAGTTCGTCGGCAGTAAGCTCGAGATTGGAGATCTGCCGCAAGAGCTTGGTGATCTCCGGATTCGCTTGTTGACTCGATTCTCCGCTTGCTGGTGTTTTCGCTTCGATGTCGGTTTTGAAATGATAATCGCCGTGAATCATCAAGTTCCGGACGCATTGCTCAAGCTCCCGGAAGTTACCAGGCCATGTGTAATCAGCCGGTAAGTTTCGCTCAAGCCAGTGAACGATTTCCGAAGTCAACTCTTCTTGAACTTCGGGCACCATCCTTTGCACGATGAATCCAACCAAGTTTTCAAATACGTCAGGATTGTCTTTTACTTGTGCATGTAAACTCGGTGTTTCGATAACATCGGCACAAAGTCGATAATACAGATCCTCTCGGAAATGGTGTTTCGCGATTTCCTGGTTCAAGTCTCGGTTGGTCGCGGCAATGAGCTTTCCCTCAAACTTACGTGTCTTGGATTCCCCAGACCTTTGGAATTCACGGTTCTGCAACACTCGCAGTAACTTGACCTGCGTTGGCATTTCTAATTCGCCGATTTCGTCCAACAAGATCGAACCATCTTTACCGCAGACTTCTAACCACCCAGCGCGACTCGACACTGCGCCTGTAAACGCTCCCTTTGCGTGCCCGAAGAGCTCTGACTCGACCAAGCTCGACGAGAAAGCCGCAATGTTGACTGCCCTGTAGCTGCTCGCAAAATCACTGCGGAACTCCACCGATGCGCGATCAAAGGGAATGTAACCCGACAATCCGATCGCCCGAGATACCAACTCCTTACCGCTTCCGCTTGGGCCTGTCACAAGCGTTGTCACTTGAGAAAGGTGTTGGTACAAGCAATCTCGATAGCGGCGCATGTTGACCGTGAAAATGGATTCCCAAATGCGTGAACGCAATTCCGCCGCCGGCTTGGATTTCCCCACAACGCAATTGAAAATCGCAAAAAACGCTCGGTAGACCTGATGAAAAATGGCAAACAAATGGCACTTCTCCCGATCCGATACATGACTGAATCCAGGAATTTTAAGCCAATAATCATACTGCTCCGAATATCGTTTCCATGTTTCCGCTGTTGCTCGCTGTGTCGATGTATTAACGCGATCTGTATGAAGCTCACGCGGGTACTCCCAGTAACCCAATAGCTCATCGAATAAAACAAAGTAAGCAAGGTCAGCATACAACTGGACATGCTCCGGGTCCAACTGCTCTCCTCCAAGAATATCGCCTCTTAACTTCGTTAAAAGCATCTTGGACTTCGCTACAACCCTCACCAGATTCTTTCGCTTGGTGGGATTTCGCGGATCGATGTGACTCCAGAAACCAATCTCCTCAGTCTCGAATTCACCACCGAGCGCGACTTGCTCTAACTCCAAACGCTTAGCCGTAAAGGGATTGGTGTAGTTCAATTCGCAGATCGCTCGGACCGCGCGCAGTTCAGTCTTGGTCAACGATTTCATAGTCGACAATCCTAGCTCAAAGGCGTTCATCAAATGCCCATACCAAGTACATTTCATGTACATACCTATCTTACACGCAAACAGAAGCGACGCGCTCAAATCTCCGCAAAACTTTTCTAATAAACGACTTAAAGAACGTCCCTAAGTTTGGCACACGGATTGCCTTATAGAGTTTCGCCTTTCCGGTTCTTGCCTTGGCACGTTGCCAAGGGCATAGAGGTTTGAGAATGTCTCGTTGGAGAAGCGATCATGAAAGCTAGAAGTTGGATTACGTCGTGTGCGGTAGCGATAGCAAGTATGCTCGCGCCGGCATTTATGGGAGATGGGCCTGCAAGTCATAGCAACTCGGCCAAGGCCGGTGGGCTGCTAATCGCCGACGGTGGGTTCGGAGGTCTCTTGGAAATCAAACAACAAGACATCTCCGTGGTCATCAACAACGGAGTTGCCGTCACCGAAATCAATCAAGTCTTCCTCAATACCGAGAATCGTATCGTCGAAGCTCTCTACACATTCCCAGTTCCAAACGGAGCGAGCGTAAGCAACTTCACAATGATCATCAACGGTCAGGAGATGGTGGGTGAAGTAGTCGAGAAGAAACGAGCTCGCCAAATCTATGAGAGTTATAAAACCACTAAACGCGATCCGGGTCTACTTGAACAAGTCGACTACAAGACGTTCGAATTGCGAGTCTTCCCGATCCAACCTAAAGCCGAACAGCACATCAAAATCGTCTACTACCAACAACTCGACTTTGATCACAACAATGCTACTTACGTATATCCACTGGCAACCACAACCCGAGCAGCGGTGAACGAAAAAACCACCGGTCGATTCTCGATGACGATGGATATCAAGAGCCAGATACCGATTACTAAAGTCTACAGCACCTCACATCCTCAAGACTTCGTGATCAATGCACACAACGACAATTACTCACGTGCAAATATGGAACTCACCGCCGGTGACCTTAGCCGTGATGTCGTGATCGCCTTCGATACCGAGAGACCTCGCACCGGAATCGATCTGATTGCAAACAAGCAAGGTGATGAAGACGGGTATTTTCTCCTTACCATGACCGCAGGCAAAGAGCTTGAAGAATACGGTGCTGGAATGGACTACGTTTTCGTCGTGGATGTCTCTGGGAGTATGGCAGACCAAGGCAAACTCAGGCTTGCGACAAACGTCGTCGATGCGTTCATCGGTGAACTTGGATCCGAAGATCGATTCGAAGCTATCGCATTCAACAACGCTCCAAAGCTACACTTTCAAGGCCTCCAAGCGGCCACAGATTCCGCAAAGCAATCCGCCGGCGATTTTCTCAAGGATCAACGTGCCGTGGGAGGAACAGTGCTGCGTCCGGCAATCACGACGGCATACAAGTACAAAGACGCCGATCGACCATTGAACGTAGTCATCCTCTCCGATGGAATGACTCAACAAAACGAGCAAGCCGAATTGATCGGACTTATTGGGAATGCCCCTCCATCGACCCGAGTTTTCTGCATCGGCATTGGTAACGAAGTCAATCGACCGCTCTTAAAGCAACTTGCTGAACGTGCTGGTGGCTTGGCGGCTTTCGTCTCCCTACAAGACGATTTCAAACGTCAATCGCAAGCTTTTCGGAGAAAACTCATGCGGCCTGTAGCAACCAACGTTCGGATTACGTTCAACGGCGTTGAGACATTCGATGTTCTTCCAGGAGCGCTACCCGATCTATTTTATGGGGCACCCTTGCGAATGATCGGTCGATACAAACAAGGAGGTGTTTCCCAAGTAAGCGTCAGCGGAGAAGTCCTCGGCAAACCCTTTGAGCAAACCATTGATGTGTCGTTGCCAAAAGCTAGCGACGAGAACCCAGAAATTGAACGCATGTGGGCTTACTGCCGAGTGCAACAACTGATGAACGAAATGCGCGAAAAAGGAAACGCAACCGAGAAAGAAAGCGAAATCGTTCGCTTGTGCGAAGGCTACTCGATCGTCAGCGAATACGCCTCGTTCATCGTCCTGGAAAACGATGCGGAATACAAGCGATGGTCGATCCAACGCCGAAACGCAACGCGTGTACAACGAGATGATTCAGCTCGCAGCCGACTGCGAATCCAACTCGAAAATCTTCGAGATCAATCCCTTGCAGCAATCGGGCCTAACAAGAATAACTCCCCTTCGAATTCGAGCGAATCGACAAGTCCAACTGCCGATCCGACCCAGATCCAATCCGCCAGCCCTACTGCCGAGAATAACGTAGTGGGTAGCCGTCCCTCGGATCTGTTCCTGCCAACAAGTCAACAAACTTCACCTTCGTTTGCCGAACCCAGTGCGCGTTCCGCTTCGAATAGCAACAATGGCTTTTCAAACGCTTCGAACAGTAACAACGGTTTCGACGGGGCAAACAGAACTACCCCGGGCTCAGGCAATGCTCGAAGTTCCAGCAGTGGAAATTCTGGTGGTGGAGGGGGTGGCGGTGCCATTGACCCGCTGACATGCGCAGTTGCTCTGGGGATGGCTGGCGCATCGGCTTTGGCCGCTCGCCGCCGTCGTGTCAGCGAGACTCCTAGCGATGAAGCTGACTCCGTAAAGTAATTCTCAAGCAACTTGATAGATCCGAAAATGAAAGCTATGAATTCACTCAAGTCCATCTGGGAACATTTATGCGAAACGCCGATTGTCCTGCTGCTTAGCCTCTTGGCAATCGTTCCATTCGTGTTCCCCGGACTTGGGAATTTCTTTGAGTTTCAATTCGCGGATATATCCTTGAGCAACGCCCAAGGTGTGGTTAGCTGCAATTGGCTGCACTGGTCTGCAAGCCATCTCTTCTGGGATCTTTTGATGTTCTATATTGTTGGAAGACTTTGCGAACTATCTGATCGCAAAGCATTCATTGCAGTCCTCTTGCTCAGCGCGCCTTTCATTCCCCTCGCGATACTGATCGCCCGCCCTGAACTCGGATCCTATCGAGGTCTCAGCGGCATTGATACAGCTCTCTTTGCTCTGCTTGGAACATGCCGTTTACGCGAGTCGATCCTCAAGAACGACTATCAAGGTATCATGGTTTACGGACTACTTCTTGCAGCCATGTTCTTGAAGATCCTCTACGAGACGATTACCCATGACGTCCTTTTCGCAGACAAAAGCACCTTTACCCCGGTGGCGCTCGCGCACCTTACCGGCTCCCTCATCGGTATAGGGGTAGCAAGCAGTCCGGTAATTCAAGCTGTGCTGCGCGAGCAGCCCGGTGGTACGATTTTAGCGGAGCCGCGCAAGCGGCCCGGTGGTTCGACTTTAGCGGAGCTGCGCGAGCAGCCCGGTGATACCGTAACCAAATCGATATGGCCTGAATGCCGATCAAACACCACGACGTCGTAAAGGCTATACGGTTCGCCGTTCGGTTGGACTTCAAGATGTTAGCCGCGTCCCGATTAGCCGCAAAGGCGCTAGCCAGCGGTTTTTGGCCGTGTACTCCAAACACCGGGCGGCTTGCGCCGCTCCGCTTCCATTATGCAACTTTAGCGGAGCTGCGCGAGCAGCCCGGTGGTTCGACTTTAGCGGAGCCGCGCAAGCGGCCCGGTGACATCGTAACTAAATCGATATGGCCTGAATGCCGATCAAACACCACAACGTCGTAAAGGCTATATGGTTCGACGTTCGGTTGGACTTCAAGATGTTAGCCGCGGCCCAATTAGCCGCAAAGGCGCTAGCCAGCGGTTTTTGGCCGTGTACTCCAAACACCGGGCGGCTTGCGCCGCTCCGCTTCTATTGTGCAACTGAAGCGGAGCTGCGCGAGCAGCCCGGTGATACCGTAACCAAATCGATATGGCCTGAATGCCAATCAAACACCACAACGTCGTACAGGCCATATGGTTCGCCGTTCGGTTGGACTTCAAGATGTTAGCCGCGTCCCAATTAGCCGCAAAGGCGCTAGCCAGCGGTTTTGGCCGTGTACTCCAAACACCGGGCGGCTTGCGCCGCTCCGCTTGAATTGGACTGGTCTCGCGCCGCTCCGCTTGAATTGGACTGGGCTTGCGCCGCTCCGCTTCCATTGTGAGTATCCGATGCGGGAACCAAGCAGGATGATTAGAATTGCG
>Ga0214163_1000578_pt1 | contig 16742 bp, 9 predicted proteins | sample LakMenepilimnion_2_FD_153001 | JGI IMG/M metagenome (GOLD analysis project Ga0214163, IMG submission 153001) | Freshwater microbial communities from Lake Mendota, WI - Practice 15JUN2010 epilimnion v4 | ecosystem: Environmental > Aquatic > Freshwater > Lake > Epilimnion/Euphotic zone | place... | reverse complement strand
GTCTTGTCCAAGTCGGACTTGGTTGTCGGCGACGGTTTGAGACTTTTGCATTTCGGCTAGTTCGCGTTGGATCAAAACCGCGTCCTGGAGTGCAGCGGTGATTTGACGTCGGACTTCGCGGAAAGCATATTCGTAGTCGTTGAGTTGGCGAACGAAGACGGGAGCGACGGCTCTGACGATGTCTTGTTTCCCAAGTTCGTTTGCAGTGGCGGAGTCAAAAACGAGTTGGTCACCTTGTTTGAATTCGACTTTGGCGTTTTCTTCGCCCCGTTTGAGCCGAGCGTCAACGGATCGACCGCTGAGGTCATAGAAGCCCCCTTCGGTTGCGTTGCGCTGTTCCTGCGCGTCGACTTCGATGGAGTGATCTTTGAGGAATTCAACTCGAACGTAGACTTGTTCTGGCGGGGTTCCTTCGGGTGGCCTTGCACCATCATTGAGATAGGATTGCAAAACGCGAGCTTTGATGGCTTGTTTAACACTCAGGCCGGTGGGTTCGGCGGTTGCAAGGCTTGGATCGATCGCCAGGAGTGTCGCTATTTCGTTGAGGTCCATTCGGCCGAAGATTGCGTTTTCTTCAGTTTTCGAACCTTCGGCAGCAAAAGCATTGTGCGAGTCGAGGGGCATCAGTTCGTAGATAGCCCACGAAGGATAGGTGCCCGAACCGATAGCAGCGATTTGTTCAGATGTAAGGGTGCCTGTGGGTTTTACTTTGACGACCCCGGCATTCGACTCGGTGACGACAAATTCCCCGAGGTAAGCCGATGGCATTAGGCCGCGTGGATCTGCAGTCTCTCCGAATACGTGGACGACCGATTGTGCCGAGAGCCCAGCATCGGTGACGGCTGGAGCGGCGGCGGGTGCTGCGGCGGCTGGTGCCGCGGCGGGATCAACAACAGCAGGTGCGGCTGGATTTCCGGCGACCATACCACCGAATCCCAATTGCAAGGAAGCTTCGTTTTGCCCGATGCCGGTGACGGTAGCGCCGCGCCAAACGCGACCGCGTTCGACGAGCAGCCGATTCAGTTCATTGGTCAGCGGGATGTAGCTTGAGAAGTCCGGGTTCGGATCAAGCTTGTCACCCATGCGGGCGCGATCGAGTTCGACTTCTCGTTTCTCGACAACAGCTTTGAGTTTTTCATAGGCTTTGACAAACCCATTGCGGCGGCTTGCAACGCCGGCGGTGAAAAACAAGAAGCACCAGACTTCGAGGAAAAGCAAAGTCAGGAGAGTGGTATGCAACGCACCCCAGCCCTTGAGGGACTTGACGAGCATCCAGATAAAAAGGCCGAGGGACACGAGGACCGCTAGCCAGACAATGATTCCCATTAAGTCCATGAGGTCAGCCGTGAAGTGGTAATCAAAATTAGGAAAACGGAAAAGCCGTTGGTCTCACGGCGCTATCGGTAATCATCGCCCTGCCAACTAGGCTTTCCCTAGCATAGTTGGAAATATTTGGTACTCCCGTATTTTTTGCGCCGAATCCGATGGTAAGTTGGTGAAATTCGGGTGTCAAGCAAGGTGGATTAGGTGACCTTGGGGTTTGGTACCGATTGCACTGGCTTTAAGTATTGCCTGAGACTTTGCCAAAAGTGCGGAATTTGCAGTAAGATTTCCGAAAAATCTCCCTCCCTGAGCAACGCCTGTAATGAGCTTGGGCCTGGTGATCGACGGACTTGGCGATTCAGAAACACCGATTAAGAACACTAAAAAGAACGTTGGATTGCAAATGACAGGCGCAAAAAATACCGGTGGCGGGGAGCCAATTATCAGTGTCAGTGGTCTGCGAGGGGTGTTGGGAAGCGAATTCACGCCGAGAGTTGCGATCGAGTACACGGCCGCTTTTTGTGGAGAGATTGGCCCCGGGCCGGTGTTGCTCGCACGCGATGGCCGCACAAGCGGACCAATGCTCTGCGACGCGATCGCTTCGGCGATCCTAGCCAGCGGTCGGGATTGTTTAGACATCGACATTGCGGCCACTCCGACAGTTGGAGTGGCGGTGGATGCTTTTAAAGCGGCAGGGGCGATCCAGGTTTCAGCAAGTCATAATCCGCCTCCTTACAACGGGATGAAGTTGTTCGGGAGCGATGGACGGGTGTTGCCGGCAGAAGTCGGTAGTCGGGTGCTGACCCGATATCGCGGAATCCAGCAGGAGTTGCCCGGTACGGGGTGGGCACAAACTGGTTGGGTTGGAGTCGAGCGGATCGGGAAGCGAAAGCGGATCGAAGACCCACACGGCGTCCATCTGGAGAAAGTGTTAGGGACGGTCGATGTTGAAGCGATCCGAAGCAAACGGATGCGGGTGTTGGTCGACAGCAATCACGGTGCGGGCTCGATCCTCGCTGCAAGGTTGCTTGAAGCATTAGGTTGTCAGTACCAGATCTTGGGTGGCAGTCCCGATGGAGTCTTTGAGCATCCCCCTGAACCGATCATGGAGAATTTGCATCAAGTGGGTGCTTCTGTGGGCAGTGGTGGTTGGCAAGTTGGATTTTGTCAGGATCCCGATGCAGATCGTTTAGCGATTCTCGATGAAGCTGGTCAGTATATTGGCGAAGAGTACACATCGGTTTTGTGCATGCAGAGGGCACTGATGCAGCGGCGCGGTGCGTTGGTCACGAATTGTGCTTCGAGTTCGATGACTTCCCATTTAGCGAAAAGTCACGGGGTGGCTTTCTACCGAAGCAAAGTAGGGGAAGCGAACGTGGTGGATTGCATGCTGACCCACGGTGCGATGTATGGGGGTGAAGGGAGCGGCGGGCCGATTGATCCTCGAGTGGTACTGGTCCGCGATAGCATCGTTGGAATGGCACAAGTCTTGGATTTAATGGTCGCCACCGGAAAACAAGTATCGGAGTTGGTTGCGGGTTTGCCAAACTTGTCGATGATCAAAGACAAGATGACGTTGAGCAAAACGGAGCTTGAAGCTTCCATCGGCAAGCTACAGGAGAGCATGCAAGCCGACACCGTCAGCTTGGAGGATGGTGTTCGGCTGGACTGGCCAGATGGGTGGCTATTACTCAGGGCCAGCAATACCGAACCTTTAGTTCGTCTGATCGCCGAGGCACCAAGTCGCGAGCTGGCGCAGGGGATGATCGCTCGGGCAAAGGAAATCATGTCGAAGTAGAGTTGGCTTTGGCGGTAGAGTATGCTTTGGCGGAAAAGCCGACGGCTGAGATACACCCACGACTAAGTCGATTTCGAGTAAGTCGATTTCGAGCATTACAAATTTGCAGTTCGGTTTCACCGAGCAACTTTTCACCGAGCAACATTTCATAGCTCAACATTCATAGCGCAACAGGAGATTATCCGATGGTATGCATCGCAAAACTTAGGGATCATTACTTGCGAATCCTGTGTGTCCTGTTCGCCATCGGATTCGCCATCGGATCGGGGTGTGGTGGGTTACTAGCCCAGGACAAGAAATCGTTGCCGGCGATCAGTGAGGATGTTGCCAAGCAACTCGGTGAGCAGCTTGAGCCGTGGCTTAGCGCATTGCAGCTTCGAACCGAGCAGTTTCACTTGCGAGGCCACGCGACGGTGGTGATTGACAAGGCGACGCAGGACGTGCAGGTCGAGTTGGTGCGTCACAACGACGAAGAGTTTGAGTTGGTGTTAGTGCATCCGGAGTATGCGTTGACATTGGTTCGCACAGAGGGGATTACCGCCGTGGTATTGCCCAAGCATCGCAAGGTGTTTTGGGGAGTCGGTGCCGTGGATGACGAAGATCATCTCGGTTCGCGGGATTTGTTGAAGCGAACGATCAAGGGAACCAGTGAGATCGCCAGTTCATTGGAGTTCGTCAAGTTGATCAATGGGCCAACCCTTTCTCAAGTCTTTCTGTCGGCTGGTCAGATGCAGCTTGCTGAGCCCAAGGAAGGTGCTTTAGGGGGTGGTGTATTGAAGGAGAATCGTGCCGAGTGGTTGGTCAAAGGTGGGATAAGAGTTGGGTTGGTCGGTGGAGAGGTTTCGAAGGTATCGGTAGCAAGTCGGGATGTGAATGCGGAATTGGAATTAAGTGGCGAGCATCCTGAATTGTTCGCTCGTGGTGGGAGCAATCAAGAGTGGCTGGCGCGGCATTGGGGAGAGTATGAACAAGAAGAGTTAACGCGTTCAGAGATAGAAAGAACCGTTTCGCGTGGATTGCGACGCGCAGCGGAAGTCTTGGCACCTTCAAGCCGATTGACCGATCCGATTCGTAAGAATCGCAAGGTGGCCAATGGAGAATTGCGTTGGATCGATGGGCAGCGGGTTGCGATGTTATCCGGGACGCCCGAGGAGATGGGCAAAGCGCATGGAGAGTTGCTAAAGGCTGAGTCGATGCGATGTATCGACTCGGTGTTATATGGGTTTGGTTTTGCGCAGACGATAGCAACCGGACGATGGTTTCGCAAGGATCTCGATAGGGCTTATGGGCAGTTGAAGCCCTACATTCCCGAGAGGCATATAGCGGAGACTCGCGCGTTGGCCAAGGCTTTGGGGCTCGATGAGCATCTTGTCGAGACGCTCAATGTTTTCCCCGAGTTGTTCCATTGTTCAGGGTTTGCGTTGTTCGGAGAAGCGACGGTTGATGGGAAGCTTTATCACGGTCGGGTACTCGATTACATGACCGCCATTGGGTTGCAAGATGCCGCGACGACTTTCATCGTTGCGCCGAAGGGATACTTACCATTTGCCAACATCGGATATGCCGGGTTTACCGGGAGTGTAAGCGGGATGAATGCCGCGAAGATTTCGTTGGGGGAGATGGGAGGCAAGGGAGAAGGTCAGTGGGATGGAGTACCGATGTCGACACTGATGCGTCGTGCGATGGAGGAGTGCGATTCGTTGGATGAGGTCAAGACGTTGTGGTCGACGAGTCCGAGGACTTGTGAGTATTACTATGTTTTTGCCGATGGGGAGAATCGAAGTGCCGTTGGGGTCGCGGCGACGCCGGAGAAGATCGAGTTTGTCGATCCAGGCAAGGGGCATCCATTGTTAGGGGATGGGATTGCCAATGCGGTGGTTTTGTCGGCGGGGTCACGGTTGGATGAGTTGAAGCGCAGGGTTCGGGATGGGTACGGCAAGTTTGATGTCAAGAGTGCGACCGACTTGATGTGTCGGCCGGTGGCCATGGACTCGAACTTGCACAACGTCCTATTTGTCCCCGAGGATGGTGTGCTGTATGTAGCGAACGCGAGTCACAAAGAGCCCGCTGCCGATCGACCTTATGTGAAGCTTGATCTCATCGGACTGCTTCGAGAGATGTCGGTCGAGATTCCCAAGGATAGCCCAGCGGACAGCTCGGAGAATAGCCCAGCGGGTAACAAAGCCAATAAGAAGGATCCGGGAGCGGGGGATATCGGCAAGGTATTTCAGGCGAGGGATACTTTGGCGATGGAGTTAGAGCGAGAGAGTTCGGCGGATGCAAAAGAGTGTCTTGATGGGCTGTGTTGGGAGAATGGCAAGTTTGATGTTCGGATCGATGCTGTGGATGACAAGCAGCGAGCGAGCGGGATCGACCGGGTCGTGCGGTTTGCTTCGCCTATGCCATCGGGGGATCCGATCAATGATTTAGTGGCTTTGGAGTGGTATCGCGCGAGCCGCAAGGGGAAGGAACTTGAGAGTGCACCGGCGATTGTAGTCGTGCATGAATCGGGGCGAGGGATGACGGTAGGGAAGATGATTGCCAGAGGGTTGAGCAATCAAGGAGTGCATGCGTTTTTGATGCAATTGCCAACGTACGGAATGCGGCGCAATCCGGCTTCGACAAAGACCGAAGGGGAAGCTTTGATCGGGGGGCTCAAGCAGGGGATTGCCGATGCGAGGCGAGCTTTTGATGCAGTGAGCGTGTTGCCGGGTGTTGATGCGAAGAGGATATCGATTCAAGGGACAAGTCTAGGAGGATTCGTCGTTGCCACGACTACCGGGTTGGACACCGCGTATCATCGATCCGTGATTTTTCTAGCGGGTGGAGATCTTTATGGGGTGTTGGCCAATGGGGATCGCGATGCGGAGAAGACCCGACGCGAGCTGACCAAGAGCGGGATAAGCATGGAGCAAGCCAAGGAGGCTTTGTATACCATCGAGCCATTGCGTTTAGCGCATCGGGTAGCTGCCGGAAAGACGTGGGTCTATTCGGGGGATAAAGATACGGTGGTGCCACCAAAGAATTCCAAGCTGTATGTGGATGCTGCGAAGTTACCTAAAGGGCATCATGTCGAGTTGCCGGCGGATCATTACTCGGGGATTGTCTTCTTGCCGAGCATTATTCAGCAGATCGCCAAGATTGCGAGCGAGCCTGCGGCGCAAGAGGCTGTACATTCGGGGCAATAGAGGGCATTAGAGGGAATTCGGGCCGCAAGGGGGCAGTCAGGCCGCTAGGGGTATCGGCTCAGTAAGAGTATCAGGCCGTTGAGCGTTCTGTCTAAGATCGGTCAAGTAGATCGATCATGGCTTGACCTAGCCACGAATTATTAGCTAATAGGAAAATGTGTCAGAGCTATTAGCAGAAGACTTCGATGAAAAGAATTTCGAAAAGGATTGAGGAGTAAAGATGACGATTACACGAGTGGGCACCAACGAGAAGTATGCAGCGGGTTGGGCGGCGATTTTTGGAGGTGGCAAGGGTAAGGTTGCGAGCAAGGGTGCTGCTAAGGGAGCGGCAGCGAAGGGAGCTGCGAGCAAGAAGGCGGTCAAAAAGGCTGCGGCGGTAAAGGGAGCGAGCAAGAAGGCTGCACCGAAGGCTGCTGCTAGCAAGACCACAACTGGTAAAACCACCGCCAAGAAGAGTGTTAAGAAGAAGTAGTTGTTCGTAGCTTATTGGCGAACCCGATTCGCTTGTCGGGTTCGCTCACTGGCACGCACTTGCGCTCACTGGCAATCACGGACTCACTGGCAATTACTGGCGATTTGTAGTTTGGATGCTGGGCTTCAGGGGTATTTCGTGGATCCCTTGGCCTTCGACCCAGCGGTAGCGTCGATTGGGTTGAAGGTTAGGTAAGGTCTCGACCGACCCGTTTGGCCAAGTGCATTTAACAGAGTCGATCGAAGATTGAGCACCGATACCAACATGCAACAGGTGTTGGTTTGAGCCGAAGTAGCCTTCGCCATCGCACAGGGAAGTGACCCAAGACTCTTTACCCGATTGAATATGTAGTACGGCTCCGATAGCAGCTCGTTCGCATCGGGTTCCGACGAGTTCGAATTGGATAAAGTTGTGATTCGATTGGGTGCGGTTTTCAAGGAGTGCGGCAGGGCGGTCTAGGTGGGTAGCGACCAGATCAGGTTTTCCGTCGACGTTGTAATCCAGGGACTGCAATCCGCGACCGACGTATTTGCCTTCGAAGTATTTCCCCGGAGCGGGGTTTCTGAGCCATTGAAACTCGCCTTGGACGTTCCTGAGGATTTGGGTTGGCATTTGCCAAGGCACATTTTCGGTGCGCAGGTCATCGATGTGGCCATTGACAGCGATAAAGTCGAGCCAGCCGTCGTTATCAAGGTCGCTCAATTGGCTACCGAAGCTGAGTTGATCCAAGGTGAATACCCCGAGTTTGGATCGGCGAGTACCATCGACGAAGACACCGGGAAGTGTTTGCAGATAGAGCGTGGAGACTTCGTTGTAGAAGTTCGTCACGATGATATCGAGGAGTCCATCGCGGTTTTGGTCGCCGCAGGAGATCCCCATGCAAGCTTGAGCGCGTCCGATTGCATCGACGGCAACGCCGGCCGAGGCAGCGCATTCGGAGAAGTAGTCTGGTGCTGTTGGATCTTCTAATACCGAGAGGAGCAGGTTATTGGGAGAGACGTCATTTGCGAAGAAGACATCGTTCCCGAACCGTTGATCGATGTTGGTAACCAGGGTGCCGAGTGTGTAGCCCGTACGGATCGATTCAAGGAGTGGTTCAGGGGCGGATTTCCAGTTGCCATCACCTTGGTTGTAAAGAATCCGGTTCTTCCCGGGTGGGAACATTTTTGGGTTGCATGAGATGCGAGAAGACTTGCCGTAGTCGCATTTGCGTGTGATGGCTTCGGTGCCATAGAGGTAGGATGCAACGAGTAGGTCTGGAAGAGAATCGCCGTTGAGGTCTGCGGCGTGGATGGAGCTGTTCCAGACGGAGTTAGGATCGTCTTGCGGGATCGCGATGGCTTCGAAGGTCCCGTCACCTTGGTTTCGATAGATGCGGGAGTTTCCCAGGTTCGATACGAGTAGATCAGGGAAACCGTCTTGGTCGATATCGCTAACCCCGACCCCCTGGCCGTAACCGACATCGGCAACGTATGCGAATTGTGCGACGTCTTGAAAGGCTTTCGAATAGATTGAACGGAATAGAGATTTCGGTTGGTAAGTAGGGTTCGAATCGATCGGTGACCCGCCGGCTTCGGAGAAGTACAGGTCGGGCCAGCCATCGAGATCGAAGTCCAGAGCGTTTACTCCACCACCGACACCTTCGATGGTATACCAACTGCGATTTGGTTTCGCGCCGTTGTTATATCGGCCGGTAATTCCCAGTGCCGCAGCGACATCTTCCATGGCGATCGAAGAAGCATTGGAAAGGTTGTTGGGAGTCGAGCTTAACGAGTCCGATTGGTTTGGGGTCGGAAGTTCCGACGGTAGCGACCAGTTTTTCCAAGGGATTTGATCGAGGACGGCTGGTGGTCGGATAGGGCCTTTTTTCAGTAGGGCTTGTTGGTCGCGAAGGGTTTGGGTCATGGGTTCGAAGCCGAGGGCGACGGCCGTTGCCCTCCAGCCGAAGGCAGCAACATCATCGCCGAGCTTGTCGTAGATCTTGGCGATAGACTCGTAGAGTTTGTTTTCGCCGTAGTTGTAGGAGATTTGTTGAGCTAGGTCGTTGATGGAGACCAGATCGTTTCCGAATTGGCGAACCCCTTGAGCTTGGTCTACCAATTTCAATTCAAGCATAGCGTCCGCGAGGGCTTGGTAGGCCGGTACGTGGCGGCGGTCGAGTTGGATTGTTTGAGCAAAAGCTGCTGCGGCTGATTCGAATTGATTCGAGCGAAGCAGTAGTCCGCCGGTCGCGTACCAATACTCCGGATGTTTGTTTGCTTCGGGGGGAGGATTCGCAAGCCACTCTTTGAGTTCGGTGAGTCGATCGGTTTCAAGGAGAGATGTGGCGGTCCACACCCAAGGTTCGATCATGTCTGGGTAGCGGATCGACATTGTTCGGAGTGTCTCTAGATTCGCAGCATAGCCGTTTCGGATCAGTTTCGTGCGGATGGTGGCGAACTGAACATAGGGGTGATCGGGGTAGGTTTCGCCGAAGGCTTTTTGGATCGGTTCGTCGTTGAAATAATCGCGGGGATCGACGATGGCGAGGAGTTCAAATTTGGTGAAGTCCCCGAGTCGGATGAGTCGTTCAAGGATACGGGTAGCTTCCCATCGGCGACCTTGAGCGTTGTAGAGCTTGCCAAGCAGTCGCAACGCTGGAACGGCGTTTGGGTATTGCTTGATGAGTTTGACCAAGATGGCTTCTGCGTCGGGGACTTTGCCCAGTGCGACCATCCATTCGGCGGCTTGTCCTGCCGCCGGTCCAGCTTCCGGGCACCCCTCGGGCATCTTTTCTAGAGTTGCAATTGCCCCTGGCAGATCGTTCTTCGCAGCGAGGGTGCGTGCGGTGAGGAAGATCAACTCGGGATCGGATGGTTTAACGAGCAGAAGCGGCTTTAGCGCAGCCCAGACTTCGTCGATTTTCTTGGATTGATTCGGTTCTACAGAGTCCGTGATATTCGAGTTATTTGCATTACTTGGCTTGTTTGATGGCTTGTTTGATGGCTTGTTTGATTTCGTGCATTCCTCGAGCAAGCGGGTGATGCGTTGGATTTCTTTGGGGAAGTCGACTTGGGGTGTATCGTTGGGCTTTGCCGGTGAAGGGGCTTGCTTAGCCGGTGAAGGTTCTTGTTTAGGAGTGGTAACTGCGGTGTTGTTTTGTGGTTGTGTAGAGGGAGTGCGAGGGGAGCAACCGACAGCGAGGCTTAGGATGGCCGTAAAGATGATTATCGGCAGGCACCGCAGCGGTTTAGGAGGGAGGGGGGGCATGGGAATGCGGATGGTGAATGAGCGAGTTGTGCGACTTCAGGATAGAAGGCTCCAACGAGCAAGATGAGGATTTTATTATCTTCCGGTTTGTGGGTTGCATATGCAAGCTCTGAGGCTCGTGCGGGTGATATTTTTCCCTTGGAAGATTTTCCTACCATGTTGTGATCGAAACTGAGGTCGAATTTGTATCCAACTGGATATGCGGCATTTGCTTATGGGGTCTGGAGTGCGGTTTGACGGTTGTAGTGCTTGCAGTTATCCTTTTGTTAGTAGGTAAAAAGAGATTTCAAAGGCGTTTTATTGGACTGAGCGTGGCATCGAGTTGGGTTGCAAAACAGAGAGATAGCAGCAAGCCGATCCGAAGTATTTCGGGATTGATGGGCTTGTGGTGCACTCTGTTGGTGTTTGTGCTCACCAATATTCCCTTTCCAGTCCCTTCCGCGTTGGGATTGATTTCCCCGGATGGTGCTTTTCCATGCCAGGGGCACGGATGTGGGTGCGGATCTGCTTTGCAATGTTGGACGAGCTGTTGTTGTTACAACGCTGCTGAGCGGGCTCAGTGGGCAATGGATCGCAAGGTGATTCCGCCGGATTACGCCGTCTTGGAGTCGAAATCAGAACGTGAGTCAGAATGTGAGTCGGATCATGCCGAAGCCTCTTGCTGCACTTCGAAAAGATCTTGTTGCACCACCAAGCGATCTTGCTGCACGTCGGAATCTGGGCCAAAACTGGCAAGGATGTTGGACGGTAAGTTGGACGGTAAATTGGCAAGCAAGTTGGATAGCAAGTTAAATGGTAAGCAAAGCGGCCGTAAGCTCGGTTTGATGTTGGCTTGTCCGTGCCGTGGTGGTTCGACGTTGATGACGACGTTGCCTTGGAGCAATCAGCCGCCTGAATTTTTGGAAGCTTGTATCGAAGTACCATCGCGATGGGTCGCGATTTCTAAAGTGTTGGATTGGGAGGGGGGAGTGTTGTCCCCGGCTGAACCTCCCCCGCGATCTGCTGCTTAAGGTGGCGGATATTCTTTGCGCGAAGTGTTTCTGAAGTTGCTATCACCCGTTGCGGGACTCATGAAGTGACTTTGGAATCATCCTGTTTTTACGATCCAACAAACAAATAGTTCTACTGGGATTTCAGTGGCGGGCGGATAGCTGCGCGATTGGTGCGATTGCGTTTCCAAGATGAAAATCCCGGGGAGCTAATCCAATGAACAAAAAGTGAGAATGAAGGTTATGAGCTTAGTGAGTTTGAAATATTTACGTGTAAGGGGACTTGCGCGACGTGGATTCACGTTGGTCGAGTTATTGGTGGTCATCGCGATCATCGGCGTGTTGGTTGGTTTGTTATTGCCGGCGGTTCAAGCGGCGCGAGAAGCGGCGCGGCGGATGCAGTGCAGTAACAATGTCAAGCAGATGGGTTTAGCTTTGCAGAATTATGAGTCGGCGTTCAAGCGATTGCCGATGGCTGGCGTTGTCGACGTGGACTTGTCTGTCCAAGCTCGGTTGTTGCCTTACATGGAACAATCGAATTTAAGCAACTTGCTCGACTACAGCATCCCGGCTTTTTCGGGGCCATTCAATGCAAAGGTTCCGAACCCGAGGTTTGTCGACGCGTTCAAGATGCCGATTGCGTCGTTTTTGTGTCCAAGCGATCCTGCGCCAGCGGTCGGCAGGGTGTTGGTCGGTTCGACTCCGTACGAGTATGGCGGGTTGAATTACATGATCAGTTTCGGAAGTGGAACCGGTACGTTGTACGACTTGCGATGGCCGACCGATGGGATGGTTTTTCAGAATTCTGCTCGTCGATTCCGGGATGTGATCGATGGCGTATCGAACACTGTCGCGTTGAGTGAGTCGGTGCGAAGTGTCGGCGATGATGTGACGCTTGCGGCAGGAGTGGTACCGAAGTTCCCTTATCAGCTTACGCTCAACGGATCGAGTGGGGTGAGTTCAGCGTTGAATGCGGTGCAGGGATTGCGTGCGACCGGTGGACCTTGGTCGGGATTTGTCGACAGCAATGGGATGATACGCAACCCGGCGTTGGAGGGATTTTGGCAGACGTTTACACAGTGGCGCGGAGGGTCGAGTCCTGCGTTGCGTGGTCGGGGTATCTCGTGGGCTTTTGGTGGTTCGATCAATTCGCTTACCAACGGATATTTGCCACCGAACAATGCGGTGCCCGATGTGGTAACTCACTTTTCCGGATTCTTCGGGCCGCGTAGTTTCCACACCGGTGGAGCGCATGTCGGATTGCTTGATGGCTCCGTGCAATACTTGAGCAACTCTATGGACGCGACGGTGATACGAGCGATTCACAGTTGCAATGGTGGTGAAGTCGTGAGCGTGGAGTATTGATCATGAGTGTTGCGGACAAAGGGGCGGAAATGGGACGTTTGAGCAGGCAGTGGCCAACGTATCGGACGGTATGGCGTTGGCACTTTTTTGCAGGGGCGTTTTGCGTCCCCTTTGTTATTTTTCTTTCGATAACCGGTGCTATTTATTTGTTCAAGCCGCAGATTGAAGGGGTGATCGATCGCCCCTTTGAAGGGCTTGCGAATATCTCCGAGCATCGGTTGTTGTCGGAGCAGGTTCAGGTGGTATTGGATCGATATCCCAAAGCGAAATCGATTCATGTGGAGTTGCCAAAAGAGGAGCAAGGGGCCACTCGCGTGATGATCAAGGATGAGGCCAAGCAGTGGCGGGTGTTTGTCCATCCGAAGAGTTTGGAAGTTCTATCCGTGCGCGATGAAGAGTATGGACTGATGCGGCAAGTCAAGCAGTTGCATGGGCAATTGAAAGCTGGGAATTGGGGCTCTTATCTTGTCGAACTCGCTGCGTCTTGGACCATCATCATGATCCTAACAGGAGTCGTGTTATGGTGGCCGAGGAATGCGAAGGGAATTGCAGGGGTGTTGTACCCGAGATGGGGTAAGGGAGCTCGGGTATGGTGGCGCGACGTGCATTCGGTTATCGGCGTATGGGTGTCGGTGTTCGCTATCTTTTTGATTTTAACCGGGTTGCCTTGGGCCAAGTTTTGGGGAAGTTATTTTCGAACGGTTCGAGAAGCCACTGGATTGGCGAGCGTGTCGCAAGAATGGACGATTGGCGGTAAGGAGGTTGCTAAGTCTGGGGCGGAGCATTCAACTGAGCATGCAGATCACGATCAACATGCGGATCATGCTGAGCACTCTGTGAATCGCAAGAGTGCCGAGAAGGGAGCAGGGGGCAAGCGAGGTGGCAGGCCGGGGGCAGGTGCTCCGGTGCCGAAGGATCTCAGCGGTTTCGATCAAGCGATTCAGATCGCCCGTCGCGAGAAACTGGCTTATCCGGTGTTGCTTACACCGCCTAAATCGCAGGGGCTTGATTGGACGGTAAGTTCCGAAGCTCAGAATCGCGTTTTACGATGTTCGATCGGTTTCGATGCTAAGACCGGAGAGGTGCGATCGCGAGAAGAGTTTGCTGACAAGCATTGGTTGGATCGAGTGGTAAGCGTTGGGATTGCGGCCCACGAGGGTCAGTTGTTTGGTGGATTCAATCAGCTCTTGGGGTTGCTCACGACGTTGGGGTTGATTGGCCTAGCGAGTTCGGGGGTGTGGATGTGGTGGATTCGTCGCGATGCGGGGGGATTTGGGATCCCCGAGCCATTGCAGCAAGCACCTTTGATGTGGGCTGTTTGGCTCCTGGTCGCATTACTGGGAATTGCGATGCCGCTCTTTGGGTTCAGTGTATTGATTGTGGGATTGCTTGATTGGGCATTACGTCGCAAGGGTAATGACCCAGAGTTAATATCGCAGAGAATGGGAACGTAATTTCGGTGTAGGTTCCATGGATAATAGGCTTGGATAATAGACTCGGACAATAGGTAGTAATACGGGTGTCAACGAAACGCTGAAGCTAGACTAGAATGGCGCGTCGAGGCTGACTTGGCGTTGGCCGAAAGCTATGAGGGGTAGGCTGTGATTTTTTTGGGGCGAACGAACACCCGTATGTGGTCCTTGAGCGAGTATCCGAAACAATCCTTGTGGTTGAGGATTTTTTGTTTACTGGTGTGGATGCTCTCGCAGGTTAGTCCGCAGGTTTGCGGCATGGATGAGCCGCAGGCTTCGCCCTCCAGCATCGTTCCGAATAAACGGGTATTGATTTTGTATACTCATCGGCAGTTCTCGCCGGTCAATTCCCAGTGGCATACGGGAATCATCGAAGCGGTGCGCAAGGGGTATTCCGGGCCGGTAGATTTTGAGGTGGAGTACATCGATCCGGTTTTGAAATCGGACAGGCAATACCTGTCTGCTTGGGTCAAGTTACTGCAGGCTCGGTACAGTAATCGCAAGCCGGATGTGATCGTTCCGGTCTATTTTCCGGCCTTCACGTTTTTGATCGCGAATCGCACAGAATTGTTTGATAAGTGTCCGATCGTCTTTTGCGCGGTGCCGACTGGATTTGCGAAATCACAATCTGTTCAGCCGCAGGTAACAGGAGTGGGAATGCCCCTGGAGGTTGACGGGATTTTGGATACGTTGCGAGCGATAAATCCCGAGATGAAACAGTTGGTTTTGTTGTCGGGTAAGTCTGCGATGGATGATTGGTTTCGCAGAATGGTTATGCAGAATGCAAAGGAGAAGTGGTCGGATATCGTGCAGATCGATTTGCAAGGTGCGCCGGTCGAGCATGCTCGTCGTTATTTGTCTGGATTGGATAAAAAGTCGAGTGTACTGTTGCTCAGTGTGGATGTGGATCGAAACGGAAATCGATACGCGACCGGGGATTACTTGGAACAGATCGCGGATGATTCGCCGGTGCCAATCTTTGGGTGTTCCGATTCTGTTTTAGGGCATGGGATTCTGGGAGGGGAGTTAAGCTCACCGTCCGAGCAAGGTGCGATTGCAGGTGGTTTGGTAGCGAGGATTCTCAATGGGGAGTCAGCCGATGATATCCCCGAGGTGCTTGATCGCACGACGCGCAAGATTTTTGATGCGCAAGTAATGGAACGCTATGGGATAAGTGAATCGCGGTTGCCTAAGGGATCGCAGGTGGTCAACCGTCGGCCAACGATTTGGAGTCAGTACGGAAAGTACCTTGCGGTGGGATTAGCGGCCTTGTTTGCGCAATCTGCCATTATCGTCAGTCTGTTGGTGAATCGGTATCGGCGGATACGAGCTGAGAACGATGCTAGAGCGTTGGCCGGTCAGATCCTAACCGCCGTGGAGGATGAACGCAGTTATTTGGCAAGGGAGTTGCATGATGATCTTTCGCAAAGGTTGGCTGCGGTGACGATCGAGACGGGCGCGTTGGTCAATCGCGTGGAGGGTGGTAAAGGAGTCGAGGGGGACGAGTTTACCGGTGCGTTGGGGAAGGTGAAGGGTCAGTTGATTGGCATTTGCGATGATTTGCACCGCATGAGCCATCGTATGCACCCTTCGGTTCTCGATGATTTCGGACTGCCCGATGCGCTTAGGACGGAATGCGTGGAGCTAAGTGCCCGCAGTGGAATACCGATCGATTACGTTGGGCCGATCGATTTTGAAGAGATCCCCAAGGAGATGTCGTTGTGTTTATATCGCATCGCTCAAGAGGCTTTATGGAATGCTGTGAAGTATTCTTCGAGCGATCGAATTTATGTGCAGTTAACTTCTGATAGCGAGTTTGTGTATTTGGAGATCAATGATAATGGAGTGGGTTTTGATCTCAATGCGAAGAGTCCTAAGAAGGGGTTGGGGTTGGCGAGCATGCGGGAACGCGTGCGGCTTGTAGGTGGTACGATCAAATTGCAAGCATCACCGGGTGCAGGGGTCTCAATTGCGGTGATCGTACCGGTTCCTGAGAGTGACACGTTGAATATTCCAACATCCGATTTCCCGAATGCAAGGTCATCGAAATCGGGGCTGTTGGGATCAGAACAAAGTAGAGGAGACGAGAATACAGTGGGCGTAATGAATACCAGAGAGGTACGAAAGTGAATCGAAGTCGCGTGTTGGTTGCCGATGATCATCGGATTGTCGCCGAAGGATTGCGGGGGATCTTGGAGCCGACTTATGAGTTGGTCGGGATCGTCGAAAACGGCAGGGAGCTTGTCGATCAAGCGCTAGCGCTGCAACCCGATGTCATCGTTGCGGATATCACGATGCCCCTATTGAATGGACTCGATGCGATGGCATTGCTGCAACGTCAGGATTGCCGAAGCAAGTTTGTATTTCTGACGATGCACAAGGATGTGACTTATGCCGCCAAAGCGTTGCGTCAGGGGGCGATGGGGTATGTGCTCAAGCATTCTGCGAGCGAGGAGTTGCTCAAGGCTTTGAAAGCCGTTTTTGCAGGGGAGAAGTACGTATCTGGGGAGATTGCTAGCGGGTTGGAGGGGCGCGAGGATGCGGCGGAACAAATAGAAGATTTGAGGACGTTGACCACAAGGCAGCGGGAGGTGCTGCAGTTGTTTGCGGAAGGAAAATCAGCGAAGGAAGTAGCGACGAATTTGGGGATTTCGGCAAGGACAGCGGAGAACCACAAAGCCCGAATCATGACACAGCTGAAACTTCATACGACTTCGGATTTGGTGCAGTATGCGATTCGCCATGGTTTGATCGCAGCGAATTGAGAGGCCCCGTAGCCACTCGTCGCCAGACGGTGGTGCTGAGCGATTGACTGCTCTCAGGCTTGGGGATCTGTGTGCGTAAGTTGTTTTTGCGCTTGGGTTTGCGCGGACACCACCCTCACCC